>Ga0187862_10003411_pt1 | contig 15482 bp, 15 predicted proteins | sample June2016WEW_10_1_FD_133003 | JGI IMG/M metagenome (GOLD analysis project Ga0187862, IMG submission 133003) | Peatland microbial communities from SPRUCE experiment site at the Marcell Experimental Forest, Minnesota, USA - June2016WEW_10_150 | ecosystem: Environmental > Terrestrial > Soil >...
CGTCGCGCGTGATGATGCGGTGCAGCTCGTCGAAGTCCTCGGTGGCGCTGAGGTCGGCCATCGCGCTCAGCGCGGTCAGCCCCTGCGACGGCAGGCGCTGCTGGCGCACGCGTGCGGGCTTCGCAAAGAAGTAGCCCTGGAAGCCGTGAAACCCGAGGTCGCGGCAGTATTCGAATTCCTCGCGTGTCTCGACCTTCTTGGCGATCAGCGTCAGAGCCAGGTGGTGCTCACGCAGGCGGGCGAGGAGGTCCTCCAATGCCTGGCCGGTGTGGTCGAGAACGTCGATCTTGACCACGCGCGCGTACTGCAGCAGCTGTTCGGTCTCGGGTGTCAGGCGGAAGTCGTCGAGTGCGATCGTGAAGCGGTGCTGGACCAGTTCGCCAAGGACCGCAAGCAGCGCGTCGTCGACGGCGTCGTGCTCGAGCAGCTCGAGCACGACCTGCTGGGCGGGTAGCGGCAGCGGGCGGACGCTGAGCAGGAAGTCACGCGAGACGTTCAGATACGCACGGCCCTCCCCGACGAGGTCCAGCAGCCCGACGTCGAGTAGCCCGTCGACGATCACCGCCGCCGTCGCCTCCCGGTGATCGAGGACGCCGGCGGCCTCGGTGTGGGGTGCGCGAAACAGCAGCTCGTAGCCGATCAGGCGCGCATCGCGGTCCAGGATCGGCTGTCGCGCGACGCGCACCACGGCCACATCAGCGGGCGGCCTCTGCGAGCCGGCGCCCCCGAGCGCCGGTGAGCTCGCGTAGCCATCCGGCTGCGCCCGCGTTTCGGTATCGGCGGCTCTCACGCTAGGTATATCGGCGTGCGCTCTGGTGACCGTGAGTGCGGGCAGCCGCCGAATCGGCGCGTTCAGTCGCGGGCGCGTCTGCGACCACGACAATGCGACCCCGTGTCCCCACCGCGTCCAGAGGATGAGCCCGCCTGGTCACGCCCTGCGCTGATCGCCGTCGCCCTGCTGGCGGGCGCGCTGATGCTGATCGACGTCACACGCAGCGGCTACGGCAACACGTACTACGCCGCGGGAGCGCTCGCCGCGAGCCACAGCTGGCGCGCGCTGTTGACCAACGCCGCCGACCTCGGCGGCTACGTGAGCCTCGACAAGGGCCCGCTGGCGGATTGGCTGATGGGTCTGTCTGGCCGCGTGTTCGGGTTTGGCAGCTTCAGCGTGATGGTCCCCAACGCGCTTTACGTGATCGCCTGCGTGGTCGTTCTGCACGACGCGGTGCGGCGTGCGCTGGGCCACCAGGTCGCGAGCCTCGCCGCGCTGATAATGGCGCTTACGCCGGTGGCTGTGCTCGTGGGTCGCTACAACGCTCCCGACGCGCTGTTGTTGTTGCTGCTCGTGTGCGCAGCGTGGAGCCTGACGGTGGCCGTTCAGTCGGGGCGGCTACGCGAGCTGCTGCTGTGCGCGCTGTTCGTGAGCCTGGGCTTCAACACGAAGATGCTCGAGGCGTACCTGGTCGCGCCGGCGCTCGGCCTCGCCTACCTGCTTGCAGCGCGTCGCTCGCTGCGCCGGCGCCTGGCCGAGCTCGCGCTCGCCGCCGGCGTCACGCTGCTTGTCAGCCTGGCTTGGTTCGGGAGCATGATGCTCGTGCCGGCCGGCGACCGCCCGTACGTCGGCGATTCGACCGACAACTCGTGGTTTCAGCTGATCCTCGAAGGCAACGGCATCCAGCGCGTCACCGGCGGCTCCGGCGCCTTTGGCCGCAATCTCGAAAGCAATCTGTTCTACCTCTTCGGTGCCCCTCTCGCCGGTCAGATCGCATGGCTGCTGCCGCTCGCGCTCGTCGGGCTGGTGCTCGGTCTGCTCACAACGTGGCGCACGCGGCGCACAACCTTTGCTTTCGGCACCTACGTCTTGTGGGGCACCTGGGCGCTGGTGGGCTGCGTCGTGCTCAGCTTCTCGGCGGGCACCCGTCACGCCTACTACACCTCCCTGCTCGCGCCGGCGGTCGCGACGCTCGCCGCGGCAGCGCTCGTGACGCTGTGGCGCTCGGCTCGCGGATCGCTGGTCGCCGCGAGCGGTCTTGGGGTTGTCGTTGCCGGTACGTCAGCGATCAGCTTTGCCGTGCTCGCCGACGCTGCCGATTTCCTGCCCTGGCTGAGGTGGGTCGTGCTCGCTTGTGGCGCCGCTTTCAGCGTGGCGATTCTGGCGCCGCATGCGCGCGTCGCGCTGCGCGGGCGTGCGACGCTGACAGCGACCGTGGCCGTCGCGGCGATCGCGCTGCTCGCCGGTCCTGCGTCCTTCTCGCTTGCGACCGCAACGCGCGACCACACCGGCTATAGCCCAACTGCGGGACCGGCGCTCAACGCGAGCACGCGCACCGGCACGATCGCAAAGTCCCGAGTCCTCGTGCCGACGCTGACGTTGGACTTTGCCGCGAGCCTGGCGCTGCTTGGCTCATATCTACAGGCGCATCGTGGTCACGCGCGGTTCGTGGTCGCGGCCACCGATGCCAAAACCGTCGACCCGATCGCGCTCGCCACGCTGCAGCCCGTGATCACCGTCGGTGGCTACACCGGGTCCGATCCGACGCCAACGACCGACCAGCTCGAGCAGCTGATCGGATCCGGCCAGTTGCGCTACGTGCTGCTCGACGCCACACGTGTGATGCCCACTTCCGCTGCGCAGCGGGTCGGATCGGTGCCGACGTGGGTTGAACGCCACTGCCAGCGCGTGCCGGATGCCTCGATCAGCCCGCCGGCCGGCGATGGCGCTGCTCGGCCCGGCGCGCAGATCGCCTCGACGCTGACGCTGTTCGCGTGTGCTGGCGCGGGCAAGGGCGGTCAAACCTAGACGACGAGCCGCAGCGAAGGCTGCTCCAGCTCGAGCAGCAGGCGCTTGCGCTCGAGCCCGCCGCCGTAGCCGGTCAACGTCCCGTCCGCGCCGATCACGCGGTGGCAGGGGACGATCACGGCGATCGGGTTGCGTCCGTTGGCGAGGCCGACCGCGCGTGCGGCGGTAGGCCGGCCGATCCGACGAGCGACCTCTCCATAGCTCGCGGTCTCGCCATATGGGATGTCCCGCAGGGCGTGCCACACGCGGCGCTCGAACGGCGTGCCGTGCAGCTGCACAGGCACGTCGAATGCGACTCGCTGTCCGTCGAAGTACTCGTGCAGCTGCGCGGCCACCGCCGCGAACGGCGACGCGTCCCGCTGCCAGCCCTCGACGACCCGCATCGGCTTGAGCCCGTCCTGCATGTAGAGACCGTGAAGGGCGCATTCGTCGCCGAGCAGCAGCAGCTCACCGATTGGACTGTCGATCGTCGTGTACAGCACTGCGTGTGAATCTCCCACATTCCCAGTCGCATGTCTGGCGGGAATCGGACTCGGCTGGCGCAAGCCGCGCCAGGGGGTCCGCTCGACACCGCGCTCAGCTGAGTGGGCGAGTGTATCGGCCCAGAACATGGGTATCACGCGTGATACACTTGGTCGTATGGCCGACGTCAGCATCCGAGACCTGCGCAACCACGGCGGTGACGTGGTGGAGCGGGCTGCGCGCGGAGAGCAGATCACGATCACGCGCTCGGGCAAGGCGGTGGCTGAGCTGCGGGCGATTTCGCCCCCGGCCCTTTCGGCGGAGGCGTTGTTGAGTCGCTGGCGACTGCTGCCGCCCGTTGACCCGGCGATGTTTCGCAAAGATGTCGATCGGCTGCTGGACGCAAGCTTGTGAGTGCCGCGCAGCCGCTCACGCGCGGCATTCTTGACACCTCGACGGTGATTCTCCTGAGCCGTCTCACAGATGCAACGGCGTTGCCCGCGGAGCCGCTGATCACTGCGGTGACGCTCGCCGAGCTTTCCGTTGGCCCGTTGGTGACGGATGAGGAGAGTGAGCGCGTCGCGCGGCAATCCCATCTGCAGCAGGCCGAGGCCGACTTCGAGCCGCTCCCCTTCGATGCAGGTGCCGCCCGCGCCTTCGGGCGCGTGGCGGCGTCACTGCGGCGCTCGGGCCGCAAGGCCACCGCGCGGACCTACGACGCGATGATCGCCGCCACCGCGGTCGCCAACGACCTGCCGCTCTATACGTGCAATCCCGCCGACTTCAGTGGCATCGACGAACTCGACGTGGTTGCCGTACCCGTGCCCGACGAGCCGCCTGCGTCGACTTGAACGCGGGCGCCGAGAGGGCGCCGTCGTCTACCCGTGCGCCGACTGGACGCGTCCGCGAATCACAGCCTGGGCCGCCGCCACCCGCGCGATCGGCACCCGATACGGGGAGCACGAGACGTAGTCGATGCCGGAGTGGTGCAGGAAGTCGATCGAGTCGGGGTCGCCGCCGTGCTCACCGCACACGCCGAGCTTCAGCTCTGGCCTGGTCTTGCGCCCCAGCCAGGCGCCCATGCGCAGCATCTGCCCGACGCCGGGGGTGTCGAGCGTCTCAAACGGCGAGCGGTCGAGAATCTTCACGTCGATGTAGCGCCCGAGCACGCGGCCCTCGATGTCGTCACGGCTGAAGCCGAGCGCAGTCTGCGTGAGATCGTTCGTGCCGAACGAGAAGAAGTCGGCGTCGCGCGCGATCAGGTCCGCCTGAAAGCACGCCCGCGGCAGCTCGATCATCGTGCCGATCAGGTAGTCGCTGTGCGCGTGCTCCGCGGCCACGCGCTCGATCAGCTCGCGCATCAGCTCGAGCTCGCGCTCGTAGGCGACCAGCGGCACCATCACCTCGATCCGCGCGGCGGGTGTCCGCGCGGCGGCGGCGAACAGCGCGCGCACCTGCATCTCATACAGCTCCGGGAACAGGATCCCGAGGCGCACGCCGCGCGTGCCGAGCATCGGGTTCGACTCCTGCAGCTGTTCCACGCGCTTGCGCGCCGGCGAGCCCTCCGGCAGGTCGGAGGGATGGGGGAGGAACTCGTGCAGCGGCGGGTCGAGCAGGCGCACCGTCAGCGGGCGGCCGTCCACCGCTGCGAGGATCTGCTCGAAGTCCGCCTCCTGCAGCGGCCGCAGTTGTTCGATCGCCTCGTTACGCGTGACGCTGTCATCGGCCATGATCACCGCCGCCATCAGCGGCTGGCGCTCGCCGAGGAACATGTGCTCGGTGCGGCACAGCCCGATGCCCTCGGCGCCGAGCTCGATCGCCTTGCGCGCGTCGGCGGGCGTGTCCGCGTTGGCGCGCACGCCGAGCGTGCGCAGCTCGTCACACCACGACAGCACCGCCCGGAACTGCTCTGAGACCTGCGGCTCCACCAGCGGCACGTCCTCGAGCGTGATCTTGCCGAGGCTGCCGTCGATCGCGATGCGATCGCCGGCGTGCAGCACGTGGCCGTTCACGCGCACCTCGCCGAGCTGCGCGTCCACGTGCACATCTGCGGCGCCGGTGACCGCCGGACGGCCCATGCCGCGGGCGACGAGCGCCGCGTGGCTGGCCTTGCCGCCCTCGCTCGTGAGGATGCCGCAGGCGGCGAAGAAGCCCGCCACGTCGTCGGCCTCGGTGAACGAGCGCACGAGGATCACGTCGCGCCCCTGCGCCGCCGCGCTCACCGCATCGGCGGCGCTCAGCGCGATCTCGCCCTTGGCCGCGCCCGGCGACGCAGCCACCCCGGTGGCGATCACCTCGTAGTCGGCGCTCGGGTCGAACGTCGGGTGCAGCAGCGCGTCGAGCGTCGAGGGGTCGATCGTCGAGATCGCCTGCGCGCGATCGAGCAGGCCCTCGGACACGGCATCGACGGCGAACCGCACCGCGGCCTGCGCCGGGCGCTTGGCGTTGCGCGTCTGCAGCATGTACAGACGTCCTTCCTGAACCGTGAACTCGGTGTCCTGCATGTCCCCGTAGTGACGCTCGAGCGTCCCCAAGATGTCCATCAGCTGTGCGTGCACGTCCGGCAGCCACGTGTGCAGCTCGCGGATGTCGCGCGGCGTGCGCACGCCCGAGACGACGTCCTCGCCCTGGGCGTTTGCCAGGAAGTCGCCCGAAGACTCCGGTGCGCCGGTCAGCTCATCGCGCGAGAAGGCCACGCCGCTGCCACTGCTCTCGCCGAGATTGCCGAACACCATCTGCTGCACGTTCACCGCCGTGCCCCACTCGTCGGGGATGCGGTTGATGCGCCTGTAGGCGACCGCGCGCTCGCCCTGCCAGGAATCGAACACGGCGCGGATCGCATGCCTGAGCTGCTCGCGCGGGTCCGACGGGAACTCGTAGAAGCCCTGGAACTCGCGCGTCAGCGCCATCAACGACTCGGCGTCGAGCTCCGTGTCCAGCGCCACGCCGCGATCGCTCTTGCACCCCGCGATCGCTCGCTCGAAGCGCTCGCCCGGCACGCCCCGCACGACGTTGCCGTACATCTGCACGAAGCGCCTGTAGGAGTCCCACGCGAAGCGCTCGTTGCCCGTGCGCTGCGCGAGGCCCGCCACCGTCGCGTCGTTGAGCCCCAGGTTGAGCACCGTGTCGAGCATCCCCGGCATCGACTCGCGCGCGCCCGAGCGCACCGACACCAGCAGCGGGTCAGCGGCGTCACCCAGGCGCCTACCAGCCTGTGCCTCCAGGCGATCGAGCGCGCCCGCGACCTGTTGCTCGAGGCCGTCCGGGAAGGCGCCGTCGTCGCCGCGCATGTACGCCACGCACGCCTCCGTCGTGATCGTGAAGCCTCCCGGCACGCGCTCGGCGCCGAGCACGCGTGTCATCTCCGCGACGTTCGCGCCCTTGCCCCCGAGCAGGTCGCGCATCTGTCGTGAGCCGTCTGCGAAGTCCACCACCCACGAGTCGGAGGCGATTTGGGCTGTGTCGGTCAAGGTGGCAGCGTTCGGAGCGAAGCTGGCGTTCGGCGCGGCGATTCGTTCTAGATCGTAATCATTCTGCTTTGTAATCATTCTGCCGCGTAACGAACTCGCGCGGCTACATGCCAGCCGCGCCAGCGGGCCGAGCCGCGCCAGCGGGCCGAGCCGCACGCGCACCCCGCGCGCACTGCGTAGTTTGCCCTGGCGTAGTTTGCCCCCGCAGTACGCGTCGATCCACTGATGGGCTCTGCGCGGCGCCCGACGAGACTTGCGGTACTGCACTGCGTTTCGCCTCAGAAGGAGGCCAAGATGTCATCACACTCACACTCGCCCGAGCGGGGGCTGCCGTTTGATCAGCAAGAGCCTGACGGTCCCACGGGGATCTCCGCGATCGTGCCGCCGTTCGCCATGCTGATCGTGATTCTCGCGATCGTGGCGCTCGTCGTGTTGTTCCACGCGATCTGGGCGACAGCGATTGCGGCATTTGCAACTGCATGTATGGCCGCGTATGTGATGGTCTGGATGGATCACCTCACCCGGTGACGCTCAGCCGATCGGTATCACGACAGGGCCGATCAGTTCTTCCAGATCGGTGATGAGCCACTGTCCGCTGGCTCCAAGCGCGGTTCGTGTGACGGTTCCCCGCCTGACGTCACGGCATCCGCTGAGCGACACGTCGATCAGCATTGGCGGGCGGTGCGCATATCGCACTGCGACCTCGATCTGAGAGCCGTTGTCGGAAGGGCAGGCGGTGACTCCCTTGGGAGGGGGCGGTAGTTCGTTGAACTGGCGAGTCAGCCGTTCGAGCACCGGCCTGTCTTGGACATGGGCTGTCTTGAGCAGTTCCCTAGCGGGATGCAGCGGTAGGCCGGCGACACGGCAGAGCACCATCTCGCTCGGCGCTCCCGGAACGAGCGGCGTGCGCGGTTCCGAGGCCGCCACGCGCGAGATCCGGCACGGCCCAGAGCCAGCTACTTCAGGACGCGCTTTGCTTACCTTGGGCACGATCTGAGCATGGCTCGTGCTCGTCGCATGCGATCCCCCGCAGGCACCCAGCGTGAGGCCGACGCCGACGAGCAGCAGCAGCAGCAGCAGCGAGCGATTGCGCGCGCAGGCCAGATCCACGATTGCTGCAGTCAAGCGTGCGATCCTATGCGTCAATCAGCGCTGGCGGCGTTCTCGGGGAGTTCCGTAGTCCGCCACGATGGTTGGCGGGCGTCACACGGACGCGCAGAACGCCGCGGGTGGCGAGGATCATGGCATGAGCTTCGTTGATCGCGCTGACGCCGGTCGCCGACTGGCGTCTCAGCTGGGCTCCCTGGCAGGGGAGCAGCCGGTGATTGTCGCGCTGCCGCGCGGGGGCGTGCCCGTCGCCTTCGAGGTGGCGCGTGCGCTTGGAGCGCCATTGGACATCCTCGCGGTGCGCAAGCTGGGCGCGCCGGGCAACCCCGAGCTGGGCGTGGGGGCTGTCGCAGAGGATGGCACCGGAGTCCTGGACCCCCGCTCGGCGGGCCGGCTCGGCATGACCCAGGCCACCCTCGACGAGACGCTCGCGCTCGAGTCTCAGGAGCTGCGCCGCAGGGTGGAGCGCTACCGCGATGGCCGCTCACCGACCCCTGTGGGCGGACGAACCGTGATCGTCGTCGACGACGGCCTGGCGACGGGCCTGACAGACCTCGCGGCCGTACGCGCGCTGCGCAAGCGTGGCGCCCGTCAGATCGTGGTGGCGGTCCCGGTCGGCTCCAGCGAGGCGGTGTCGCTGCTTGCCGAGGAGGCCGATCGCGTCGTTTGCCTCGAGGTTCCGTCGCCGCTGTTCGGGGTCGGCATGTGGTACGACGACTTCACAGAGGTATCCGATGAGGAAGTCGTGGCATTGCTGGCCGAGGCGGGCGCGTTCGCGACCGCGCCGACGGCGGCAACGGCTGAGGCGAGTGGGGTATGAACGGCGAGTACCCGGTCAGCCTCGCGATCGACTACCCCAGCCGCGATCTCGACCGGCTCAGCTCGGCGCTGCGAATCTTCACGGTGATCCCGATTGCGATCGTGCTCGGCGCGATCGGTGGCTACAGCTCACAGCTGGGCAGCGGCGGCGGTCGCGCCACGACGATCGTCGTGGGCGGCACTGGGCTGCTGTTCCTGCCGCCGCTGTTGATGATCGTGTTCCGGGAGAAGTATCCACGCTGGTGGTTCGACTGGAATCGCGAGCTGCTGCGCTTCGCCAACCGCGTCGGCGCCTACCTCGCGTTGATGGACGACCGCTACCCCTCCACCGACGAGCAGCAGGCGGTCCATCTCGACTTCGCATATCCGGACGTCCGCCAGGAGCTGGGTCGCTGGCTGCCGCTGGTGAAGTGGCTGCTGGCGATCCCGCACTACGTGGCGCTGTTCTTTGTCGATCTGGGCGTGATCGCGGTGGTGATCGGCGCATGGTTCGCGATCCTCTTCACCGGTCGCTACCCGCGGGCGATGTTCGACTACGTCGAGGGCGCGATCCGCTGGCACGATCGCGTCGCCGCATACGCGTTCATCCTCGTCACCGACCGCTACCCGCCGTTCCGGCTGCGGCCGTGAACGGGGAGGGCCTGGTCTGATGACGCACGTGCTCGTTGCTCACGCCTCCAAGCGCGGCTCGACCGCGGAGATCGCGCAGGCGATCGCCGACGAGCTGGCGAAAGCTGGCCTGGAGGTCGATTGCAGGGCGGCTGGCGACGTGGGGGCGCTTGACTCCTTCGATGCGGTGGTCCTCGGCAGCGCCGTCTACATGAAGCGCTGGCAGGGCGACGCCAAGCACTTCCTGCGCAAGCACGCCGACGAGCTCTCGCGGCGGCCGTTCTGGGTGTTCAGCTCGGGGCCTGTTGGAGACCCCGACAAGTCGCCGGACTCGTCGTGGCTCGAGCCGCCGCGGCTGATCGACAGGGCGCGCCAGCTCGGCGTGCGCGATCACGTCGTCTTCGGCGGCAGGGTTCCGTTGGAGCCGCGCGGCCCGATCGAGCGCGCGATGGTCAAGAACACGCCCGCGCAGTATCGCGACCGGCGGGACTGGGATGAGATTCGCGCGTGGGCGGTGCGCATCGCGGGCGAGCTGCGTGCGCCTGTCGCCACGACCTGAGCGGCTGGATGCCGCCGGTGGCGGGGCGATCTCGCGTCAGTCGCTGCGCGGCGACCACTGGAACGTGCGCGCCGCGATCAGCAGCGCGGCGATGCCCCAGCCGGCGATGATCAGCAGGTCGCCGGCGGCGATGCCGCTTCCGTGTGCATGCGTGAACGTTCCCCGCAGCGCCTCGGCGAGGTGGCGGATGGGGAAGACCGTGGCGATGTTGCGCAGGAGCTTCGGGATCTGGCTTTCGGGGACGAACACGCCGGAGATGAAGTACAGCGGCAGCACCGTGATGTTGATCGCGGGCGCCGCGGCTTCGGCGTTTGAGATGCGCGTGGAGATGGCGAACGCGATGCACGAGAAGGCCGCGGCGCCCACGACGACCGACACGATCAGCCCCGGCATCGTCGACTGGGGAATGGGCACGTTGTAGAGGAGCTTGCCCAGCACCAGCAGCAGCGCCGAGAGCGCGACGGCGACGACGACGCCGACGACGGCGCGGCTGCCGATCACGATGCTTGCAGGCAGCGGCGTGCCGCGCAGGCGCTTGAACTCACCGTTCTCGCGCTGCGTGACGATCGTCTGCGTGAGGTTGACGAACGTGGCCGAGATGACCCCGAGCGCCATGATCCCCGGCACGTAGAAGGTGGTGATCTTGATCCGCCGGCCGTCGACGACGGTGGTGCCCTTGAAGATCGTCGCGAAGATTACGAGGAACACGATCGGCATCAGCAGCGTGAAGTAACGCGACTGCGGATTGCGCCAGAAGCGCGAGAGATCCGAGCGGAACTGGTGCGCGAACACGCCCCTGCGGCTCATTCCGGCTGCTCCTGCTGTCCGTCGGTGAGCCGCAGGTAGATGTCCTCGAGCGTCGGGCGGCCAACGGTCAGGTCACCAAGATCCGCGCCGCGCTCGAGCGCCCACCCGGTCAGGGCATGCAGCGAGCGCGCGGGCTCGCGCACGTTGACGTGAACGCGGCCGTCCTCGCGCAGCTGCGCGCTCGAGGCCAGCTCGCCCGGCAGCTCCGCGACGGTGCTGCCGGCGGGGAGCGTGAACGAGACGTCGCTCAGCTCACGGTCGCGGCCGCCGAGCGTGTCGGGCGTGCCCTCCGCGACGATCTTCCCGGCGACGATCACGGCCACATGGTCGGCGAGCGTCTGCGCCTCGTCCATGTAGTGAGTCGTGAGGAAGATCGTCTTGCCCAGCTCGCGCAGGTTCGCGATCACCTCCCACGCATGGTGACGTGCGGACGGATCGAAGCCGGTCGTCGGCTCATCGAGGAACACGAGCTCTGGATCTCCGATCAGCGCGAGCGCGACATCCAGCCGCCGCAGCTGCCCGCCGGATAGCTGGTTGGTGCGCGCGTCGCGCTTGTCCGTGAGGCCGACCAGCTCGATCGTCTCGGTCGCTGCTCGCGGGTGCGGGTAGTAGCCCGCGTACAGCTCGACCAGCTCGCGGACGGTCAGCTCGGCGGGCATCGTGCACGCCTGCAGCACCAGCCCGATCCGCGAGCGCCAGTCGCCGTCGGCCGATGCCGGGTCGCGATCGAGCACGCTCACCTCGCCCCCGTCGCGCGGCCGGTACCCCTCGAGGATCTCGACGGTCGTCGTCTTTCCCGCCCCGTTGGGTCCGAGAAACGCGAACACCTCCCCGCGATGGACCTGTAGGTCGATCCCGCCAACCACCTCGTGCTCGCCGTAGGACTTGCGCAGCCCGTCGGTCGTGATCACCAGTGGCGCGCTGGATCTGGCTCCGCTCACCCCCGCTACGGTACTCGCGCGTACCCACGGAGCATCAGGGATTTACCGCGAACGTGGTACGTGGCTGTATGAGCTGCAGGCGTGCGCGTAGGCGGGAGGCAACGGCTCGACGCTGCAGGATCAATGCTTCTTGCCTCCCTTGCCCGCGGCGGCCCGCTCAAGCGTGATGTGCTCGACGAACGCGCGCGGCAACCCGCCCGTGAGGCTCTTGCTGGGCAGGATCATCTCGATGCGAAGCACCACAGCAAGGCTCTTGCGCCTGCCCGCGAGCCTGCTGAGCGCGCCGCGGCTTAGATGCAGCCCCAGCTTCAGCTTGCCGGCGGCGGCGTCGTGCTTGACGAGGTGGGCGAGCGGCTGCAGGCGCGCGACCTTGATGCGCGCGCGGCTCTTGCGTGAGGCCACCGACGCCTTCAGGCCGCTGGCGATCTGTTTGATGGCTTCTTCGTGCTGCTTGAGCGTCTTGCTCAGTGCTTCGAACTCCTTGGCGGCTTCGTCGGCCAGCTTCTGGCCCTTGGCCTCGCTCGTGGGTTCGCTCGCCTGCAGCAGCTGCACCGCGTGCTCGTCGAGCTTTTCGATGCTCTGGTCTTCGCGTGCGGCCTTGCTGGTGCCTTCGAGCGCGTCCTTGGCGTATTCGGACTGATGCGCGAGCATCTTCGTGATCGATTCGGTCGTCTCGGCGGCGTCCTTCAACAGCCGCTGGCCTTCGGCCTGTTCGCTCGAGCTGGCGCCTTTCGCGAGCTCCTCGGCGCGCAGGTTGAGCGCTTCGACGCTGTGGTCCATTTCGGACAGCGCCTTGGCATTCTGCCCACCGGAGACGTCGACCTCGCCGACGAGCGCCTCGGCGAGCTCGAGCGCGACCGCGGAGATCGGATCGAGGCCCGCCGAGGACGCCGGCGGCGCGAGCGGCGAGGGCAGCGGATGCGGGTCGCTGCCCTGGACGGTGGCTTCGACGGTCGTGCCGCTGGTCGGCACCTGCGTTTCGAGCTGCAGTTCGTTGGGGTACTGGCCTTCCTGGCCGGGGGGCGCTTCGGCGGTGGATTCGTCGAGGCCGGCGCCGAGGAACTGTGTGTGCCCGACGCTGCCCGCGTGCCGGGCGTCGCCGCCGTAGGTGGCGGTGATCGACGGCAGGCCGCTTTCGGCGGTCTCGTAGACGAGCGTGCAGCTGGCGAGGGCGGGCGAGCCCGGCGTGGGCGCGAGCGAGCAGCTCGCGCCGCTGCTGAAGCCGCCGCTGGTCGTGGTGAAGGTCACGGCTCCGGTGGGCGTCACGGGCGTCCCCGTGCCGGCGTCGCCGACCGTGGCGACGCACGTGTTCTCCGAGGTCGCGAATTCGTAGTCGCAGATCACGCTCGTGGCGCTGGCGCGCTCGGCGTTCTTTTCGGCTTCTTCCTTCTTCTTGGCTGCTTCCTTCTTGGCTTCTTCTTCGGCCGTGCTCGACGAAGTCGCCTGTTCAGCCCAGAAGCCGCTGCCGGATTCGCTGAATCCGCCTTCGTTGAAGGTCCCGTTGCCGCCGAGGTGGCCGCCGGCGAGGATCGACAGGTGCAGCGTGTCGTAGGCCGTGTAGCCGCCCTCCTTCAGCGTGAAGCGCGCGACCGCCCCGCTCTCGACGCCTTCCATCGCGAAGCCGATGCCATCGACTTCGGCGGTGCCCGAGAAGGCGCCGGTCGAGGTGTTCATCTGCGTGACCGAGTAGCTTCCGTTCGCGGCTTCGCGTTCGCCTTTGGCGCCCAGATACCCGGTGCTCCAGCTACCCGAGAGGTTGTAGGAGGGCGCTTCGGCGGCAGCGTCCGCGACGCTCGCCGCGAGGAAGATCGCGGTGAGCGCGCCGCCGAGGGCGAGACGTCCGAATGCCAGCTTCCGTCCGTGTGTGAACACCGAGTCTCCTTCGAGTCAGAATGGCGCGCCATGCTCCCACGCGGCACGCCTGCGTCGCGCTCAAGTGCGCAGTTTTCTACGTAGCTGTTACGTATTAAGTGCGCGATTGGCCAGTGACCGCGGGAAGTTTTGCCGCCTGCTCCTCGCCGATGTCCAGCCGCTCGTGCAGGCGGCGCAGCGGCGCGGGCGACCACCAGTTCCAGCCCTCGTGGGCCTCCTTGATGCGGGTCAGCAGGAACACGCCATAGTCGGTCGACAGGCCGAACACGATTGCGGCAGGCACGAGGAAGTCGGTCGACTCGATGCCGCCTCGGCTTGCCGGCAGCTGCGCGAGTTCCTGCGCGCCGCCGTCTCGCCGGGGGCGGCGCCGGTAGCGCAGCCGCGCGAGTAGGGCCACGCTTGTCTCGAGTTCGCTGAGCTGCGCCCGGGGATCTACAGGGTGCTGTTCATGACCAAGCTGCGCGAGGGCGTGCCGATGCCCGCCCCGGGCGCCGCGTCGGGACTCGATGAAGGAATTGACACATTCAACGACCTGCTGCAGATCGTCGGCGCATGCTTGCCCGACGGGCCGGACCCGGTCACGCAGTCCGCATACATATGAGCAGGACTGCACGGCTTCGTCGCGCTGAACCAGGTCATCGCCGCGTTCCCTTGGCCAGCGGGCAGCAAGCACGTCGAGAGGATGATCCGGGTGCACGTCGAAGCCTACGCTGGGCAATAGCGCGCCCCCGGTCAGCGCCTCGCCGCCTGCGCTTCAGGCGCAGGTATCAGCCGAATCTGGCCGCATAATTAATTGCAGAATAGTCAGGCCGCATAATTAATTGCAATACGCCTCGGCGCGTTTTGCAGACCTTTCTTGCAGGGCTGGACAGGTTTGACCACCTTTACATATGGTCAACCACATTAATTGCTGCTCATACGCCGGGAGGCATGCTGTGTTCAAGCGGGATGAAGTTCGAGCGGGTCTTAGACGAGGGCAAGGCATGAGTGCACTGCGGGTCTCGCTCGTTGCGCGGCTTGCCAGGGCGTTGGCGTTGCCGATCTCGGTGGCGTTCCTGCTGAGCTTCACGGGGGTCGCGCTCGGCGCGTCGACGCCCCGAGCCGCAAACGGCACGCTCACGGCGAGCCTCACGCGCGCTGCGCAGGCTCTCGAGAACGTAACCCCCGACGTCGCCGAACCGCCGAACGTCACCTCGATCGAACCGGGCTTGGGCGCGACATCGGGCGGGACGTCGGTGACGATCACGGGCACCGGGTTCACGGAAGGCGCGACGGTCACGATTGGCAGCAAAGCGACGTCTGTGGACGTCGTCTCGGAAACGGAAATCACTGCGAAAACGGCGGCGACGGCGGCCGGTACCGACGAAGTCATCGTCGCGGACAGCAACGGCACCTCGACCGAAGGTCCGTTCTTCAGCTACATCGCTCCACCCAAAGTCTCCTCGATCTCTCCGACCGAAGGTCCAGTTGCTGGCAAAACCGTCATCAAAGTCAAAGGCACGGGCTTCCGCGAGAGCTCGACGGTCACGGTCGGCGGCAAAGCAGCGAAAGCCGTATCCGTCATCTCGGAAACAGAACTCACGGCCAAGACGCCCGCCGGGTCAGTGGGCAAAGACGAAGTCGTCGTCACGGACACCTACGGATCGTCCACGGCTGGTCCCGACTTCACGTATCTTGCCGCGCCGGTCGTCACCTCGATCTCCCCGACCGCGGGTACGACGGCTGGCGGGACCGCCGTCAAAATCATCGGGACGGGCTTCTTGAAAGGCGCGACGGTCAAGATCGGCGGCAAGGCGACGTCCGTGGTCGTGGTCTCGGCTACCGAAATCACGGCCAAAACCGCCGCGGGCAGCGCGGGCAAAGAAGAAGTCGTGGTCACCGACACCGGCGGTACCTCGAGCGAAGGCCCAGACTTCACGTATGTGACGCCGCCGACGGTTGCGTCTGTGACGCCGGCTACGGGTTCGACGCTTGGTGGGACGGCTGTGGTGTTGAAAGGCACTGGGTTCTTGGAAGGTTCGACGGTCACGATCGGC
>Ga0187862_10003415_pt1 | contig 15469 bp, 13 predicted proteins | sample June2016WEW_10_1_FD_133003 | JGI IMG/M metagenome (GOLD analysis project Ga0187862, IMG submission 133003) | Peatland microbial communities from SPRUCE experiment site at the Marcell Experimental Forest, Minnesota, USA - June2016WEW_10_150 | ecosystem: Environmental > Terrestrial > Soil >...
CATGCAGTACTCAAAATTGGGCAAGACCGGAATCACCGTCTCACGCATCTGCCTCGGATGCATGAGCTATGGCGACAAGAAATGGCGCGATTGGGTGCTGACGATGGACGAGGCGCGCGAACACTTCGCCGCCGCCGTCGAGTCGGGGATCAACTTCTTCGACACGGCCAACGTCTATTCAATTGGCGTGAGCGAGGAGGTCACCGGGCGATGGCTCGGTGAGATGGCCAAGCGCGACGAGATCGTCCTCGCAACCAAAGTGCACGGCCCGATGGCATCGGGTCTCAATCGCGCGGGCTTAAGCCGCAAGAATATTCTCGAAGCGTGCGACGCGTCGCTGCGCCGCCTCAAGATGGATTTCATCGACCTGTACCAAATCCACCGCTGGGACTACACGACGCCGATCGAGGAAACCCTCGAAGCGCTGGACTCATTGGTGCGCGCGGGAAAAGTGCGCTACCTGGGCGCGAGCTCGATGGCCGCGTGGCAATTCGCCAAGGCGCTTGCGCTGCAGAAGGAAAACGGATGGCACCGGTTCGTCGCGATGCAAAACCATTACAATCTCGTCTATCGCGAGGAGGAGCGCGAGATGAATCCGCTGTGCATCGACAACGGCGTCGGCCTGATTCCATGGAGCCCGCTCGCGCGCGGATTTCTGGCGGGCAATCGCGACAAGGGCGGCGCCGGTCCAACCGCGCGCGCCAAGACTGACGACTTCGCCAAGAATATGTACTTCCGCGAGTACGACTTCGAAGTGCTGGGCGTCGTCGAGCAGATCGCCAAACACCGCGGCGTCACGCCGTCGCAGATCGCATGCGCGTGGATCCTGCAGGCGCCCGGCGTCACCGCACCCATCATCGGCGCGACCAGGCTCTCGCATCTCAAGGAAGCGATCGCGGCCGTCGATGTGAAGCTCAGCGCTGACGAAATCGCCGCGCTCGAGAAGCCGTACCGGCCGCATCCGATTCTCGGCCACGAACAGCCAAGGGCGGCGCGGATGATCCAGGCGCGCTGAGCGCGGCAGTGTTTCACGTGAAACGTAGCGGCAACCGCTGATAACGCAGGGCGAGCAAGGAGTTTTTTCGAAAACGTTTCACGTGAAACATCAGGAGTTCAGGAGAAAGGAACGCGAACCCGCCAAAACCAAACCTTAAAGCGTTACTTGAAGTTGGGGAGGCGCTCGGCCGTTTGCGCGCGCCCTTTTACTTCGCTGGCGGATGGGCGATCGATCTGCATCTCGGACGCGTCACGCGCGAGCACCACGACATCGACGTGCTCGTCATGCGGCGCGATCATCTGCTGCTGCACAAAACTCTGAAGGGATTTTTACTGAAAAAGATCATTCCGCATCCGGACGGGATGCCGCCGAATCGCGGGACGATCATCGAATGGTGCGAGGGAGAGAGGCTCGCACTGCCGATGCATCAAGTGAATGCGTATCGCGCGGGTGAATCGGAGCCGGCGTTCGAGGTGATGCTTGCGGAATCGTCCGACGGCGAATGGATCTTTCGCCGCAATCCGAAAATTCGGATGCCGATTTCGGCAATGGGATTTCAATCGCTGTGGGGGTTGCCATATCTCGCTCCGGAAATCGTTCTGCTGTTCAAGGCAAAGCAGCTTGAGACGCGTGATCAAATCGATTTCGACAACGCGCTGCCGGCTCTGAGCATGGACGCGCGGCAATGGCTCCGCGACGCGCTCGCAGCATCGCACCCGGGTCACGAATGGCTTAAGGCCTTGACGAATGGGTAGAAGTGAAATGGAAATTAACGGCGTCGCGCGGAAGGTGTAGTTGATTTCGACCGTCGCCGTCCGCTCGGAGTAGTGCTCGAATATCCTGGCAGTGCCGCTCCTCTTTTCAACGCTTGAGCGTTGCTTGCAGGTTTGCGCCTTCGCGGCGGCGGAATCCGACCGCGACGCTCAGCCGCTCGAGGTGCTGATCTATGATCTTGCCGCCGAGCCGCACGCGATGCTCGGCGAAGAACTTCTTGATCTCGTCTTCGCGATCGAGGAGCGCGACCACCGCTTCGCACATCCGCGGCAGCGCGTTGTCGGGATACTTCTGAATCATCTCGTCCCAATGCGCGCGCGCAAAGTCCCACGCCTGGTAGCGGCACGCGGGGTTGAGCAGCAGCGAATGCATCAGGTACGGCGAATTCTGGGTTCGCACCTGGCCGTCCAGCGTCATCTCCATGGTTTTTTTCAGGAGATCCCGATTGCGGAAATTTGCCAGCGCAAACAGGTAGCGCTGCTCTTCCTGCGGCGTGCGCGGCGCTTTGAACTTTCGCTTGAACTCCTCGTAACGCGCGGCGTCGCCGCAATGGGCAAGGATGTTCACCAGCGCGGGCATCAGGTCGCGATCGGCGGACTGGGGATTATCCTCGAAGCGCGCATACAGCGCGCGCGCGCGCTGGTGGACCTCGGGATCGTCGCCGAGCGTGCCGAGTGCGCCGATGAGCGTGCCGCGCAACTGGCGCACGAGCTCGCTCTCGCCGGACTTTGGCTCCCAGCCCAGCCGTGCGGCGGCGGGACCGGCGACCTCGCGCACCGTGGCGGCCAGCGCGGGCCGGTCGGCGTCGGACGCGATCATGTCGAGGTAGGCGAACGCGCCGATCAACGCGCGCCATACGTTGATGTCGGTCTCGGCGGTGAACAGCCGCGCCATCTTGAGGAACTCGCTGAGCGGGCCAAGTCCCGCGACGGTTGCCGCCCACGTATCGCTCACCAGCCCGAAGCGTTCGATCGGTTGCAGCGCGCCGAGATTCTTGGTGATCGCCGCGAGCAACGCCGGCGCATAGTGCACGCGATAGAAGCCGTGGCCGCCCTCGTTCAACAGCGCCCATTCGAGCTTGCCCGGAATATCGAGAGTCGCATCGGCGGTGGTCAGGATCACCTTGTGGGTCGAGCCGCCCTGGCCGGTCTGCGCGCGAACCATCACGGGCACATGCCAGAGCTGCTGGTTGTCCTCGGCGAGATAGAAGAAGCGGCGCTGCGAAAGCTTGAGTCCGCGGCCGTCAGCAGCCGGCGCCGCCTCGATGATCGGAAAGCCGGGCTGGAAGATCCACGAGTCCATCATTTTCCGCACGGGCTCGCGCGACGCCGCCTCGAGCGCGTCCCACAGGTCGCTGGTCTCGGTGTTGTTGAATTGATGCTTGCTCAGGTAGAGGCGAATCCCGTCGCGAAAGACGTTGGCGCCCAGGAACTGCTCGAGCATCCGCAGCACGGCCGCGCCCTTCTCATAGGTCAGGATGTCGAACATCGCGCGGCAGTCCTCGGGACTGCGCACCGTGTATTCAATCGGGCGCGTGCTGCGCAGCCCGTCTATAGACATCGCAGCCGCGCGCGAGACGCTGAAGCTCTCCCATCGCTTCCACTCCGGCTTCCACGCGTCGACGGCCAGCATCTCCATGAAGGTGGCGAACGCCTCGTTGAGCCAGATCCCGTTCCACCATCGCATCGTGACGAGATCGCCGAACCACATGTGCGCGTTTTCGTGCGATACCACGTCGGCGACGCGCTCGAGCTCGGCGCGCGACGCGGTTTTTTCGTCGGCGAGCAGCGCGGTCTCGCGAAACGTGATCGCGCCGAGATTTTCCATCGCACCCGATGCGAAATCGGGAATCGCTATAAGGTCGAGCTTGTCGCCGGGATACTTGAGCCCGTAGTAGTCGGCGAAATGCTTGAGCGAGAACGCGCCAATCTGCCGCGCCCAACCGGTCAGCGACTGTTTGCCGGGAACGTGAACGATCCGCAGCGGCGTGCCCGCATCGACCGGCGCGGTCGCCTCGAACTCGCCGACGATGAACGCGACCAGGTAGGTGGACATCGGGATCGTCTCCTTGAAGACGACCTCCTTCTTTGCGCCGGCCAGCTTGCGCTCGCTCTCCTGTCCGCCGTTCGAGATGGCGGCCAGGTGCTCATCGACAACCAGCGTCACTTTGTAGCTTGCCTTGAGCTCCGGCTCGTCCCAGCACGGAAACGCGCGGCGCGCGTCGGTGGATTCGAACTGCGTCGTCGCGGCGACGTGGGTCTTGCCGGAAGCGTCCTGGTACTGGCTGCGATAAAAGCCGTGCAGCTTGTCGTTCAGGATTCCACGGAACGCAATCTTAAGCCGCCATTCGCCCGGCGAAAGTTTCTCGGCGAATCGGAGATGCGCGCGTTCTTTGGCCGGCTCCAGCTCGGCCTTCGCGCCGACGGTTTTTCCGCTGCGCTGCGCGCTCACCTTGTCGATTTCCAGTTCGAGCGCGTTCAGCACGACGTCGTCGGTCGCCTGGTTGACGACTACGGCGATATTCACCTCGCCTTGAAACGTGAACGCCTTGAGATCGGGCGTCAGGCGAATCTCGTAGCGCTTGGGCGTGACGTTTTTCGGCAGGCGATAATCCTGCTGATAATCAGCCAGTGGAGCTCCATCCTGATCGCGCATCTGGTCTGTCTTCCTTTGTGTGCGGTCGAGCGTGAAAAAATTTGTGCGGGGCACGCCCCGCAAGTGCATAGCCTAGTTCAAACCGCGCCGGGGTGCGAGCAATCGATCCCGCGGCGAGCCGGAAGCACTGGCCTAAGTTTGCCCTTAAGGGCCTTGAGTGAATACTCTTCAAAGCTCATTCGGTCGAGACGGCGCGCGTTTGGAATAAGAGGAGATTCACGATGAATTTTCGTATGCGAAGTGTTTTGGGATTGAGTGTCGCGGTGTGTGCATTGCTGCTGGTGGCAGGAGGTCGCGCCAGTGAGGCCTCGGCGCCAGCGCAACCCAAGCTCTCAGGTACCTACGCAGTTCAAATTCACGAATTCTGCCAACCCAATCTCCTTGCACAGGTGCTGGAGCTAGGTTCAGAGCCACCACCTCTCGCCTTTTCTTCGTTTAGCTCCGTCGGTTTGATTAAAGATCAGATCGGCGTGCTGACCTTCAATGCCAAGCAGCTCACGATAAGCGGATCGATGATTAAGGTCACCGGCGCAGTGGTCTCTCAAGACCTGACGGCGGTCGGAGGCCCAGTCGATGTTACGCCGTTCACTGAAACGACCAACACAACTTCAGGAACGTTCTCGACGACTGATACGACTTTCACGATCGACAAAGGAAGTGGGCCGACCACCTACAATGCGGTGTACGGGGCATTCTCGGGCTCGACGGCAGATGTGGTTTTCTTCGTGGCCATTTCCACTGACAGCCAGGGAGACTCATGCGCCGAGTCGGGCGAGTTGCAGTTGAAATAGGCCGGAGACGAGAAGCCGGGTACAGCCTCGCGACCCGGTGCAGCCCTCTTTTGATCTTGCTCTTCAAGGCGGTCGAGACGCTCCCGATGTTCGCGCCAATTTCGTTCGTGCCATTGGCAGGAGGTATTCAATGAAGACCGGCAAGCCCGCAGAAATCGGAATCGATCCGGCACGACTCGAGCGGGTCGCCGCCGCGATACGCCACGATGTCGCCAGCAACCGCTACGACGGAGCTGTGTACGCCCTCGCCCGGGGCGGGGTGGTCGCAGCGCATGAGGCAGTCGGCTTCGCCGATAGGGCCAGCAGCCGCGCCGCGCGCACCGATGACATTTTCGCGATCATGTCGATTACCAAGACGATGACCACCGCGGCGGTCCTGGCGCGCGTGGAACGCGGCGAGCTGCTGCTGACCACGAAGATCGCAGACGTGATCCCGGAGTTCGCAGTCAAGGGCAAGCAGCGGATCTCAGTTGCGCATATGCTGACTCACACTGCCGGGATGTCGGCGACTCCTGCGCTCCCGCCGGAGATGTTCGGCAACCTCGAGGTTTTTGTAGCGGCAGCGTGCCAGCAGCTCCCCGATACCGTTCCCGGCAGCGCCGTCAGCTACAGCGCGCTTACCGCGCACGCGGTGCTGGCGGAAGTGGTGCGGAGACTTGACGGCGGGCGCCGGTCGTTCCGTGACATTCTCGCGCAGGAATTCTTCGAGCCATTGGGCATGAAAGAAACCGCCTTGGGCCGGCGCAAGGACCTCGCTGCGCGGTTCGTTCCGATAGTCGTGCGGGATCGAACTCCCGGAGTCTTCCAGCCCGAATTGCTCGAAGCGATGAACCTGCTGCTGACCGCGGAGGCTGAGATTCCGGCCGGCGGTGTGGTTTCCACCGCGGGCGATATTTTGCGATGGGCCGAGATGCTCAGGCGTGGTGGCGAACTCGACGGAGTTCGAGTGCTGTCGCCGGCATCGATCCGGCTGGCCGCCACCATTCACACCGGCACGCTGCCGAATAATCTGTTCAGCTATGCTTACGAGGCGCGCGGCTGGGGCGAATTCCCCGCCAACCTCGGCTTGAGCTTCTTCATCCGCGGCACCGGCATCTTCCCGCACCCGTTCGGCACGACGGCGTCGCCCTCGACGTTCGGCGGTCTCGGCGCTGGTTCGACCATGTTCTGGATCGATCCGGAGCGGGATTTGACGTTCGTGTGCCTGACCGCCGGACTGCTGGAGGAGTCGCGCAATTTCGAGCGTCTTCAGCGGCTCTCAGACATGGTGCTCGCTTCGGTCGTGAACTGAAACGCGCCACACGAGTCGCGGACGGCGGTGGTTTCAAACTGGGAATCCCAGCCGACCTGGAACCCGTGGCATTGAAACGTCCTCTTGTCCCAAAGGCCCCGTAGCTCGATTGTGGCGGGCTCGTGTAAACTGTTCGTCGGGTTGTGGCCGTGCCGATATTCCAAGGTGAGGCAACACGCTTATGGAAAGCACTCAGAAACTTCAGCAAATGCTTGATGAGCTCAAAGACTCAGGGCGCCTGCTCGAAATCGCCAACACGGCTGCTGAGATCAACTCGGCGGTCGTGTTGCTGGAGGCGGTGAACGTGGACGCGGCAAGTGAGTCTCTTAAAGTCACTCTCGACGTCTTGGGCAAAGAGTTGGAAGAAGGACATCACGGCATATCACGTAGCAAAGCAACCCACATCCAAGAATTGCGCGCACTGGTGGAAGCGCTTGGTCCGCTGGACGTTTTTCGCGAGCAGATCTCCGTACTGTACGAGTTGCATGGCATCAAGCCCAGAGAAGCCGAAACAAGGTGGGAGAAGTTGAAGGCGGACAAGCTGCATGCGAAAATCCAGACCTTCGTGAAGATCACCGAGACCCTCGACTCAATTAACGCGCTCAGGCATGCAATCGAGAGTCGCGTGGAAGGATACAAGTCCGAGTAGCTCGTCTCGCGGCTCACGCGCTGCTCCGATCCGACTCGCAGCCTGGCGTCCACGGCGGCAGGTTATGCGACCGATCGCTCTCATGGCACAGTGCCGAGCCGGAGCGGGCGCTGCATCCACACGACATCCCAGTAACGGTCGAGCTTGCGGCCGCATTCGCTGAAGATGCCAACCTCGGTGAAGCCGAAGCTTCGATGCAGCTTGATCGACGCGTCGTTGGGAAGCGTGATCCCCGCCAACAGGCGATGAATGTCCTCGTTCTTCAGCGCGTCGAACAGGACGCGATACAGCATCGCGCCGATGCCCCGCCCGGTCGCGTCGTCCGCGCAGTAGATCGACGTCTCGACGCTGGTGTCGTACGCCGCCTTGCCGCGAAACGGCCCCGTGCACGCATAGCCGACGACCCGGCCGGCGTCCTGTGCGACGAACATGCGATACCGCTTCGTCCCGGCATGCTCATCGAACCATCGCGCGCGCTGCTTCGCTGTAAATGGTTCCAAGTCGAAGGTGATGGGCGTGTTGATGATGTAGTAGTTGTAAATTTCCGTCAGGCGCGGCAGGTCGTCGCGCACCGCAGGCCGAATCTTTACGTCCGCCATGGCGCTAATCTCCCGCTCGGGAAGTTTTTTCCGCACGAGTCACAGGCAACGCCTGATGCAAAGTTGAATCAAGCGGCGGGATTGCGTTTTGCAAGCTCGGCAAACGTGATCAGTTCGATTCCATTTCGATCGATCGCATCGCGCACGCGCCGGCTGGTGAGAATCTCGACCTCGAGTTGCGCCTCGACCGCGGGCGGGACTCCGCCGATATCGGCAGCCGGATGAAAATAAAGTTCCGTGGCGCCATCGCGGATACGATCGATCACGCCCACGACGTAATCCTCGCTCAGATGACCGCTCTGATGAAGTCCGAACAGCGCGTCGGTCGAGATGAGGCCACGCTCCGCCATCATGCGGCGGGTGCGGCGCGACAGGGTCCGAAAGATGATCGATTCGACGAGCTTGCGCGGCGCATTGTCCCGGCGCAGCCGCAGCGTGGTCATCACGCGCTCGCGCGGGAGCCTGATGCATGGCACCTTATATTCGACGGCGAGGTCAACCAAAATATCGGCGAACAACGGATGGACGTGGAAATTCAAGTGCCCGTCGATATGGTTGAGGTAGCCGATCAACTCGAGATGCCGCTCGACTTGCGCGCGCAGTTCGCCGGTCATCGCGGCGCGCATCGAACGGTCGAAGAAATATCTCATCCCCGCAGCCACGGGATTGTCGATGAACTCTCCCGACGCACGGACCGCGGCGCCGAGCCGCGACGCATCGAGGATACTGCGTCCCCGGCAGACCACCACATGCAGCCCGACGTCGAGCGCGGGATTTTCGTGCGCTATTTCGGCAGCGGCCGCCGCGGCAGGCTCCGCAACCATCAGGCTCGCACTGCGCAAAATTCCGTCGCGACTCGCCCGCACGACGGCGGCGTTGACCTCGGGCGACAAGCCGAAGTCGTCGGCGTTAACGATCAGGCGCTTCAAACTGTGCCACCGCGAATCGCCACGGACGGCCGATAACGAAGCCTGCTGAACCCGTGAGAAAGTGAGAGATTGAAAAACACCGGCACAATTTTGCTAGCATCGGATGGCTCGCTCAAGTGCGCGCTGCGAAAGTCCAAAATGAGAACACGCGATTGATTCTTCTCTTTTATGCCTTCGCGCGCGAGATCGCGCCTTTCAAGCGCCGGCTCAGCGGTCGCGCTCCGCTCGCTCTGGACGGCTTGCATGGCTTTCGCGCGGAGATCGGCGGCAAACAATTCACCGTCGTTGGCCATGGGATCGGCCACAGCCGAGCAAGCGATACCGCGCGCCGCGCGTTCGATCTGATACCCGGCGCCGAGTTGGTAATCGGGACCGGCGTGGTCGGCGCGCTCTCGAGCGGACTGAAGCCGGGCGATCTGATCCTCTCCGACCGCACTCTGACGATTCACAGCGACGGCCAGGTTGCCGAACAATTGACGACCGTGGGCGACGCGCACATCCGCGCGGTGGGCCGCTCGCTTGCGATTGCGGGTATCGCGTACTCGACCGGCGCGATTTTGACGTCGCATCGCGTGCTCGCCACCGGCGCCGAGAAGCGCCGCGCCAAGAAAAGCACCGGCGCGATCGCGGTGGACATGGAAACGGCCGCGATTGCCGCAGAAGCGGCTGCGCGCGGAATCCCGTTCGTCGCGATCCGGGCGGTGCTCGACGCAGTTGACGACGAAGTAGTGGGCGCGGCGATGGCCGACCAGGACGGCAACGTCCGGCCGCTCGCCGCAACGTCCTACCTGCTGCGCAATCCGGCAGCGCTGCTCAAGCTGCCGCGGATGATTCGAAACCTGTCGCGCGCAACGGCCGCAATCGCCGACGCACTGACGGCTATCGCGCACGACGGCGAGGTCCCGGCGGCTACTAGGCGTGCTCGCGGGCCGGTGGTGCGAAAGAGCCCGCGCTGAGCCCGCCGTCAATTGGCACCGCGACTCCCGTGATGAATCCCGCCTCATCCGACGCCAGGAAGGCCGCCAGCGCAGCGACCTCTTCCGGCTTTCCGTTGCGCCCGAGCGGATGCATGTTTGTGGTGCGTTCCCAAACCAACTGCGACGCGCCGGCGGAAACGACGTTGCAATTCTCGGCGATCGGCGTCTCGATCACGCCCGGGCATATCGACACGCATCGAATCTTGTCGCGCGCGAAGTCGAGCGCGATTCCTTTCGACATGATCACGACGCCGCCCTTCGCCGCCTGGTAGGCGGCAAGATCCGGCACACCCTTGATTCCCGCGCCGCTGGCGGTGTTGACGATCACGCCGCCGCCCTGCTTGATCATTTGCGGGATCGCATACTTGCAGCCGAAGAATACGCCCTTCAGGCACACGTCCACGACCCAGTCCCATTCTTCCTCGGTCGTGTTCACCACGTTTTTGGGCACGAAGACGCCGGCGTTGTTGAACATGATGTCGAGCCGGCCGAACGCGCTCACGGTTTCATTGACCATCCGCTCGACTTCGGCGCCGACGCGCACGTCCACGGACACCGACTTCGCGATGCCGCCGGCCCTTTCGATCTCAGCCGCGGTGTTGCTCGCTGATTCGGCGCGTACGTCGGCGACCATCAGCTTCGCGCCTTCTTGCGCAAACCGAATCGCGCTGGCGCGGCCGATTCCCGAACCCGCGCCCGTGATCAACGCAACCTTGTCCTTGAGCAGCATGCCAAGTCACCTCGGTTTACTTCGTCGTGGCTCGATGACCGACGCTTGCCACACTTGGCGAAAATTTGGAAGCGTCTCCCGATCAAGCGCCTCGCCGGCGACTGTCTGCGATCGCTATGCGGCGGCCCGGCTCGCGGATGCGCGCGACCGCCGGCCTCCAGACAGGAAGAGCGCGCTCGTAGGGAAAGTCTGCAAGGTGGCGCTCGATTGCCGCGTGGTCGCCGTAGGATTCGCGGCGGGTAAGGATATGAATCGCCAGGACCGTGAAGGGCAGGTAGATGAACACGGCAGCCCATGCGATTTCCGGCGCGTTGATTCGGAACAGCATCGTGATTCCGAAGATCACGATCCCCGCATAAAGCGCCGGACCAAGCAGCGCGCGCGACCGCATCGCGGGAAGCGCACGCGCCGGCCTCGTCGAGCCGCGATTGAGCATCGCGTCGAGCCACTGGAAAATCGCAATCGTGATCGCGGCGACGAAATACCATCCCAGGTAGTTGCTGATCGGCACTCCGAAGTGCGGCCCCGGCGGATCGTACCAGAACATTTTGCCGAGGAACCATCTGTCGCCGAGCACGCTCAGCGGATCGACCACCAGGTCCACCATCACCATGAACAGCGCTGCCATCAGCCATACTCGCGGCGCACGGCGAATTTGCCACGTGTCGAGAATCCGAAAATCAGCACCCTGCCGATACAACGGCGAACTGAGCAACAGCGCGAGCGTGTAGCTGGCGAACGCCAGGAAGGTGAACGACAACGAATCCATGAATGGAACGCCGAATACCCAAATCTCGGACCCGCGGGTCGTGTCAATATAGTGATACAGCCCGAACGGGAATCCGTTGTGAACTGAAGACCACTCGCACGCGAGCGACACGGCGTAGGTCAGGACCGTAAACAAAACTGTCGTGCGCAGACCGAAGTTCACGATCGCGATATACAGAAAACTCACCAGAAAGATGAACACGTAGGGGCGCAGCATGATCGTGGACAGTAGTAAATGCATGCTTGGTTTATGCGGCGTTCTTGGCCGTCCCTTTGGATCTAAAGAATTCTATTGCTGCCGCCAGCGCCGCATCGATCGGCCCCGGCGAATAACCCAACTCTGCACGCGCTTTCGACGAGTCGAAGAACATCCGCTTTCGCGCCATCCGGACCTCGGTCAGGCTCGCCCGTGGCGCCCGGCGCGTGACGGTACGCGCAAACGCTTCGGCACCGAGCGCATACCCCAACGCGACCGCGTACGGAATCCTCATCTTTGGCGCGGGCAGTCCGGAAATCATGGCGAGTCGCTCGAGAAATTCCCTGAGCGTGAGATTTTCGCCGCCGAGAATATACTTCTCACCGATTCGCCCGCGCTCCGCCGCCAGCAAATGGCCGTGTGCGACATTCTCCACATCGACAATGTTAAGGCCAGTCTCCACGTACGCCGGCATCCGCCGATTGAGGAAGTCCACGATGATTCGGCCGGTCGGAGTCGGCTTCAAGTCGAGTGCGCCAATCGGCGTCGATGGATTCACGATCACAACCGGCACACCCGCGCGGGCGGCTTCCAGCGCTGTCTGCTCCGCCATGTATTTCGATCGCTTGTAATGACCCGTCATCTCGGCAAGCGACGACGGCGTGTCTTCGCGCCCCACCCCGCCGTGTGGAATTCCCAGCGCCCCCACTGTGCTGGTGTGAACGATTCGCGAAACACCGGCGTTGGCTGCGGCCCGGATAATATGCTGCGTGCCGCCGACGTTCGTCGCATACATCGGCGCCGGATCGGTAAGCCACAGCCGGTAATCGGCGGCGACGTGATAAACCTCGTTGCATCCATTGACCGCGCGCTCGACGGAACCGAGGTACCGCAGATCGCCCCACACGATCTCGACCGGCAGGCCAACCAGCGCGCTTAAATCCGCGTTCTCGCGCGCCAGCACTCGCACGCGGTCGCCGCGGGCGATGAGCGCGCGCACGACGTGGCATCCCACGAATCCGTTGCCGCCCGTCACCAGCGTTAACTTAGTATTCATCGAATTCACTCAATAGCTATTCAGCACTTCGCTCGCAGACGGCGGCCGCTGCGGCCCGTCCCGAAATCACCGCGCTCTCAATCGTTGCCGGCAGACCGGTTTGTATCCAGTCGCCTGCCAGGAAGAAGTTCGCGATCGGCGTTTTCGCCGTCGGACGCAGTTCATGCGATCGGAGGTCCGGCGCCATCGTGGCGTTTTTCTCCTTGAGCACCAGCGACTTCACGACTCTGGCTTCGCGCGAAGCGGGAATCATCGCATGGAGATCGTTAATCACGATATCCAGAATTTCCGGGTTGCTGCGATCGATCAGCTTTCGCGCGCCGCTTATCACGAAGCTCAGGTAACCAGGATGCGCCTCGCCGCGCTGCGCGAATATTTGACGTTTGTTGAATAGCCATTGAGTAGTAGTGCCGATAAAACCGATGAACGGTGAATTAGTCACTTCGCGATCGAGCCACAGGTGGACACAGATGATTGGCGAGCTCGAAAGGCCCGTGAAGCGCGAGAAAAATGGATCGGCAACCGCGCTTTCGGGCAGGAACCGCAGCAACTGGGGCGCCGGCACCGCGCTGATGAAGTCCGACGCCTCGATTCGCCGCCCGTCGCGCAGCCGCACGCTTGCGACATGGCCTCGAGCGCCGGGTTCCAGCATCTCCACGATCGAATGCGAAACAACCTTCCCGCCGGCGCGCTCGATCATCCGCTGCGCGCCCGTGCAGTACAGGTCGCTCAGCCCGACGCGCGAATAAACGAACGCGGAGTCGCGGCGACGCGAAAAGAACGCACGCTTGAGGACCTCGGCCAACAGCTGCGCCGACGACGATTGCGGCTCGTCGTTCAGCGTCGCGATCGACAGCGGGTACCAGAAGCAGCGGCGCGCTTGTTCCGATTGCCCGAGGCGATCCATCAACTGCGTGACGGTGAGACGGCGCAATTCGCCCTCGCCGAACCGTCTCATCGCGAGCATCCGCAGTCCGCCGCGCATAACAGCGAAGCGCTCCGCGACACTCAGATGCCGGTATCCGAGCAACGCGGCCGTCATGTGCAGAGGTCCGGGCAGCCGCGCCGTTTTCAGGATCGCACTCTGGCCGGGACCCGCGAGCATTTCGATTTCCAAATCTTCGTGAAATACCAACTGCTCGTAAGCGCCGATCCGTTTGAGGAAGTCGAGCGTTTCGACGTAGCAACCCATCAGGACGTGCTGCCCGTTGTCGACGAAATCTCCGGTGTCGGGTTCGGCGAACGAATACGCACGCCCGCCGGGCGCGGGTTTTCCTTCGAGCACTGTGACCCGCACGCCGCGCTGGGCTAGCGCGACGGCTGCGCTGAGTCCCGCGAACCCGGCGCCGATCACGACCACGTCTTTCATCGCCGATACCATCTAATTCGCCACGCGCATCCCGCTTATCCGTGCAGCGCGCCGCAGCGCCCCACCGCCCACGCGCGGCCGACCAGGTAGAGCTTGTGCGGCGCAGACAGGCTGTGGCGGCGGTCGAGCACGCGATAGTTCGATTTGATGATCCGTTCGAGCAACGCGGCATAGATAAGCCGCATCGCCTCGGCCGTCAGCAGCGTCGCGCGATCCTCCGGCGCGAGCGCGCTGCGCGCCTTCGCGTAAAGCTCCTGCGCGCGTTTCGCCTCGAAATCCATCAGGCTGACGAAGTTCGGCGAGTACGCGCCGCCGAGAATTTCGTTCTCGTTCACGTTGAATCGCGCGAGGTCATCCAGCGGAAGATAAATGCGGCCGCGCGCCGCGTCCTCGCCCACGTCGCGGATAATATTGGTCAATTGAAGCGCCAGTCCGAGGTTCTCCGCGTACAACTTCGCCGACGGATTACGGTAGCCAAAAATCTCGATGCAGATGAGGCCCAGCGCCGACGCGACGCGATAGCAGTACGGCCGCAGCTCTTCCCAGCTTTGATAGCGCTTGCGCGACAGATCCATCTCCACGCCGTTTATGATTTCCTCGAACAGCTCCCGCGGAATTTTAAATCGCCGCGCGCTGTCGGCGAGTGCGCGGGAAAGCGCGCGCGTCGGCACGCCCGCGTACACACGGTCGAGTTCCTCGCGCCACCGGCGAAGCAGCAGCGCCGGGTCGCGAATCGCTTCGTCGTCGGCGATATCGTCGATGAAACGGCAGAATGCATAGACGGCGTAGAGCGCACGGCGGCGCTGGGGCGGCAGCAAAATGAACGCGTAGTAAAAATTCGACCGCGAGCGCCGTGTGATTTGCGCACAGCGTTCGTAGTCGGCGTCGAGCGACGCGTCGTCGCGGCCGGCGGCTGCTTCGATTCCGGCGGAGCTGCCGTCAGACTTCAAGCCGTCCACAGATCGCGCTCCATCCGAGTTTTAAATAGTCGAGTTTCGCCAGTTCGGGACGCATCCGGAACACATCGTAGTTGACGCGATCGATCGCGCGGATAATCGCCAGCCCGCCGCCCGCGAACATCACGATGTCGCGCCGCAGCCGCTTGTCCACGCGCTTGTGCAATTCTCCCCCCTCAACCAGCATCGCACGCGCGACGCCGGCTTCATGACGCATCAAATCCACAAACTCGCGCGACGAGGTATGCGCGGCCAGGTCCGCCGGCGTGACTCCGAATCGTTCCATGTCGCGGCGCGGAAGATAGATTCGTCCCTTGTCGAGATCGACTGCAACGTCCTGCCAGAAGTTGGCGAGTTGCAATCCACTGCAGACGAGGTCCGACAGATGCTGCCGCTCCGCGTCGCGGTAGCCGAACAGGTAAAGCACCAGCCGTCCAACCGGATTGGCCGAGTAGTGCGAATAGCCGAGCAGGTCGTCGAGCGTGTCGAAGCCCTTGAAGTCCACGTCGGATCGAAACGCAGTCAAAAGATCTTTGAACGGCTCGCGCGGAATTTCGAAGCGGCGCACCGTGTCGGCGAGCGCAATAAATACCGGATGGCGCGGCGTACCGGCGTACGCCAGGTCGAGCTCGCGCTCCCATTCGTCGAGCATCGCGAGGTCATGATGCTCGTCGGCAAAGTCGTCCGCCATCCGCGCGTACGCGTAAATCGCATACATGTGCGGGCGCATC
>Ga0187862_10003426_pt1 | contig 15435 bp, 14 predicted proteins | sample June2016WEW_10_1_FD_133003 | JGI IMG/M metagenome (GOLD analysis project Ga0187862, IMG submission 133003) | Peatland microbial communities from SPRUCE experiment site at the Marcell Experimental Forest, Minnesota, USA - June2016WEW_10_150 | ecosystem: Environmental > Terrestrial > Soil >...
ATGGCGGGTTAAAAATCTGTTACCCATCCGGGTCGTTCAAACATTTCACCAGCAACGGTATCGCTGACTTCGCGTTACCGAACCGGAAACCCTTTTTCATCTTCTGAATTCGGGAAAATCAATTCGGCTGCATGTGCGCCTTGACGAACCAATGCAATTGGCTTGCCCGACAGGAATGCCAGCAATTGCTGGTCGTTAATTTCCCTTGGTCGGGCAGATTCAGTTGTTTGAACCACGGTTAATGCCGATGCCGGGTCTGAAGAAACAACATTTTCGACCGAATCCCGTTTTGTGCTGACGATCTGCACCGGGCTTGATGGTGGTGAATTCGCGACACTTGAATCCGGCTGACGAATTTGGTTCGGCACAGTCGTTGGCACACGCATTTCCCAAAACGCGAGCGCAAAAAGGCCCACAAGCGCAGTTGCGCCCAATGCCAGGTTGAAATGTCGCAGGCGCTTTCGTTGCCGCGCGCTTTGCAGGGTTTTGTCCAGCAGTGCAGCCCGAAATTCCGGCGGGATGGCATCTTCCAGCAAATCGTCAATCAGTGGTTCAGTCGTTTTTTTCATTTTGCAATCGATCCAGCACCGCATTCTTCAATTTCCGGCGAACCCGCAACAAATGCGATTCCATCGCTTTTTCTGTCATCTGCCATTCATCGGCGAGTTCGCGTACGGCTTCGCCATCAAAATACTTTCGTTCAAGCAATGCGCGTTCACCGGCGGGCAAGCTCGCCAGCCCGTCCTCCACCAATTCCGAAAAGCGCGCGTCCGCATCAATGCTGTTCAAATCCGCGTCGGCCGGTCGCTGCTGAAAAAATCGCGCGAGCAAACTCTGATACCGGTTCCGTTTCCGCATTTCGTCCGCGACGCAGTTGCGCGCCAGCATCGCCAGCCAGTTCCAGAAAGCGGATTCCGAATCGAACTGCCGCACGTGACGCGCCATGTGCACGAAGGTGAGTTGCAGCGCCTCACGCGCGATTTCTTCCTGTCCGCCCGCGACCACGAACAGGTAACGGAGCAGCCGGTTGAAATAAAGTTTGTAAAATTCGTGGAACGCCGCTTCGTCGCCGCGCGACATCCGGGCGGTCAACGTCTGCACGTCCGACGGCGGCTCTGCTTTGGTCGCCATTTTCGCGGCGGTTTCGATTGGCGAATTCAAAAATGCCGGAGCGATGCCCGCTCCGGCGAAATGGTTGCTAACGACGGTCATCCAGTAAAAGGTTCACTGGTCTTTGGATTTATCCGTGCCTTTGTCGTTCGATTTTTCTTTTGGCTTTCCTGTGGACAATTGTTTGAGCGCGTCGTCAATCGTTTTAAGCTTGTCGGCTTCACCCACGGCAATCAGCACCTTGGTATCTTTATGGTAGGTGACTTCCGGCGGCCGGGTGACTCCGAGCATCTTCCAGCCGGTCTCGATGGTGGTGGTAATGTCTTCAACTTTGTAACCGGCTTCAAGATAAGGCGCGAGTTGATAAAACCGGCAAATGGTGGGGTCGTGCTGAACCTGCGGCATGGCACAGAAAAAACACCAGATTGAATTTTCAGTCGGCGCACCGTCCGTCTTGAAACCACAGCGGAAATTCCAGTCAAAATAGAACGTTACCGGGCTGCCCATCTGTGGCTCCCGGTTGACATTGATATAGTCTGTCCACGCGTAGCGCTCAAGCTTCGTGGTGGCGCGTTCCAATGCTTCAAATAGTTGCGCGACGGTAATATTTTTTACCGACAGAGCGGGCAGTTTTATATCCGCATACTCATCGGGAATGACTGTGTTTAACGGCTTGCCGATTGCTTTTTCAATGGTTTTGGCCAATTCGCCCGGCGTGCCGCCCTTAAAATCCAGATCAAATCGCGGCAGTGAATTGGTTGAAGGGGTCAAAGCCTTTTCCAAATCCGCCCTGGTCAATGGCCGGTCAGCCGGCAAAACGGACAAATTGACAGGCTGGGCGATGGCCAAATTAAACGACAGCGTTCCTATCGAAAGCAGCAATAGATGTTTTTTCATAATTTTAATCCAATTTCATCCAGAAATACGCCTGCCACTGCCAAATCCTTCAAAGTATCTTATACTGGCAATTGCTATTCTGACTTGAAATTGAATCAACCCGTTCATTTTTATGAAACTTACTTCGATAAGGGCGGCAATCGCGCATTAGCAATCAAATCAGCGACGGCGTGTATGCGGCGATGATGAACGCCATCCGCCACGACGAGACGCCGAATTTCTATTTCATGCAATACGAGCTGGGGAGCGCGACCGTCCCGGTCGCCGTTGGCAACGTCCCATTGCGAACATTTCCCAAACGCATCCGGCGTGACGCCGGACGCCGCGCGAGAGACGCACGCGCTCCCCCTCCGCCATCATCGGTAGGGCGGCGTTGCGGCGCCGCCCAAATTTGGGCTGCGGAGCACCGCAGCCCTACCACCAGCCCGCCGTGCCGGATGGATTGGATGCAACATCGCCCTGAACCGGGTCCCCGCTGAAGCTCGCATCGCCGTTGTCACGACAATTCTGTCTCCGCCCCAAGGTAGCGCAGGAGTCTCGCCTGCTCCGTCGTCGAATTCATCCGAGGGCAGGCGGGACGCCTGCGCTACGTTGTCACCGGGCGAGAGGGTGGTGATTGCCACGCCCGCTGAAGTCCGCGAAAAGTTCCGCCGCGTCAAACCGTTGAAAGACATTTCCGTCACCCAACACGGCTGGACCGTAGCGGCTTTCGGGAGAAAGCCGCCATATAGTTTGCGGCGCTCTGCCGAGACGCCGCTACGTTGCCGCCTCGTTTCGGAGGGGCGGGCTCCGCGAGACCCAAACTTTTCCGGTCAGTCAGGGAAGATGGGGCGTCGTGGAACTCCGCCCTCCGATAGTTTCACGACCGCCGTCGCCTACGCCTTCACCCGCGAGTTGGAAAGACTCCATCCCGACAACCCCGTAAATAAAGGCACGGGGCAGGAATCCGCCAGCAATTACAAATGTTGCGCGATGTTGGTTTTCTGCTTCACGTCGAACGCGGCCTTTGGCGTCTGCCATGAGTTTGGCAGGGCCGATGCGGTTCAAGCTGGCCTGCCGCCGCCATCAGTGGTATTTCTTCGGGCCGGACAAAAAACCAATTCAACCCATCAATCAATATGAAACTGATCACCACCTTTTTTCTGCTGCTGGCCGCGTCATTGCACGCGCAGACAATCATCCAGGGCGACATCAAATTGAACTATTCGGAGTCCATGTTCACCGACAACGCCTTTAAGAAGGATTTCGGGAACGTGGTGAAGGCCACGACGGACTGGCACGCGGGCGATTTTTTTGGCGAGGAAACGGTCTTTGCCGGCGTCACGGTCAAGAACAGCGGAACGAAGCCGATGTTCTTCCATTATTACGTGGCGTTTTTCGACAAGGATAAAAACCTGGTCGGCACCACCGGCCAAGGCTCCTTCGGCGATAAGGGGTTAACGCCAGGCGAGGAGACACAAATGGGTTCATGCCTGATTAATCTGCCCAAGGACAAATACAAGGCAATTGTTTCGTATCAGGCAGTGATTTACGAGACGGACATCCCGCCGAAGAAGAAATAAATGTCGGTGTCGTCTGGTGTCTGCCGTGAGGCTGAGCAGCACCATCACCGTCCCCATCTGGGTCATCGCACTGAAATGATTGGGGAGCGCGACCGTCCCGGTCGCCGTTGGCAACGTCCCGTTGCGAACATTTCCCAAATGCATCCGGCGTGACGCCGGACGCCGCGTGCGAAACGCGCGCGCTCCCCATTTCACCCGCGAACTGGAAAAACTCCATCCCGACAACCCCGTAAATAACACAGTTACATGGGGCAGGAATCCGCCAGCAGCTTCAAGTCTTGCGCGACACAGGTTTATTGCTTCACATCGGTCGCAGTGAATGGAAACTGAAGAATCCTTCTGCAGATGACGCAGATTCCCGCAGATAAAACCGAATCAGCGAAAATCTGTGAAATCTGCGGATAAAAAACCGTGTCTCCGCGCCTTTGTGTCTTTGTGGTGAAACCTTCCGTTGATTGGCGAAATTTTGGAGGCGAAACGCCTAGATACGGCGCTTTGGTTTGGTGATGGCGAGGACCAGTCCAATCCAGAGCAATAAGGCCAGCGTGAGTGAGGGAATGAGCCACAGGGGATACAGTTGGTGCATTTCAGCAATGCTGACTTCATACCGGGCTGCCATCCACACGTCCAGGCGCCAGTTCAATATCACCAGAATCACTGCGCAAGCCAAAGTCAGACATCCCATACCCGCCCGTACTCCCGCCACTCCGGGCCGGCCCCGGAACTGAAAGAAATGACAAACGCCCAGCACCACCATCGCCCCGGTAAGAATTCCGACCGATAACAGGTCTTGTGCCCGCCACGCCAGTGTGATCAGCCCCAAAAAGCACGGCAGATATATGCCGGCAACCACGATAATGCGTGTCCCCCATGTCAGTGGCGTTCCAGATGTCTGCAAAATCCCGGCTTCTTCCTCGCTCTGCCGGCGGCTGGCCAGGATTTGCCGAAACATTGCTATGATCAACGTGGCGATGATGATGGTGTAGAACCACCAAAAACCCGCCATCACGGCAAAAAACATCCAGTCACTCCACTCCCAGTGTTTGCCCAAAGCACGCAAGGCAAGTTGTCCCGGCACACACCATGCCAGCGCGAAAATCCATATACTCCAAAGCGCGATTTTTTTGGCCCGTCGTTCGCGAGCGGTCGGAGCAGCCCGAACAATCAGCCAACCTGCCGCGATGCCGGCAAAAATTCCGATAAAGGGGGCCAACGCCGACAGCCACGCTCCCAGAAGACCCGACTTGGCCGCCGCCGCGCCTTTGCCCGCCAGGCCGACACCAACCGCCGCCGGGGCGGCAGGCAATGCCGCAAGCACCGCGCCGGCAAACGCCTGGCCCGGCGCCGACCGGCTCAAGGTGTTTTCCACGAATGCCTGCACTTCCTCCTGCAACATTTTGCGCCCGCGCGACAGCCGTTGCTTGACGGCGTCTTCGGACAATTCCAGTTCCGCCGCCACGTGTTCGATGGACTGGTGTTCGCGATAGAACAGGATGAGCGGTTCGCGATAGATTTCGGGCATTCTTTCCAGCGACCGCCATAAAATCGCCTCTTCCTCCCGGCTGATGGTTTGTTCCGATGGCAGGGCCTCCTGTGCCGGTGAATCGTGCACAGCTTCCAAGGGCGCGGTGGCATGCACCGGCTCGCGGCCTTCCCGCTGCAGGCTCTTGTGAATCCGGTTGCGGACGATGCCGCACAGCCAGGCGCGGAGTTTGTCCGGTTCGCGCAAAAACCGGAGGTGTTTCCACGCGGTAATGAACGTTTCCTGGGCCACATCCTCGCTCTGGCCGAGGTGGCCGATACGGCTGTAAGCCAGCGAGCAAATCAATGTCTGATAGCGCGAGACAATCCGGTTGAAGGCGTCCCGGTCGCCAGCCAGGGTGCGTGAGACCAGTTCCGCATCGCTGTGTTTTGTTGCTGCCATGGTTTCGTTTGTCATCATATTACTGAAGATGTCCCTTGCGAAGCCAAAGAGGTGACAAAAAACTTTCGTTTAGTTTCAAGATTTTGCCCCTTCGTGCGCTTCGCATTCTTCGCGCGAAACCCCTGAAACTCCTGTTTATCGGCGAAAACCCGTGAAATCTGCGGATGAAGAAACCGTGTCTGCCTTAATTTTTATTCAAGGCTGGCCAGCAGTGTTTCCAATTCCTGGCGGCGCGGTTCCAGGAATTTGCGCACCGCACATTGATTCAACCAGTAAACAAACCAGAAACAAAAGCCGCAAATAATTGCGGAGATCCCGAGCAAGCAACAAACCAATTCAATTCTCGACACTCGCCCTTCAATTGGGATTTCCCATGCCAAGCCGATGACAAAAACGCTTGCGCCGATGGCCAGCGGCAGCAAATACCACCAAAAGACATTTTTCAGCAGCCAGATCTGGTGGTTGACCTGAATTAGCGACGCTTCGATGCAGGAGCGGAGAGGGTCATTGGTGACGGGCCGCTTCCGGTGCTGAAGCCAGCGATCCACCAGCATGAAAAGGCCCACGCCAAAGCAGGCGAAGGACGACAGATAAAAAGACCATTCCCGGCCAAGGATGGCCAAATACAAAAACAGCCCGGTCAGGAAGGCAGCCACACCCACTTCCCGCACATCGCGCCAGAATATCGTCATCCAGAAATGATGCTGGTTGCGCCGGACCACCTTCAGCAGGATGTCGGCGTCAATTGTCACTTTCGCGCCGGCGTCCTGCGATTGCCATGCCTTTTGCAATGTTTCAAAGTTCATCGGTTGCTCCTTTCAATTGGTCCGCCAGTTGTTTGCGGATGCGATTCAGTTTCACGCCGATATAGTTTTCGGAAATGCCGAGCACCTCGGCCATTTCCTGATAACTCAGGCCGTCGAGGTGCATGAGGGCCAGCGAGGCGTCCGCCTTGGGCAACTGGCGGATGGCGGCGTAAAGCCGCGCCACAATTTCCTGTTCCGGCAGCGAATCCACATGACTTGGCTGTGTCCGAGGCGATGCGTCAAACTTCAAAAATGTTTCATGCCCCTTTCGCCGCCGCTGCTCCCCGCGTCGCCAGGCCAGCGCGGTGTTGAACGCCACACGATAAATCCAGGTCGTTTCCTTCGCCTCTCCGCGAAAGGATGGGATGGATGACCAAATTTGCAGCAGAATGTCTTGCAGCAAATCGTCCTGGTCTTGCGGGGCTGTGGCACAGCCGCGAACCACTTTCAACATCAATCCCAGATGCTCATTCAGCCATCGTCGGAATATGATTTCCTGTTCCTGGGCGGTCATCGAATGAGTCTGCATTCAGTTAAATAGTGACCGAACTACGACCTTTCTTACAAAGAAAATGCACTTTCAACTTTCGTCGCCCCACATTATCAGCAAAGGCCAGCAATCGCGCATCGGCAATCAAATCAACGTCATTCAGACCGGCCGGACGCCGAATTTCTATTTCCTGCAATACGATCTGGCGACGTGGCGGGTGAAAAACCTCCTGCTCGTCCCCAGCTTTGCGTTTCCGCCCTCCGCCATCATCAAGCGCAGGCCGCTCTCATCCACGGCCCGCCGTGCCGGTTGGATTGGTTGCAACATTGCATTGAACCGGGTCCCGGTTGAGGCGCGGATTGCCATCGTGACGACGATTGCGTCTTCTCGTCGTAGGACAGGCGTCGCGCCTGTCTCTGACTTGAGGATTTCCGCCGTGAGCGCGGGTTTTCCCGGGCCGCCCAAGCAGCACCGAATGAGGATTGAAGCATTTGAAGACGGAGACAGGCGCGACGCCTGTCCTACGCAGACCGGTATCGCCTCGCCTGCCGAAGTGCGCGCACAATTTCGCCGCGTCAAACCGTTTCAACCCGGATTTTGCATTAGGGTTGGCGTGTCAACCCAGGCAGGGGGTGGTGATTTGCTGTGCGGCAGCGAACAATCCCTCAAACCATCGTCGTCGCGGCGGGGATAAACCCAAGCGCAGTAATTGTTTGTTGGCTGTCCGACCGAGGCTGGCTCCTATTGCAAAGCATTGGACTCGTAAAGTGCTCAAAGTATGTTTTGACGCCGTGCCCAATAGCGCCTGCCGAAACAGCGACATCAGATTGTAAGCGCCCAGCGCCAGGCGAAAGGCTGCCTCGGTGGCCCAAAACTTCTGGCTGGCAAATCCAGACGCTGCGAAGTCCTGAAGCAGTTCCTTGACACGGTTCTCACTGTCAGCACGTCCGAGATACAATCGCCGAACCTGTTCGGGTGGCAACCGCAAACTCGTCACATATACCGCGTAGCTGTAGCCCGGCACCGCCAACAGCATCGGTCCTTGGGGACGGTCCTGCAATCGGTGGCGCACTGCAACGATTCGCCGCGGTTTTGCCCAACCCTCCGCGGGATACTCACACTCTGCAACGGCCACACCGGAATCGATTTCCACCCGGCTCTGCAATCCGGCAATTTGTCGTTTCAAGGTCCCGAGCATTCGGGCGACCACGAGGCAGTCGATTTTCTTTTCCTCCAAGAGATCGAACAGCGTCCCAATGCAAAAACCACTGTCGCCGCGCGCCAAACCGATGCGGTGCCGCTCACCCAGAGTGACGAGCCCCTCGCCCAAAAAGTTCTCCACGTTGCTCCCATCAGTCGTGTTACCAGGCCGCAGCCACGCCGTGACGACCCTGCGGCACTCCGCCGCAAAGGCCATCAGTGGATGGTGACTCTTCTTGCCACGCCGCCGCGGATTATAGCCGCGCGTGCTGCCCTCCTGATGCCCGTAGCGGGTCAAAACACTCGAATCCAAGTCAATCGTCCAAGTCTGCGCCGACAGCCGGTCCCAGAACCAGCGCGACCAATGACCAAACACCTCATCCACCTCTCGGCGGCCAAACCGTCGGAAGAAGCGGGTGAACGTGGAAACGCTTGGCACCTCAGCCAGACCAAAGATGGCGCGCAAGGCCTCGTCGAAACGCACCACCGCCGTATGAGCAAAGCGGGCACCACCCGTCCAAACCGTGATCAAGAAAGCTTGGACGATGAGTGCTGGATCGTGCCCGCGATTACTCCCTGGTTGGGGTAGCGGCGCCGCAGACAACGCACTGAGCCACTCCAGGCGCCGGAGCATCTCGTCGAAAATGCGCATTCCACCCCACGCGGTAAACCGCTTGTCCGTGAAACGCCACGGTAACCCTGGCGCCACGCTCACTTTTTTGTTCATCTCGCCAGACTGCCCAAACGTTCGTCAACTGGCCAGCCAACAGCGCAAGACGTAAAACCTAAACCATCCCAAGGCAAAATCCGGGTTGAAAGACATTTCCGTCACGCAACGCGGCTGGACCGTAGCGGCTTTCGGGAGAAAGCCGCCATATAGTTATAGTTTGCGGCGCTCTGCCGAGACGCCGCTACGTTGCCGCCTCGTTTCGGAGGGGCGAACTCCGCGAGACCCAAACTTTTCCGGTCAGTCAGGGAAGATGGGGCGTCGTGGAACTCCGCCCTCCGATAGTTTCACGACCGCCGGGCCTACGCCTTCACCCGCGAGTTGGAAAAACTCCATCCCGACACTTGAGCCATTTGGGAAATGGCGAAAGGAATTTGGCTGAAAGCAAAGGCCTGCGAGGGCCGAGCGAGCGGGCGCGAGCGAGTCCACACTCCCGCACGTCCGCGATAACCCCGTAAATAACACAGTTACACGGGGCAGGAATCCGCCAGCAATTGCAAGTGCTACGAGATACGGGTTTGCTGATTCATACCGGTCGTGGCGAATGGCGATTGCCGTGAGAATCCCAACGGGATTCCATCGTTCAGCCCAAGGTTGTGCCGCAGGCGCTACCTTGGGCGAATGCCCCACAAAAATCATCAACCCTGAATGGGTTGAATCGGCCTGCCGTCGTTTGATGAAACCCCGTTGGGGTTTAAATTGTTTTGGCCTATAACCCAGGGTAGCCATCGCAACCCTGGGCTGATGGATCCAATCCCGTTGGGATTGCTGTTGCACATCGGCTCCGGTGTCTGGCGTCTGCCGTAGGAGACGACGTAAGGAGACTCTGTTTTTTGGTATCAACTCAAAGGGGCGCGTGTGCTCCCCCGGCAATCACGCCTCGACGAGTCCATCACCGACGGTGCGTAGGCAGCGAACGGTGTGCTCTAGTTCTGGTTGAGGACAAAGTGTCGGGCGCCAGGCGCATCGAAACCGGACGGCATTTCGGGATTACCGGGCTCATTTCCCGTGAGGGTGAGCGTGCCTCCCTCCACCCGGTAGATCGCGCAGGCCGTTTTGCCAATATACTGGGACATGTGACATTGAGTAATCGTGGCAGCAATCTGACGCGGATTCGTGTCTTCCCGAACGGTGAAGGTTCCCCTGCACCAATCGTCATTATTGGCTCCTTGGAACTCAAACGCGTTGCCGGAGATGATGAGGTAACGCGAACCTTCCGTATTGCCGCCAATTTCCTGACCCTTCCATGTCCCTTGGACCGTGGCCGAATCTGATTTGTGCAGCGTGGAACAGCCCGAAGCCCAAAGCAGCGCCACGATAGAAATGAAGCTGAGGATATCTTTTCTCATATGTTTATCTTTCGTTTTCTGTCTGACAAAAGCAACAAGCAATCCTCACGCATAAAATGGGCAGCGGTGCGCTCAGCAAGCATTCGGCCAAACCGCGGGTTGGCCTGATTATTGGTATCAACTCAAAAAGGGCGCGTGTGCTTCCCAGCATCAAACGCAAACCGCTTTCCCCCACCGCCCGCCGTGCCGGCTGGGTCGGCTGCAGCATCGCCTTGGACCGGATTCTTTTCGAAGCGTGGTTAAACATCGAAATCTGCAAAGAGATCCGGAATCGTGTCATGGTAGAGGAAGCGTGGCCTCAATTTATCGGTCGCTCCGAGCACGTAATATGGGGTGAACACCCCATAGTGCGAGCGCTGTTTTCCAGCTATTGTCATGTAGTGAACAGCCAAAAACTGTTCCAGATTGGAAACAGCCGATGCCACTAATTCTTGAAATAACGCTGGGCCTCGTGGGCATATTGTTCTGCCCAGATTGGGAGAGGCCTGCATCCAGAAAATCGCTGGGCAAAGGTGCTCCCAGAACAAAAAGATGCTGCGAACTTTTCGGTATTCGTGTGTGGTGAGAAATGGGCAGCCTACCACCTACGACGTCTTCTTCCCTGCGGCTTTGGTCTTCTTCCAGCGCGCCCTAACACAGACGTAAGATTGGCGAAATTGAATTCAAGGGAGAAAGTGCGGCTGGACGCTGGACGTGCTGAACATCGTGCGGCGACTTGTTTCCGTCTTCGCCACGCTTCGACGCGACGAGTCGGAGGGGCGAGCTCCGAGAGACCCAAACATCTCCGACAAGTCGGGGCGTCGTGGAACTCCGCCCTCCGATATTTTTACGACCGCCTACGCCTACGCCTTCACTCCCGATATACGGCATCGGGGCAGGCTGCTACGTGCGGGATAACCCCGTAAATAACAGAGTTACACAGGGCAGGCCCCGTAAATAACAACACGGGGCAGGAATTCGCCAGCAGCTTCAAGTCTTACGCGACGCCGGATTGCTGTTTCACGTGGAGTGCGGCATCTGGCGTCTGCCGTAAAGCTGCGTGGCACCATTACCATTCCCATCCGGGTCATCGCGTTGAAATAACGTATCCGCCCCATTCGCCACGCGAAACTTCTTCACGCTGGAAACAAATTCAACTGACTCCGCTTTTCATGTCCCTAGCCCTCAATAAACCCAAACTCGACAACCTCGCCGCCTGGGGCCGGACAAGCACACGGTCGAGATTCACGATCCGAACCAGGGCGAGAGAAGCATGACAGCCGAAAATATTTATACCCGCAAACGATACAAACCATGAAGGCAGCGGTTTGATATTGGTTGACACTGCTATTCTGCGGGGTGGAGACCGGATTGGCTGCCGTGCTTGTGCTGGGGTGCCTGGAGCGTCATTGAATCCGTAATGAAAGGAACAAACCATGAAACAAAATCCAAATTATTTCCAATCGAGGCCAGCCGCACATCACCAGCCGATCCGCCATTTCCTTTATTTATGTCGCCCTCATTTCTCAAGCATGTTTTTCAGCTCGATTTGGAAAGCGGCGACATTGTCCTTGGTGACTGCCTTCGTGGGAATAAAAATTTTCCCGTCGGCCAACTGCGTTTTGTCGCCGCGAAGATATTTGCCCATGCGCAAGGTGGCTTGGTAGCCAATCCAGAAAGGCTTCTGGATGATCGTGCCGTAAATCTCGCCGATGGCAATCCCGGCCAGCGTGTCGCTGTCTTCATCAAAGCAAACGATCTTCACCTGCCCCACCTTGCCCGCGCTACGGACGGCCGTAAGGATGGCCGGCCCGGTGTAGCTGTTTAGGCCAACCATGCCCGCGAGGTCGGGATACTTCGCCAGCGCCTCCTCCGCGTTTTTCTGAGCCCCCGTGCCTCTCGAGTCGTCGGCGAGCGTGCCAATGATCTGGAGGTTCGAGCCGGCCAAGCCGTTTTTGATGCCTGCGATGCGTTCTTCCACGTTTTGCGCGTTCAGATAGCCGACGAATAAAATGATTTTGCCGCCCTGGGGCAACGCGGCCTTGAGCAGCTCCGCCGCCTGCATTCCGGCGGCGACATTGTCCGTGCCGATGTAACAGACGCGCTTGCTTTTTTTCGCGTCGCTGTCCGCGCAGACCAGCAGCACGTTGGTGGGGATGGCATTCAGAAATTCCACCTGCTGCTCGGCATCAATCGGGCTGATGACAATGCCGTCAACGCCGCCCGCGACCAGCGGGCTTAAAATTTCCTGCTGCGCCGCTGCCGTGCGGTTGTCGGGCGTGCGAAAATTCAAATCCACATCGCCCAGTTCCCGCACCGCGTTGTCGCAGCCCAGACGCACGATTGACCAATAATCGTTCGCATTGTTGGCAACAAAGGCCAGCCGCAATTTTTTTGGCGCCGGGGCCTGGCCCGTTTTGTTGTTCTTGTTGCCGCAGCCTTGAAACAGCGCGGTAACACACAGAGCCAGCAGGAGGAGACTCGTTTTTTTCATAACTTCATTTCTTGAAACTGTCATGAATCTTGAAGACATTTTTAAAATGGCCGAAAACGAAGTTTCCGTCAACCACTTTTTGCAGCAAACAGGTTTTGACCTGTCGAAAGCGGGTCGGTTCTTGAGGACTGACACGTTTTCGGCTTCACCAGGGGGAATGATTGTCAAGGGAATGGAATTCAAGTTCCACTCTCCAGCTTTCATTCCTCTGACAATCATTCCTCTGACGAACTGCCCGCCAATCACGTCAGGCCACCTTGCCCATTCCGTGTCAGTTCAACTCCAAATCGAACGGCAGGCGCGTGTAAATGCCGCGCGGATCGTTGAAACTCGAAAGCCAGTTCCATTCCTGCATAACTGTTTGCATAACGCGACCGGCGAGGTCGTTTTGGGCCAGCGGCTGTTTGTCTCCGTGGAGCTTCCCGGACAGTTCTTCGAAGAACGCTTTCCTCACCGGTAACTCGACCACCGAATAGTTGGTCCCCAGTTTGGCCTCCTGGGCGGCGACGGCGATGGCCTGTTGCAAACCGCCCAGTTCATCCACCAGGCCGACCCTCAGCGCATCCGCGCCGGACCAGACCCGGCCTTGAGCGATCTCGTCCACACGGTTGGTCGTCAGCTTGCGGCACAGCGCCACCCGCTGGACGAATTCATCATAGATGTGGTCCACGCGGTTCTGCAACACGGCCTGCTCCGCAGGTGTCATGGGCCGCGATACCGTGCCCAGGTCGGCCAACGCGCCCGTCTTGACGGCGTCGAACGTAATGCCATGTTCATTGGCGATTTTCTGCACGTTGAATGTCAGGCCAAACACCCCGATCGAGCCAGTAATGGTGCTGGGCTCGGCGACGATCCGGCGCGACGCCATGGAAATGAAGTAGCCACCACTGGCCGCCACCGTGCCCATCGAAACGATGACCGGCCGCTCGGAATTAAACCGGCGAAGCTCGTCCAGTATGGCCTCGGAGGCTTGGGCGCTGCCGCCCGGACTGTTCACACGCAGCACGACTGCCTTTACATCCTTGCGCTGCCGCAGTTCTCGAATCATTCGCGCGAACCGGTCGCCCGCCACCTGACCTTCCGCCCCCGGCTGGCCTTCGCCGTTGATGATCGGACCTTCGGCGTAAACGATGGCAATCTTATCGTTGCCATGCTGCCGGCGAGCTGCGGCGGGTTGAGCTTCGCGAGCGTATTTGGCGATGGAAACTTGCGGAAACGGCTCGTCTTTGGTCGTCTTGCCAGTCAGTTGGCGCAACTTGTCGAGCGCCTGCCCCTCGTAAGCCAGTTCCGTGACCAGGCCCCGGTCTCTGGCCGTCTGGGCGCTGATCAAACCTTCCTTGTCCACCACCGCCTGGAGTTGTTCCGGCGTGAGTTTGCGCGCGCCGGCAACGGTGTTGAGCATGTCACCCCAGATGACTTTGAGGAGCGCTTCGATCTGCTCGCGGTTTTCGGGGCTGAAGTCCTCCCTCGTGAGTGGTTCGACGGCCGACTTGTACTTGCCATGCCGGACCGGCGTGAACTCGAAGCCGTACTTGTCGGCTGCGCCCTTGAAGAAGATGCCCTCTGCCGCCAGACCGCGGAAGGCCAGCAGACCGAAGGGATTCAACAGGATCTGGTCCGCCGCGGATTCAAGGTAGTAATCCCGGGTGTCGGCGTTGGCAATATAAGCGATGACCGGCTTGCCACTCTTCTGGAAATCTTGGATGGCTTCCCGCAGTTCTTTAAGCGCGCCGTAGCCGGAGCTGTAACCGCCCGTGCGCAGGTTGCCGTGAAGATAAAGCCCCGAGATGCGCGCATCCCGGGCGGCTTCGCGGAGGGCGATGGTCGCCGCGCGCAACTGGAGGGTTGACTGGCCACGGTCGAAGAGGCGGGCCAGCGCCTGGGCGGTTGCATCTGTCGGCCGGTCCGTGATCTTCGTATCGAGGTTGAAAACCAACACCGATTTGTCTGCGATTTTATGCCCGCCTGCCCCCAAAAGGGCCGCGGCCACGGCCAGCAACACTCCGAGCACCGCCAGACCGCCCAGGGCAAATAACGCAACCTTGATAATTTTCCATCCGATTTGCACTAATGTTTTCATACAATCTTTTGTGCGGCCATTTTCGTTGAAGACACAAAGTAAATCATCCCCGCCATGGATTCATGCCTGATAAGACACCGCCATTTGAGATTCGTTTCAAGTTATTTTCGGCCCTAGCCATAAGGTGATGATGCGACATTCACGCTGGATAGCAAATGGCACTTTACCGATTCAATCAGCCGAGCCAACGATTATTTCAGCGCGACCTGTCGCGGCGAAACGGAGTGAAGACGGATGACCCGGATGGGAACGGTGATGGTGCCGCGCGGTTGACGCACGATCTGCCGTTTGATCAAATGTCATGGGGTGTTCACCCCATAGACAGAGTGGCAACCACACACAACACTGAGGTTAATTAAGCACCAATGTTTGTGTCGTAACACTGTTCATGAAACGAATCACTGTCTTGCTGGCGGATGACAACACGCTCGTGCGCAGGGATATTAGAGAGATTCTGGAACGCGAAGACGATCTTGAGGTGGTCGGCGAAGCGAAAAACGGCCATCAGGCGGTCGCCATGGCCAAAAAACTTCGTCCTGCATTGGTTCTGATGGACATTGCCATGCCGCTGCTCAGTGGTTTGCAAGCGACGCGCCAGATTCTCAAAGCCGCCCCCACCACCAAAGTGCTCATGCTTTCGGCGCACGGTGATGAAGCGTATGTCGAAGAGGCGGCCAAATCCGGCGCGATGGGTTATCTGATCAAACACACCGCCGTTGACAGTCTGTGCCAAGCGATTCGGGAAGTCCACAAGGGGAACACATTTTTGAGCCCGTCCATTCCCAAACATCTTCACAAACGGTATCGGAAAAAGCAG
>Ga0187862_10003442_pt1 | contig 15401 bp, 8 predicted proteins | sample June2016WEW_10_1_FD_133003 | JGI IMG/M metagenome (GOLD analysis project Ga0187862, IMG submission 133003) | Peatland microbial communities from SPRUCE experiment site at the Marcell Experimental Forest, Minnesota, USA - June2016WEW_10_150 | ecosystem: Environmental > Terrestrial > Soil >...
CGGATAGTCGCGCATCCAAACGGCCAGGACGGCTCCGAAAAGGCCCAGCGGAACCGCCAGCAACACCGCCAGCGGGATGGTCCAGCTCTCGTACAGGGCTGCCAGACAGAGAAACACCAGCACTGCCGCGAAGCCGAAAATCATGCCCTCGTGGCCCTGCGCCTCCTTTTCCTGATAGGTGGTGCCGGTCCACTCATAGCCGTATCCGGCGGGCAGCACGCTGGCGGACAACTGCTCCATGGCATTCGATGCTTGGCCGCTGCTCGATCCTGGAGCCGGCCCGCCCAGCAACTGCACGCTGCGAAACCGGTTGTAACGGTAGATCACGTCCGGTCCGGTAGTGGGCAACACGGTGGCCAGAGTGCCCAGCGGAACCATGTCGCCACCGCTGCTGCGCACATAGAAGCGGTTGACGTCGGAGGGTCCGGTGCGGAACTCGGGCTCGGCTTGCACCAGCACCTGCCAGGTGTGCCCGAACGAATTGAAGTCGTTCACATAGAGGCCGCCGAGAAACGTCTGTAGCGCGTTATAGGCGTCGCCGACGGGAACGCCGAGCGTCTGCACCTTGGCCAGATCCACGTCCACCTTGTATTGCGGAACGTCGGGGCGGAAGGTGCTCAGGACGGTTCCCAGTTCGGGTCGTTGGCGGGCCGCCTGCACCACCAGGTCGGCCGTCTGCGCGAGCGCGTGCACGTCGCCGCCCAGACGGTCCTCCAGCATGTACTGGAAGCCGCCGGTGGCGCTGAGGCCGAGGATCGGCGGCAGACCGAAGGCAAAGGTGAAGGCCTCCGGCACCTTGGCGAACTCTTTCTGCATATTGGCCAGAATCGATTGCAATTGGAGATTCTTCTCCTTCCGCTCATCCCAGGGGGTCAGACGCGCGATGATGGTGGCGACATTCGAGTTGTTGGTGCGCGTGGCGATGTCGAGGCCGCCGAGGGTCAGCGTGCCGGCCACGCCGGGAATCCGGCTGACGATGTTTTCGATTCTGCGCGTGGCCGCGTCGGCACGCTGCACCGAAGCGCTATCCGGAAGGCGGATGGAGATGAAGACAGCGCCCTGATCCTCGTCCGGTAGGAAGCCGTTCGGCATCCGGTGGAAGATCGCGCCGGCCGCCAGCCAGAAACAGAATAGCCCAATCAGCGCCAGCGCGGACCTGCGGATCAGCGTGCTGACACCGGCCAGATAGCGGCCCGTGACCCAGCCAAAGCCGCGATTGAAGACGCCGAAGAAGGCGGCCAGCGGTCCGCGCGACTGACGTTTCGGCCGCAGGATCATGGCGCTCAGCGCGGGGCTCAGCGAGAGCGCGTTGAATGCCGAGAGCAGCACCGAAGCCGCGATGGTGAGCGCGAACTGCCGGTAGATCTGCCCGCTGATGCCGCCCAAAAACGCCACCGGGATGAATACGGCCGCGAGGATGAAGGCGATGGCCGTCACCGGCGCCTGCACTTCCTTCATCGCCTGGATGGTGGCGTCGCGCGGCGCCATGCCTTCGTCGATGTGGCGCTGCACCGCTTCCACTACCACGATCGCGTCGTCCACCACGATACCGATCGAAAGGACCAGGCCGAACATGCTGGTGATGTTGATCGAGAAGCCCAGCAGCGGGAACAGCGCCAGCGTGCCCACCACGGCCACGGGAACCGTGAGCAGCGGAATCATCGTGGCACGCCAGCTTTGCAGGAAGATAAACACCACCAGAATCACCAGCCCGATGGCCTCGAGCAGCGTGATCATCACGTCCTTGATGGCCGCGTTCACGAACATGGTGGAGTCGTAAGAGATGATGTAGTCCATGCCGGCGGGGAAACCCGCCTTGATCTGGTTCAGGTAGCGGCGCACGCGGGCCCCTGTCTGCACGGCATTCGCTCCCGGCGAGAGGTACACGATCACATTGCCCGCGGCGCGGCCGTCCACGCGGTTAAAGCCGGTGTAGGTCTGCGCGCCGAGCTGCACGTGGCCGATGTCGCCCAGGCGGAGCAGTCCGGCGTCGGGCTGCGCGCGCAGCACGATATCCTCGAACTGCTTGGGGTCCACCAGGCGGCCGGGCGCGTTCACCGAATACTGGAAATCGGTCCCTGGCGAAGCCGGCGGTTGTCCGAAGGCGCCTGCGGGATTCTGCCGGTTCTGCGCCTGGATGGCCGTGCTGACGTCGGTCGCCGTGATGCCGAGCTTGGCCATTCTATCCGGGTTCACCCAGACGCGCATCGAGTAAACCTGGTTCGTGCCGAGGCGCGATTCGCCCACGCCCTCGAGATTGCCGATCTGGTTCACCAGGTTGATTTGCGCGTAGTTGGTGAGGAACAGCGAATCGTAGTTGTTGCCCGTGGAAACCAGGCTGATGGCCAGCAGGAAGGCGCTCGACACTTTCTTCACGGTCACGCCCTGCTGTTGTACTTCCGGAGGCAGCCGCGGCATGGCGATGCTGACGCGGTTCTGCGTCTGCACGGTGGCGATGTCGGGGTTGGTGCCCAGCTTGAACGTCACCTGAATGTTCAGCGTGCCGTCGTTGGCGCTGGTGGAAAGGTAGTAGAGCATGCCGTCGAGGCCGACAAGCTGCTCTTCGATGGGCTGCGCCACCGTTTTCTCGAGGTCCTGCGCGTTGCCGCCGAGAAAGTTCGTGGTGATCTGCACCACCGGCGGCACCACTTCCGGATACGCCGCCACCGGAAGACTGGGAATCGCCACCGCGCCCAGGATCACCATCACGATGGCAATCACCATCGCGAAGACGGGATGATTGATAAAGAATCGCGCCATCGGTCAGTTCCCCGGCTTCCGATCGTCGTACGGCTGCGGCTCGACGGCTGCGCCGGGCCGCACCTTCAACAGTCCTTCCACGACGATGCGTTCGCCGGGCTTGAGGCCCTGCTCGACGATCCAGAGCTCGCCGGTGCGATTGCCCGTGACAATCGGGCGCATGAGCGCCTTGTTGTCCGCGCCCACCGTGTACACGGTCTGCATACTTTGGATCTGTTGGACGGCCTTCTGCGGGATCACGATGACGTCTTTGCGTTCGTCCACCTGCACGCGTATGCGGCCGAACTGGCCCGGCAGCAGGGTGTGCCGGGGATTGGGGAAGCTGGCTTGCAACTCCAGCGTTCCGGTCTTCGGGTCCACCTGGTTGAGCGTGTCGGTGACGCGCCCCTTCGAGGGAAACTCGGAGCCGTCGGCGAGAATCAGCGTCAGTTCCCCGGCCGGCGATCTCTGCCCGCGTTTGGCCCAGCCGAGGTATTCCGATTCGGTCACCTGGAAGCGGACCCAGATGGGATCGAGGGGAACGATGGTCGAGAGCGGTTGCGCCGCCGTGGGCGTCACCAGGCCGCCCACCGGAACCAGCGTATCGCCGATGCGGCCGCCGATGGGCGCGCGAATCGTGCCGTACTCGAGATTCAACTCGGCGGTCTTCAACGCGCCTTTGTTCGATTCGACGCGGCCCCCGGTGGAGGCGATCTGAGTTCGGGTGGAGAGCGCGGTCTGTTCGACGTTGGCCTTGTTCGCCTTCACGGTCTCTTCGGCGGCGCGCAATGCGGCCACCGCGGCGTCGAGATCCTGTTGCGAGGCTGCGTCGGCCGCGACCAATGGCTTCAGACGTTCGTCGTCCTGCTGGGCCTTCACCAGGTTTGCCTCCGCCGAGGCCAGGCTCGCCTGCGCCTGTAACAGCGAGACCTGCTTGCGCGCGAAATCGAGGTCGGCCTCGCTCTGTTGCAGGTTGCCGCGCGCCTGATCCACGGCGGCTTCGAACGGCCGCAGATCAAGCACGTACAGAACCTCACCGGCCGCGACTTCCGCACCCGGCTGGAAGAGCCAGCGGTCGACATAGCCCGTCACGCGGCTGCGCACGTCCACCATGTTGCGCGCGTAGGTTTGCGCGGCGAAATCGGAAAAGATGGCCACCGAGCGTGGCTGGACTACCATCACGGTGACCAGCGGCGGCGGCGCCCCGGCCGGTCCGCTTCTCTCGCCGTTGGCCCTGCAGCCTTGGAAGAGAACGGCTACGAGAACGAGGGCAACGGCAGTGTAGGGCAGACCAAGGGCCGGCCGCGTCTTTCTTGGCATAAACTTCTATGTTCGCCTATTTTGCGGCGCGAAAAGTTAACCGCCCTCGTTTGCCAATCGTGGCGCGGGCCGTCAGGCCTGCTGAGTTGAGAGTCATCTCGAGTTTTCTTCTCCTGGGACACGTCCCAGAACGAGTTGCGAACTTGTCATGGAAATCCATCGTGGCATGAGAAGCGAATCGCCGAAGTCAATCCCGAGCCAAGCGCGGTAAGAAAAGCCGAGATGACTCTCGGCTCAGCAGCATTGACAGTCTGCGCCACGACTACCGTGAGCAGCAGATTTGGCTCGCCACCAGATTCGCCGGAGTGATGGGAATCCCGCTGGCGAAGTAGTTGGCCTCTCCCAGGAGCTTATAGACATCGCCGGCGATGCCGGCCGCGAGCGGGCCTATCGCGGGGCGGCCGCCGGTGAGTAGCACCACCACCACCAGCTTTTTCCCGCCAATCTCATTGAACGAGCCGAACCAGCCCAGGTGGGTGTGGGTTTCGGTGCAGGTGCCAGTCTTGCCGGCGATGGGGCCGTCTTCTCTGGCCCGGTGCGCGGTTCCAAATTCCACCGCCCCACGCATCCCCGGTTCCACCATGGGAATCAGAGAGCCGATGTCCAGTTGCCGTTTCACTCTCGGCACGAAGCTGCGCACGTCGGCCTGCGTCTGTGGATACTGCAAATAGAAAAGGGTGCCGCCATTGGAGACCGCCGCCATCAGGGCGGCCAGTTGCAGTGGCGTCTGCCGAATTTCCTCGCCGAAGCTGGTCAGCATTCCCACCCCCCCGTTCTTGGGAGGCGCGGCCGGAAAGTAGCCAGGCTGTTCGCCCGGGATGTTCAGGCCGGCTTTTTCGCCGTAGCCGAACAGGTGGGCGTAGTAGGTCACCTTCTCAAAACCCAGCTTCTGGCCGAGAGTGGCGAAATAGTAGTTGTACGAATGGGCCAGCGAGTAGGTCAGGTCCACCCTCATCCCGCCCAGCCGGTACCGGGCGTTGGGCTGTATGATCTTCTCGCTCAAACCCGCCAGCGCCACAGCGACCTTGATGGTGGAGCACGGCTGGAAGCCCTCGCCCAGCGCGATTCTCTGGTTCACCATGGTGAGAATCCGGCCAGTAGTCGGATCCAGGGCCACCACCGAGCCGTTGTACGAACCCAGCGCCTCCACCGCCGCGCGGCGGACCGTCATGTCTTCCCCATCCACCCGGTCGCCTTCGGTTGAATCCGCGAAGGTCGGCCTATCCCAAGGGCCGCCGGCGATTACAGGCCCGCCCAGGCTTGCGGCTCGACGCGGCATCGCGCGCCGCACCACGGCCGCATGGTAGGTTGCTGCAACATGATGCGCCGGCGCCCGGCGCTTTGGCGGAGTCGTCGTGCTGGTGCTGGTGGTGGCGAAACTCAGGCTGGAAATGACGCACAATAGAAATGCGGCTTCCATCACCCGGCGGTACGAACATGAGTACGGCTGTTTCATTAGCGGACCGCGCGCGAAAGGACGTATAGTGAGTGCGCCAGAGCAGCGCAACGAGTGATCCGGACGGAGCAGCCGGACTCCTCGATTGTCCGCTGTTAGCAGGGGGTTCGTCAAGCTTTTTTGCCCGCTTGTAACATCTAAGTCAAGAGACTGTTGCCTAATTCTCGACGCAAAGGCCTCTTTTCTTTAGACGCCGCCCAAAGCCATCGCGTTATGCTCGACATCTTGCAGGATGAAATCGTGCGTTGCCGGCGCTGCCCGCGCCTGCTCGCGCACTGCGCCCACATCGCGGAGATCAAACGGCGCGCCTATCGCGATCAGGAGTACTGGGGTAAACCGGTGCCCGCATTCGGCGACCCGGCAGCCCGCATTCTCATCCTGGGATTGGCCCCCGCCGCTCACGGCGCCAATCGCACGGGCCGAATGTTCACCGGCGACCGTTCCGGAGACTGGCTCTACCGCGCCCTGTACCAGACCGGCCTGGCCTCCCAGCCCGCCAGCGTCTCCCGCGACGATGGCCAGCAACTGCGCGGCGTTTACATCACTGCCTCGGCGCGGTGCGCCCCACCTGACAACAAACCCACGCCACAGGAGATTCGCAATTGCCGGCCGTATCTGGAACGCGAGTTGGAGTTACTCGGGCGCTTGCGGGTGGTCGTGGCGCTGGGCAGGATCGCTTTCGACAACTACCTGGACCTGCTCAAAACGCGCGGCCGAATTTCCAGCCGCTCCGCTTTCGTGTTCGGCCACAACCGCCAATTCCGCACCGCCGCGGGGCTGCCGATCCTGTTGAGCTCCTATCACCCGAGCCAGCAAAACACCTCCACCGGCAAGCTGACGGAAAAGATGTTGCTGGACGTCTTCCGGGCGGCCAAGGAGTTGGCGGGGCTGTGAGAGCGGCGCGGGTACGAAGCCGACCGCATAGTCTCCTCAACGGCGCGTGATCGAGAGGTGGATGCAGCCACCGCGGCCGATTGGCAGGCGGAAGCGCCTGCTCCACTCGCCCGCAACTCTTTCGACACCAAAGTGGGACAGGCGCTTTCGCCGGTCAACCCGCCGGGCCGCCCGAATTCTCATGTCGCATTAGTCTCCCCTTGCCGGCCATGTTGAATCGAGCTACTCTGCGGCTGGGGTAAGGTCTTGCCGATTCCGAAGCGGGTGATCGCAGTCTTAGCGTTCTTGCCGGCCATGGCGATCCACGGGCAGCAGCGTCAGGTTTCCGGCCCACTCGCCGGATACGTCTTCGACGGCGCCGCCCTGCGGCCCATCGCGGGCTTGCCGGGCGGCGCCATGCTCGGCGATGCCATTGACCTGGGACTTACGGCAAGCGCCGCCGTAATCTCGCCGCAACTCGATTCTGTGATGGTGACCGCCAGCGACGGCTCGTTACACCTGTTTCGCCTGAGCGGCAAAATCGCCACTGAAGTCTCGTGGAACGGCATGCCGCACGTCCCAGCACGGGTAGTCTACAGCCCCTCTGGAACGGCGGCCGCGATTTATGCGTCTGGCCGCGTCCAAGTCGTGAGTGGTTTGCCGAATTCGCCGGCGCCCGCGTTTTCAGACGAGATCGGTCCGTCGCCAACCGAACCCGGGCGCGAGCCGAGAAGCGCCGCGCCGAAGGCTTTGGCCGTCAGTGACGACGCCACCTTCCTGGTAATCGCGAGCGGGAGCAGTGATCGACTGCTAAGCGCGTCCGGATCGAGCAGCGTGCTGATGTTGGGAGTGTGTGGAGTCCCAGAGTTTGTGCCCGGCGGTCACGATGTGGCGGACTTGGTCGGCGCGCTTCCGGAGCTTGCGGTCTTTCCGGATGGCTCCGCCACCCCCAGCCAGCGCATTTCCGCGTTTGGCCTTTCTCAACCCGTGGGATTGTCGTTTTCCGCGGATGGCAAGCTCGCGTTAGCTGCGAGCCGCACCGGTAAGTCCGTTACGATTTTCGATCTCGCCGCCGGTGGTGCCACAACCCTTCGCTGCGATTGCACTCCCACTGGAGTCTCGCGCATGGGGAGCCTGTTCCGCCTGACCGATGCCGGCTCCGGCCCGGTCTGGATGGTGGATGCCGCCGCCAGCCCGCCCCGTATCGTGTTCGTGCCAGCGCGCACGAATCCGTAGGGGCCGGGCATGCCCGGCCCGCCGCTCGAATCGTTGTGAAGAAACACTCGCCCGCAAGCGGGCGTTGGCAGGTTGAAACCTGCCCCACCGCTACCGCACCGACGCGTGAACTGCTGCCGCGGATTCCTTCAGTGCTTCGGCCTTGTCGGCGACTTCCCAGGTGAAACCTTCCTCGGTGCGGCCAAAATGGCCGAACGCCGCTGTCTTGCGATAGATTGGACGGCGAAGGTTGAGGGTGTCGATGATGCCGCGCGGCGTCAGCGAGAAATTCTCGCGCACCAGTTCGGTAAAGCGGTCATCCGGGATGGCGCCGGTGCCGAATGTGTTCACGTTCACCGAAACCGGTTCCGCCACGCCGATGGCGTAAGCAAGCTGCACTTCCACCCGCGTCGCCAGCTTCGAGGCCACCAGGTTCTTGGCGATGTACCGCGCCATGTAGCACGCCGAGCGGTCCACCTTCGTCGGGTCCTTGCCGGAGAACGCGCCGCCGCCGTGCCGGCCCATCCCGCCGTAGGTATCGACAATGATCTTGCGGCCCGTCAAGCCCGTATCGCCGTGCGGTCCGCCCACCACGAAACGCCCGGTCGGGTTGATGTGGTACTTGGTTTGCGAATCCACCATGCCGGAGGGAACCACCGGGTCGATGATGTGCTTCTTCACTTCGCGGCGCAATTCTTCGATCGAAACATCCGCGCTGTGCTGGGTGGAAATCACCACCGCTTCAATGCGCTTCGGCACGCCGCCTACGTATTCCACGCTGACCTGGCTCTTGCCATCCGGCCGCAGGAAGTCCAGCACGCCCTGGCGCCGCACCTGGGAAAGGCGTTGCACCAACTTGTGCGCCATCATGATCGGCAGCGGCATCAGCTCGGCCGTTTCGTCGCAAGCGTAGCCGAACATCATCCCCTGGTCGCCCGCGCCGCCCGTATCCACGCCCATCGAAATGTCGGGCGATTGCGACTGAATCAGGTTGAGCACGCCGCAGGTGTGGGCGTCGAATCCATAGTTGGCATCGTTGTAGCCCACGTAATCGATGGTGCTGCGCGCGATGCGCTGCACATCGACGTAAGTCTTGGTCGTGATCTCTCCCGCCACGATGCAGGTGCCGGTGGTCACCAGGACCTCACACGCCACCCGCCCGGTGGGATCTTCCGCCAGAACGGCGTCCAAAACGGCATCGGAAATCTGGTCGGCGATTTTGTCGGGGTGGCCCTCGGTCACCGATTCCGACGTAAACAGGTATCGTTGATTGTCTGACAAGGTTGTTCTCCTGCGGTGTGTGTCACTCTAATTTAACATGCGGAGCCAGGCCTGCCTTAATAGCGATAGTGCTCCGGTTTATACGGCCCTTCGGGCGCCACGCCCAGATATTCGGCCTGCTTCGGCGTAAGCGTAGTGAGCTTGACGCCGATCTTTTCCAGGTGCAGCCGCGCCACCTCTTCGTCCAGCTTCTTGGGCAGCGTGTAAACGCCCGGCTTATACGAATCGCGGTTCTTCCAGAGGTCAAGCTGCGCCAGCGTCTGGTTGGAAAAGCTGTTGCTCATCACGAAGCTCGGGTGCCCCGTGGCGCAGCCCAGGTTGACCAACCGGCCCTCGGCCAGCAGGAAGATGCTGTCGCCGTTGGGGAAGGTGTACATGTCCACTTGCGGCTTGATGTTAGTTCGCTGCGCGCCGGAGCCGTTCAGCCGGTCGACCTGGATCTCATTATCGAAGTGCCCGATGTTGCACACGATGGCCTGGTCCTTCATTTTGCTCATGTGCTCCAGCGTGATGATGTCGCAGTTGCCGGTGCAGGTGACGTAGATATCGCCGCGGCCCAGCGTATCCTCGATGGTGGTCACCTCGAAGCCCTCCATGGCGGCTTGCAGCGCGTTGATGGGGTCGATCTCGGTCACCACCACGCGCGCGCCCATGCCGCGCAGCGAGTGCGCCGAGCCCTTGCCCACGTCGCCGTAGCCGCACACCACCGCTACCTTGCCGGCCACCATCACGTCGGTGGCGCGTTTGATGCCGTCCGCCAGCGATTCGCGGCAGCCGTAGAGATTGTCGAACTTCGACTTGGTCACCGAGTCGTTCACGTTGATCGCCGGCACCAGCAGTTGGCCGACTTCCTGCATCTTGTAAAGCCGGTGCACGCCAGTGGTGGTCTCCTCGGAAACGCCCCGCCACTCCGCGACGATCTCGTGCCAGTGCCGGGCATTTTCGCCGCGAACCTCTTTCAACAGATTCTTGATGACTTCTTCTTCGTGGCTTCCCGAGGGAGTGTTCACCCAATCGCTGCCGTTCTCCAGTTCATATCCTTTGTGGATCAGCAGCGTGGCGTCGCCGCCATCGTCCACGATCAACTGCGGACCCTTGCCGCCCACGTGGCTGAGCGCCATGTAGGTGCACCACCAGTAGTCCTCCAGCGACTCGCCCTTCCACGCAAAAACGGGAACGCCGGCGGCGGCGATGGCGGCCGCGGCATGGTCCTGCGTCGAAAAGATGTTGCAACTCGCCCAGCGCACCGTGGCGCCCAGGTCCACCAGTGTCTCGATCAGCACGGCGGTCTGGATGGTCATGTGCAGCGAGCCGGTGATCCGCACGCCCGCGAGCGGCATTTCTTTCGCGTACTTCCGCCGGATGGCCATCAGGCCCGGCATTTCCTGCTCGGCGATGGAAATCTCTTTGCGGCCCCATTCGGCCAACGAGAGGTCGGCGACCTTGTTGGCAACGGCGTTCTGATTCAGGATGGCAGTACTCATTCAATACCTCGTATCAAGGAATCTTGATACATTGATATTAGACTATTGAAGAGTATGCCGTCAATCCTGAAATCGCTGCGCCTGGCCGCCGATCCTGGCCGGCTGCGCCTGCTCCTGCTGCTCGAGCAGGAAGAACTTTCCGTGGCCGAGTTGCAGACAATCGTGGGCAAGCCGCAAAGTCAGGTTTCGACGCATTTGGCGCAGTTGAAACAGGCCGGCCTGCTGGCCGACCGACGCACCGGCAAGAACGCGTTCTACAAGCTGGACGCTCCCGCCGGACTGGTGGCCATCCTGCGCCAGGCCGCGGCCGAGATTCCCGAAGCTGCCCAGGACCGCGCCGCCCTGCGCCTCGCGCTCCGCAAACGGCAGGATAAGATGCGCCGTTACTTCGATGAGCTGGCGGGCAAGTTTGGCCGCCAGTACGTGCCTGGCCGCTCCTGGCAGGGGATCGCCGAAGCGCTGCTCAGCCTGATGCCGCCGCTGGTCATCGCCGACCTGGGAGCGGGCGAAGGCACCATCGCGCAGCTCATGGCACAGCGCGCCCGGCGCGTCATCGCCATCGACAACTCGCCGAAAATGGTCGAATTCGGCGCTGGCCTGGCGCGCAAGAACGGCATCGCCAACCTGGAATACCGCCTGGGCGACCTGGAAGACGTGCCCATACGCACCGGCACGGTCGATGTGGCCTTCCTCAGCCAGGCGCTGCACCACGCGGCGCACCCCGAGCGCGCCATCGCCGAAGCGTGGCGAATTCTCAAACCGGGCGGCCGCGCCGCCATCCTCGACCTGAACCGACACCACCTCGAGGAAGCCCGCGAAATGTATGCGGACCTCTGGCTCGGTTTCACCGAACTCGATCTGGAGCGCTTCCTGAAACACGCCGGCTTCCGCCACGTGGAAACCGCCATCGTCCATCGGGAGGCCGAAGCCCCGTATTTCGAGAGCATCCTGGCCACGGGAGCGAAGCCGCGGTAGGGCGTGCTTTGTAGCTTGCCCTCAAAAAGTCCGACAAAGACCAGGTGCTCCCCGGCCACTCGACGATCGCCCAGATGACCGTCTTTCATCGCTACCTCTTTCCGGCCTGGGACACGGCCTGGGAACGCCAGCTCCTGGAGCGCTTTAAACTCGACCCCGCTGCCCGCATCGCTAAGACCACTTAGGCTTCGTCGACGCCTTCGAATTCCGGCGCCCTGTTCGCCAGCGACTCATATGCGGCACAGTATCGGAGTAGTAACACGTCTGTCACGGCGCGGGATAACTATAACTATCTGGGCTGACATCTATTATCTAAACACTTCGGCTTGGTCCGGGGGGCCGATGGATCGCCGGCCGGCCACTTACACTTTCCTACTGGCGTAGTGACCGCCTCCGGAGATGGCGCCCGCCGAACGTCATAATTCCCATTCCATCGCCACTGTGCGCATCAGGATTGCCGAGTCCTGCTTGGGCAGCTTCCTTGCTGGCCGGTTTGCTGCTAAATACGTCTGTCGCATAGTAGTACTAGGCCAATAGGGACACTTCTGGTGCGTTAAGACAGGGGACACTTTGAACGAAAAGTGACTTCGCGCTGAAAGAATGGACAAACGCAATAGGGTCGGTGTACACTAATCGGAACCTGGGATCCAAACAATGAAAATCTTCGGTACAGACTCTAATCACCTTGTGCTACTGACTACTTTGGCTTTTGCTTGCTGGCTGCGGCCAGCTAGCTTGGAGGCGGCGCCAACTATCACTTACGTGCAGGGCAATTACACCGTGCCACAAACCCCCCAAGCCACGGTGAGCATCGGGTATGCTGCTGGGCAGGTTGCCGGCGACCTCAATGTCGTAGTGGTGGGGTGGAACGACAGCACGGCCGTGGTCAGTGCGGTCACGGACTCAATCGGCAACACGTACACACTCGCCGTGGGTCCCACGGTCCAGAGTGGATACGCCTCACAGTCCATTTACTATGCGGCGAACATCGCACCGGCGGCTGCCGGGACAAACACCGTCACCGTGACTTTTGCGAGTGCGGCGACATCCCCCGATATACGCATACTCGAATACAGCGGAGCGGATCCTGTCAACCCGGTGGATGTGACGGCTGCGAACTCAGGCAACAGCGCCACCAGTGACAGCAGCTCCGCAACAATCACCAACGCGACCGATCTAATCTTTGGAGCGAACCTGGTTCAGGTCGAAACTATGGGTCCGGGCGGCAGCTTCACCCAACGACTGCTGACGTCGCCGGACGGCGACATCGCGGAAGACCAGATGGTCGCAGCCACAGGAAGTTATAGCGCCAACGCGACTCTCAACACAGCGGGGCCGTGGATCATGCAGATGGTTGCTTTCCGCACTCCACCGATCAGCTATGTGCAGGGTAACTTCGCCACGCCGCAAACTCCGCAGACCGCGGTGAGCTTGGCGTATACTGCCGCGCAGGTTGCCGGTGACCTCAACGTCGTAGTGGTGGGGTGGAACGACAGCACGGCCGTGATTAGTGCAGTTACGGACTCAAGCGGCAACGCGTACACACTCGCGGTGGGTCCGACGGTCCAGAGCGGTTACGCTTCGCAGTCTATTTACTATGCGCCGAACATCGCATCGGCGGCTGCCGGGGCAAACACCGTTACCGTGACTTTTGCGAGTGCCGCAGCATGCCCCGACATACGGATACTCGAATACAGCGGAGCGGATCCTAATAACCCGGTGGATGTAACGGCTGCGAACTCAGGCAACAGTGGCATCAGCTACAGCGGTTCCGCGACAACCACCAACGCGAACGATCTGATCTTCGGAGCGAACCTGGTTCTGACCGCGACCATGGGTCCCGGCGGCGGCTTTGCCCAACGGCTGCTGACGATGCCGGACGCCGACATTGCCGAGGACCAGATGGTCGCAGCCACAGGCAGTTATAGCGCCAGCGCGCCTCTCAACGCACCGGCACCGTGGATTATGCAGATGGTCGCTTTCCAGACTCCATCGGGAGGCGGAGCTTCGGCAGTCACAGGTGTAGGAGTTACGGCTCCGCCGACAGTGACAAGCGTATCGGCGAATAGCGGGCCGGCGGCGGGCGGGACAGCAGTCACGATAATGGGGACGAACTTTGCGGCAGGAGCGATAGTCGCGTTTGGAGGGGTAGCGGCGACCAACGTGGTCGTGGTTAGCGGAACCCAGATCACGGTGACGACCCCGGCGGGCAATGCGGGAGCGGCAACTGTCACGGTCACCAACCCCGGGGCGCAGAGCGTGAGCCTGGTGAACGGGTTCACTTATGCCGCGGCCACGACCCCGGCGATCGGTTATGTGCAGGACAACTCGACCGCATCGCAACCCCCCCAGACCACAGTGAGCGTCGCGTATGCTGCGGCGCAGGTTTCGGGCGACCTCAACGTCGTGGTGGTTGGATGGAACGACAGCTCGACCGTGGTCAGCGGAGTCACCGACTCAAGTGGTAACACGTATACGCTCGCGGTGGGTCCCACGGTCCAGAGCGGATACGCTACGCAGTCCATTTACTATGCGCCGAACATCGCACCGGCGGCTGCCGGGGCGAACACCGTCACCGTGACTTTTGCGAGTGCAACATCCCCCGACATACGCATACTCGAGTACAGCGGAGCGGATCCTAATAACCCGGTGGATGTAACGGCTGCGAACTCAGGCAACAGCGCCGCCAGCGACAGCGGTTCCGCGACAACCACCAACGCGACGGATCTGATCTTTGGAGCGAATCTGGGTCAGGCCGCGAGCATCGGTCCGGGTGCCGGCTTCACCCAACGGCTGCTGCCGGCGCCAGATGGTAACGTCTTGGAAGACCAGATGGTCTCAGTCACGGGAAGTTATGGTGCCGGCGCACCTCTCAGCGCATCGGCACCATGGATCATGCAGATGGTCGCATTCCGCACGCCTCTCGGAAACACCGTGCCGACGGCGCCGGGTAACTTGACGGCGACTGCGGCCGGCGCGAACCAAATCAACTTGAGTTGGACGGCCTCGACGAGCGCCAACGGGATAGCGAATTATGTAGTCCAACGCTGCCTGGGCGCCGGCTGTACTAACTTTGCGCAGATTGCCACATCGGCCGGGACCATTTACACCGATACGGGCCTGTTGCCGAGTACGAGCTATAACTATCAGGTGCAGGCGGTCGATACGGTGGGGAATGCGAGCGCGTTTTCGAGCGCTGCAACGGCCGCCACGCAAGCTCCGCCACCGCCGACCGCGCCCGGTAATTTGACGGCGACTGCGGCCAGCGCGAGCCAAATCAACCTGAGTTGGACGGCCTCGGCGAGCGGCTATGGGATAGCCTATTATGTTGTTGAACGCTGTCAGGGCGCCGGCTGCACCAACTTTGCGCAGATCGCTGCATCGGCTGGGACCATTTATTCCGATACGGGCCTGTTGTCGAGTACGAGTTATAGCTACTGGGTGCAGGCGGTCGATACGGCAGGGAATACGAGCGCGCTTTCGAACACTGCAACGGCCGCCACGCAAGCTCCGCCACCGCCGACGGCGCCCGGTAATTTGACGGCGACTGCGGCCAGCGCGAGCCAAATCAACCTGAGTTGGACGGCCTCGACGAGCGGCATTGGGATCGCGGATTATGTGGTTCAACGCTGCCAGGGTGCCGGTTGCGCTAACTTTGCGCAGATTGCGGCACTGACCGGGACCAGTTACAGCGATACGGGCCTGTTGGCAAGCGCGAGCTATAGCTACCGGGCGCAAGCGGTCGATACGGGCGGAAATACGAGCACGTTTTCGAACACATCAACGGGCGCCACGCAAGCTCCGCCACCGCCGACGGCGCCGGGTAATCTGACGGCGACTGCCGTCAGCGCGACCCAAATCAACCTGACTTGGACGGCCTCGACGAGCGGCATTGGGATCGCGGATTATGTGGTCCAACGCTGCCAGGGCGCCGGCTGCACTAACTTTGTGCAGACTGCTATACTGGCCGGGACCGGCTACAGCGATACGGGCCTATTGGCAAGCACGAGTTACAGCTACCAGGTGCAGGCAGTCGATACGACCGGGAATGCGGGCAC
>Ga0187862_10003445_pt1 | contig 15393 bp, 15 predicted proteins | sample June2016WEW_10_1_FD_133003 | JGI IMG/M metagenome (GOLD analysis project Ga0187862, IMG submission 133003) | Peatland microbial communities from SPRUCE experiment site at the Marcell Experimental Forest, Minnesota, USA - June2016WEW_10_150 | ecosystem: Environmental > Terrestrial > Soil >...
CACCGCGCTTTCCGGGGTTCTTTCCTCCGGGCATCAGTACTACTGGGAGGTGCAGGGCTACGACGACACGGTGACGCCCACCGTCCAGGGCCAGTACTCATCGCAGTGGTCGTTCACCACGCACAACTGAAGATTGAATAAGCTATGACTTGGAGGTTAATGTCACTAACCCGAATGGGCAAAACTCCAACGTGTTCAGCTTCACGGAGAACTTATTATGGAACGTAGTCTGAGCAATATGCTGAAGAATGATTGAGACTCAGAGTGACTCTCATGTAGCTGTCCTCCGGTATGAATTCAGTATCCTTTCTACACCTCCTGATAAAGGATAGATCCGGGCATATCATGTCCGCGTTCTGCAAGGGCACTTCCATGGCATCATTCAATATCTACGGGCCCTTTAATATCTCGCAAAAAAGCGCAATAGCGACATACCCTCGCTTTGCAACAATCCAATCGCAACACACCTTTCTCGCGTTTTGTAACGTACACTTAGTTTCTTTCTGCATTCAGTGCAGTTGAGATGTTTGGGATACTCGCTGTTTCCCAACCCACACCTTATGGAACAGCCGGATCGGGGGGATCCGGCCCTTGATTCGGTGGGGGTTATGCCGCGGAGATTTCGAGGCCTTTTGAGACAGCACTTCCCGGCGGGATTTTGGCCTGCTCAAGGAGCACGCGGTGGATGGTGGCGCGGCTGACCAGATGGCTCTTCGCCAGCTGACCGAGGCTCTGGCCGCTCTGCCGGTCGCGCAGGATGGCGGCCCGATCGAGGACCAAGGCCTTCCTGCCGATGTGCCGCCCTTCGAGCTTGGCCCGCCGCATGCCAGCACGCACTCGCTCGATGATCAGGCTGCGCTCGAGTTCAGCGATCGCCCCGATGATGACCACAACCGCCCGGCCCAGTGGGCCGGCGGTGTCGATCTGTTCTCTGAAGCTGATGTATTCGATGTTGAGCCGGTTCAGCTCGTCCAACACTTCGAGGAAGTGTTTCGTTGACCTGGCGATGCGATCCGAAGCCCAGACCAGGACGACATCGAATTGGCCGCGGCGGGCATCCCGCATCATGGCGTCGAGTCCTGGCCGGCGGGCCTTCGCTCCACAGATCGTGTCGGTATACTCCTCCACTATCTGATAGCCCCTCTGCTCGGCCATCTGGCGCAGGTCATAGAGCTGCGTTTCAGGGTGCTGATCGAGGGTGGAGACCCTCATATATAAGGCGGCGCGTTTCATAAGGAGGCCCTTTCAGACATCCATTATATATCTGAGATATGTAAAGGAACAGGAGAAAAAGGGCCCACTCCGCCAAGCAGGAAGTCACTGCATTCGGTGAACTGATCGGACTCCCCGGCTTCATCATGAAGTCCACGTACAACGCCCTTTACCCCAACCAGAACAAGGGCAAGGACGTCTACCTGCAGGGTTCCCGGCAGATGGACTCCCTCTCCCGTCAGTACTACGAACGCTCTCTCGGCGCTGGCATGATGGTTTCACCCGAGACCGACAACGGCCTGACCGGCTACTCCGAGCCCCTCCGCCGTTTCATCCAGCACGAAGGCTTCACACCGCAGGTCAACGAGATCGAGAACACCATGCCCTCCTGGATCCCCGGCGAGGACTACATGACCAACTTCAGGAAGGGGGATCCGTATACCAAGGTGGATGAGGGATATGCCCGCCTGCCTGGCGCCGGCTACGCCGCGTTGCATCCGGAGTTGGAGGGCGTTGATCGATCAGACTAGGTGCCTCTCCCTGGCGCACATAAAAATCGCCCCGCGCGCGCCCGGTCGACCCTCGCCTTCGTCCCCCATGCAGCGCACCGCAGCTCCCGGCAGAGCTCCTCAGTCCGCTCCTCTTTACCCGCGGCGATCCTGTTCTTGCAGGCCGTCCTGGTTTACCCCGGGCCACCACCTGATTTCCTGTCCTGGGGGCCCATAATCCCCTCCTGCAGGACCCGCTGAAGGGGTCGAAAATAGTCGAAAACGACATACAGGAGTTTCTGCAAAGAAATCACATGTCGAGATCGGAAACAGGCATTTCCAAATTGAGGACTGTAAGTTACAACGTGAAAATGGCCGATTATCGACGAGGTGACCGTGGCCTAGTATAGGAGAACAGGCCCCAACGCCAAAAAAGGGGTTAGGTTGTAACCTGCGCAGTTGCAATATAAGCGGCCCGGCCTAGTATAGCGAAACAGACACTGATCCCTAAAAGTGGTCTTCATACGGAACCATTCCGGTCGCAACATGGGCCTCTGAACCAGGTCATCCCGGGTGGCTGCCGGTATAGGTCTTCCGGGTAGGTGTGGACCCATCTTTGGATGTCTTCCTCTTAGGGTTTATTATCCCCCGCCGGGGCGTTTGGAGACGCCCCTCGGCTCGCCTTCAGTTCACCGGAGATTCCAGGTTGGACGTTGGCGATGAGGCCCCTTCCAGCTGCAGGCGGCCGTTCTTCAGCATAAGCGCCAGGTTCTGCCGGCCAAGCTCGACGATGGACTCCAGGGCGCCCTCGGTATAGGTCTTGCCCTCGAAGCGGACCGACCGCTGCGACGGTACCGAGCCGGCGTCCTCGAAGCCCAGCGCAAACAGCTCCCGCATTTGGGCATGGCAGGGTGGTTCTCCGTTGGTGAACTTATTCAGGGGCACGTCGGAGACGATCAGGCGAGCTCGTGCATCTCCCTTGCCGTAGCCTTCATAGTCCTCGTGATACGCCCGCGCGCTCTTTGCGCTGTCGGCGAAGAGGAACCAGTCTTCATCGTGGTCGTCTGTGAATACCCAGTAGAGCTTTACTGTCTGTTTCTTGCTTGCCATAAAGTCCCTGTTCTCTCTCCCCCGCGCGAAGCTGGATTGAACCCCGGCCGCAGAGGAAGAACAGTGTAGCACAAACTATCTCAGATATGTCAATGTCAACGCACTGCACACCTTGGGCAGGCCGTCCCGGTCAGCTCCCGTTCACCCGCCGGACCCTCTTCCACCCCAGGGCCGCCATTTATTTCCCCCGCCCGGCGCCGACAGGCCTCACCCCCAGGACCCACCCCGCCGGCCGCCTTTCCCGCCACGGCGTCAATATCACCTCCCGCAGGGGCCTCCGGAGGGGGACGAAAGCGGGTCATAACGATGGACAGAGTTTGTGGTGGAGTTTACACATGTTCGAGTCGAAAAAGGCCATTTCAAAAATTAGACTGGCAGTTATAAACCATGCCGCACCCTATTTGCTGGCCTTTTCACACTTTGGGCGATTACCAGTGTTTCTATATTTGACTGGAGGTTATGCACCGTGCCGCAGCTACACACTCTTTTTGACTCCGCCGGACCCTGGCTCTACCAACCCCGCGGCCGGGGTAAACTTGATGTACTTCCGCCACCGGTAGGTCACCCGGACTCGGCCCAGGAAGCTGGAATAAACACGTTTCAGCGGAGGCGTGCTCATTGTTAACGTACCTTCGTTCCCCGCAGTTTGTTCCTTAGCTATGGTCTCACACGAGAAAAGGGGCGCATTCGCGGGTCTCAAACCCGACAGGCGGTTCCCTGTTCCGGCGATACGATTCGCTAGCCCATGGGGCTATGCTCGCGGTGTCGCCTTCGGCGTTGGGATCGTGCGCTCCACGCGACTCGAAAGCAGCATTTTGTCTGGATTACTGCCATTCTAGGCCTCCATCATGTTTCGATACCTTTCGAACCAATTACCCTTAACTCTCCCTCCATCTCAGGCCACCTCTGCCGCCTTCTTGGTGACCGATCTCGCAGCTCGCGCAGTTTTCTTGACGGGATCAGAAACGGTGCGCGACATCTCCTCGGCTTTTTCTCCAAGCAGCTTGGTGAACTCATTCAAGAGCTCAGCGTGGTGCTTTGCCAGATATTTTGCAACACGAGGGTTGGCCAGCAACCGTTCCACGTATCCGAGGCCGAGAGTCAGGTCGAGAGCCTGGGTGGCATAGGATTCTTCCACCTGCTTTAAGTCGGTGAGCAACGCCTCGGACTCCTGTTGGAGGACTTCGAGCTTTGCGCCGCTGCCAGGACTAGATCGGCTCGCTTTCTCAGGGTTTGCCAGCAACTCAGGCTTTGTAATCGTCAGGAGCGCCTTTGCCATTCTCGTCGAGTAGGCGTTGGCGTGAATCATGCGCTCCGCGGCTTGGATCTGACCGAGGGGATTCATTTTGCGCAGGATGCCGTATGTCTGGACGGCGACTCTCCGATTGGTTAGAAGTTCAATAACTACGCCGCCTCTCTGGACTTTCACGGGTTTCGCCTCTGTCCACTTTATGAAATTACTCTTTACATAATGTGTAATCATGATAAACTTATTCCAGTCGCATGGGAGAGACAGGTCATCAATGGAAGTCCGCTTCAAAGATCTCAAACTCGATCGCTTGGAGACGGACGGTAAATACGACGCTGGGTTCCCGCGCGATATTGTTCGGGCCTATCGCAAGTGCCTTCAGATCATTCGGGCTGCGCCCGATGAGCGGGTGTTTTATAGCTTGAAGTCCCTTCACTACGAAAAGTTGAAGGGTGACCGCAGCCATCAACATTCAATGCGGTTGAATAAGCAGTGGCGGTTGATCATTGAGCTTGAAGGCGTAGTACCCAACAAGCTCGTTGCCGTCATCCACATAGAGGATTACCACTGATATTCAGTGGCGGAAGCACTCAGGGAGGGGGCGCCCGTGGAAATGATTGAGAGAACGCCGGCAGAAGTCTTCTCGCCTGGCGAACTGATTAAGGATGAAATTGATGCGCGTGGCTGGAGCCAGGCTGAGTTAGCCGAGGTTCTGGGCCGACCTGGACGGCTTGTGAGTGAGCTCATCGCGGGCAAGCGAGCCATAACACCGGAAACGGCGAAGGGACTTGGAGAGGCTTTCGGAACCGGGGCGCAGTTTTGGATGAACATGGAAAGCTCCTACCAACTCTCTAAGGTTCAGACCGACGGCAGCAATGCTGTGAGGAGGAGAGCGAAGCTGTACGAGATGGCTCCCGTCAAGGAGATGGTTCGTCGGCATTGGATTCAGCCGACAGAAAGCCTTGAAGTCCTCGAGAAAAGTGTCTGCGACTTCTTCTGCAAGTCATCACTCGATGATCCGACTAAGGCATTAGCACATGCCGCACGCAAGTCTAGTTCATATGAAGCGGCTTCTCCTCTGGAGTCCGCATGGCTCTACCGAGTTCGTCAACTTGCGGAAGCAATGGAGGTAAAAGCCTTTTCCGAAATGGCCTTTATCTCTGCCCTCAAGCGGCTCAAAACAATGTTGCGGGATGCTGATGCAGTGCGTGCTGTTCCCGGCGTACTGGCCAATGCAGGTGTGCGTTTTCTTATCGTTGAGACGCTCCCGTCGACCCGCATCGATGGGGTTTGCCTCTGGCTGAATCCAAAGGCTCCGGTCATTGCACTATCGTTGAGGTACGACCGTATTGATGCTTTCTGGCACACACTGCTCCACGAGTGTGCCCATGTGAAACACCAGGATGGTCTCACTGGAGACGTGCTTCTGGACACCGATCTTGTTGGAGAAGAAGCACCACCGAGTGGGGATAAGTCACCCGCTGAGAAAAGGGCCGACGAATTTGCTGTAGCGTTTTCGATTTCCAAGAGCGAGTTGGATGGCTTCATCGCACGCGTGCGGCCACTCTTTTCCAAGACGCGAATTCAGGGACTTGCGGCTAAGCTCGGAATTCATCCTGGGCTGGTTGTAGGACAGCTGCAGTATCGCAAGATGATTCCGTATTCACACAGTCGCGAAATGCTCACGAAAGTGCGACACATCGTTACCGAAGCCGCCATCACTGATGGTTATGGAAGCATTATCTCTACCGCAACGTAAGGAGGACGCTGATGTCATACTACGAAAGGCTTCGGGATCTTTATCAGCAGTACGAAAGGGCCGGCCACGCGCAGCCTTTCACCATGCATGAATTGGCTGCCTGGGCCTACGATCAAGGCCTGTGCATGCCCCAACGATCGACCATCGTAAACCGACTAGCAGAAGAATTTTCACGTGCGATGAGAGAGGAGTCCTTTGTTGATGCTCAGGGACGCCGCGTTCGCTCAAAGCATGTTGCGATCTATGAGAGAAATGGAAGGCAGTACTCTCTGTGGGCCGACATTCGGTCTGCTTCCCGCGAACACATGGAGCGATCCTTCCAGCAGCGGAGGCAGGGAATTGTAGGGGACTGCCGGCAGCTCAAGTCCGACGTAGACAGCTATAACCACAATCACAATACAGGCGAGGATATCCAGCTTGTCCTTGACTTCACCGCAGATATGGAAGAGTACGAGGCTTTGAAGGCAATTGCTTGATTTCAACGAGGTCAGCCATTTACTGCAAGTGCTGAAGAGACCGCGGGCAGGTCTAGGGCTTCGATCGATGCTCGGTTTGAAATGAGGCAGGTCCACTCTAAAGGCAATACTTGACTTAAGGTATCTAATTATTTACCTTATGATGCATATGGTAAATAATTAGGAATCTTATGAGGAAACTGTCAAAATCATCGACCATGCCCCTCCCTGTCTCGCGGGCATTGCGAAAGTTTGGCCACGATATTAAGGATGCGCGGCGGCGACGGCGTATCCCCATGGCCATCGCAGCACAGCGGGCATCCATCAGCAAACCAACCCTCATAAAAGTGGAGCGCGGCGATCCCGGCGTTTCAATCGGAAGCTACGCGACGGTTCTTTTTGTCATGGGCATGGCGGACCGGCTGTCAGACCTCGTTGACCCCACGAATGATCCGGTGGGCCTCCAGCTCGAAGAAGAAAATCTTCCACAAAGGATTCGTGGGACGCGCAAACAAAAGCAAATCAAAGGGGAGTAATGGACAAGGAAGCCCTTGTGTACGTGGATCTCGACGGCACTCCCCACCTCATGGGGCGGCTATGGGCCCGCGTGCGTAAGCAAAAGGAAAGCGCCACTTTTGAATACGACGAAAGCTGGCTCCAGCATCCTGCGCGATTCTCCCTAGAACCCGCTCTCCAGCTAGGTCCCGGTCCGTTCCATACGGCTGCTGATATGCCGATGTTCGGCGCTATCGGCGACTCAGCGCCGGATCGCTGGGGACGGGCGCTGATGCGCCGGATGGAACGGAGGCGAGCGGAGCGCGAGGGCGGCGCACCACGCACTCTGCATGAAATCGACTTCCTGCTGCTGGTAGACGATGAGGCGCGTCAGGGTGCTCTGCGCTTTGCCGAACGCGCAGGGGGTCCGTTCCTGCGGGAGGAGGGCGTCAAGCGCATACCGCCTCTTGTCGAACTCCCGAAACTTCTTTCCGCAGCCGAACACGTCATAGAGGACAAGGACACCGAGGAGGATTTGCGCATGCTATTCGCGCCGGGATCGTCGCTCGGCGGAGCGCGCCCGAAGGCTTCGGTCATTGAGAAGGACGGTCATCTGGCGATTGCGAAGTTTCCGCGGAAAGATGATGAAACCAACACGGTTGTATGGGAAGCGGTCGCTCTTGCGCTAGCAAAGAGAGCCGGCATCGCGGTCCCAGAGGGCCGCGTCGAGATCGTGGCGGACAAGCCCGTTCTTCTGCTGCGTCGCTTCGACCGTGACGGCAACCGGCGCATTCCCTTTCTCTCCGCCATGAGCATGCTGGGCTCGAAGGACAACGAAACCCGAAGCTATCTGGAGATTGTGGATGCGCTGCGCCAGCATGGGGCGGCGCCGAAGGCCGACATGGAAGCGCTATGGCGGCGGCTCGTGTTCAATATTCTGATTTCGAACACCGATGATCATTTGCGCAATCACGGATTCCTCTATGCCGGCCAAGAGGGCTGGCGACTCTCGCCTGCCTACGATCTCAACCCAGTACCAACGGACATCAAGCCGCGCATTCTCAGCACAGCAATCAACGAGGATGACAACACAGCCTCCCTTGCGCTGGCGTTGGATGTAGCGGGTTATTTCGAGCTTAATGCCGAAAACGCCCATGAAATAGCGGCACAGGTTGGGATGGCCGTATCGAAGTGGCGCGACGTAGCTACGCGGCACGGCCTCACAAGGGCAGAAGCCGACCGCATGGCGTCAGCGTTTGAACATGAGGATCTGAGACTAGCAAACGGGGGGCGATGATGTCGGCGTTTGTCTGGCTGGATTACTCCGAGCGCGAGCGCCGGAAGATGCTCGATGTCATCGACGTATTCAGAGAACACGGAACTCGAGACGAGCTTGGCGTGGGCTCCGTTCGCGACGCCTTCGCCGATATGCTCTTCCCCGGCACAAGCACCATCATGACCCGAGCCCGGTATTTCCTTCTCGTCCCCTGGGCGTATCAGAGACTTGAAAAGTCGCGCGTCAGATCAGCAGAGATAGCTGCGCGCGCGCGGCAGGCAGAGCTGAATCTTGTTGACCCCATTGAGCGGTCGGATGACAACTACGGGAATATCGGCAAGGTGGCGAAGAATACTCTGAAACGGCTCCCCAGCAGTGTTTATTGGCAGGGGCTCAGCGTGTGGGGTATTAGGTCCTTCCAAGGGGCGCAGGTCCAGTATCATCGTAGCCTCGATGGGTATTACGCGCAGCTGACACGGCACGCCGGACGCGCGTCCGAGCGTGACCTAGAGCACGACGATCTGATCACGCCGAACTGGCACGCTGGGCTGGTTCCACCGCCGGATGATTTTCCTAAAGAGTGCTCCTTGAGGCTGACGCGCATCGAAGGCGAATATCTTGCCGAGCGCATGCGTTTGAGCCCGGCCTGCTCTGGCTCGCTTCTAGCAGAACTTGTCGCGCAGAAGCGATGCAACACGGATGCAGCATTCGCGTGGGAGCACCCTCATTGCGTCGAGTTGCCGGCGAGGTTACGGGAGCTTCTCGATCATGCGCAGAATTTTTCCGAGGTCATGCACGGCGCACCATTACTGTACAACTTGATCCTTGCGGAGCAAACCCACCGGGACGAAGGCATTGCTAAATACCGGCGCGATCTCGATGAGTGGGCCCTATTGGTCTCTAAACGCTCTCCTGCGTTGGTGAAGTGGGACAGAGAGCGTTTCTGGGAACTGGTGCGTTCCGCCAATCCGCGCATTACCGTCCCAACGCGCCAATTTATCAATAGCTGGTGGGATCTCGCTCTGGCGGGCGATGCCGCGCGATTGTGCGATAGTCCAGCCGCCCGGTTGTTGATTAGCGAGCGTGAGAGGCAGCTGAAGAAGACTCTTGCCCGAATAAGTAATCCCAAGAATCCCCGTCCGCAGGAGCTGTGGACGGGCGAATCAGGAACCGCTCAACTGGACTTCAGGTGGCTCATAAGTCAGCGGCTGCTTCACGACATTTTCGACGGCCTGGAGCCACCTGATGCTTAGACCGGACGAGAGACAACATTTGCTGGAACTGCTCCGTCCGCCTGCTGGCTGCAAGCTCGACGTAGCCGTGGGCACCACGTATTCGCTCGATCTCATCAGTGCACTGATGCTTCCCCTCTCGTTCGCGTTCTTCGACTGGGAACACCCGGACGGCGAGCTGGTCGCCGATCCCCTGGCGTTGCTGGAAGCGTTAAGGCGTTACGGCGATCGATTCACGATCTTTTGCCAGAGCGGGCAAATCCGATTGCCTCCCAAGTACCCGCCGCTCGTCACATTCCTCGAACCATGTATCTACGATGTCAAAGCGCCAGACGGGGAGGGTGTGTTTCACCCGAAGGTCTGGGCATTGCGCTTTATTGCCGGCAATGGCCGGGTCCACTATCGTGTCCTCTGCCTTAGCCGCAACCTGACTTTTGACCGTTGTTGGGACACTGTTGTCGCACTCGATGGCGAACTTACCGACCGCTCGAACGCTATCGCGGCAAATCACCCTCTCGCAGATTTTGTGGCAGCGCTGCCCGGTCTCGCGCGGCTCCCGCTTCCACGTGAGCGTCGTCAGGGGATAGCGAAGATCGCGGACGAACTGCGCCGCGTTCGCTTTACCTGGCCTGTCGGCTTCGATGAAAACCAGTGCCGATTCTGGGTCGCAGGGCTAGACGGAAGAACTGTCTCCCCTTTCAGCAAGCGACGAGATAAAGCTATGATCATCTCGCCATTCATCTCCAATCCGGTTGTGCGTGACTTCCTGGATCACACCAGCGAGATGCACTTGGTATCCCGTCTCGAATCTCTACAAGAACTGCCGCAAGAGACACTGCAGCGCTGCAGGAGCGTTAGCTTCTTGGTTCCGGACCTTGTCGATGAGTCAGATGAGGAAGCCCAGACTGGAGACGGTGATGTATTGGATGGCTTGCACGCTAAGCTTTTTGTCATCGACCACGGCTGGGACGCGAGCATATTCAGCGGTTCGTTCAATGCGACCGTCCATGCCCTAACGCACAACGTCGAGTTCATGGTCGAGCTGGTGGGCAAGAAGAGCCAGTGTGGTGTGGACCAGTTTCTCAGACAAGAAAAGGGTGAAACACATTTTGCTGACATGCTCCAGGCCTACGACGTGAACGCGCCGTCCGTGCCGGCTGACGCCACGGCGCAGAAGCTCGATGATTTGCTCCAAGCCATGAAGCAAGCGCTCGCAGCAGCGGGCCCACGGCTGGTCGTCACGTCTGCGGGTGAAAAAGATTTGTTCGATCTCAATCTGGAATGGGAGAGAGCCCCCCGTTGGCCAGATGCGAAGGCCCAGATAAGGGCATGGCCGATTACGCAGCCAGCGGAGCGGGGCCAGCCATTCGGCCAGTCAATCTCGTTTCCCCGGCTATCTTACGGGGGGCTGACACCTCTCATTGCTTTTTCGATCATCGCTAAAATCGGCGATGTCGAGCGCAATTCAATATTTGTCATGAACCTTCCGCTTCACGGCGCGCCCGAAGACCGGCAAGATCGTGTTGTCCGTTCCCTTATCGAAAACCGCGATCAATTGCTCCGCTATATTCTCTTTCTCCTCGCCAGCGGCGATGAAGCGGCTGCTTCTTCCGGCGATGTGCGCGAGCTGCTCAATTCTTCGGAAGACGCCTCAGACCGTGGTTCACGGAACCCGTTTATTCTGGAGACGATGCTCCGAGCCCTCCATCGCGGCCCGGCCCAACTTGAACGCGTGGCGTCCCTGTTAGATGTGCTCCGAAGGCAGCCGGGGAGTTCGGAGCTGCTCAGTGACGATTTTCAGGAAATATGGGGTCCTATTTGGGAAGCCGCGCAGCAGGCCATGGCGAAATGAGCACACGCCCAGACACCTCATCAGCGCTTGCGGGCCTGAAGGATTTCCAGCGGGCCACGGTGGACTATGTTTTTGACCGGTTCTACGGGCCAGACCCGACGCGACGGTTTCTTGTCGCCGACGAAGTAGGATTGGGCAAGACCCTCGTTGCAAAGGGAGTGATCGCCCGGACAATCGACCATCTGTGGGACGAAGTCCCCCGTATCGATGTGATCTATATTTGCTCCAATGCGGACATCGCGCGGCAGAACATAGATCGGCTCAGGATTCCAGGCTGCGAGGAGGCAGCGCAGGCGACGCGCCTCACCCTGCTGCCGATACAAATGCAAGATCTCCGGCAGCATCGCGTCAACTTCGTCGCATTGACTCCTGCCACCTCCTTTGAGCAAACCGGCGGCGGTGGCCGAATGGATGAGCGGGTTCTGCTTTATTGGCTATTGGATCGCGCGTGGGGAATTCATGGGCCACGTGCCTCGCTTTACGTGATGCAGGATTACGCGGGAACATCTTCATTCGAGCGGGGAGTAGAGGCGTTTGATCTCAAGAGAGTGAATCAGCAGATTGCGGATGAGTTCGTTTCCAGTTTGGCCAAGCAGGTACGGGAAGAAATAGCCGCCGGGGAGCAGGACATGTATTCGCGCTTCGAGGAGTTGCGTGGCATATTCTGCCGCAGCGACTCTAAGGTGTCACGAGACGCAACAAGACGGCGCACCCAGTGGATTGGCGAGTTGAGACGGATGCTCGCCCGCGTCTGCCTCGCGACGCTGGAGCCGGATTTAATTATTCTGGATGAGTTTCAGCGCTTCAAGCATCTTCTTGAAGAGGAGTCGGAAGCAGGAGAACTTGCGCGTGACCTCTTCGATTCCGAGGCAGGCCAGGGTGCGCGTGTTCTTCTGCTCTCGGCTACTCCGTATCGCGGGTTGAGTCTCTATCATGAGACCGATGATGATCACTATGGTGACTTTCTCGCATTGCTGCGTTTCCTGGAAAACGGGGATGCGGACGGTTGCAAGCAGATATTGGCGGAGTATCGCGCTGCTCTGCCCGCTGTGATGACGCCCGACGGGCTAGCGCGGTTGCGACGAGCGAAAATAGCGCTCCAGCAGCGTCTGTGCCGAGTAATGGCGCGTACGGAACGGCTCGCGGCGGCGGACAAGCGCGGAGGCATGCTTTTGGATGCGCCACCTGCCGATGCCTCGCTCCACATCGTCGATGTTCGTGCGTTTCTGGGCGCACAGCGCATTGCCGATACGGTGGAACAAGGAGATGTCGTCGAATATTGGAAGTCGGCACCATACCTGTTCAATTTCATGGATAAGGATAAGTACGCTTTGAAGCGGGCCTTCGAGGACGCACCCGAAAAGGACAAGATGGTGAGGCTTGTACGGGAGTTCCCAGAGACATTCCTCGATCTTGAACGCGCGCGCGCCTACAAGCCGCTCGAACCTGCGAATCCGCGTTTGCGCGAGCTGCTCTCTGAAACCGTGGATTGTGGACAGTGGCGGTTACTCTGGATGCCACCGTCGCTCGGCTATTACACTCTCGCGGGGCCTTACGCCGCTCCAGAACTGGCCAACGTGACGAAGCGGCTCGTCTTCTCCGCCTGGCACATGGTTCCGCGTGCCGTCGCATCGCTCGTTTCGTACGAAGCGGAGCGCAAGATGATGCGGGCGCCCCATCCGCGCGCGCAACTAACGCAGGAGGATTGGAAGAAGCAGCGGGGGTTGTTGCGGTTTGCGATATCGGACGACCGTCTTGCCGGTCTACCCGTGCTCTTGCTGGTCTACCCATGCCTTACGTTCGCCCGCGACTGCGACCCCCGAGAGTTGGCACGGGGCGACCGTTTGACTGCGACAGAGGTGCGCTCGCGGTTCGCTGCTCGCATAAGTGGAATGATCGAAAAGCTTGGTATCGTTCAAGGGACCAGTAGCAGCATCGATGATCGATGGTACTGGCTTGCGCCTATGCTGCTTGATTACGCGGAATTCCCGGTCGCGACACAAGCGTGGTGGGGCCGCACAGATCTCGCACAGGCATGGGCCGGTATTGAAGGGGGCGACGAAGACGACGGCTGGTCGAGCCACGTAGAGCAGGCGCGGCGGACGCTCGATTCTATCCGCAGCGGCAAAGACCATCTTGGCATGCCGCCGGACGATCTTATGGACGTTCTCGCTCTCGTGGCCTCGGCCGGGCCCGCGACGGCCGCGATGCGTGCTTTCGCGCGCGCGAGCCGAAGCGACCCTGCAGATTGCCTTCCCCTGCGTGACATTGCAGGGTGTTCGGGGCGAGCATTTCTTACGCTCTTCAACCACGCTGAGGTCATCGAAGCGATTCGCACGGAATTTCGGGGCGAACCTTACTGGCAACGTGTTCTGGAATACGCGCATGCGGGCGGCCTCCAGGCTGTCCTCGATGAATACGCGCACCTTCTCAGGGAGTCGCTTAGCGTTGCCGCGCTGCCGGCAGCAGAGATAGCGGAGAAACTTGGAGCGGAACTCATCGCGGCGCTTACAATCCGCGCCGCATCGCTGCGCATCGATGAAGTCACGGCACCCCGGTATGCCCGCGAAGTGAAGTTCAAGACCGAACCGATGCGGATTCGCTTTGCCATGCGTTTTGGCGATGATCGCTCAGACGAAGAAGCGCCGCTCGCCTTTGATGGCGTATCTCCCGGAACGCGCAAAGAGCGAGTGCGTGCAGCATTCAACTCGCCATTCTGGCCTTTCGTATTGGTTTCAACCTCGGTCGGGCAGGAGGGGCTTGATTTTCATCATTACTGTCACGCCATAACCCACTGGAACTTGCCGTCAAACCCCGTCGATCTGGAACAGCGCGAGGGCCGGATACATCGCTATAAAGGACACGCGGTCCGGAAGAACGTGGCGGCGGCATTTGCGGCCGAAGCTTTAGGCCATCGTGCCCCGGACGCATGGGAGACTGCTTTTGAGCTTGGTCGCACAAGCCGCTCGGTACAGGAAAATGATCTTGTTCCTTATTGGCTGTTTCCCGGTGACGCGAAAATCGAGCGGCATGTTCCTGCGTTGCCGTTCAGTCGTGAAGTGGAACGCCTAAGCGGTCTGCGCCGTGCACTGGCGATCTACCGTATGGTTTTCGGCCAAAGCAGGCAGGAGGATTTGATTGCCTATTTGCTGGCCCAAATTCCTGAAGATGAACGGGCTCGGATCGTGGCAGAGCTACAGATTGATTTGAGTCCCGCTAGGCGTCTGGAAGAAGCTGACAGCGAACTCACTAGGTAAAACCCGCTCAGAAGCGGGGTTGCGATCGCTAAGTCTCTAGCGAGCGTACATCCCCGTGTCAAGCGGCATCAACAATCGGTAGTGTCCTAATTGTGCGATGCTGTGACCCGGGTGCTAGAAATAGGTGGAGGTGGCTGGCCATGCACATGTACGACACATACCGTAGCACCCCAACCTTAAAGACAAAACCAAAGCCTCAACGTGCCATCATCGCTGACATCTTGTTGAATACGGACAGACCGCTGAGTTTTCACGAGATTGTGGTTGAAGCAAAGAGGGCGAACTATGAGGACACGTTCAAACGTGGTACTCAGTTTGTCAGCATCGAGGACTCGGTTACCTATCATCTTGAACGCATGATGAAGGACGGCACGGTTAAGAAAGGTACGTCAAAGGCATAATTCCGATTCTTTGTGGCGTCATAATGAAGTAACACGCGATCAGGTGGTTCGATGGCGGCACCGGCCATATTTCAAGTGCTGAAGAGACCGTGTCAGCAACCTCAGAGAACTGGGTCGCGGCAAAGCATGCCGCACTCACCCCTTAGGTCTCTCAATTCGGCAGAGCAACCCCGATAAGGCTAATCCGTTTCGAGTTCAGTCACAAAGCCTCGGCGCCTACAGAGGAATCCTATGATGGGCATTTTCACTCAATCAAGACCGTTTGCACTGAATCATGTGCAGAATCTGGTGCATGTTCTGGTGCATGTTGGTTTCCTACTTTAGTGCAGGCTAGTGCAGCGCGCTGCGTCGACGGTGTTCCGTATAAGTAATTGATATACAGTTAGATATGCGAGAATTTGCCAGCTAATGCAGTGCAGTGCAAATGTGTTTTAGGCGGACTCAAAATCCGCCGATCGCAAGGTCATGGGGGTTCGACCCCCCCTCCCGGCACCAATCCATAAATATTTTATTATGAGCAACTTATATCGCTACAGCGCCTCGGGCATAGCGCGAGGTGTGTGTTTTGGGTATTCGTTTTAGGTCAGAATCACTGTCGTTTCCGAAA
>Ga0187862_10003450_pt1 | contig 15367 bp, 11 predicted proteins | sample June2016WEW_10_1_FD_133003 | JGI IMG/M metagenome (GOLD analysis project Ga0187862, IMG submission 133003) | Peatland microbial communities from SPRUCE experiment site at the Marcell Experimental Forest, Minnesota, USA - June2016WEW_10_150 | ecosystem: Environmental > Terrestrial > Soil >...
AGAACCCGGTATCCTTCGCGCTGCTCTACTCGGATTCCACGTTCACGATCTATCAGTATACCGGCATCCAGCCCACGATCGGCTGAAGCGATGCGGGCCGGCCCGGACGGGCGTTCGTCCGCGAGCTAGAACACTCCGAGCAGGTCGAGGACCAGGGCGGCCGCCACGATCAGGCAGAGCAGGATCGTCACGTCGAGCGTCCTCCGGGAACTCCGCGAGAGCCGTCCCGGATACAGCTGACGGGCGAGGGCCAGGGCGACGGCCAGAAGTCCCACGGCCCCGAGCACCCAACGAAGGTCGACCACGGAATTCACGCCCACTCTAGGCCGGCCGGGAGATCGTCATCTCCCACGAGGCCGAACGCAAGGCCTTGCCACCCGCGCCCGAGAGGACGAACGTGAGCACCCAATGGATGACCGCGGTGCCGACGGGTACGGGGGCGGTGAAAAAGAAGTGAACCTTCTGGAAGGCGGTGCCGTTCGCCCCGATCACCAGGTGCACGGAGCTGGTCGTCGGTCCCGCAAGGTCGAGGAGCGAGGTCAACGGCGGTCCTTTCGTGAATGACGTGGCATTGCCGTTCGGGGATGCGTTCAGGGTCAGGTTGAGCGTCTGCGCCGTGCTGTCGTTGACAAGAACGTCGATGATGTACGTCGGCCCACTGAAGAGGTTCCCGATCGTTCCATTCCGGGTCAGGTTGTTGACGGTCCCTCCCGGCCCGACAAGGGCAAGGGAGAGGTTGGGCGTGGGAGCGGGGAAGATGCTCGCGAAGTAGATGATGAGGACGAGGACGAGCACGATCCCCACAACGAGGGCGTACCCCACGGCCCGCTGGGCGGAAGAGTGACCGGGCAGGCGCAGCTCTTCGGCGACGACCGCGGTGAATCGGGAGCCGGACTCCGCGGGCTGCTTCGCGACCCACGCCAGGGTCGCTCCCATGAGCAAAATCAGGGCGACGAACGCGAACACCGGGGCGGGGAGCCCGAGGTTGAACTCGAGGAGCACGAGCCCGACGGCGACGTTGAACGCTACGCTGAGGCCGACCGTCAGTGCGAAAGTTAGGCTCCACGGCCACCGCGGCTGGGCTCCGAAGGCGAGCGCGCCGAGGGCGTATCCGGGGACGAACAGCAGGGTGAGCAGGCCCAGTGGAACCTCGACCCAAGGGGTCGGAAACACGACGGCGACGACCGCATAGACCCCCGTCAGGACGGTCAGGATGAACAGGTAGGTGCGCCGGTAGAACTGCGGGGGAAGGGCGGTCGGGCCGTCCGGTCGCGCGGCCACGAGCGTAGTTGAGGATAGGGGCTACCTAAAGGTTGCGATTGAGATTCCTCGCCGAAGGGACGTCTCGGGACCGGCGGTGGACTGAGCTCGGTTTCGAGCCCGGGCGGCTCAGGATAACTCCTTAATGGGGGAGGGCGCTCCTCGTCCAATCGTGATACGAATGCGGAGCCGCGGGCCCGAACGCTTGAACGGGAACCGGCCGCGTCGGCCCACATGGTGAAGGTCTGCTACCTCGCCCCCGAGCTCCTGCCGAACACGGGTGGGGTCGGGACCTACTCGGTCGAGATCCTGCGGGAGTTGGCGGGGAAGGTGGACCTGACGGTCCTCACTCCGCTCCGGCTCGGCGGTTCGGACGTCTACGACCGGGCTCGCATGGAGGAGTATTTCGGGCACCGAATCCGGGTGCTCACTATCTCCGAGGCCTCGGACACGTTCTTTTACAACGTGGCGTTCCAACGCGCGGTTCGACGCACCGTCCACGAGCTCCTGACGACGGAACGCTTCGACCTGATCCACTCCCAGCACGCCCACATGCCGGACCTCCTCCTTGGGGGCTCCTCCCGACTCCCACCGACGGTCCGGACCATCCACTCCACGATCGGAGGCCAGCGTCAGGGGATGCTCGTCGCCCGACGGCTCAAAGGAGTCCTCGAGCCGGGCGAACGTTACCAGGTCCTCCTCGCCCCGGTGCTGCAGACGGCCGAGTGGACCGTCCTGCACCGGCCCCGCGACTCGTACATCGCGGTCTCCGACTGGACCCGGACCGAACTCCTCGCCCGGGGCATCGCGCCGGGGCGGATCCACGTCATCCACTGCGGCGGCGATCCGTCGCGGTTCGGTCCGGACCGACGGTCGGAAACCCTGCTCCGCTCCGCCCCAGACCGCCGCGTCGTCCTGTTCCCGGGCCGGCCGACGCTCGTGAAGGGAGCGTCGGTGCTCGCCCAGGCGCTTCCCCGTGTGATCGAGCAGTTCCCCGGCGCGGAGTTCGCGTTCACCGGAGGGGGGGCCGAGGATTTTCTCAAGATGGTCCCGCTCTCTCCGGCGCTGCGGAGCCACATCCGGTTCCTCGGATACGTTCCGTTCGACCAGCTCCCCCGGATCTACGCATCGGCCGATCTGGTCGTGGCACCAACCTACTACGAGAACTTCCCGATCCGTATCCTCGAGGCCCTCGCCTCGGGCGTTCCGGTCGTCGCCTCGGCGGTCAACGGAATACCCGAATCGGTTCTCCCCGGGAAGACGGGAACCCTGATCCCCCCGGGCGACCCGGTCCGACTGGCGGACGCGATCGTGGAACTACTTCGAGACGACGCCCTGCGGGCCCGCATGGGGGTCGAAGGCCGCCGCCTCATCACCGATCGGTTCTCCTGGGCCCGAGCAGGGGCGGAGACGGCCGAGCTGTACCGTCAGGTCGCCGGATAACACGAAACCCGACACCCAACGACGGGCCCGACCGAGCCTCCCGTCGGGGCCGGGGATATGCCGCGGCGGGGGATTGTCCCGGATCTGCGGCGACCTGCTGCTTCCAACGCAGGAACTGTGCCCAAAAGGCCGGGCCGGCGCAGTAACCTGCCGAGGTAAGGGGAATCCGAAGGGGCCGTAGCCGCTTGGGTACTTCGGACCAAGGTTCAAATGCCCCCGTGGGAAATGCACCCTGCCGCCGACGCAATCCGATGACACCGAACTCCCCGCTCTCTGCACCCGCTTCCGCACCGCCGGCCACTGTGTGGCCGGCCGAACTGGGGGCGCGGTTCCGAGGGGCCCGGGCCGTGGTCATCCTCCCGACATTGAACGAAGAGCGGGGGCTGGCCCGAACCCTGTCCGAGCTGAGCCGACAACGCCTGCACGCGCCCGACCGGCGGGTGGAGATCCTGATCGTCGACGGCGGATCCACGGATGGAACCCTCGGAGTGGCCGCCGCTCGCGGAATCCCGGCCGTGCGACAGACCGGCCGGGGCAAGGGGGCCGCCGTCCTCGAGGCGATCTACTGGGTGCAATCCCAACGGATCCCGTACGCGGTCGTACTGGATGCCGATTCCACCTACCCTCCCGACCGCGTCCTGGATGCGCTCGACCTGCTCGAACAGAGCGCCGACCTGGTCGTCGGGATCCGACGACCGGTGCCGACCGTCCCTCTCGGTCCACGCGAGATGGTGCACCGCCTGGGCAACATCGGGTTGAGCTATGCCGCGAGCGTCCTTTCCCGGCGGACGATCCTCGACATCTGCAGCGGCTTCTGGGGGGTCTCCACCGACCTCATGGTCTCTCTGAACCTCGAGCAGGCTTCGTTTGCTATCGAAGCGGAACTGGTGCTGAAGGCGATCCACCGTCAACTTCGGGTGGTCCAGATTCCCATCGATTATCGTGACCGCATCGGAGAAGCCAAGCTTCGGGCGGTTCGGGACGGCGCCCGTATCCTCCTCACGATCCTCCGCCACGGTCGGTCGCACGCGGACCGGGCGACGCCCGAGCTGGCGGTCGCCCCCGAATCGGGGGAGCTCCTTTCGATCGGATTGATCACGGGAAGCCGTGCGGCGGTCCTCGAGTGTGCCTCCTCCGACTCGGCGGCCGCAAGCAATCTCGCCACGGTGCTCCGTCGCAACTTCCCGGAGACGGTCGTTCAGGTTGAATCGACGGAGCCGAGCGTCGTCTCGGGCCGCAATCCGTTGGTGGCCCCGCATCCCACTCCGATGGTCGTTTCGCTGACCTCGGCCGGCTCCAAGGACGCCCACGCCCGCGCGGTCGCGGTTTCGATCGGCTCGCGTCGACGCCAGCTGATGATCGAACTCCCGTCCGCCCTGTTGCTGGACGCTCCGGAGGTCGACGAGTCGTCGGCCACGGCCCGTTCGGGCGGATGGGTGGTGCCCGGGCGCGCGACCACGCATGCCCGCTTCCCTTCACTCGAGGTCCTGACGTCGCGCCTGAGCTACGACCGAATCGACCAGCAGCGAACCCTCCTCTGGGCCAACGGGTTCCACGCGATCGAGCGCGAACGTCGCGATCTGGTCGAGCTCACCGACCCGGTCGGTGAGGCGTGAGCGTCACCTCGCCCCGCTCCTCGGGGACCGGCGAGGGGCCCTCTGCCGCGTCGCAGTTGCGAGTCGTCCTCGACTTCGACGGCACGCTCGTCGACCCGAACGTCGCCATCATCCTCGTGGAGGAGTTCGCCCCGAACGGCCGGGAGCTGGCCCACGAGATCGACATCCTCCTCCACGAGGGGAAGATCGGGCTGAGGGAGGCGTGGCGACGGCAGGTCGCCCTGCTCTCCGCGGACCGCATGGGAGAGATGATCAAGTTCGCACGCCACCGGGTGCCGCTCCGCAAGGGCGCCAAGGAGTTCCTCGAGCTCGTCCGGCGCCACTCCGTGCCCGTAACGGTCGTTTCGGGGGGCCTCGAGTTCTACATTCGGGAGGTCCTCGACCGCGAACACCTGGACCTCCCGATCCAATCAGACCGGCTGACGGTCCTCCCCTCCGGGGAGCTGAGCGTGATCCATCCGTTCGAGCACCCCACCTGTCGTCTGTGCGGGATCTGCAAGGCGGCGATCGTGGACGACCACTCGAGCGGACGTCGCAGTGTCTTCATCGCGGACGGGTCCACCGACCGGTACGGTGCGGAGAGCGCGGACATCGTCTTCGCCCGCCGCCGACTGCTCGAGTACTGTCGTCGGGTCGGGATCACCGTCTACCCGTTCGAGGACTTTGAGCCGGTCACCGCCCAGTTCGCGCACTGGCTCGAGGCGGGAGAGGCGCTCCCTCCGCGCCGGACGATGGGCCTCGCCGACTCGCCGTGCCCCATCTCCCGGACCCTCTCCGGGCACCCCGATCCCTAACGCTCGATCCGGGTCCGCGCCGGGGACGCTGCACGCCAGGGTCCCACCTGCGGCGGGCGAACGGGACCTGGGCTCGCAATCCAGGGCCCCGGGCGAGAACCCCGAACGCGCGGGCGCTCCGGTCGGCCCCCCCGGCTCTCAGGAGAGCCTCTCGAGGTCCCGAACGGCTCCGGAGCCTTCGGGGTTACGATGGGGATATATACGTGTCCATGCGTATTGCGTCTCCATGCGGCTTTCCGGGTTCGGTATCGCGACAGAGCGTCTCAACTGGGTCTCCGATGCGGTCCCGGCGCCGATCCGGCGCTCGGGCCCCGTGCCGTCCCGCCGTATTCGCCCGCCCGCACGCCTCCGAGTGCGCGTGGGCCGGCGTGCAGGAGCGCGCTGAACATGGAGCAATCCTCGCGGCTGCCGCGTTCGGAATCCCACACCTGGGCCGCGCCCTTGGCCCCGGAGCATGCCCCTCCCGCGGACGCCCACTCCGCGGCCTCGCTCGTCCAGGGGCTCCGGCTCATCGGGATGCCATCCCGGGAGGCGCGTCTCTACCTGACTCTCGTCCGCGGCCCCCTCGGGGTGCGGGAAGCCGCGGAGGTCGCGGGCCTGCACCGCGCCACCGCCTACCGCGTCCTCCTCCGTCTGCTCGACCGCGGGATGGTGGCCGGTGACGGTCGCTCCCCGCAACGATTCCATGCGGTCGCCCCGGACGTGCTCCTCCACCGACTGCAGGCGCTCTACCAGGAGGAGTCGGAGGTCGCCGCACTGCTCGCGGAGGTGTACGGCCGCTGGGTCGTGAGCTCGCTGGCCTCGGGGGCTCCGGCGGACCCGAACACCGCGGACCATCCCCGCATCATTTCGGCCGAGGGTCGCGCGCCGCACCCGGCGCTCACGGAACTCGGCGACGCCCGGCAGTCGGTGGACGTTCTCGTCCGCCCCCTCTCGATCTCGCTCGCGTACCGGAACGGGCTCGCCCGAACGCTGGGCCGCCTGGGACGGCAGGGCGTGCGCGTCCGGGTCGTGACCGACGCGACGCCGGCGGACTACCGGTTCGCCGCCGCGATGGTCCGGGACGCGGGCGACCGGACGGGGTCCGTCCAGGTCCGCCACTTCACACCGGTCATCGGACAGTTCTACCTCATCGACGGACGGCGACTGGTCCGGCTCCCGACCCTCGGAGTGTTCGGGCGGGCCCCCCAGGTCGCGGTGGTGGTCGTGGACCTTCCGCGGGTCCGGGCCCAGGTCGCGCGCTTCGAAGCGCTCTGGACCGAGGGCTCGGGGGCGCTCCGCGCGCCCCGGTCGACCCGGAGCTACGGCTGGCGCGCTCCGTCCGACCCCGTTCCGGCGCGCTCGAGCCACTACGGGATCTCCCAGGGCACCGCCCCGCAACGGGCGGGGTTCTCGAGCACCTGGACCCCCGATCTCGATCGATTCCGCCGGCCCCTCGTCTAGATACCCGAGGCGCCGGCTTCGGGCGGATTCGCCCCCCGCCCCCTACCGGGAACTATCGGCCATCGACGGGCGCCGCGGACTTCGGGAGGGCCTCCTCCCGAAGCACGCGGTCGAGGGCGTCCCGATACTCCGGGTCCCGGAGTCCGAAGCGCAGGTTCGTCTCGAACCAGAGCAGCGGGGTGCCGGTATCGTACCTCTTCCCGTTGATGACGACCCCGACGACCGGCTCCTGGCTCGCCAGCCGCTGGAGGGCATCGGTCAGCTCGACTTCCTTCCGCCGTCCCGGCGGGGTCTCGCGGATGCAATCGAAGATCTTGGGGCTGAGCCAGTACGCCCCCGTGAGAGCGAACCGACTGGGGGCGTCGGCCGGTCGCGGCTTCTCCACGAGCCGGTCGATGCGGATCGCGGTGGGGCTCAGGGACGCTCCGCCCACGATTCCGTAGTGGTCGACCCGGTCCTCGGGCACGACCTCCAGCGCGACCGCGCTGCCGCTGGGCGCCCAGAGCGCCGTGGCGGCGCGCAGTTGCCGGAGCACCGGCGGGTCGCACTCATAGATCGAATCCCCGAGCAGGACCCCGAACGCCTCGTGGCCGACGTGCTGCTCCGCGCAGGCGACCGCGTGGGCGAGCCCGAGGGGGGCGCGCTGGCGCACGAAGTGGATGGTCGCCTGCTCGCTCAGCGCCTCGAGCCGTTGGAGCGCGGGCTGGGAGTTCAACGCCCCGAGCTCGGGGTTGTGGTCGAAATGGTCCTCGAGGGCTCGCTTCCCCCGGCCGGTGACGATGATGATGTCGTCCGCCCCGCCGGCGATCGCCTCCTCGACCACGTACTGGATCACGGGGCGGCCGACCACGGGGAGCATCTCCTTCGGCATGCTCTTCGTCGCCGGCAAGAAGCGGGTCCCGAGCCCGGCGGCGGGAATGACGACCTTCATCGCGGGTGCCTCCGGCCGTTCGCGGGCGAGCCTCCCCCACGGCGAGTGGACGGGGCGAGCGCCGGGTTTCCGGACGCGGTGCCCAGCCCGACCCACCGGAGGTCGGGACGCGCGCGGAGAGGGGTGGGGAGGGCGCGCCGGAGATCGACGACGAGCGGTCGGCGCATCCGACGGGTCCAGGACGACGGGAAGTCCAGGTACTCGGGCCATGCCGCCTGGATCACGGCGGCGTCTGCTCCCTGGATCGCTTCGGTCGCTGTGCGGCAGAAACGGACCCCGGGGCCGGTCGACCCTCCCGCCTCCGTCCACAGACGACGGAAGTTCTCTAGTGCCACCGGGTCGTGGAATCGAACCGAGGCCGCCGCGGCTCGAAGGTACTGGGCGAGCGGCAGCGCGCGGGATTCGCGAACATCGTCGGTCTCTGCCTTGAACGCGAGGCCCAGGACGGCAACCCGTCGCCCCCGGAGCGTGCCGATCGCCGACCGCACGATCTCGAACGCGTGGCGCGTCTGGTCCTCGTTCGACGGCACGATCGATTCGAGGGTGCGGGGGTGGAGGCCGAGGTCATGACTCCGGGCGACCAGCGCGCGCACATCCTTCTCGAAGCAGCTCCCGCCGAATCCGGGGCCCGCGCTGAGGAACTTCCGGCCGATGCGGGAGTCGAGGCCCACGGCGTCCGCGACCCCGTCCACATCGCTGCCGACCGACTCGGCGAGGCGCGCGATCTCGTTGATGAAGGTGACCTTCAGGGCCAGGAAGGCATTCGCCGCATACTTCACCAGTTCCGCGCCCGTCGGGGAGACGGAGATCACGGGGGCCGGGAAGGCACGGTACACGGCCCGTAGCTTGCGCTCGTCGGCGGTCCCCGAGACGCCGATCACGATGCGCTCGGGCTCGAGGACGTCCTTCACCATCGAACCCTCGGCCAGGAACTCCGGGTTCGCCGCCACGGTCAGTTGGGGAGGAGAGCGACCGGAAATCCGCTCCAGCGTGGGCCGGAGGACCTCCTCGGTCGTCCCCGGGACGACCGTGCTCTTCACGACCACTAGCCGCGGCGGAGTGTCGGCCCGAAGGGCCTCTCCCAGTTCCCGGACGCCCCGCAGCATCGGCCGGAGGTCGATATGGCCGTCCGGCCGCCGGGGGGTCGGGAGACAGAGGAAGAGGAGGTCCGAACGGGCTACGAGCTCGGCCCAGGAGGCGACGATATCGAACCGACCGCTCTTCAAGCCGCCCTTCAGCAGGTCCTCGATCCCCGGCTCATGGATCTTTGTGCGTCCGCGCGCGAGATCCCTACGTACCTCCGCGCGGACCTCGTACCCAACGACCTGGACCCCGCGCCGGGCAAATCCCAGGCCCGTGGCGAGGCCCATGTACCCGAGCCCGGCGATCCCGACCGTGAGTCCCTTACGTACCATATCGAAGTGCCCCGTGTTAGAAGAAAGTGAAGAAGCCGCCGAGGACGCCGCCGTTCGGTCCCTCGCCGCCGAACACGACGACGTTGCCGTCGTCCTCATCGTCCGCGATCGCCGAGAACGCGGCCGGGGGCGGTGGGAGCGCACCGTCGTGCAGGGTCACGTTGACCCATACCCCTCCAGCGAATCCCCAGGTGTCCGGCAGGTAGTTCCCGGAAGCCCCGACGCCCCCGACGAGCACCGCGCAGACGTTCGGAAGAAGGCCGCTCGTGTTCCGGTAGTCGAATGCGTCCCAATGGTCGTCGACCATGGAGGCCCCATACCGGGCCGGGGGAGCGAGGCCCACGCTGGACGAGACGTTCCTCCAGGCCCCGCTGACGAACTCCCACGTGTCCCCGAACGTAGTCGTGGAGTCGTGCCCGCCGAACAGGACGATGTAGCCGTCCGTGATGTCGTAGGCCATCGCCGCCGCGGCCCGGGGTGAGGGTGCCGTCGTGAGGTTGAGCTCGGTCCAGTTTCCGGTGACGACCGAACCGTTCGCATTGGAAGAACCCTGGTAGATCCAGGTGTCGCCGTAGAAACTGCCGGCTCCCGTGCCGTTCTGCCCACCGAAGAGGACGAGATAGCCGGCTGGGCTGACGTCGAACGGGGAGAGGTCGTAGGCGAGGCTCTCGTTCGCCCGCGGAGTCGGAGCGTTGGTCGTGACGATCTGGTGCCAGTCGCCCGTGATCGGACCGCCGAGCCAGGCCCAGGTGCCCCCCAGGTAGCCGTTGGGCCCGTACCCGCCGAAATACACCACCTGACGCGACGCGGCATCGAACGCCATCGCCCCGAAGGCCCGAGCGGAAGGCGAGTTCCGTGGGGTCGCGGGATACCAGACGTTCGTGTCCTGCTGCCAGGTGTCGTTGAGGTAGCCGACCCGACCGTCGGGGAGCACGCCGAGCCCTCCGAAGACCAGGATCACCTCGTTGGAGGCGCCGTAGTACGCGCCAGCCGCACCCTCCCTTGCGCTCGGGATCACCGGCGGGAAGAACGGCTCGTAGTTCCCCGCGTACGTGAACCGCTCGTTGGTGAGCTCGATCTGCCCCGATACGTTGACGAGACCGGATTGGATGAGCAGGTCGAAGGAGTCCTGCAGGGACTCGAACCCGAACTCGGCTTCCGCGGTTCCGAGGTTGGGATAACCGAGGGAGGAGTTGGTCCGGGTGAACTCCTTCCACGTGGTCGGAGCGTACAGGTTCCAGGTGTCGTTGAACAGGTCATTGCACTGCATCGCTACGGGGTCGACCGCCTGGCCGCACCCTCCGATGAGGACGAGCTGGTGGGCGGGCACGAACGAGAACACCGCGCCCCATCGTGCGGGAGGCGCGCTCGACGTGGTCAGATTGGTCCAAGCCCCGTGGAGATACTCCCACCAGTCCCCGAGGACCTGGGTGCCCCGAAGGCCGCCGTAGAGCACGGGGTAGCCGATGGTGGCGTCGTAGCTCGCCTCGGCAAATCCCCGCGGTCCGGGCGAAGTGGACGTCGCCAGTAAAGTCCAGGTCTGGGCGGTAAAGATCCAGGTGTCGGACAGGTCAGCTCCCGTCCCGTCGACTCCGCCGTAGAGGATCACGTAGCGGTCCGTCGTGGCGTTGTCGAACGCCATGGCCGCGCCGTACCGAGGGGAAGGGGCGGTCGGTTCCGGGAGCTGCGTCCAGACGTTCTCGTGGAACCTCCAGGTGTCATTGAGGGCCGCGCCGTCCGCCGCCCGCCCACCGAACAGGACGATCTCCCGGTCCGTGTAGTCGAAGACCATGCTGGCGAACGACCGCGCGGGAGGGCTCTCGGGAGGGAACAGCTGCTGCCAACTGCTGTTGCCACCCCACCAGATCCACGTCTCGTTGCTCGCCTGGTAGGTCCCGACCGTCCCGAATCCGACCATCCCGCCGAACAGGAGCGTGACGTTGGTCAGCGGGTCCCACGCCATCGAAGCCGCGTAGCGTGCCGAGGGGTTGGGCCAGGAGAGGGCCATGCTCCGGCGGTCGACATGCCAGGCGCCCCGGAGGAAATTCCAGGTATCGGGGTTCGCCGTAGGCAGGCCCCCCTCCACCCCGCTGAAGACGGTGAAATTGCCGTTCGTCGGATCCCAGAAGCCGGCGGCCCCCTCGCGCGCGGACGGGGAGATGGTGGTCAAAAGATGAGTCCACACTCCGCCACCGGCGAAGGTCCAGGTGTCGTTGTACTGGACGGAAAGCGTCGGGTTGACCCCACCGAAGAGGACCGATTCGTTGTCGGCGGAGTCGTACCCGAAGGCGGCGAAGGCACGGGCAGGAGGAGCGTGGGCCAGGTTCAAGGAGGTCCACTCGTCTCCGGCAAAGCTCCACGTGTCGTTGAGGAACCGCTCGGAACCGCCGGAAAGATTGACGCCGCCGAACAGGATGACGACGTTGAGGGCGGTGTCGAAGGCAATCGAGGCATCCTCCCTCCCCAGGGGAAGGGCCGACTGGTTTTGGGTCTGCGACGGGGCCTCCGCCCGCGTCCCGGCGTACCCTCCGGGGGAGAGGGCCGTCCACGCGCCGTTGTGGTACTGCCAGGTGTCCGAGAAGGTCTCGAGGCTGTTTCCTCCGCCGAAGAGGAGCGTGTATCCGTCTCGTGCGTCGTAGACGATCGCGGCTCCGGCCCGTGCGGGCGGCGCCAGAGTCGGGTCCAGCCGGGTCCACGTGTCGTCGGTGTACCTCCACGTGTCGTTGAGGTAATACTTCCCGTTGTACCCGCCGAACAACATCACGTAGTGATCGGAGGGCTGGTAGGCCATCGCCGCGCCCGCCCGCGCCGATGGGGAATCCCTCGGGCTGAGCGGGGCCCACGAACCGTGCAGATACTCCCATGTGTCGTTGAAGTACGTCGTTCCGTTCCAACCTCCGAACGCCACCGTGTACCCGTCCGTGGGGTCCCAGGCGACCGACATCAACGTCCGGCCGCTCGGCTGCGTGTACGACTGCCAGTATTCCCCCAAGTGGGGGGCGTCCGGGGTCGTGGCCGACGCGTTGCACTCGCCCGAAAGACTGGACCCAGAAACCGTGCAGTTCAGAGGGACGCCTCCGGCGGGGCCGCCGCCGAGCGCGAGCGAGCGCTCCGCGCCCTCGAGCGAGTCCCAGCCGAACAAGTTGGAAAGGTCGGACGCGGCCACACTCAGCGCGGCCTCGGCCCTAGGACCAGCCTGGAGCCCGCCCCCGATCGCCCCCAGGAGGAGGACGACGACGACGCCAAGGGCCACGGTGACCGATGCCGGCTCGGAGCGTCGGCGGCGCCGATGACCCCGCCAGGACAGGTCCATCCCTGTGCTGTTTACCCCCCGACCAGGAGGCGATGTGGGCCCCGCAACCATCGAGGAGGCCGGGGCTCGACCTTGTATAAACCTTCCTCGAAAGGGAGATTGGGTTTTGGGAATTGCGACAAGAGACCGCACCGTGCCGGTTGGTGGCGGTGGACTTTGGGGGACCGCTCCCGTCCGCGTCGTTCGGCGGCGACGCATGCCCGTTTTTGGGGCTAAGTTAAGAGCCTCGCGCGGTCGCACTGCCCGTGCCACCGGCCCGGCCCCGACTCGTCGTGCTCGGTCTTGACTCGGTCTCGCCGTGGATCCTGCACGAGCGATTCTTGTCGTTCATGCCGCGGATGCGGCGGTTCCTGAACGGCGCACGGTACGGAATCCTTCGGAGCGTCGACCCTCCGATCACTGTCCCCGCCTGGGCCGTCATGTTCTCGGGGGTCGACCCGGGAACACTGGGGCTGTACGGATTTCGGCACCGCCGACCCGGCACCTACCTCGACTACTACGGTCCCACCGCCCAGAATCTGGTCCGACCGATGGTCTGGGACCAGCTCTCCCGCGTGGGCATGCGAGTGTGCGTCATCGGCATGCCGCCGGGCTACCCACCGCCCCATGTGAACGGGGTGTACATCTCCGACTTCCTGACCCCCGAGACGGCCAAGGAGTACGTCTTCCCGGCCTCCCTGCAGCCCGAGATAGAGCGGGTCACGGGGGGGTACGCCTTCGACGTGCGATTCCGGGCGAGCGACCGAGACCGGGTCGGACACGAGCTCATCGAGATGACCCGTCGGCGGTTCGCGGCCGCACGGTACCTCTGGCGTCGGGAGAGCTGGGACTTCTTTGCCCTCCACGAGATCGGACCCGATCGAGTCCACCACGCGTTCTGGAAATTTTTCGACCCGAACCACCCTCGGTTCGAGGACAACCCGGCCCTCCGGGCCCTCGCGGAGGAGTACTACGCGCGGTTGGATGCCGAGATCGGCGCCCTCCTCGACATGGTGGGACCGGGGGTGCAGGTGCTCGTGGTCTCCGACCACGGCAGCCAGGCGATGAGCGGGTGCTTCTGCATCAACGACTGGCTCATCCGCAAAGGATACCTTGCGCTTCGGGGCCCACCCCCGCCGGCGGGCAGTCCGTTGGAGGACGCCGCGGTCGATTGGAGCCGGACCCGAGCGTGGGGCGCGGGCGGGTACTACGCGAGGATCTTCTTCAACGTCCAGGGCCGTGAACCCGAGGGGGTCCTCGCGCCCGACGAGCTAACGTCCTTCAAGGAGCGGCTCGTCGAGGACCTGCGGGCGATCCGCCTTCCCAACGGAACGTCGCTCCGCGCGGACGTCCGGGACCCGGCAAGGATCTATCGGACCACGACCGGGGACGCGCCCGACCTCATGGTCTACTTCGACGACCTCCGGTGGCGTTCCGCAGGCACGGTCGGTCACCCCGACCTCTTCCTGCCCGAGAACGATACGGGCCCGGACGATTCGGTGCACTCGTTCGAGGGAGTGTACGCGGTCGGCTCCCCTCCGGAGGGGACCGAGGGCCCTGCCGCACCGCAATCGATGATCGACATCGGTCCGACGATTCTGGCGAAATTCGGACTGCCGATCCCGGCGGACGTTCAAGGCAGGCCTATCGACCGATTCCTCTGAGGGACCGAAGGGTCCCCGACCGGGCTTCCCACGCGCTCTCCGCGGTCCGAAGGGCGGCAGGGCAGCCGTAGGGCGGACCGCGAAACGGCGACGGAAGGAATGGGTTCGCCCCGACCGACCGCGCCGGGACGGTCGGGGCAGGGATATAGCCGTACCGCGAAAGTGTGTTCCTTCACTCCGGCTTGCGGACCGCCACTCCCTCGGTGACCCAGCCGCCCGAGCCGTGGTGGCAGGTCGGCGCCGGAGCCCAGGACCACTCGCAGACGAAGTCTGTCGTGTTCTCGAACGAGACCTGGTTCCAGCTCCCCGTGTCGATCGTGTTGGTCGAGGTGTTGTAGCCGACCCCGTTCACGAACACCAGGCTCTGGAGGTCGCCCCAACCCGTGACGTTCAGCAGGTAGGAGTCCGTGTGGGTGTTGTTGTTGGCCGGGCACTCGTAGTACTTCGGTTGGGAGCTGACGAAGTAGGTCCAGACCGAGGTCCCGCTACCCGAGATGTTCCCGATGTAGTGGTCGGCATCGCTGTAGAGGTAGATCCAGGCCTTGATGTGGTTCGCCTGGCCGTTGAGCGTCAGCGTGATCTGGCTCAGGACCGAGACATTCAACGTGGCTCCTTTGCACCCGGTGATGTTGATCACGATCGTGTCGTTATGGCCGACAAAGTTGAGGTAGATCGGCTGGCTCTGGACGTTCGAGATGTCCACAACCCAGTTGATGTTCGAGTTGGAGAAGTTGTAGGTCAGGGCGCCCTGGGTCTGACAACCGCACTGGCCCTGGGTCGACGAGTAGGCCGAGGCGCGGTGATCTGCACCGTTGTAGGTGCAGGTCATGGTCGAGCCGCTGGTGACGGGCGTGCAAAGATTGCCCGCGTGCCACGTGGGATGGGGGCTACTGAAGTTCCAGTAGCCCGAGGTGTTCACAGTCTTCGCCACCGGGGAGGTTGCGCCGACCCCAGCCGTAAGCCCGCTCGCCCCGGTCGACATCGATTGGCCGGCGGCTCCCCCAACCAAAAGGCCGAGGGCGACAACGACTACCGCCGCCCCGAACATTCCCGCGATCGCTCTCGTTCCCGAATCTCTCATGCGTTGATTTCCCCCGTTCCCGGTTCCGTTCGAACCTGATGGCGTGCGAGACCCGACCCGCAAGCCCATCTGGTCGCGAACGGGGCGAGAGATTGAACGGGAGTTCAAGAAAGAATCGGCGATTCTCCGGAAATCCATAAGTAATTATACACATCGTATATCCGCAGCCCTCCCCGCGCCCCCGCGAACCACAACCTCTCCGATACCTCGAAGCCCTCCCACGGCCCCCTTGGTGGGAGACGCTACCCGACGACCCGATGGCCCCGGGGCCCGGACCTGCGTGGACACTTTCGAGGCGTGGGCCCGGTGGGGGAGTCTCCCGACTCTGAAGCGACCTCGTTTGAGAGAGGTCTAGGTCGAAACCACTGAGAGGGAGCCCGATCTGGCGCACGGGACGCCGGGGGCTCTGTTTCCGGGGTGGGTTCCTC
>Ga0187862_10003455_pt1 | contig 15362 bp, 14 predicted proteins | sample June2016WEW_10_1_FD_133003 | JGI IMG/M metagenome (GOLD analysis project Ga0187862, IMG submission 133003) | Peatland microbial communities from SPRUCE experiment site at the Marcell Experimental Forest, Minnesota, USA - June2016WEW_10_150 | ecosystem: Environmental > Terrestrial > Soil >...
AGGTGGCCAGGGCCTCGGTGACGGCCTTGGCTTGTTCCGGTTGATGGAGATGAAATCGTTTCGGCATGGCCCACGATTGCGCAAGATCTAAAATAGTGCAATTACAAAATAGAAATGGTATCATCCGTGCTATGAGCTTTGTCGCCATCCCCGGTCTGATTGGCCCGATGCTCGGACCCATCGCCGGCGGTCTGATTGTCGGCTATTTTCATTGGCGCGTCATCTTCTTTGTCAACTTGCCGATTGGCCTGCTCGGTTTGTATCTGGTCCATCGGCATCTGCCGGACTATCGCCAGGAGCACTCCCATCCGCTGGATGTCATCGGACTGATCCTGTTCGGCTCCGGCATCGCGCTGCTCTCCTATGTGCTTGAAGTCTTCGGGGAGCACACGCTGAGCGGTCGCGCCATAATGGGGCTGTTGGCGGTTGCCGCCGCTCTTCTCACCGCTTACGGGCTGCGGGCGACCCGCATCGAATTTCCTTTGCTGCGGCTGGCCTTGTTTGGCATTCGGACCTTCCGCGCGTCGGTCAGCGGCAGCTTTTTCACGCGGCTGGGCATCGGCGGAATCCCCTTTCTTTTTCCGCTGCTCTATCAGGTCGGCCTCGGGTTCACCCCGATCCAATCCGGCCTGCTCGTGATGCCCCAGGCGGTGGCGGCGATGAGCCTGAAGATCACCTTGCCGCGCATTCTCAGGCGCTTTGGTTATCGCGCCGTGTTGATTTTCAACACCATGATGGGCGGTCTGCTGATTGCCCTCTTCGCGACCATCGGGGTGGGCACACCGGTGTGGCTGATCGTCGCGCAGTCGTTTGTTTATGGGTTTTTCACCTCGCTGCAATATACCAGCATGAACACCCTGGCTTACGCGGACGTCACGGAGGAAGAGACCAGCGCCGCCAGCACCATCGCCAGCACCATGCAACAGATGTCCATGAGTTTCGGCGTGGCGACGGCCTCGCTGGCCACGGCGTTTTTCGTTCCCGACCGCTTTCATACCAGCGCGCCGGAAATGATTGTCGGCATTCACAAGGCTTTCCTTGTCCTGGGTGGGCTGACCGTCCTCTCCGCTGTTGTTTTCCGCGAATTAAAAAAGGATGACGGCGACAGCGTCAGCAGGCATAGTGTTCTGGAGCATGCCGGCTAACGGCATTCCCACCGGCCGAAATCAACCCGTGCCAGGCGAAGCGATGACTTATGAATTGGACTCCTTTGAACCTCACCGTTCGGGTCGGCTGCAATCTGGCCTACGAGACCACCGTGCCAACCGCCGTTCTTTTCGTGCTCAAACCGCGCCTGGAAGGCCGGGTGCTGGTGATGCGGGAGCAGCTCTCCTTCGGCATCGGCCTGCCGTCCTACGAATTTCAAGACAGCCACGGCAACATTACCTATCGCTCCATGTTCATGCCGGGCCGCAACGAAATCCGGCATGACGCCCTGGTCGCCGTTTCTTCCCTGCCCGACAGCCGGGAGGTGCGAGGCCCGATTGCGCCGGTGGGACAACTGCCTTTTGAATGGCTGCGCTACACGCTGCCGAGCCGTTATTGCGATTCGGACAAGCTCCTCAATTTCGCCTGGAGTAATTTCGGCCAGGTCCCCCACGGCCTGCCGCGGGTGCAAGCCATTTGCGATTGGGTTCATAATCACATTGAATACCGCTTCGGCTCGGGGCGGCCCGACCTCTCCGCCTCGGAAGTCATCCAGAGCCGGCACGGCGTCTGCCGCGATTTCGCCCATGCGGCCATTGCCCTCTGCCGCGCCTTCAATCTTCCCGCCCGCTACGTCACCGGACATTTGCCGGACATTGGCTACGTGGATCCCGGCTCCCCGATGGATTTCCACGCCTATTGCGAAGTTTATCTGGGGCAGGACTGGCTCACTTTTGATCCGCGCTACAATGTGCCGCGGATCGGGCGCGTGAAGGTGGCGCATGGCGCCGACGCGGTGGATGGCGCGTTTGCGACGATTTACGGCGAGGCCAATCTGACCCATTTTGAAGTCTGGGCCTATCAGGTCAATCCGGCGGAAGTCTCCCTGGGCGATCCCATTGATTTATCCAAGCGCCTCGATGGTCAGGAGGCGGTGCGAACCTGCAAACTCTCTGTCTGAAGCAATCATTGGGAGTCCGTTGTTAGCCAGACAATTTTGATTTCCTTTTCGAGCGGGTTGAAATCGGTGTCGGCGGTAACGAGATCGGCTTTTTTGCTTTTGGCGAGCGCGGCGGCAAAGGCCTCTGCCAAGCCCAGGTTGTGCGCGGCTTTCAATTGCGCGGCCGCCTCGGCCAGTTCGCGGTCCATTGGCGCAACTTCTAGCGGCATGGCACGCCCAAAATGCCGCGCGCCTTCGAGTCCTTCGGCGCCGTTTTTGCGCTGCATCTTGTAAAGCACCTCAGCCCAGTTCACCGCGGCGATGAGGATGCGTTTGTCGTCCTCCGCGGCCCGATGAAGCAGGTTTTCCACTTTCCCGGCGCCCGGTTCATCAAAAAACAGCGCCAGAATAGCGGAGGCGTCCAAAACCGTGGTCTTCACTCAGCCGTTCTCCTTTTCCCGCTCCGCGCGGCGTTCTTCCAGGTGTTCCCGCACGACGGATTTTTCGCCGGGCTTGACTTTGAACATGCCTCGAAAGCTGTGGATGTATTCGCGGGTGACCGGCTGGAAGATGATCCGCCCGCCCTCTTCCACGAAGTTGACGCGGGTGCCGGGCTTGATGCCGAACCGGCGGCGGAGGCGCGCGGGAACGACCAACTGGCCTTTGGAGGTAACGTAGGAAGTGTTCATCGGTTTTCTGTCATTCTGCTGAATTATGCCATGTTTCAATATGTAAGGCAAGTTAAAGTTTGTAAGATGTTTTCACATTGGCGGTCGCCACCCCACAAGCGCAGGCCCCGCCTTGGCCACCGGGGCCGCTATTCCACCTCCACGGTCACAACGGCGAGGATCCGGGTTTCGCGGCGTTGCAGCAGACGGCCCAGCGGGCCGAGCGCCTGCCAGTAGGCCAGCGCCACCAGCGCGGCCAGGGAGACGGAGAGGACGAGATTCACCGGCACCGCATCCGACCAGCCAGCCGCCCGCCAGAGAAACTCGGCGAGCGGGGCCACGAACACCGGCGTCATCGCGATGGGAAAAAACAGGTGGCAAACCATCAACACCAACATGGCCAGACCGGGCATTTTGGTCGGCTTCATCGTGCCTTGCTGGATGCGGTAGGGCACCAGGATGGAAAGCACGTTGCCGCCGAGCGCGGCGAGCAGGAGCACCGCGGCCAGTTGGAACAGGGCGGCGGCCAGCACCAGCGGGGGGAGGCGCAGCCGCAGCGCAATCAACAGCAGCAGCAGCAGGCCGAAGCCCGCGCCCACGGGCAGGCAGGCGAGGTTTTTCCCCAGCAAAATGAGTCTTCGGTCAACCGGCGATAGAATCAAGGCGCGAAAGCCGTCGCGATCAAACCCAAATTGATTGGCGAAAAATTGAACCATCATGAAGACCGAGAACACCACGGCCCCCGTGGCGATGAATGGTTTGGCGGCTTCGGGGACCTTGAGCGTGGCGCGGAACAGCAGCGACCCGCCAACGATCAGGGGCACGAGGAAGGAAGTCGCCAACGCAATTTTCACTTCGGGCGCGCGCAGCAAGGAACGGAAGGTGGTCAGCGCCAGGGCGGCGGCTTGTTCGGGCACACCGGGGAGGCGGAGTTCGAGAAAACGAGTTCCGGCTTTGGCCGGGGCCGGGGCGGCGGCGGGTGTTGGAGAGGGTTGGATTCGCGCCGCGACTTTCCCGCCCGATACGCCCTGGTATTGCCGCAGTGTGCCGCGATAGGCGCGCCGCAAGCCCAGCGCGCCGATGGCAAAACAGCCGACGGTGCCGAGCAACGCCGGCAAGGCGTCTCCTTCGGCAAGTCCTTGGGCGCCGAGGGGCAGCCAGAGCGGCGGGATGAATTTCTGGAGCGAGCGGAATTGGTTGAATGTCTGCTGATTATGGCTGTTCCACGCCTTGATCTGTTGTCGCGTTTGTTCCTGGGAGGCGCTGGACTTAGGGACGTCGAAACGGCGGAAGACGTTGAAATAAAGGTTCGGGGCCTGGCCGAGGAGAACAAAGGCAAGGACGATGGCCATGGTGACATTGCGGCGGCGGCGCGGGTTGCTCATCAGCGCGGCCAGCCAGCCCCGCAGGCAATAAGTCCACGCAGTGATCATGCAAACCATCCCCACGCCCAGGGGCGCCAGCAACAGCATCGCGGGGCCGCGCGAGATGGCCAGCCCGAGGGCTAGGCCCAGCATGGCGGGCACGGCGATGACAATGCTCACGGCCAGATGGGAGGCCAGGTAGTTGATCACGAACATCTGGCCCAGGCCCACCGGCAGATGCATCAGCCGCTGCAGGTCAATGGTTTCGGAGCGCTGGATTTCCTGCATCAGCCCGAACATCCAGAAGAACAGGAAAACCAGGGTCAGGCCGAGCCAGACGCCCCAAACGGCGGTCGCGGGCGCGTGGGCAAGGCCAAAGATGCCGCCGAGCAACGCGCCGACGAAGCTCGCCGCGCCCATGACAACCGCGCCGACGACGATGATGGCCGCGATGGCGGCGGCCAGGCCTTTGCTGCGCCCCCACTGGTTGCGCGTCAGCCGCCAGCGTAGCCAGAGAATCGTTTTGAGCTGGTCCCAGTTCACGTGATCATTCCAGCCAGCTCAACTTCTGCGCCTCCCGGCCGTCGGTGCCGACAACGGCCAGGAACTTGTCCTCCAGCGACCCCGCGCGGCGCAATTCTTCCATCGTGCCTTGATGCACCAGTTGCCCGTGCGCGATGATCCCCACGTCGGTGCAGAGTTTCTCCACAATCTCCAGGACGTGCGAGGTGAGGAAGACGGTCGCCCCGCGGCCGACGCATTGCTTGAGGGTGTCGCGCAACAGGCGGGAGGCGACGGCATCCACGCCCTCGAACGGTTCGTCCAGGAACAGGAGGTCGGGATTGGGGATCAACGCGGCGGCCAGGGCGAGTTTCTTCTTCATCCCGTGGGAGTATTCGAGCGTGAGTTTCTTTTCCTCCTGCGCCAGGTCCATCATGGCCAGCAATTCGTCGCACCGCGCGCGGATGGTGGCCGGGGGCAAATGATACATGCGGCCGATGAAGGTCAGGTGCTCGCGCCCTGTCAGATTATCGAACAGCGCCAGGTTCTCCGGCACCACGCCCACATGCCGCTTGCCTTCCAGCGCGCGGCGCGGGTCGCTCATGTCCTCGCCGAGGATGCGCATGGCCCCGGCGCTGGGCGCCAGCAGGCCGGTGAACATCTTGATGGTCGTGGATTTGCCGGCGCCGTTGGGGCCGAGAAACCCGTAGAACGTGCCGGCTTCGACGCGGAGATTGAGTTGGTTGACGGCGCGGAAGGTCCCGAAATCGCGCGTCAGGTTGGTCGTTTCAATGGCTGGGTTCATGGCGTCGTCATCGCGCGGCAGAATATCGGACATGCGGCGGCGGAGCAATGATTAACCCGGCGCCTTGGCCGCCATTTTGCAGGCGGTGGTTGATCTGCCCGCCGATGTGAGGCGGTTGCCCAAAAAGTGAAATATGGCCCCAGTCTGGTTGGAGTAATGGAGGGGATTAGCGCGGATGAAATGAGGCGGAAGGCGGTTGAAATGGTTTCGCGGGGGGCATAGATTGGGTCAAGAACCCCGATGTCGTATGAATGCTGAACCCAGGCTGGAGAAGTGCCTCACTTTTATCAATTGTCAGTTGCGCCCGGGGGACACGAAAGTGAAACTCGCGGCCAGGGCCACGCAATGGCGCACGGTGACCATTTCGCGGCAGACGGGGTCGGGAGCGCACGCGGTGGCGGAGAGATTGGCGGAACTCTTGCAGGCTCAGGGGAAGAAGGACTCCCGCCCGTGGACGGTGTTTGACCGGAATCTGGTGGAGAAAGTTTTGGAGGACCATCATTTGCCCGCCCGCATGGCCAAATTCATGCCGGAGGACCGCGTTTCGCAAATGGACGATGTGCTGGAGGATTTGTGCGGCCTGCACCCGCCCTCCTCCACGCTGGTTGATAAGACGGCCGAGACGATCCGGCGCCTGGCCGAAATGGGAAATGTGATTCTGATCGGACGGGGCGCCAACCTGATCACCAGCACCCTGGATTATGTGTTTCACGTCCGGCTGGTCGGCTCCCTGGAAAAGCGCATCGAGTACCTTCAAGAAATCCGGCAGGTCGGCAAGAAGGCCGCGCTGGAGTTCATCCGCGTGGAAGATCGCGGGCGCGAACGATATTTGAACAAGTACTTCGGCAGGGATATTGACGATCCGCTCCTCTATCATCTGGTGATTAACACCGACCAGATCGGGCACAATCAGGCGGCGCGGCTGATCGCGGGGATGGTCCTGCAGGGCGGTCCTGGCTCGGACTGATCCCAATCCAAATGGCATTGCCACCGTGGCGGCGGGTCATTTCTGGGAGTGGAGTTTCAATTTGCCTGAGTCGGCGCTGACTTTGACCGTGTCGCCGGGCTTGATTTCGTTGTCCAGGAGTTTCATCGCCAGGGGGTTGAGGAGGTATTCCTGGATGGCCCGCTTGAGGGGGCGCGCGCCGAATTGGGGGTCGTAGCCTTCCTTGGCCAGGAACCGCAGGGCGGAGGGGTCGGTTTTAAGGGTCAATTGTTGTTGCGCCAGGCGGGCTTGGAGGCGGCGCAATTGGACTTCCACAATGGCCGCAATCTGTGACTCGTCGAGGCTGTGGAAGATGATGACGTCATCCACGCGGTTGAGAAATTCGGGGCGGAAGTACTTTTTCAATTCGGCGCGGACCAGTTCTTCCATGCGGGAGTGTTCCTTGCCCGCCGGGCCCAGGCCGGTGGAGAAGAATTCCTGGATGATCGGGGAGCCGATGTTGCTGGTCATGATGATGAGCGTGTTTTTGAAGTCCACGGTGCGGCCCTGGCTGTCGGTCAGGCGCCCGTCGTCCAGCACTTGCAACAGGAGGTTGAAGACGTCGGGGTGGGCTTTCTCAATTTCGTCGAACAGCACGACGCTGTAGGGGCGGCGGCGCACGGCTTCGCTGAGCTGGCCGCCTTCCTCGTAGCCGACGTAGCCGGGGGGCGCGCCGATGAGCCGGGCGACGGTGTGGCGCTCCATGTATTCGCTCATGTCAATGCGGAGCATGGCGTTTTCATCGTCAAATAGAAATTCAGCCAGGGCGCGGGCCAGTTCGGTTTTGCCGACGCCGGTCGGGCCGAGGAAGATGAACGAGCCTAAGGGGCGGCTGGGGTCCTGGAGGCCGCTGCGGGCGCGGCGCACCGCGTTGGCGACCGCGGCGATGGCTTCGGCCTGGCCGATGACGCGCTGGCGCAATCGCTCTTCGATGTGGACCAGTTTTTCACGCTCCCCCTCCAGCATGCGGGTGACCGGAACGCCGCTCCACTGGGCCACGACGCGGGCGATGTCTTCCTCGGTGACTTCCTCGTTGAGGAGGTGTTTGCCCTGGCGGCTGGCAAACTCCTTTTGCGCGGCGGCCAGTTTCTTGGTCAGTTCGGGGATGCGTCCGTATTGGATTTGGGAGGCCAGGTTCAGGTCCCCGGCGCGCTGGGCGGCTTCTTGTTGCTGGCGGGCCTCGTCGAGTTGGCTGTTGAGGATCGAGCTGGCGTTGATCGCGGCTTTTTCGTTTTGCCAGGAGACCTTCAGGGCGGCGGATTTTTCCTTGAGGTTAGCCAGGTCGCGCTCGATTTTCTTCAGGCGCTCGCGGGACGCGTCATCCTTTTCCTTGCGCAAGGCGGTTTGTTCGATTTCCAACTGCATGATCTGCCGTTCCAGCAGGTCAATTTCCGCCGGCATCGAATCCTGCTCCATGCGCAGCCGCGACGCGGCCTCGTCCATCAAATCCACCGCCTTGTCCGGCAGAAAACGGTCGGCGATGTAACGATGCGAAAGGGTCGCCGCGGCGACGATGGCGGCGTCCTGGATGCGGACCCCATGATGGACTTCGTAGCGGTCCTTGAGCCCGCGCAGAATCGCGATGGTCTCCTCGACGGTCGGTTCTTTGATGTAAATGGGCTGGAAACGCCGTTCCAGCGCGGGGTCTTTTTCGATGTGCTTGCGGTATTCGTCCAGCGTGGTCGCGCCGATGCAGCGCAGTTCCCCGCGGGCCAGCGGCGGCTTGAGCATGTTGGCCGCGTCGGCCGCCCCTTCGGCCGCGCCGGCCCCGACGATGGTGTGGAGTTCGTCAATGAAAAGCAGCACCCGCCCCTGGCTGGCGGTGATTTCCTTCAGGAAGGCCTTCAGGCGGTCTTCAAATTCCCCGCGGTATTTGGCCCCGGCGATCATGGCCCCCAAATCCAGGGCGACGAGCTTTTTGTTTTTCAGCGGTTCGGGGACGTCGCCGCTGACGATGCGGCGGGCCAAGCCCTCGGCGATGGCGGTCTTGCCCGTGCCGGGTTCGCCGATCAGGACGGGATTGTTTTTGGTGCGGCGGGTGAGCACTTGCATGACGCGCCGGATTTCCTCGTTGCGGCCGATGACGGGGTCAATTTTGCCCGCGCGCGCCAGGGCGGTGAGGTCGCGGCCATATTTTTCCAGCGTCTGGAATTTGTCCTCGGGGTTTTGGTCGGTCACACGCTGGTTGCCGCGCAGTTCGGCGAGGGCTTTGAGGATGGCCTCGCGGGTCAGCCCGTGGGTTTGGAGGATTTTTTTCAGCGGGGGTTCCGCCTCCTCCAGCAGGCCCAGGAGCAGGTGTTCGGCGCTGATGTATTCGTCGTGGAGCTGGGTGGCTTGGCTGGCGGCGGCATCCAGCGTCTTTTTCAAGGCCGGGCTGCTGTACAGGTCGGCGGACGGGGTGCCATGAACTTTGACTTTGCGGTCAATTTCCCGTTGGACCGCGGCGGCCAGGGCGGGCGGGGAAGCGCCGATTTTTTGGAGCAGCGGGGGAACCAGGCTGTCCTGTTGTTCCAGCAACGCGGCCAGGAGGTGGGCGGCGTCAACCTCCTGGTTGGAGTTCTGATGGGCCAGTTGTTGGGCTTGTTGAAGGGCCTCCTGTGCTTTGATCGTCAGGCGATCCGGTTGCATGTTTTCTAAGATTCTCTTAAACGGGTTGTGTGGGGATGGACTTTACGGCGATGCCGCGGACGCGGAACATAGGTTTACCCGGTTTCTCCGCGGTGATGAACTCGCCGGCGCCCTGGCGAACGGCCGCCGCTAGATGCAGCGCATCCACCGCGGACAGGCCGTATTGGCGCGCCAACTCCTCCGCCTTTTCTCCCAATTCACGGCTCAATGCCTCTTCGCCTTCTACGGCGCGGAAATGCGTTTGGTAAAACTCCATCTCCGCCGCTTGTTTGTAGAACGCCGGTTTGGGCAGCAATTCCAATTTGACCATTTGCGACGTGCAAAACTGGCGTCTCGGGTCTTCCATGACCGCCAAGGCTGCTTCGGCGTCCCTGCCGCGCCAGGCGGTCAGCAACACTCCCGCATCGAGAAAAGTTTTCACGCCAACCCTCCGCGCCGTTGCCGCAATTCTTCCGAGATGGCCTCGGCGTCAAGAAGTTCGCCGCCCTGCGCCACAAACTGGTTGCGAAGTTTCAGCAGCTTCCGTCCGGTGGCTGTTTTGGGCCGCCACCGCGGTCGGGACTCACGCGCCAGCTTTTCGGCCACCGCCTGGCGGACAAACTTGCTTCGATTGCCAGGAATCCGGCACACATCCGAAAGCGGAAGCTTGACCGAGAGCGCCTTTAAATGACAGGTCATACCCAAAATGTACTACCGTTGGGTTTTTTCCGCAACCTTGGGCGCACGCCCAGCGCCCGCCCCGGCGCGTCACCGGCCATCCGGCGTGGGGAGCAGTTTGGGATCCGGCGGGGGGATCGAAGGCTTGGTGTCCTCCGGCGGTGTCGAAGGGGCGGCGGCGTTGAGGTCCTTGATCAACGCGTCGGTCATGTCGTTTTCCCCGTCAGTGTAAAGCACGATGGGAACCCCCGGAATGGCCTCTCCGGATTTGTCCAACACCAGCGTGTAGCCGGCTTTTTTTGCCAATTCGTTCAAATCGCCGCGGATTTCGCCCACGATGGTCTCGATCCGCTGCCGCCTCTTTTCCCCAAGCCGGTTGTTCTCGCGCTGGTTGAAGTTCTCGATGTCCGTTTGCATGCTCTGGAGTTCCGCGCGCTTCTCCTCCACGGCCGTTTGGCTCTTGGCCCGCTCGTCGGCGGAAATGGACTGGTCGTTGGCCCTTTCCTGGGCCTTCAAGGCGGCCGCCCTGGTTTTTTCCGCGTCGGCCATCATCGAGTCAATGGATTTTTTCATCTCCGCCGCCTCGTTGGTGATCGCTTTGTTGGCTTCAATGGTCTTGTAATAGGAGTCGAAGACCTTGCGCATGTCCACGATGCCGATTTTGATGTCCGCGGCGCGGGCGTTGGAGCCAAAGGCCAGCAAGGCGATGGCCAGCAGGCTGTATTGAATTTTGTTTTTCATAAGCATTTAAAAATCGCGGGAGAAGCCGACGCTGACCTGCACTTTGCCGGCACTCCCGCTGTTGATATCATGCGTGATTGGGATGCCGTAGTCCAGCCGAAGCGGCATGCCCCCGCCCACCGGCAGCAGGATGCGCAGGCCCATCCCCGCGTCGTCGTTGTAATAGTGGCTCTGTTGCTCGGAGAGCTTGAAGCTGTAGGGATCGGCGTAAACGTCCCCCGCATCGTAGAACCAGGCCAGCCGGATGATTTTGGTGACAATCGGAATGCTGTATTCCGCCCCGCCAAACCAGTAGGTGTCTCCGCCCAGCGGTTCTCCGAACTGGTCCGCCGGGCCTACTTGCCGGTATTTGAAGCCGCGCAGCGAATTAAGTCCGCCCAGGAACCACCGCTCAAATATCGGCACCCGCGCCGTATCGCCGTAGGTGTCAGCCACCCCGGCCCGGCCGTCCACCTCGATGATGTCGCCCGGCCGGAATCCGCGGAAATACCAACTGGTTTTGAGCTCAAGTTTGTAAAAGTCCGTGTCGCCCGGCGCCGTCGCCACCTGGGCGAGTATCTGGCTGTGCTGCCCGCGGTCGTTATCCTGGACGGTGCGGCGGGTATCGTAAGAGAGGTTGAGGCCGAATTTATTGATCAGCGAGGTCCCGTGCTCGTCGTAGATGTTGGTCGAGATGTTAGGCCCGGTCACAGTGGGAACGGAGTATAGCCCGCCCGGCACGCCCGTCAGATTGGTGGTGGAGTTGGTCGTGAACCCGGAGTTGATGCTCACGTCCACCGCTTCCAGCGTGTAACTAATTCCCCCGCTCAGGGTCTGGCTCCGGTTCAAGCTCTTGGTCAGGCTGATGGTCCCGCCGTTATAGGTTTCATCATACATGTAGTTCATGCTGTCGTAGTCCACCTCCTTGTGGAAAAACGACACTCCCAGCGCCAGTTTCTTGCCCAGAAAATACGGCTCCGTAAAGGATACCTCGTAATCCTGGTAAAGGGAACCCAGCGAGGCGATGAGCTGCAGCTTCTGTCCGGCCCCGGTAAAGGTCGGGGGATTGAACAGATCGAAGTTGCCCATCTTCACCTCCGCGAAGCCGACAATGCTCTCCTCCGAGCTGAAACCGGCGCCGACGCTCGCGCTGCTCATGCTTTTTTCCTCCAGCCCGATCTCCAGGTTCTTCCGGTTCGGCACGTCGGTGTCCTCGGCCTGCGTGTCCACCTTGGAAAAATACTCCATGTTCTCCAGCCGTTGCTTGCTGATTTTCACCCGCACCATGTCATACACTTCGCCCGGATAAACCGCCAGTTCGCGCCGCACCACCCGGTCCTTGGTTTTCTCGTTGCCTTTGATCTCAATTTTCTCGATGTAGCACTTCTCCCCTTCATCAATGTGGTACGCCACATCCATCGTGCCATTGGCCGCGTTGGGGTTGCGGCTGGCGCTGATGGCCGTCGTCCCGTTCTGGTCGCGCGTCAGATAGCCCTTCGCCCCATAAATGTCCCGCAGCGTCTCAATGTCGTCGTCAAACCCGGTGGGTTTGAAAATCGCGCCGGGGACGCACGTCAATTTCATCAGCTTGCCGTCTATGTTCGTCCCCTTGATGAACGTGTTCGTCGAGAAGATTTTGTTTCCGCTGATGTCCAGGTTGCCGACTTTGTACTGCCGCCCTTCGGAAACCACCACGCGGATGATCATCCGGTTCGGGGCCGGGTATTCGTACTTGATGTCCTGGATCGCAAAATCAATATATCCGTCGTTCTGGTAGAATTCGATCAGCAGGTCCTGGTCAGCTTGAAAATCGTCCTTTTTCAACACCCCGGACCCCGTCAGCCACGAAAACATCCAATGCCGCCGCGTCGTCTTAAACACGTGCCGCAGCTTTTTTTGCGGAAAGGCCGACGCCCCCTCGAAGACCACATCCACCAGCCGGATTTTCGGCGTCTCGTGAACCTCAATGGTCACGGTCGCCCGCCCGTTCAGTTCGTCAATCGAAGGCGGCTTCACCTCCACCGTCGTGTCCTGGTAGCCCGCCTTTTGGTAGAGCTCCTGCATCGCCTGCGAGTCGTGGAAAAGCTTCAATTCATCCAGCGGCTGGCCCGTTTTTGAGGAAAGCTTCTTCTTGAGCTTGTTCAGCGTCAGCTTTTTGTTCCCGATGATGCGGATATCCGTCACGATCGGCTTGCCTTCCAGCACATAAATCAGGTCCACCCCGTCGGGCGTGTTGGTGCTGTTGACCCGCACCGTAAAGAAGTAGCCCGTGTTGTAGAGGCTCGACTCATCTTCCTCTACCGTCGCCGTGAACAGCCGCTCCCCTTCCTTGCTGCGGATGTTGGCCAGAATAAACGAGTCGCTCACGGCGGGTGGGCCGATGTGCTGGATGCTGATCTTATGGATCAGCGGCGGCTCGTATTGCGCCCGGGCCCAAGCCGGCCAGGCGAGCACGAGCAGGCAAAAAAGCCGGCGGACGCGTAAATGGAACCTCTTCATCTAGCTGTTCGACCGGGTGGCGTCTTCCGGCTCGACTTTCGCCGCGCTTTCGAAGCGCGTGTAGCTCTTCAGGAAAGTCAGGTCCACTTCTCCGGTGGGACCGTTGCGTTGTTTGGCGATCAGAAGTTTCAAGGGTATGGCGTCCTGATCGGCTTCGCCGCTGTTGTCATCTTCATCTTTCGCTTTCGTTCTGTAGAGCAGTCCCACCAGGTCCGCGTCCTGCTCAATGGCCCCGGACTCGCGCAAATCCGACAGCCGCGGCACCGCGTCATCCCCCCGTTTTTCCAGCTCCCGGTTGAGCTGGCTCAGCACCACAATCGGCACCGCCAATTCCTTCGCCAGCGCCTTGATGCCCCCCGAAATCTCCGCGATCTCCTGCTGCCGGTTCTCCGCCCGACGCGAAGTAGAATGGAGCAACTGCAAGTAGTCAATGACAAACAACTTGATCCCGTGCTGCTGTTTCATCCGCCGCGCCTTGGCCCGCAACTGCAATATGGACAGCGTGGACGAGTCGTCCACCACTAGCGGGGCCGCCGCCAGTTTGCCGGCCGCGCCGGTCAGTTTGGGGAAATCCCGTTCCGCCAGGAAACCGTCCCGGATGCTCCGCAGGTTCACCCGCGCCCGCGAACAGAGCATGCGCAGCACCAATTGGTCCGCCGTCATTTCCAGGCTGAACACCCCCGTCGGAACCTTTTGCTCCAGCGCCACGTGTTCGGCGATGTTCATCGCCAGCGACGTTTTCCCCACCGAGGGCCGCGCCGCGATCACGATCATCTCCCCTTCGTGCAGCCCGGTCGTCATTCTGTCGAAATCCGTAAAACCCGTCCCGATCCCCGTCAGCATCCCCTGGTTCTTGTGGTAATCCTCAATCGTGGAAATGGCCTTGTGGACCAGCTCCCGCATGGACGCGCTGGCGCCGGAAACCCGCTCCTCGCAAATCTTGAAAATGTCCCGCTCCACTTCATCCAGCAGCGCGTCCACCTCCCCTTCGTGCTCAAAAACCCGCCCCACAATCGAAGTGCAGGTCTGGATCATCTTCCGCAGCAGATATTTCTCCAGCACGATGTCCAGGTAATAATCCAGGCTCGCCGCCGAATGCACCGAATCCGGCAGCGACGCCAGATAAGCCAGGCCGCCCACCCCATCCAATTGCTTGCGGTCCTTGAGCCGCTGGTGAATCGTGATCAGGTCAATGCCGGCGCGCTCGTCGTACATTTCCACCAGCGTCTGAAACAGCGTCTGGTGGCGCAGATCGTAAAAGACCTCCGCGCCGGGCCGCAGCTTCTCGATGCACTCCCCCAGGCAATCGTTGGGCGAAAGCAGCACGCAGCCCAGGACCCCCTGTTCCGCTTCCGTGGACGACGGGGGCAGCCGGTCAATTTTGGGCGTATTGGCGGTGGCGGCGCTGCGGCGGCGGGATTTTTGCAAATCCGCGGCGCCCGGCTCCTCCTGGAGAACAGTGGTATCAGTCATAGTGCAACAGCAAACTCCTGCAATGCCTCATCGTCACTACCCGGTTATTAAAAGATGCTGCCACATTATTCACAACACAAAAACCCCGCTCCCTCCCGGCGGAGTGCGAGACAAAATCCTTCAAATCGGTCGAAAGCGCCGGTTTGACGGCCAAAGCGCAACTGGCGTTCCGCACTCCACGACACTTCGCGTTCCCACCGCGCGTCCGAGATGCCGGTAGGTCTTGGAGTGCGCGCGCGCCAGCGCCGCTTTCCCACGACGCTTCGCGTTCACACCGCGCGTCCGGGATGCCGGCAGGTCTTGGAGTGCGGCCGCGCCAGCGCCGCTTTTCCACTGGCCCTCGCCCTCTTGCTTGCCGCGCCGTAGCCCTGCGAAGGCGGGTCCCGCCATCCCGTCTCGCCATCTTGTCCGCAGAAGCCTCGGCGAAGGCGGAATCGCGCAGCGCGACGGCGGAAGCCCCGCAAGAGGCGGGACGAAGCCGCAAGCCCTGACCAAGTTGGCCGGCGCGGACCGATTGGCGGCCGACTTCGTGAAACTCCGCTGATGATCGGGGCGACATTTGCAAAGGGTCATTTTCTGCTTGTCCCGCTTGGGGCGAAGTGTATCGTTTGAGCAGTCGCCAGGAAACCAGAGAAGGCTCAAAACATGGGTGGACGAAGAGGCATCGGGCATGAACAACAAACCCGACCGGATTTGGGTCCGATCGGGCTTGTTAAAGAAACGCTTTTGTACCGGTGTATCCGCATGGCGGATAGATTTCTCGGTCTGCGTTATCTAACTTTGTCTTGATTACCCAGCCATTTAACCAGCCCCAACCATGAATGACAAGGAAAAAATTTCGCAAAAAATTGCCCGGGTGCAGGACAAAATTCTTCGTTAAGCAGACAGGCTGAGGGTGTCATTGCGTTTGGCGTGTTGATTGAGCCGGTGTTTCCAGAACTCGTCCAAGCGTCGGCTGCTGTGGATGCAGCGCAAG
>Ga0187862_10003460_pt1 | contig 15350 bp, 16 predicted proteins | sample June2016WEW_10_1_FD_133003 | JGI IMG/M metagenome (GOLD analysis project Ga0187862, IMG submission 133003) | Peatland microbial communities from SPRUCE experiment site at the Marcell Experimental Forest, Minnesota, USA - June2016WEW_10_150 | ecosystem: Environmental > Terrestrial > Soil >...
CCTCCTGGCGGTCGAGCCTTCGGCCTGTCCCAGCCTGACCAAGGGCACCTTCACTTACGACTTCGGCGACACCGCCAAGCTGACGCCGCTCATCAAGATGTTCACGCTGGGGCACGATTTCGTCCCGCCGGGCATCCACGCCGGCGGCCTGCGCTATCACGGCGCCTCGCCGCTGCTCAGCCACCTGCTGAAGCTCGGCTACATCGAAGCCCGGGCTTACTTGCAGCTACCGGTGTTCGAGGCGGCCATCCAGTTCACGCGCACCGAAGGGATTCTGCCGGCGCCGGAATCGGCGCACGCCATTCGCGCCGCGGTGGACGAAGCCCTGGCCGCGCGCGAAGAAGGCAAAGCCAAAGTGATTCTATTCAATCTCAGCGGCCACGGCCACTTCGACCTGGCGGCCTACGAGAACTACCTGACGGGAAAGTTGCAGGATTACGAGTATCCCGGCCGGGACGTGGAGCGGGCGCTGGCGGCGATATAGGGGGTCGGGGACCGCTGGGTGAACGCAGGGACCGACGGCGAAACCCAAGGGCCTGGAGCGCCGCAGGCAGATACTCAAGCAGCGCCGTGCCGAGGAACAACGGGAAGCTGATCGGGAAGAGTTGGCTTGCGTACAGCTATGCGACGACGGTTTTTTTCTTGCGTTTGCCCCTGGAATCGGACCTTTCAACCGAGACAGTTTCCGTACCGATTGTCTGCCAACAAATGTAATCGAGAAGTTCCAAAATCCGGGTCGAGCAGCGCTCCTATGGCTAACCATTGTATCGAGATGCTAGCGAAGCGGGTTGGTCCTGATCCACCCACTGATTAACACGAGCGATGAACCGTACCAGCCAGCATCGTTCTTTGTATATTTGAAGGTAGGGTGTCATAACCGCTTCAGCCTGTTTACCGACCATCAAGTCGAAATGCTCCGTGAGGGTTTCAATGTCGCACTTGAGCGCTAGGTCCTCGGGAATACCTTGCGCCAGCATTCCATTCCGGTCTTCGATCTCTTTCCTTAGTCTCCGGGTGACAGTATCAAATTCTTCCAAAAACGCTATCACGTCTGGTCCAAAGAGCCATTGGGCGTGACCAAGCTCGGCGTACAACGTTTTTAGCGTATCCAACTCGACTATTCCACGGCTTTCCGTAAAAGTGATCCAGTAGTCAACTAGGCTTCTATAAACTCTGAACCTCTTATCGTACAAGTCCTGCTTCAATTGCTGCCGCTGAAGGTAGGCTTGAAAAAAGCCGACGATTAGGACGGCGACTACGGCGATTAGCGGACCAAGTGCCTCCAGGAAGTCGACCCAATCCCTTATGTGTTGTTGTGGCATTTGCCGCATTCTAGCAGACCGCTGGCGTAAGAGGGCATTGGTACGTTCGGAAGGGCCAGGGGCGGCCATCGAAGGCGATCCAGGGAAAACGGCGGTTCACTGCACAAGGGGAAGATGTGGAACCGGAGTTCCACATTGTTTCAAAAGCTCGACATCATTGACGGTAAGGTCTGCTATTCGTTTTGATCGGACGGCTTCGCAACGCTTCTCAAGCTCTGCGGCCTCCAGCTTCATCGTCTGGAGCAACTTCCGTTCCTGCTCTTCCTTCTGTCGCTGTGCTTCGGCTTCCTGCTGCAAGCGCCTCGTTTCGACTTCCTGGTCATGACGGGGCTGTAATTGGGCAAGCCTCGCTCTCAAAGGCGCAAGCTGTTTGTCAATCTCGGTGGTATCGACATCAGCGCTCTTTCCTCTGGCGATGAGTTCTCGAATCTCCAGATCATTGATTTTCGATGCAATTGACGAATACTGGTCTTCCCCGTCTGCTTCGTGGCCTGTCGTCCAGATTGACCGTTCACTGCTACGCCACATGAACAACAAAATGAACAAGACAATTCCGATGATGCAGATGAAGCCAAATAGCGGACCCTGTGCAAAAACCCGAGAAGAAAGCGGTGCTCGATGCAATCTCGACATTTGCGGTAATACTAGCGCCGCAATCGAATGTTGTCAAGGCCGCGGTGGGGGTGATTATTGAGTCCCGCATAATATAGCGACACTTTCGCCTACATACTGGGTTGGGGTAATTCGGGGTAATTCGGTGACAGGCAACGAAACCCCCAAACTGCGGGGGTTTCGCAGCCAGCCACCGAATTGCGGCGTCGCGCTCGCCCCGATCGTCAGTTCACTTGGACGTAACGCCGACTCACGGAAGTGGCTGCGATCAGTGCCTGGCGGGTGAAGGACCCGCCGAAAGTCGCCAAGCGCAGAGGAAAGTGTTGCTTGCCCCGTTTCGGTACCCACCGCCGCGCCCGGCACCGGATTGACAACAGTGCAGCGGGAATCCGCCGCACGACGGTGAGATACTGAAAGGCGTGCCGACCATACTGATGGCGGGGCCATACCGTGTGTATTTTCACAGCCATGAGCTGAACGAGCCTCCCCACGTCCATGTGGATCGCGACGATCAGTCGGCAAAGTTCTGGCTGGACCCGGTTGCGCTGGCCAGAAACCTTGGCTTCGGTCCGGCGGAGCTTCGGCGAGTCCACCGGCTAGTGGCGGAGAATCGCAATCTTTTGTTGGAGAAATGGCATGAACGCTTCCTATCTTAATTCCGGAGAACGCGTACGAGACGTACACGTCACTGAGGACACACTGGCGGTGGACCTCGCAGACGGGCGCACAATCATCGTTCCCCTGACGTGGTATCCCCGGCTTTTGAGCGCTACCATGGAACAGCGATCTCGCTGGAAAGTAAGCGGAGCAGGCTATGGGATTCGCTGGCCGGAGATTGATGAAGACTTGAGCACGGAAGGCCTACTCCGCGGCGCGCCGGCCGCCGCAGAACCCGCTCGCCTTAGCCGCTAGGCCAGGCTGGTCGCGCGGATCGCGGATGTCCCCGCCGTTTTGCGCTATAAGACCTTTCAGACGCCCCGCCGCGCCACCTCGCGCCGCATCGTCGTGACCAGGCGGCGGATTCCCCGGGACCAGTCCGGAAACAAATCGACGTACTGGAATTCCCGCTGGATGGATCGCGGCACGCGGCAGCCATCCAGGCGCAGGGGCACGACGAAGATTTCATCCAGCGGCACGCGCCGCGCGCAATCCAGGGCATAACGGACCTCCGCTTGGAACCCGCCGGTTTTGTTCACCGAGTTTTCCGAGAAGCAGGCCACAAAGAAATCCGAGGTTTCAATGGCGCTCTCGATGGCGCGCGGCCAGTTCTGGCCCGGCACCAGCTTGCGCGCATCCGTCCAGGGGCTGAACCCGGCCGTTTCCAGCGCCTCGCACAGGTGATCGACCGCTTTCAGATCCTCTCTCACATGGGCGATGAAGACCTGCGGCAGCCCGGACGGTTCGAAGCGAAAGCCGCGCGCGGCGTCCGGGTAGAATACGCCCAACCCGTCGATCTCCACCACTTTGCCGGCGGCCACGCCGCGAATTACCACCTGCGCCAATTGTTCGGTTGCGGAGCAGTCAGCCACGGCGCTCGCCTCCTTGCCGCTGGAACGCCACTTTCCCGTCCGGGCGTGGAATGAAGGTGCCCAAACCCGGCAGCGAAGCCTCTTTGCCCTGGCGCAGATTGAGGAGAATCTGGTGCACCACATGGTCCAACCGGTCCGCCGCCTCGGCTTGGCTGAGACCCGTTTGCCGCGCTATCCGTTTTGCGATATCCGGCTTCTTCATTCCGATTCCACTGTAGCAGCGGGTCACGTCCGAGGCGCCTCGCATGTCACGGGGAGCGTCCTTCAACCAATTGAAAAGAAAAGTGGTTTGACGGGAGCGAAATGTTGAAAACAGTTGTGATCGCGGCGGCGCCGGGCGCGACGAAATGCTGGCGCGCGGCAATGGATTGGCGCGGGATTCCGGCCCGGCTCGTTGATTGCAAGAGACTTCCAAAGTGGCGAAGCAAGTGCTTCAAGTATGGCGGCATGTTGGATCCGATCGCGGGACAACTGGAACGATACATGGACCTGTTGAGCGCGCGGCAAAAGCTGGTGGCTTCGAATATTGCCAATGCGGACACGCCCGGCTACCACACGGAGGACATCGATTTTCAAAGCGAGTTTCAGAATGCCGCGGGCTTGGCGCCGCGAACCATCGAGGTGACGGGTCTGGCGATGAAGAACGACGGCAACAACGTCAGTCTGGATCGCGAGTCGCGGCTGCTGTCGGAAAATGCGCTTCGGTTTCAACTGGCGTCCAGCCTGCTGCGGTCCGAAATCCAGAGCGTGCGTGAGGCCATCAAGGAAGGGCAAAGCTCGTGAGCCTGTTCTCGGTTTTGTCGATTGGCGCCTCGGGCATGGCCGCGCAACGCGCACGGGCGGAGCTGCTGGTCGAGAATCTGGCCAACGCGGAGACCACGCGCACGCCGGAGGGCGGACCCTACCGGCGAAAGGACGTGGTATTTGAGAGCACGCCGGTGGCCTCGCCGTTTGCGTCGGTTTTCGACACGCAGATTCAGGCTGCGGGGGGCGTCGCGGTAGCCGATGTGGTGACCGACAACAGCGACCCCGAGCGCCGCTACCAGCCGGGACACCCGGATGCGGACGCCGATGGTTACGTGGCATTCCCGCGGGTGAATCCGGCCGAAGATATGGTCGATTTGATGGGCGCGGCGCGCAGCTACGAGGCCAATGTGGCGGCCATCGGCGCGGTCAAGGACATGATCCAGCGCTCGATCGACCTGCTCCACTGAGGCTGACCGATGACAGGACCCATTCTTCCGATTTCCAGCCTTGCTCCGACCAGTCCCATCCTGCCGGCGGGGGAATCGACGGGGGGCGGCGCATTTCAGGAGGCGCTCACCACCGCCATTCAAAATGTGGAAGCTTTCGGAAACAATGCGTCGGCATCCGTCCAACGGTTCCTGTCCGGCGAAGGCGAGGAACTCCACACCACGATTATGGCGACCCAGCGGGCGGAGCTGGCCTTTGAATTGTTTCTGCAAGCCCGCAACAAGGTGGTCAGTGCCTACCAGGAAATCATGCGCATGCAGATGTAGCGGCCTCAGGTTTTCGGCGCCGTCCGTCGATCTAATATGGCAGGCCGCCGTGCGGCTTCACGAAACACCATGAACAATATTCTGGCCCACCTCTCCTGGCGGCAGCGGATCACCATCTTGACGGTGATTGTGGCGGCCGGGGCGGGCCTGTACGAGCTGGCCCAATGGAGGCGGGAAGCCGATTTCCGGCCGTTGTTCACTGGCCTCGCGCCGGAAGACGCCGCTGGAATCGTGCAAAGGCTTAAAGAGAGCGGCGTGGATTACCGCCTGCCCGAGGGAGGAGGCATCGTGCTGGCGCCTTCCGCCCGGATTGCCGAACTGAGATTGGTGATGGCGGCGGCGGGACTTCCGAAAGCCGGCCGCATCGGCTTCGAGTTGTTCGATAAGACCAATCTGGGGGCGACGGAATTCACCGAGCACGTGAACTACCGGCGCGCGCTCGAGGGGGAACTGGAACGGTCCGTAATGTCGCTGGAGGCGGTCGAGCAGGCCCGTGTCCACCTGACCTTCCCCAAGGACTCGGTGTTCCTCGACGCACAGCAGCCGGCCAAGGCCAGCGTGCTGGTCAAGCTGCGTCCAGGGGCGCGCCTGGCGCCGCAAAACGTGCTGGCCATCGATCACCTGATAGCCAGCGCGGTGGAGGGGCTCACGCCGGATGCGGTTTCGGTGCTCGACATGAACGGCAATCTGCTGGGCCGGCCGCGGCCGCCCGGAACCCCGGACTCGCCGGAGCTGTCCGAGGCCGCTCTGGATTACCGGCACAGCGTGGAAGCGGACCTCCTGGCCAAAATCAATTCCACTCTCGAACCGCTGCTGGGCGCGGAGAAGTTTCGAGCCGGCGTGTCGGTGGAATGCGATTTCTCGGGAGGCGAGCAGAGCGAGGAGGTCTTCGACCCGGCGCGCTCGGTGATGGCCAGCTCGCAGCGGACCGAGGACAGCTCCGGCTCGGGCGGCGCCAACGGTGTGCCGGGAACAGCTTCGACCTTGCCGCGGCCCACTTCGCGCCCGGGCACCAACCCGAACCACGTGTCGCGCGTCACCGAGAACATTACCTACCAATCCACGCGCACCGTGAAGAAGACTCGCATGCCGGCGGGTTTGGTCCGGAAGATGTCTCTGGCGGTGCTGGTCGACCAGGCCGTCAGGTGGGAGCCGGACAAGAACGGACCCAGGCGCGTGCTGGTTCCGCCGCCGCCGGAGGAGCTCAAGATCATCCACGACATGGTGGCGGGCGTGACCGGCTTCAACGCGGAGCGCGGCGACCAACTGGTGATCGAGACGCTGCCTTTCGAAAGCACTCTGCTGCTGGAACCGCCGCTGCCGCCCGGGGCGCCGGGACTTGCGAAACCGTCCGTACCCGCGGCAACCACGCTCAAACTGGACCAGAAGACGCTGCTGATCGCGGGCGGAGCCGTGCTGGCCCTGATCGTGCTTGGAATGCTCGTCGGCATGTTGTCGCGGCGGCGAACGAGCGGCGGAACCGCCGAGGTCACGGGCCCACCCGCGCTGCCCGCGGGTGAAGGCGCCATGGCCGCGGCGGGCGGTTCGAGAAACCCGGGCCTCGAGCAGCAGATTGAGTCGAAACTGGCGGAGCACGAAGCGCTGCAACAGAAGATGGATGCGCAAGCGCTGAATTCGCTGAAGCTTTCGCCGGTGATCACGAAGAAGGCCGAGGTATTCGCCAAGCACCTCCGCGAAAAGATCAAGACCGAACCCGAGGTTTCGGCTCAGATCTTGCACACCTGGATTCGGGAGGAAGAGAACTGATGCATCGCCGGGAGTGCGCCCCATGATCGTGAACACGGCCCAGGAAGAGGCCCTGCCGAGTCTGCGCAAGGCCGCCATGCTGCTGATCGTGCTGGGCGAGCAGACCAGCGCGGAACTGCTGCAACAACTCTCCGAGGACGACGTGCAGAGGGTCAGCCGGGAGGTGGCCAAGATCACGTCGATTGACACCGAGCAAGCCGAGGGCGTATTGGAAGAGTTTCACCAGCTCTCCACCGCGGGCGATTATGTGGCGCGGGGCGGAGTCGACTACGCCCGCAAACTGCTGATGCGGGCCTTCCAGCCGGATGTGGCCAGGCGGCTTCTGGACCGGCTTACCAAGGCGCTGGGCGCCGACGCCGCCTCCTTCGATGTGATCCAGAAAGCCGATCCGGGGCAGCTCGCGAAATTCATCCATAGCGAGCACCCGCAAACCATCGGACTGGTGCTCTCGCACCTGAATTCCTCACAGGCGGCCGCTCTGTTGACCTCCTTGCCTCCGGGGCTGCGGTCGGACGTGGTGCAACGCATGGCCAGCCTGGACCAGATTTCTCCGGAGGTCATCCTGAAAATCGCAGGCGTTATCGGCCAGAAGCTGAAAACCCTGGGCGAATTCAGCCGGGAATCCTACGGAGGCGTGCGCGCCGTGGCGGAAATGCTGAACCGCCTCGACTCCGGATCGAGCCGCGAGATTCTGGACCACATCGAGCAGCAAGACGCCAACCTGGCGGAGACCATTCGCCACTTGATGTTTGTGTTCGAGGACCTGCTGCTCATCAATTCGTTGGGGCTGAAGGAAGTGCTGGGCAAAGCCGACCGGAAACTGCTGACGGTAGCGCTCAAGGGCACCAGCGAGCAACTCAAGAACCATATTCTGGGTTGCATGTCCCAGCGGGGCGCGGAGATGCTGCGAGAGGACATGGAGGCGCTCGGGCCGGTGAAGATCAAAGAAGTGGAATCGGCGCAGCAACAGATCATTGCGGTGGTGCGCCAACTCGAATCCGAAGGCGTATTGAGTTTGAAGGGAGCCGTCGGAGAGCAGTATGTCGTCTAAGGTGCTGGCGCCCGACGAGTCGCCGGCCGCAACGCCCATGGTCTGGCAGCAGGTGCCGGCGCCACCGGGAGGGTCGGGCGGCGGGGCGGGGGCGCCACTGGACTCGGCCGCCGGTACCACGCAACTCGAGCAGCAGTGCGAACAACGGGTTAGAGAGGCGCGAGCCGCGGGATTGCGCGAGGGTGAAGCCGCCGGGCGGAGCCGCGCCGCCGCCGAGCTACAGCCGGTTATCGAGCGGCTGGTGCGCTCGATTGAGGAACTCGGCCAGATGCGCGCGCGGCTGCGCAACGAAGCCGAGGCGGACCTGGTCCGGCTTTCGCTGGCGATTGCGCGCCGGGTGCTGCGGCGCGAGATGTCCATCGATCCGGACGCTCTGCGCGGGGTGATCGTGGCCGCTCTCGAGAAACTGCACTCCCAGGAAATCTGCCGCGTGCGGGTCCATCCGTCGCTTGCGGGAATGGTCGGCGCCCGCCTTCGGGAGGCGGTCGCGGGCTGCGGCGCGGAGGTGATCGCAGACCCCTCGCGCCAGCCTGGCGATGTGGTGTTCGAAACCGAGCGGGGCAACCTGGACGCTTCGGTGGATTCGCAACTGCTGGAGATCGAGCGCGGGCTGGCGGATTGTCTGAGGAAGCACTCATGAAGCAAGAGATCTCTCTCGCACCGTACTTCGCCGAACTGGACCGGGTTTCTCCCATGCGCTGGACCGGGCAGGTGACCGAGGTAGTCGGCCTGCTGATCGAATCGCGCGGGCCGTCGGTGGCGATTGGCGACTTCTGCGAGGTTGCGACCGGCGGCGGGCGGCCCATCCGCACGCAGGTGATTGGGTTTCGCGACGGCCGTGTGCTCTCCATGCCGCTCGAGGAAGTCGACGGCCTGCAACTGGGCGATCTGGTGACGGCGCGGAGCGAGGAAGCCCGCGTGGAAGTCGGGAGGGCGCTGCTCGGCCGCGTGATCGACGGATTTGGAAAACCCATGGACGGCGGCCCGCCGCTCGAAGCGCAGGACGCCTATCCGCTGCACGGCGTGCCTGCCAATCCCCTCAGCCGCGAGCACATTACCGAACCGCTGGTCACCGGAATCCGCGCCATCGACAGCCTGCTGCCGTGCGGAAAGGGCCAGCGCATTGGAATCTTCGGCGGCAGCGGTGTGGGTAAGAGCACGCTGCTCGGTTCCATGTCGCGGCACAATTCCGCGGACGTTGCGGTCATCGCCATGATCGGCGAACGGAACCGCGAAGTGCGCGGGTTTATCGAGAACGAGCTCGGGCCGGAAGGACGCAAGCGCTCGGTGGTGGTGGTGGCCACTTCCGAACGGCCAGCGCCGCTGCGCGTCCGCGCGTGTTTCGTGGCGCTGGCGGTGGCCGAGTACTTCCGCGATCAGGGAGCCGCCGTGCTGCTGGTCATGGATTCGGTGACGCGCCTGGCCATGGCGCAGCGGGAGATCGGATTGGCCGCGGGCGAGCCTCCCAGCCAGAAGGGGTATACGCCGTCGGTCTTCAACCTGCTGCCCAAGGTTCTGGAACGGGCCGGCAACTTCGCGCGCGGCTCCATCACCGGCTTCTTCACGGTGCTGGTGGAAGGCGACGACTTCAACGAGCCGATCAGCGACGCATTGCGGGCCATTCTCGATGGCCATATCATTCTTACGCGGCAGCTTGCGACGGTGGGGCACTACCCGGCAATCGATATTCTGCACTCCGTCAGCCGGCTTACGTCCGCCATCGCCACGCCGCGCCAGAAGGAGGCCGCCACCAAGTTGCGGCAGGCCATGGCGGCCTATCGCGACGCCGAAGATCTGATCCAACTCGGCGCGTATGTGGCGGGGACGAACCCCGGCCTGGATGCCAGCATCCGGTTGCGCCCCGAACTGCTGGAATTCCTGCGGCAGGACCACGCCTCTAAGTCCACCCTTCAGGAAACCTTGTCGAGAATGGAGGGTCTGGCCGCGCGCCTCGACCTGGTTCCCGTCCCCGTCGCCAAGCAAAAACAATGATTCCGTTCCAATTCCGCTTGCAGCAAGTTCTCGACTGGCGGCAAACGCAACTCGAGCTGGAGGAGATCAAGTTCAAGCGGCAAACCGCCGCGCTGGCCGATCTGGATCGCGCGCGCGCCGAACTGGAGGCCGCGGGAGTCAAAGCGGAAGTCCAGGTGCGCGACTGGATCCCGCTGGTGGGCCGCGACCTGGCGGCGTTGGGCAGTTTCCGCCTTTCCATAAGGATGAAAGAGAAGGAAATCGCCGCCCGGCGCGCAGAATGCCAGGAAAAACTCTATGCGCAGCAGCGCGTCATGCTGGAGGCCCGGCGACGCTGCCGCTTGCTCGAGCGGCTGAAGGAACGCCGGTTTTCGGAATGGGAGCTGGCGCAGAATCGCGAGCTCGAGCAACTGGCCACGGAATCCTACCTGGCGCAGTGGTCCCGGCGGCGGGCGTAGCGCACCCTCCTTATAATGGAGTTCATGACTCCCGAGACGCCCGCTCCACCGCTCACGGTCGAAGGCGCCAGCGTGCTGCACCAGATGATGCGCTTCCGCCGGCCTGCCTGGCGCGCCCTTTCCGCTGAAAGCCGCGGCGAAATCCTCGAAGAGGCCGCACGCGCGCTGGCGGCCTGGGAGCGTCCCGACGGTGGCCGACAGAGCGCGGTCTATTCGTTGCTGGGACACAAGGGCGACCTGCTCTTCCTGCACTTCCGGCGCAGCTTCGAGGAGTTGAACCAGGCCCAACTCGAACTGGCGCGGCTGCGGTTCGGCGATTATCTGGAACCGGCGGCTTCCTACCTTTCCGTGGTCGAGCTCGGCCTGTACGAATCCACGGCCAAGGTCTACGGAGGATTGGCCGCCAAGGGCGTCGAGCCGCATTCCGACGAATGGAACCAGGAGATCGAAGCCGTGCTCGCGCGGCAGCGGCAGGCCATGGCGCCGCGCCTCTGGCCGGAAATCCCGGACGCGAAATATCTCTGTTTTTATCCCATGGACCGGCGGCGCGGCGAATCGGCGAATTGGTACCAGGTGCCCATGGCCGACCGCCAGCGCCTGATGCACGAGCACGGCCTGGTGGGGCGGCGCTACGCGGGCGAAGTACGGCAGATCATCACCGGGTCGATCGGATTCGACGATTGGGAATGGGGCGTCGACCTTTTCGCCGCCGATCCGCTGGTCTTCAAGAAACTCATCTACGAGATGCGGTTCGACGAAGTGAGCGCCGTGTATGCCCTCTTTGGCACGTTCTACGTGGGCTTGCGCCTTCCGGCCGCGGAGCTGGGCGGGATGCTCGCGGTGTAGCTCCCCCTACGGCGTCTTCTCCGCGTGCGCCGCGCTCGAGCGCAAATGGGCGTAGAAACCCAGGTCCGATCCGGTCAGCAGCTTGGTGGCGAAAACGATCTGTCCCGTGTGCAGCGAGAAATGCTCTACCACGTGATAGATCGCTTCCAGAACCGACACCTCGTATTTCTGAATCACCACGCGTTCGGCCAGGCGTTGCGGCGTGACCGCAACGATCACCGCCGCGGCCTCCGCGACAATTCCCCGAACGCGCTCCTTCAGCTCGGGAATCGAGCTGCCGCCGCGCGCCGAGAATTCGCGATCGCGCTCGCGCGTGTCGGGAGCGCCACCCACTCCCGCGACGATCCACTGGCGCACATTGCCTGAAAGGTGCAGCACCAGGTTGCCGATGGCGTTCTCGTTTTCGCTGCCGCGCGCCCAGACCTGCTCCTCGGTGAGCTTGCCCAGGCACGCCTCGATGTGCGAGAGGCTCAGTTCGAGCCTACGCACCGAGCAATCCAGAAAAAGACGGTGGAGAGAGTCTTCCATATCTGCAAGTATAAGAGGACGGGGCGTCGTTGTGCGGGAACCCATTCACATCATCGGCGGCGGGCTGGCGGGGTCGGAAGCGGCATGGCAGACGGCGCGGCGCGGCCTGCGCTCGGCGCTGCACGAAATGCGGCCGGCCCGGCGCACACCGGCGCACCAGACCGAGGGGCTGGCCGAGTTGGTGTGCAGCAATTCGCTCAAATCCGAGCAGCAATCCACTGCGCCGTGGCTGCTTAAGGAAGAGCTGCGCCGGCTCGATTCGCTGCTGCTCGAGGCGGCGCGGAAGGCGCGAATACCCGGCGGCCATGCGCTCACCGTGGATCGCGAAGTCTTTTCCGCGGAAGTCTCTGCGGCCATCGCGTCCGAGCCGCTGATCGAACTGCGGCGCGGGGAAGTCACCACCATCCCCGAGGAGGCCATTATCATCGTCGCCACCGGCCCGCTCACCAGCGATGCGCTCGCCCAGGAGATCGCCCGGCTGACCGGGTCGGACCGTCTGTTTTTCTATGACAGCATCAGCCCCATCGTGGACGCCGATTCGGTGGACATGGACACCGCGTTCTGGGCCTCGCGCTACGGAAAATCGGCAGATGGCACGGCCGACTATCTGAACTGCCCTTTGGACCGTGAGCAATACGAGAGCTTCGTCGACGAACTGCTGAAAGCGCAAGCCGTGCCGGCTCACATCGAGGAGGACCGCACGCCGTATTTCGAAGCGTGCCTGCCCATCGAAGAACTGGCGCGCCGCGGCCGCGATACGCTGCGCTTCGGTCCCATGAAGCCCGTGGGCCTGGCCGACCCGCGCACCGGGAAGCGGCCGTACGCCGTGGCGCAACTTCGCCAGGAGAATCTGCGCGTCCGGAGTTTCAACCTGGTCGGCTTTCAGAACCACCTGAAGTTCGCCGAGCAGGCGCGCATTCTTCGCACGATTCCAGGGCTGCAGAACGCCGAGTTCCTCCGCTTCGGCCAGATTCATCGCAACACTTACATCGACGCGCCCGCGCTGCTCACGCCCACGCTGCAACTGCGCGCGCGCCCCGAGGTGCTGTTCGCCGGGCAGATTTCGGGCGTGGAAGGGTACGTGGAAGCGATTGCCACGGGGCTGATGGCGGGCCTTCACGCCTCCGCGCTGGCGGCGGGCGGCGCGCCTCGGGCGCTGCCGCGCGAGACCGCCCTGGGTTCGCTGTGCCATTACGTCTCCGGCGCCGATGCTGCGCACTACCAGCCGGCCAACATCACCTTCGATCTGCTGCCGCCCCTCGACGAAACCACCCGGCACAAGCTGCGTCACGACAAGCAAGCGCGTCACGCCGAGGTCTGCCGGCGGGCGCTCGAGGCGTTGGAGGATTACCGCCGCTGCCATGTCTGAGCTGGCGCACCAGATCGAACGGTACCTCGAGGATTTGGCGCGCGGTGGCGCATCGCCCAACACCGTCGCCGCCTACGCCGCCGATCTCCGCCAGTTCCTGGAGTTCCTGTCTCCTCCCGAAACGGAGCCGCCCGAGCCGCCGGCCGTCGATCTCCTCATTCTCCGCGAGTGGCTGGCGGCGCTGTATCGCATGAAACTCACGGCGGTAACCATCCGCCGCAAGCTGGCCGCGGTGCGCGGCCTCTACCGCTTTCTGCTGCGCGAGGGAGTCGTCCGGATCAATGTCGCGCGCCTGGTGCGAACTCCCAAGGCTCCCAAGAAGCTGCCGGAAGTGATGACGCCCGAGCAGGTCAACACGCTCATTGACGGCGTCGCGGCGGGCAAGCTCGAGCGCCCGTTCCCGGCGCGCGACCGCGCCATTTTCGAGCTGCTTTACGGCTGCGGCGTCCGCGTGAGCGAGCTGGCCGGGCTGAACCTGGAGGATGTGGATCGCGCCGAGCGATGGCTTCGCGTGCGCGGCAAGGGGCGGAAAGAACGGCAGGTGCCGCTGCCCGGCAAAGCCGCCGGCGCGCTTGAGCGCTACCTGGCGGAACGGCCCGTGGCGAGAGAAGAGCGCGCGGTTTTTCTAAACCATCGCGGCCGGCGGCTGACGGCTCGCGGAATTCGCGGCATCGTCAAACTCTACGCCACCTTCATAAGCGGCGACCCGTCCATCCATCCACACAGCTTCCGGCACGCCTACGCCACCCACCTGCTGGCCGACGGCGCAGACCTGCGCGCCATCCAGGAGCTGCTGGGCCACGCGCGGCTCTCCACCGCGCAAAAATACACCCAGGTTTCTCTCACCGACCTGATGGCCGTGTACGACAAGGCCCACCCCAAGGCGTGAATCCGATGGCCAGTCACCTGACGAACCTGCGGCGGGAGTTCCGCCCCATGCTGCGCATGGCTGTGCCGCTGGCGCTCGCCGAGCTCGGCTGGATGGCCATGGGCGTGGTGGATACCATCATGGCCGGCCGGTTGGGAGCGGCCGCCATCGGCGCCGGCAGCCTGGGCGGCAACTTGTTCTACCCCATCGCCATCTTCGGAACCGGCCTGCTGCTGGGGATGGATACCCTGGTGGCGCAATCGTTCGGCGCCGACGATCCACGGGATTGCCGGCGCAGCCTGGTGAACGGAGTGTGGCTGGCGGCCGGCCTGGCCGCCCCGCTGGCGCTGGTCCTGTGGGCCCTGATTCCGTTGCTGCGGGCGGTGGGGACGAATCCGCGTGTCATGGTCTTGCTCGCTCCCTACCTCAAAGCTCTGCTGTGGGGCATGCTTCCGCTGCTCGCCTACGCCGCCCTGCGCCGGTATTTGCAGGCGGTCAACGTGGTTGCGCCCATTACGTTCGCGCTGGTCAGCGCCAACCTCGTCAACTTCGCGGGGAACTGGGCGCTGATGTTCGGACATTGGGGCGCGCCGGCCATGGGATTGGAAGGCTCGGGATGGTCCACTACCATCGCGCGTGTCTATATGGCCGCGGTGCTGCTGGCGGCCATCGCGTGGCAGGAGCGTAAAACCGGGAACCTGCTGTTCCGCATGTCGTGGAAGCCCGACGTCGTGCGCCTCCTGCGCCTGCTCGACCTGGGGCTTCCCGCCGCGTTGCAGATCCTGATCGAAGGCGGGTTGTTCGGTGTGATCGCGGTGCTGGCCGCCCGTCTGGACGAGGTTTCGCTCGCCGCCCACGGAATTGCGGTCACGGTTGTGTCCACCACCTACATGGTGCCGCTGGGAATCGGCTCGGCCGCGGCCGTGCGTGTGGGACAGGCGGTCGGCCGCAAGGACCGCGCGGGCGTGGCGACGTCTGGTTGGACGGCGCTCCTGTTGGGGACCCTGTTCATGGGCGCCGCGGGGTTGGCGCTATGGACGGCGCCGCGCTGGATTCTCCGCGTCTTCACCGCGGATGCGGCCGTGATCGCCACCGGAGCTGCTCTGTTGCGGATCGCGGCCCTGTTCGAGCTTTTCGATGGTTTTCAGACGGTCGCCACCGGAGCGCTGCGCGGATTAGGCGATACCCGCAGCCCCATGCTGGCGCACCTGGCCGGCTACTGGGTGATTGGCCTGCCGGTATGCTACGTCCTGTGCTTCCGGCTCGGGTGGGGTGTGTCCGGCATCTGGGTGGGACTGACCACCGCGCTCATTTTGATCGGTGTCGCGCTGGTGTGGGTGTGGAAACACGGTTGTGGCCGCGATTAGCACCCATGCCCAAGGATGCCTAGCCCGCATTTCTCAAGCGGCCTCTGGCAAAGAGCCGCTCGTTCTGGCATAAACATATTTGCGACAACATGTTTGGGCCAAGAAAGGAGCGGCTTTCTGCTATGACAGAGTGTAACCAATC
>Ga0187862_10003463_pt1 | contig 15346 bp, 12 predicted proteins | sample June2016WEW_10_1_FD_133003 | JGI IMG/M metagenome (GOLD analysis project Ga0187862, IMG submission 133003) | Peatland microbial communities from SPRUCE experiment site at the Marcell Experimental Forest, Minnesota, USA - June2016WEW_10_150 | ecosystem: Environmental > Terrestrial > Soil >...
CATCACCTGGCGCCTGCTCAGTTCCCGGCTTTATGAACTTTTTGTTGAAATGTTCTAAGGACATGCTTATATACAACAAGCCTCAATTGCCGTTTATACTTTGTCCTGCATCTGTGATTTTTCTTTATCATGTTCAGCGGAGCATCTTGTGGCACAGTTGGAAGCAGAAATGCAGCATTGTTTATTTTTATGCCGCCCATTTTGATCCAGAAGCTGTCATAGCTGTTATGGAATCTTTCTACCGGTTCCATATCGCCTACTACGATTTGTTCTCTTGCCGTAATTCCGGCAATGCCCCTAATCTCATAGGCGGTGGAAATTGCCTGGATTGCTGTAAAAAGTATTACCATAGGAGCTATATCATCGAGTTCCCTTGTAGCTCTCCTTATCATATCGAAAGTTCCGGCAACGCCTTGGACACGAGTAATAAAAATAATATTATCCTCACCTATTCCCAGTAAATTGCCTGTGATAATTGTAAAGGACATATGATATACAGATGTTAATCCAACATAAAATGTTAAACATAAGTCACCTTCCATATCGTAATATGGAATATTTAATGAAATGGAAATTATATCGTATGATACCTCTTCCCACAGAATTATTTCGCCTTTCGCTATATCGTTTATACATTCTTTAGTCATATGACTGTTTAAAAAGCGATAATGATTCTTCAAACAGTCAGCGCGACGGCGATGATCGAATGACCGGGCAAGATAGACGCCGACATATTTGAGGGCCATAAATCGGCGATGAAATCTGATACCTTTTATATTTGTAAGTCTAAATACTTTGATTATTGAAATAAACGTGCGCAAGCTAAAAAGCAGGAGAATAGCTTGTAAACCTCTTGTTCTTAGCGAATCAAGCATTTTTATCTAAGCCGTGAGTATTGAGGCTGCTTTTCCCATTCTGTTTGTTCAGCGGCATTCCACGGACTATTCCTTACCCTTACCGGCGAATCAGGACCCAGGTATCATAGTTGACAGAAAAGGCGGCTTGGTGGATCAGGGGACCAAGCCGCCAGTTTGTTGGACGCCTTCATCAAGCCATTGTCTGACATCCTTAAGCCCTTTCACAATAATATCTTTGTTGCCAGTCTTATTGTTCACAAAGAGGGGGCTAGGATGCGGTAATTTAAATATTTTAAGGTCTGGTTTTGGGCGCGACAGATAGCCCTCTGCTTGCTGAGCTTTTAGACCGTGCAAGACCACAGCACGCAGCTTGGGTAGAAGGTCGAAAAGACGAAGAAGGTGTTGCACCGCGACTTCGATGTCCTTCTTAGTCGCAGGGCGGATTTTTGCTTGAGAGCCGATGTACCACGGTACGATATTCCATGAAACCGTGCGCTCTCGCGATAAGCCGGCCTCAACATTGAAGTTGAAGAAGTTTTCGGCCGTTTGATCATTGTTGTTACGAGAAATAAAGTCTGATTTCACAGCGTTGCCCCCTGGAGCTTCAAAGAGAAACAGGCACTCTGCGTCGATCCCTCCATCCCAAGGATCAAAATAAGGAATGCTAATGCTGGGAAAGCCGACTTCAGAACGTAATGCCAAAAAATAAGCAATGATGGCGGAGCCGACTTCAGAACGTAGTTCCTCCACAAAGGCGGTTAGTGGCTTGATGTGTGACTCTTGAAGCTGTGCCCGCCGAGCCTCTACGGCTATATTATGAAGAAAAAGTCTGGGTCGATCTCTAAAAAGATAGATCCTCATTTTTCAAAGTCCTTGTCCGTGTGCATAGGAACTCAGCCTGAATTATCCGCCCGGCGTCAGCTCATGCGATCCAGTCTGAAGAAAAGTATCTTGTCGCCTTTTTTCCTGTCCGGAACCAATCCCTGGTTTACCTTTCCTCCCACACTTCTCCATTCCTGTTCGTCATTCAGGGCCATCCTTGTCGATTTAATTTTGCTGGATTTAAATTTGAATTACCTTCCTGCAACTCGGTGATCCGCACTTTGCCGTAAACGAAATAGCGTCCCGCCTGTCGATAAATGCCTCGATGTCGGGGTTGCGCAGGCCGCACGCTTTCATATCTTGAAGCTCGAACGAGAATACGCGCGTCAAGGATACAGATCCGGCGGGCCCCAGGCCCGTTTCCGCCAAGCCGGTTTCCGGTATCCCGGCCGCTGAGCAGAAGGTTTGGTTTGCCGTGCCGAAGATTTGATCGAAGGCCAGTCTGAGGTCATTCGACAATGTCATATGCTTCCCATTTAGAGCGTTACATATACTGTCGATCTCCTCCACTTCCCGGTGTCTTAGTGGTCTTTGCACTCGGTTGGCGTAGAAACGCAGAAGGCTACTGCGCAGGGGCCGTCTCATATTACTTCGCAGACCAACGTCCGCCGCTCTCACTTGAAGGTCCAGACACACAATGCTGCAGAAATCCGCAATTGTCGGACCTCCGATCAATTGATGGTAATTCCTCACAGTCAAATTGGCATCCGCGCAGGCAACCCACTGTTCGTAAATGGATGCGTAATCAAAGTGGAATGTCCACTCCCGGACCCGAAGTCGCCGCTCGCGGAGCAGTGGCCGCGCCAAGAACAGGGACTCCAAATAAGAACTCTGATTGCGGACGTAAATTAGGACAGTAAATTCATGTTCTCGCAGAGCGGGATGACGCCACAGAGGAGCGAAGCGCTCTGGTTCGTCGATGATAGACTCAAAGTCCTCGCTGGACAGGATAACATCGCCATCGAACTGCGCAACCTCATTGGCAAGGTCATCTATAGTTCCGGATGAGGATTCGAATCGCCGGTCTCGCGTGATTTGCCAGGCAATGTTATGTTGCCCCATGCCAAACCGCTTGTTCACCCCTGAGCACGGGTACGGAACCCCGTGCCGACGGAGATCGGCGACCTTAGACGTCAGGAAGGCCTGAAGTGCAGTCGTGCCGGTTTTATGGAGTCCGGCGTGGACCAGTAGCCGCCGGGGCTTACGCCCGCGAACAGCCGGCTGAGCCACAGGGGCCGACGCAGACACTTTCGATGGAGCATGTTTTCGGCGTACTCCAGGCATCCCTTCGATAAAGGCAAAATCGGTGGGCCTTGGGAGTGGCAAAACGGAATCACGCTCATAGAAATGGGCGTACGTCACGGCAGAAGTCTTGCCATGGCCGGATGCCGCGCCATAGGTATCGATCCGGGTCCCGAGATTATCATTAGAGATTTCTCGGTTAATTAGGAATGAGAAAGCAGGATAGGTCGAATAAAGGGTGAACAGACGCTTTTTGAATGCTGTCGGGAGAGAATCTAAGAAGCTTCTGCCTGTGGTTTGGAGAATAGGAAGTAAAATCATGATAATGAGGGAACTCCTATGGGGAAATAAAAGAGTAAGGCTAGGCGGGGCTCGAATACGAAGACTGGAATTAACTATACTGTCAAGAAGGCACGCTGTGAAATGTCGACGGGAGTGGGACAACGTTGCGATATGCCTCCGGCTGATATCGGGACCTACATCGCCGTCAAGACTACAGATTACAACTATGTCCAGGGGAGGCGCGCGAACTATAACGGCGCCCGGGTCCAAATGGGTCAGGCCGCGCATGTACCAGACCACAACGTCTCCGGTTGCGGAATTTTTCCAAAGGATGTCAGAAGACCCATCTCCGTCGAAATCACCAATTTCGATAATATTCCAGGGAGGGGGAAGCGTTTCCATAGTCTCCGCTCCTAAAAGGACCATCCCTTTCATATACCAGACGATCGTCTTTCCGGTCGCCGGATTTCTCCAGAGAATGTCCGGGCTTCCATCCCCGTTGAAATCTCCCACTCCCACAAGATCCCACGGGCTGCCCAACCCTGCGAACGTCTCCTGACTAATCAGGGTCCACCCGTTCAGGTACCATATCCGTACGTCACCGGTTGACTTATTCCTCAGAAGAACGTCAGGGCTTCCGTCTCCATTGAAATCTCCCACCCCAACGACATCCCATATGGAATCAGGCGCTGACTCAAACTTCTGTTCAGCAGCCAGGGTATTTCCGTGCATGTACCAGACTGCCAGATCCCCGGTTGTCTGATTACTCCACAGAATATCCCGGCATCCGTCCCCGTTGAAATCCCCGACCCCCGCGATAATCCAGTCTGGACCGCTTACCAGGCTTGCCGTAGCAGAAGAAGGGAATAAGGTCGCTGTAATGAGAAGGACCCAAATTGAGATGAAACTGCACTTTTTCATGTCAACCTGCATAATTCGCTGGACAATCCAATAGCCCGCAAATATCCGATTTCCCAATCGAACATGCATCTATCTGAAATTTATTCAAATTGCCTTGAATAGATGAGATGAAGTTCACAGAGACCCTTCCCATTTCTCCCAAATTCCAGGGGCTAAATCTCGATGCACAGTATCCGGGGGTCGCTCGCCTGGTTGTTGAAAGCGACTCAAATTCAGGGAGTTCGGCCGCCATCAAAAACAAATGATCTGGGGTTATTTAGTAGGGCAGGTTACTGCTAGTACATATCTCGTGAAAATACCGTGAAGGATGTATTTAATATCCATAAAAATTCGAGTGCCGATAGTACTTTTTACTGCTACCATTGGTAGGATTTACCAGAAAGCATAATGAAACCACTTTTTGTCATCGGAATGAATGTACCCATGTCTGACGCCATATTTAAATAAATCTGTATTTTGTCTGATTCCCAATTTATTCTTAATGTTGGTCCGGTGATTGTACACTGTAATAATGCCGAGAGACAGAAACTCAGCAATTTCTTTCGACGCTTTTCCTTCCAGAATATATTGCAAAATCTCTCTTTCCCTGCCGGCCAATTGTTCCGGTGATCCATCCTCGACCTTTGAGTGTTTTCGGCGAAAAAGTTACGTTATCTGCGTCGAAACCATATCGGATACGTAGTTTTCTCCCTGCCGAATCTTTTCAATGGGCGAAACGATCTGTAGTCATCTTCGGGCGATTTCTTAAGTACAGTGGCAAGACAGGTTAACTGTGCGCCAGCTCGTATCCCACTTGTTTTCAATACGGCAGGACATTGAATGGACCTCATTACTTCCAAAGTTACTGTGCATCGAATGACGGCCTGCCTTCTTGTGGAAAGCAAGAGTGTGATTTTGGAGGGTGAAGCGGCTAAATCTTTGATACTGCAAGCTATTGAGTGATAATGCCTTTTTGAAATTGATCCTCAGTTTGAATTGGCCAGCAAGCCCGAATGGTTGTCCCTTCACCAGGAGTTGACTCGATTAAGAAGCTCCCCCCAGTCAATTCGGTCCTTTCTCTCATGCTGGTAAGGCCAAGACTTGTGGCGGCACTGGTCTGGAGAATTAGATCCAGATCCATGCCCACACCATCATCAGAAACGACCAACTCAATCCCATTCACATCCTGTGAGAGCGAAATGTCAACCCACTCCGCTTTACTGTGCTTGGCAATATTGTTCAATGCCTCCTGGGCGACTCTAAAGATGCTTGCCTTAAGGCTTTCCGGGATTTCCTCCTCTACAATTCCAGCCTCAAGCTCAATGTGGCGATCGGGATAGAGTCTCATGCATTCTTGACGCTGCCACTCAAGTGCTGCCAAGAGCCCCACATTGTCAAGCATAGTGGGGCGCAAACCCATATAGATACTTCTGGTTTCGTCAATTGAGCGCTGAAGAATCGGAACGAACTGCTCCAGGCGGTCGAAGGCTGCACTGATATTGCCTTCATCCCTAAACCGCAGAGTCATCTCTACCCAGAGCTTGAGAGCGGCAAGAGTCTGTCCTATGCTGTCGTGGAGTTCGGAAGCAAGCCTTTTCCGCTCTTCTTCCTGAACGGAGATGAGTCTTGAGGGTATTTGCCGGAGTTCCCCGTTGGCCTTCTCCAATTCTGCCGTCCGCTCCTGAACCAACAAATCCAGTTCATCGCGTGATTTTCGGAGGTAAATTTTGCTAGAAATAACAAATCCCAAAGCTATCACTACAGTCGAAAGAAAAATACGAGAAAATAATTCATGGATTGGCTCATCATATAACAGACATTGAATAAATGTCTTGCTAGGATTTTTATAGTAAAAATCCAGCAGCCCATCCGAAAACCATAGTAACATACCAGCGGTGAAGCAGAGGGTGATTATCTTCTTCTTAGGGTCAAGGATCATAATGCCTCCTGTTATCACCCGGAATAATGCGTAACCTCGCGCGCTATGCTATAAGGTCGATGTGTTCTACAGCTAAAGAAACGCCCAAGATGGTAACCTGCATATTTTAATGCAATCCAACATCTATACTTTATGATACGTGTTATGCCAGATAGCCTAAATACTCGAATAGTAGCAATGCACGTATTAAATGTAAATAACAAGCGAATAGCTTGTATCCCTCTATAAAAAAACGAAATCGTAAAAATTTTCTTTTTGATAGTATCCCAAAACATTGAACTGTACCCCTATACGGGGAATACTGCCTTAAACGGAAGAATTGATTCCATAGAGGCAGCGATCTTTCTTACCGCTGCCGGTCCACGGCCAGAATGGCTTTGATGGCCCGGGCCACACGATGAGCCGGTGGCACATCTTGCAACTTTACACCCTCTCTGGCCAGGGCAATTACTTTTCGTGCCCTCACCAGTTTGAGTGAGCCTTTCGGCAGGGTCTGCAGCGCTCCTTTACCCGTACATGGGTTGCCGGCCGATGATTGGAAGTCCTTTCCCGTGGGGCCCTCCAGGCAGTTCAGCACATTTTGGAGGTGTTGATGAATCTCGCTGAGATCCTTTGCCTGCGCCGCCATCCCCGCATGTTCGGCAGCAGTCGAATAAGGATTTAGTTCTCCGGCGGTCGCTGACATGGTAGCGAGTACGAGTGTTCCCAACGCAACAATTGCGAAGAGCTTTCGACCTGTTGCGTTGCAGTCCGGGACCAGGAGCAAAAACTTCAGCGTGACGGCGAGGATGAAGCACGTGATCAGGACATCGATCGGTGCCATGATGTCTCCCAAAGTGGCCAAAGCTCCATTACCTTTTCACGATAAGAGGTCTCAAAGTAGTAGCCGATCAGACCTGCTATCAGAATCAGCGGCGTTAAGGAGACCAGGATTATGATGAGAATCATGTTCCTGGCCAGAGATGTATAGTAATATTGTTCCTTCATATCGGGATTTCAGTAGTATCGGTTGGACTCCGGGCAAAAGGGAACGCCCTGGCAGACATGAGCCTCCACGCTTTCCCGTCAAACGCAGAAAGGGTTGCAGTTACTGCACTTGCCCCAATGCCTGCGAAGCCAGCCATTTTCAAGAACTTTCTGCTGTTCATACAGTCTTCTCGTGGAGAATAGTTCGATGCAACGAACTAGCTCCTGCTGGTGATTCCCACTGATTTCATGCAAACGGTTGCCCGAACAAGAAAAGACTCTTTCCAATAAGCGGTCAAAACAGGGCATGGGAATCCGCTTCATATGAGAATTATAGGGTTTTTCACCCCCACCCCCCCAACAACCCATTGAGCGCATGGACTCAATGATGCCTGTTATAGCGAAGCGTGCCGGGTCGAATGGGTTCAGTCACAGGAAAGATATTTTGGTAGCTATCTTTTGAATATACGTGGAAGTATGTATTTAGAGCCAGTTGAAAATTAAAAGTCTATGGTAGTTTTTACTACGCACGTGCAAGACCTACCAAAAGGGTTGGAGGATGGTACCAATCATGATTATAGTTTCAGAAATAGATGTCGCTGATCACTTTAATCAAAGGATTGGATATATCCATGTCTAACGCCATATTTAAATAAATCTATATTTTGTCTGATTCCCAATTTATTCTTAATGTTGGTCCGGTGATTGTACACTGTAATAATGCTGACAGATAAAAGTTCGGCAATTTCTTTTGACGATTTTCCTTCTAAAATAAGTTGTAAAATCTCCTTTTCCCTGACAGTCAAAGGTTCTGATAATCCACTCTTGTCCTGTGGCAGCTTCTGGCGAAAAATCTCCGTGATCTGGGTCAAAACCAGACTGGAGACGTAACTTTCTCCCTGTCTAATCTTTTCGATTGCAAAAACGAGATCTGCTAGCGCGTTTTCCTTCAAAATGTAACCGTCAGCCCCGTACTCGAATGCCCGGGCAATGTGTTGTCTGGATTTGTGCATGGTCAGAATCAATACTTTTATTTGGGGGAATCGGGTCTTGACTGTTTGGAGCGCCTCCAAACCATGCATGCCCGGCATGGTGATATCAAGCAAGATCATATCGGGAGTTGATTGTTGCAAGTGATCGAGTAGCTTATGTCCATCGGCCACCTCTCCCACCACTTGGATCGAGGGCAGTTTCTCGAGAGTATTTCTAATCATTTCCCGAATCAGGACATGGTCGTCGGCGATGAGAACTCGACATGGCTGCATTGTCTAGGCTCCTTTGACGAGAGGAATGGTGAAAGACACACGCGTTCCTGTTCCTTGCGCGCTTTGAACTTCAATGGACCCTCCCAACATTCGCACCCGCTGTTGCATTGCGGAAATCCCGATGCTCCTTTGAGGACCGATGAGGGAAGCTACATTTTTGACATCGAAGCCCTTTCCATCATCTTTCACAATGAACAAAACGTTATCGCCCCGCTTTTTAGCGTCTACAGACACCCTGGCAGCCTGGGCGTGTCTTGCTACATTAGTAAGGCATTCCTGGAAGATTCGAAAAATATTTAGTTGCATATCGAAAGGAAAAACTTGATCAATTTGATCCACCTCGATTGAATTGCAATCCAAATTGTAATGACCACAAAACTCCTCGACCAAGTAGTGGATGGAGGAAGTAAGACCGATCTCCTCCAGGACCGAAGGGCTCAATTCCCGTGAGAGCCTGCGCACGTACTCGATTATTTCGTCCACGCAAGAAAGCAACCCGTCACCAGCATCGGTCGAGGGAAAAGAGGTATTCTGATATTTCTTAATGAAGGAGCCAACCTTGAATTTCAAGTGCATAAGGGCCTGCCCCAGTTCATCGTGCAATCCGACAGATATTCTCTCCCGTTCGGCCTCCTGAGCGTTAAGCAGTTCAGAAGCCAGGATTCCCAACTGCTTTTCTGATTCCAACAGAGCCTGCTCTGCCCGCTTGCACTCGCTGATATCGCTTCCGATGGCAAGTATCTCCACCACCTGCCCATCTTGGTCGAATACCGGCTTGTTGGTCCAGGTCATCCAGACCCTGCTGCCATCTCGAAGAACGTTCTCATTTATATTGTTTGCGTACCTTTCCGGGTGGTTAACAATATTCTGACCCAGCTCGGTCAGACCGCCCCCGGTGGACTCCTCTTCAGGCATGAGAATTTTTACGCTCTTACCGGTAACCTCTTCCGCACTGTAGCCGAAGAACTTCTGAGCGTATTCGTTAAAAAAGGTTAAGGTCCCGTCGCGCTTCCAACGGATGATGGCACTATTGGCGTTCTGCACGAGTTCGCGGTACTTGCTCTCACTTTGCTGGAGGTCGATAGCCGCCTTTTCACGCTCGGTGGCAAGTATGGACTGTTCCTCCGCTTTGTATGCCCGTACCTGGGCGCGATACATCGCTTCGGCCAGATATGAGACCATAGCGCCGCCGGTGAAAAAAATGACCATGCTTATCAGGTCAGCGGAATTCGCAATTGCGAAACTGCCAACCGGCTCCATCCAGAAATAGCTGGCAAATGCGGCTGAGACGGCTGTGGCCAGAAGCCCTGAGACAAATCCTCCGTATAACGCAGCAACCGCCACAGCGGGGTAGAAGGTCACGAAGGCGGCGCGGAGCTCAAGGATTTCCAGGAACTGCAACCGAATAGCAGCGGCGATTACAGCGGCAAGAACGCCCACTGTGCAGCGGAGCCATACCGGACGGTTTGTTCGATCCCATATCATGAGATTCCCCTATTTGAACAGAAAGAGCCATCGATCACGCCCCTGGTACCGGCTCTCCCCATGACCAACCTGTTTCAAAGCTACCGTTACTTTCTAGCGAGTGAAACGTTTGTCTCCAACAACCCTGAGAATATCCTGAAGTTAGTCCTCTATAACATGCATTGTGGAAATGAGAAGCATTTCTTGGAAGGAGCCTGAAGCGTTTTGGTCCCATTTCTGAAGGTCCGTGGATTGCCGGCCTTCTATGCGTAGGATCGATACGGAGAATGGGCAGAACTCGACAGGGCAGGACCAGCTTCTCGGGTTCTCCGAAGACGGCGGCCGGTCACTTTTTCGTTGTAGATAGCATCTTTTCAAACAGCTCTCCTATACGGCGTTATGCGGTGGACCATCGAGAATCTTTCAATGTCTGGATCATACTTGAAATATTCATCCTTGGCAGCAGAAGCGATTGAAGGCCTACCCTTTTTGACGATTCCAAGCTTTGCCGGCCACGATTCCTTGCCACGCTGAGATTGCACAGCAAGAGCAGTTTCACATCAACTCCAGGCGACCATCACATCATCTGCTTTTGCCGCCGAAAGAGATCAGTGAATCGCAAGAACCAATGGGATCACCTGCTCTTTCTGCTTTTGGCCCGATTCACCCGTTCGCCTCAAGTTTTTTCTTTGTCTCCTTTTTGCCGCTTCTATTGCCGCTTCTGGTTGCAATGCATTTGGGGCCGGACCACGCTAAAGCCTGGCTGTTCACGGAAAGAGAGGCCCAGACTGGCCGCTTTAGAGCCTTAGAATATAGTTTTTGCCCCACAGAATGGCCCCTTTATTGGCAACTGTACCCGGTGGGCAATCAGTCAATCTTGGCGGCGAATTCGGCAAGATCGCGAAAGTATTTAGATTGCTTTTCGCCTAGTTGGTGTTTCCACCGTGGCTCGAAAATGGAAAACCCTACATAGCTATCCCAAGTAGCGCTAAGGAGGGGGCTGGTCACCTGATTAACATATTGATTTCAGTGACAATATCCCTTAAAAAAAGTTGCAGTCTTATTCTGGTGGGTTTTATCGTATCCGCCGTCTCCTGATTGACTACATTCCGATATGATCGTATTGTACTGCAATTGTTGACCGGCTGGCGTTCGCAGCCCCATCGAAGGGCTATATGGAATCTGGCTGAATGAAGACCGGGCCTAACAAGCGCGTCAACGCGCGACCTTATGCCGGGTGAAGGCAGACCGAGCGCACGGCAGGACAAGCTTTAGCAAGCAAGGTTTTAGCGTGGTCCGACCCCGAATCACGTCAAACCCCGAATCACGACGAGGGCTATTCACCGCAGAGGGCTGGTCGTAGACAGGTCATGGAGAGAAAACCTTGCACAAGGAACAAGAATTTAACTGATAATAGTAGGAAGAACGCGAAGGGAAAAACCTCTTGTTCAAAATAAACGAAATTCCTGGTAACAGTAAGAGGAAAACTAATCTGGATAATGCTTTCGTGCATATCCATAGGCTTCCCAGAAATCTCCTCAGAACTGCTCAAGCGCAAACTGGCGAATGCGGAAGCAACAGGTACCGAAGTGCTGGTGACCGATTGCCCGGGATGCGTTTTACAACTGCGAGGTGGAATGGAGCAAAAGAGCGGTCGGAAAATGGAAGTGAAACACATCTCTGAGATCATTGACGAGTAGAGTTTGAAGAGAACCACAGCAATGCCCCACAGTTCATTTCCGAGGCTCAGTCACATGAAGAAGTTGTCGCTCACATTTCTGATGGCGAACCGTGGCGTTCAGCGGATTTGGAATGTGGGTTAAGACATTATTCCGGTTAGTTTAGGGGGAGTGCTTATGCCAAAGTTTGTTTATTTTTTTGAAAAAGGAAAAGCGGATGGCGACGCCAAAATGAAGGCTCTGCTGGGCGGCAAAGGCGCCAACCTGGCGGAGATGGCCCGATTGGGCATCCCTGTGCCTCCTGGCTTTACAATCACTACCGATGTGTGCACATGTTATTATCAGCATGGCGGGGAGTATCCGGTCGAATTAAAAGGTCAGGTCGAAGAGGCCCTGCACAGGCTCGAAGAGCTTATGGGACGAAAATTCGGCGACCCTGAAAATCCCCTGCTTGTTTCGGTGCGCTCCGGCGCAGCGCTCAGCATGCCCGGCATGCTGGACACTATCCTGAACCTCGGCCTCAATGATCATACCGTGCAGGGTCTAATCAAGCAGACGGGGGACGAACGGTTCGCATATGATTGCTATCGGCGCCTCATCGCGATGTATGGCGACGTGGTGCTTGGTTTGAAGCCCCAATCCAAAGATGAGCACGACCCCTTTGACGTGTTGCTCGAGGAAACGAGAAAGAAATGCGGCGTTGAGTTCGACAATCAGCTTGCCGCCTCCGACCTCAAGGAATTAATCGAACGCTACAAAGCTTTGATTCGTGGGCGCAAGAAGGTGGAATTTCGGCATGATCCCTGGGACCAGCTATGGGGCTCCATCGCGGCGGTTTTCGGATCATGGCAAAATCCCAGGGCGATTGCCTATCGCGAGCTCAACAACATTCCGGATTCCATGGGTATGGCCGTAAACGTGCAGTGCATGGTATTCGGGAACCTGGGTGAGGATTGCGGTACGGGTGTGGCCTTCACGCGCAATCCTGCCACAGGCGAGAATGTGCTTTATGGCGAGTACCTGATGAATGCCCAGGGCGAGGACGTAGTTGCGGGCATCAGGACCCCGCTGCCAATTAACATACGGCAGAAAGGCGATGGCGATAGCCTGTGTCTGGAAGAAACCATGCCCGAGATCTATACCGAACTCGAAGGCATTCGCACCAAGTTGGATCAACATTACCGGGACATGCAGGACATTGAGTTCACTATCGAAAGCAATAAACTCTGGATGTTGCAAACCCGGACCGGCAAGCGAACTGGCTTCGCCTCTTTCAAGATTGCGGTAGATATGGTCCGGCAAGGCATTATAAGTAAGCAGGAAGCGCTGATGCGGGTAGAACCCGATCAACTGGACCAACTCTTGCGGCCCACGTTCGACCCCAAGGCAATAAGGGATGCAATCAAGGATGGCAACTTGCTGACCAGAGGTCTCAACGCAGGCCCTGGAGCTGCGACGGGCCGGGTGGTGTTTAATGCTCACGATGCCGAGGAATTGGCGATGAAAGGCGAGATGGTTATACTCGTGCGTCTTGAGACCTCCCCCGATGATATTCGAGGTATGCACGCCTCGCGCGGAATTTTGACTGCGCGCGGCGGAATGACCTCACACGCGGCCCTTGTTGCCCGCCAGATGGGAAAAGTCTGTGTGGTCGGCTGCCCGGACCTCGAAATCGATTACCACAACCGGAGGATGACTATTGGAGACCGGGTGATCAGGGAAGGGCAGTACCTTTCGCTCGACGGTTCCGTGGGGGAGGTTTTTGCCGGCCAGATTCCGACGCGGCCCTCAGAAGTGCTCCGCGTTATCGTAGACAAGAGTCTCGCGCCGCAAAGGTCTCAAATATACCAGGATTACGTAGCCCTGCTGGGCTGGGCGGACGAGTTCCGCCGCCTTGAGATCTGGACCAACGCCGATCAACCGAACCAGGCCGAGGATGCCATAGCATTCGGGGCTGAGGGAATAGGGCTCACCCGCACAGAGCACATGTTCTTTGAAGGTGACCGGATCGAAGCCGTTCGGGAAATGATTCTTGCCGAAAACTCCGAGGGACGCGAACGGGCTCTGGCCAGGCTGCTGCCGATGCAAAAAGAAGATTTCAAGGGCCTGTTCAAGGTGATGAGAGAAAAACCGGTGACTATTCGAACACTTGACCCTCCCCTCCATGAATTTCTCCCCGCCGAAAAAGATGAAAAGGACATTCAGAAGCTTGCAACCAAGATGGGTATCCCTTTTGAGCAGCTTTTCGCCAAGGTGGTCAGCCTGCATGAGGCTAACCCGATGCTTGGCCACCGCGGATGCCGCCTTGGAGTGACCTACCCGGAAATAACCCGGATGCAGGCCAGGGCGATTATGGAAGCCGCCTGCGAGGTTGCCCGGGAAGGTATGGACGTGCGTCCTGAGATAATGATTCCACTGGTCGGCGACGCTGGTGAGTTCAAGAATCAGAGGGATGTCGTGGAAGCCGTTGCCCGCGAGGTTATGCAAGAGTATGGAGTCGACATCGAATACCACATAGGGACGATGATCGAAGTGCCGCGCGGGGCGCTGACCGCTGACGAAATCGCCGAGCACGCGGAATTTTTCTCTTTCGGGACCAACGATCTGACTCAGACAGTATTCGGTATCAGCCGCGATGATGCGGGCAAGTTTCTTCCCGTCTATTTGACGAATAAAATATGGGAGCACGATCCTTTCGCCCGGCTCGATCAGAAGGGGGTGGGCGGGCTTATGGAGATCGCCGTTAGAAAAGGACGTTCCGTGAGGCGTGATATCAAGATCGGTATTTGCGGCGAGCACGGAGGCGATCCCAGTTCGGTCGAGTTCTGCCACAGAATAGGGCTCGATTATGTTAGCTGCTCACCATACAGAATCCCGATTGCTACTCTTGCCGCCGCCCAGGCTGCCATAAAGGAAAAACGCGAAAAGGAGGACTCCGAGGATACGGTCAAATCTTTTCTGCCTTCGAACGACCTGCCGGTTGACGATCAGTTAGCTGACCAGGAAGCGAAGGCAATCCTCCATGAGAAGCTGATGCTTTTCGGAGAACAGCTCAAAGGCAAGGAGGCCGTAATATTCGCTAAGAGGCTTCTGACCGAAGATCCCATGACCCTCCAGGAAATCGGGGAGAAGTTCGGGATCAGCCGTGAACGCGTGCGCCAGATCGAAAGCCGCCTTAAGAAGAAGCTGAAGGCCTATTTGGAAGAGGAAATCACAGACATCGACCTGCTACAGCAGAGCATGATTGAAATTTAACCAATAGAAGGCCACAAGCTGTTAGCTGGAAAAAGATTATCAAAAGGAAACGTGCCTGACAACTTGGCGAAAAGATCAAAATTCCGGCGTCAAAAGCTGTCAAGTTCAAGCAGGCAAGACTCTCGCAAGGAATGATACGGTTATTGTGAGCAACTTCCGGCTTGTCTTACCACTCTGGCATATGCCCAGAAGTCCTTATCGCCAATAGAACGTACCGAATGAGAAATCTTTTTTGCATCTCGTTGATTGACGCCAATGTGATTATTTTTAATGGGTGAAGATTGAAGCTCAAAGTCAATGCTGAAAGGAGAAGGGAAATGAGATCTATTATTAGTGCTTTGGTTGTATTGGTCATGATGTTCACCATGGTTTCAATCAGCGAGGCGGGGTTCTTCTGGTGGTCACCATATCGTTGTGGCATCGAGTCGCCGGCGTATACCGACTATATCGATGCCCGCGCCATACCTTGCCCTGCTGAGGTTTCAGTTGGTCAGGGGTCGCCCATTGAAAGGCAGCGGTCAAGAGTAAAGTTTCCCCCATTCCGGAACAATTCCTTTTTCTGAGATGGCTCTTTACCGCAAAGCTCCCGAGTGGGGCCCGTGCGGAGCCAACTCA
>Ga0187862_10003481_pt1 | contig 15317 bp, 12 predicted proteins | sample June2016WEW_10_1_FD_133003 | JGI IMG/M metagenome (GOLD analysis project Ga0187862, IMG submission 133003) | Peatland microbial communities from SPRUCE experiment site at the Marcell Experimental Forest, Minnesota, USA - June2016WEW_10_150 | ecosystem: Environmental > Terrestrial > Soil >...
GCCGGCGCTGGCTTCGAACTGGCGTTGACGCCGTCGTGGTCGGCCAAGCTCGAATACGATTATTTGAACTTCGGCTCGAGAAACCTGGTCCTGCCCGACACCACCCCGGTTTCCATCAGGGAATACTTCAACGAGGTCAAATTCGGCCTTAACTATCATTTCAATGCCTTCGATCCCGACCCGACCGCGCCGGCCGCGGCCATCATGCCGGTCAAAGCGCTGGTCAAGGCGCCGCCGCCCGTCGCATCGCCAAACAACTGGACCGGCGCCTACGCGGGTCTCATGGGCGCCGACAGGCTCACCAACGCGCAATGGACCACGACAGCGCTTCCCCTTACCGATTTGATCGCTCCCCTCTTTGGCGTAACGGCTCCCGACCCGACGACCAATCAGTCGAAATTCTTCAGCGCCGCGGCACAGGGTGGAGCATTCGCCGGTTACGACTGGCAAATCACCCGCCGATGGGTTGGCGGCGTCGAAGCCGACGCAGCCTTCGGCGATAGCAGCATGACGCGTGGCGGCATTCCGGGAACGTTCGGCAACGGTTCCGCAGCGGGTGCCCTGCTCATACCCGGCATTGAAGCGCTGCAGGCGGATTCCTCGACGGTCAAGTTCGGCTGGGACGGCAGCGCCAGGGCCAGGATCGGCTATCTCTCCACCCCGACGGTCCTGGTGTATGGCACCGGCGGCGTTGCCTTCCAGCAAATGTCGGTCGGTGCGACCTGTAATGGGCTGCCCGGCTCGTGGTGCGGATCGTTCGTCCGATCCTTCGGGATACCTTTTGTCGAGCCGCCGCGCAGCGAAAGTTTTTCGGTGGTCAAGGGTGGCTGGACCGCCGGCGGCGGCGTCGAGGGCGTCTTGACCGGCAATTGGCTGGGCAAGGTCGAATTCCGCTATGCCGATTTCGGCCACGTCAATCACAATTTCTTCGTCAATACGATCGACGAAGCCGATGTCAGCCTGCACCCGCGCACCTGTATCATCCTTGCCGGCATCGGTTATAAATTCAACGGGACCGGCACGCTGACCGCGCAATGAGTTTGGCGATCCGGCCGCGGGTGCAATCGGCAAGGCAAAGCAAGAGACGTTTGGCGCCGAGGCACTGCACGTTTGGTGCAGTAAGGCATGACGGATGAGCAGGCTCGGTGTCGCCGCGGTCGCTTTGGCTCTGGGGTTGCTGGGCTCGCTATTTTGCGTCGACGCCGCGCTTGCCGAACGTCGTATCGCGCTGGTGATCGGCAACTCTGCCTATCAACACGTTCCGGCGCTGCGCAATCCGACACAGAATGCGCGGGCCATGGCCGCAATGCTCCAAAAGGCCGGGTTTGACGTCGTCGACGGCCAATACAATGCCGGCGATCTGCAGCTCAAACGCTCCATCCGGCAGTTCGAAGATGCCGCCGCCGATGCCGACATCGCCGTCGTGTACTACGCCGGGCTCGGTATCGGCATAAGCGGTACCAACTATCTGATTCCAGTCGATGCGAAGCTCGAGAACGACCGCGACGCCGACGGCGAAGCGGTTTCGCTGCAGCGGCTCGCCGATGCCGTCGGCAAGGCAAAGCGCCTGCGCCTCGTTATCGTCGACGCGTGTCGCGACAATCCGTTTGCGCGCACGATCAAGCTGCAGGCGGGCGCGCTGGGGCAGATCAGCCCCACCTTGGACGCGGCCGATCCGAAACCCAACACGCTGATCGCCTATGCGGCGACGCCGGAATCGGCGGCCGAGGATTGCAATGCCGACGCGAGCCCGTTCACCGCCGCGCTGCGCTACCTGTTCGTGCGCGGATTGGACATTCGCCTGGCATTTGGACGGGTGCGCGAGGAGGTTTTGCGTAAAACCGGCAACCAGCAGGAGTCCTATGTCTACGGGTCGCTTCGGCGCGGCGGCAACACGGCGATTGTGCCGTCGCCCTTTCAGCCTGAAGTGGACCTTCAAGGCGAGAAGAGCGACTACAGCTTGGTCGAAAAAGTCGGCACGGCACGGGCGTGGGAAGTTTTCCTTGTGCAGCATCCGACCGGGTTTTTCTCCGACGATGCCCGGCAGCGGCTGCGCTTGGCCGAAGCCGAGCCGGCGGCGCCCGAGCAACGGCCCGGACCGGCGATCCGCGTCCCAAGTGCCAATGACGAACAGGAGGCGGCGTGCCGCAACGAGGAAGATCGGCTGCGATCGCTTCAAGCGGAGGGCAAAAGCGCGATCGACGATCTGAAAACGCTCGAGCAAAACCTCGTTTGTGAACGGTTGCGGCCGCTGGTCACTGCAGCGCTCGATCGCGCCAACACCGTGCCCAATGTCGACACCCCCGAACAAGTGCGTTCCGCGCAAGGGGAATTGATCCGGCTCGGATGTTTTACCGGCGCCGCAAACGGCCGTCTCGACGCCGCGACCATAGCCGCGATCCTGCTTTACCTGGATAAACAGGGCATCAAACCGAGCGGCGACGTACACATCACCGACGATCTCGTTGCCGAACTGTCGAAGCAAACCGCTCGTGTTTGTCCGTTGGTTTGCCCGCCCGGCAAAGTCGCCAATCACGACCAATGCATCGACTCGACCAAAGGCAAGCCGACGATCGCCCGGCCAGGCGGCAATGACAACTCCACGCGACGCGGCCGCGGCAATCAGGTGGACAGGCCCACCCAGCAGCCGAGCCAGCCCAATCCGGCGCGCACCACCGAGCAAAGGCCTTCCGGCGGCGGCGGCGGCGGTGGCGGCGGCGGCGCCGCCCACATCGGGGTCACGCCCGGTGTCGGCTTTTGATTAGAGCCTGATCCCAATTCGCAGCGCGCTACGCGCGCTTTCACCCCCACCCACCGCGCACGACTTCGCAGGGCAGGATGAAGGTATCTCGCGCCGATGACATGCATTACAGTTGCGCATGAGGAGTAAAAGCGGGGAGGGCATCGGTGGCGCAGGAAATCGGTGGCGTGGCGCAGGCTGAGCCGAGCGGCGCCGAAGATTTTTGGCCGAAGGGCTGGTGGGCGATCGTCGACTACAAGATCGGCATCATTCCGCTGCCGGTCTTTGTCATCCTCATCGGCGTCATCGGCGGCTTTGCCGCCACCGGTACGGTGCCGTCCGATATTTTGATGGCGATCGTGCTGCTCTCGATGGGCGGCTTTGCCTGCGCCGAATTGGGCAAGCGCATCCCGATCATTCGCAACGTCGGCGCGGCGGCGATCTTCGCCACCTTCATCCCGTCGTTCCTCGCCTTCCATCATCTGTTGCCGGCCTCGATCCTCAATTCCGTCACGCAATTCACCAAGGACTCGAACTTTCTTTATCTGTTCATCGCCTGCATCATCGTCGGCAGCATTTTGGGCATGGACCGCGGCGTTCTCATCAAGGGCTTTCTCAAGATTTTCATTCCGCTGGCCTGCGCGTCGGTGGTCGGCGGCATCGTCGGCACCATCATTGGCACGCTCTTAGGGCTCGGCGCCTATCACACATTCTTCTTCGTCGTCGTGCCGATCATGGCCGGCGGGGTCGGTGAGGGCGCGATCCCGCTGTCCATCGGCTATGCGCAGATCCTGCACCAGGGGCAGGGCGATCTGTTCGCCCAGGTGCTACCGCCGGTGATGCTCGGCAGCCTGACCGCGATCCTGCTGGCGGGCACGCTCAACTTTGTCGGCAAGAAATATCCGCATCTCACCGGCGAAGGGCGCCTGCAACCCGGCGAGCATGACGAACTTGAATTCGAGGAAGACCACGACGAGACCTATGTCGACGTGACGACCATCGCCGCCGCCGTGGTCACCGCGGTGACGCTTTATCTGATCGGCGCGCTGACGCAGCGGCTGTTCGGCTTTCCGGCGCCGGTGGCGATGCTTGTTCTCGCGGTGCTGCTGAAGCTCGCGCGCGCGGTGTCGCCGTCGCTGCAGCTCGGCGCCTTTCATGTCTACAAGTTCTTCTCGACGGCGGTGACCTATCCGCTGCTGTTCGCCATCGGCGTATCGCTGACGCCCTGGGACAAGCTGGTGGCGGCCTTCACCTTGCCCTATCTGATCACCATCGTTTCGACCGTGGTGTCGATCATCGCGACGGGATTTTTCGTAGGCTCCTGGCTGAGAATGTATCCGATCGACACCGCCATCGTCACCGCCTGCCACAGCGGCCAGGGCGGCACCGGCGACGTCGCCATCCTCACCGCGGGCAATCGGATGCAGCTGATGCCCTTCGCCCAGATCGCCACCCGCATCGGCGGCGCGGCGACCGTGACTTTGGTGCTGATTATTCTGTCGCAGATCGGGTAGTGCAATGCGGGGAAGGTGCGCGCCGCGATGGACGACCACGCTAGGTCGCTTCGCCGCAGCGCGCTGAAAGGCCGTTGTCCGCCACGCGGCGATCCTTTAACGTCCCCGCCCGCAGAACCACCCTAGAGATAATAAAAAAGGCCTGCGACAGGGGAGAACGAGATGCGCGTCACAATACGTAAATCCTCGATGTGGACGGCTGCCGCCGCCGGCATTATTGCTGCAGCTTGCGCGTTGCCACCCGGCGCGGCGCGTGCGCAAGCGCCGATGGTGATGAAGATATCGCTGGCCGCGCTCAATGATCCGCTGCATCAATTCGCCAAGGATTTTGCCGCTTTGATCGACAAGGATTCCGGCGGCCGCATCAAGACTGAGATCTATCCGGCAAGCCAGCTCGGCTCGATTCCGCGTCAGATCGAAGGCACGCAATTCGGCGCCATCCAATGCGTGATTACGCCGCCGGAATTCTATTCGGGAATCGACGAGCGCTTCGAGGTGATGGCGGCTCCTGGGCTTGCCGCCTCGCTGGCGCACGCGCAGCGCCTCGCCGGCGATCCGGAAGTGCTGAAACTGATGCTGTCGCTCGGCGCCGACAAGGGCTTGCACGGCGTCGCCATGTTCACTTCGCAGCCGTCATCGATCATCGCCAAAAGCGCGGTGCGCCATCTCGCCGATCTGCAGGGCAAGAAGCTTCGGGTCTTTGCCTCGCAATTCCAGAGCGTCGCCTTCGGCCGGCTCGGCGTGACCCCGGTGGCAATGACGCTCGGCGACGTGCTGCCGGCGCTGCAGCAGGGCGCCATCGACGGCGCCGTCGCCGGCACCGTGATCTATTCGGCGATGCACTATGTGGACGCCGCGAAATACGTCACCAATATCGGCCAGCCGGTGATCTTCGGCTACGCCGCCGTCAGCAAGAAATGGTACGATGCACTGCCTGCGGACTTGCAGCAGGTGATCGATAAGGATGCTGCAACCGCAATGACGCAGGTCAATCCGCAAACCGTCGAGATCGACGCCAATGCCGACAAGCGCTGGCTCGACAGCGGCGGCGAGTTGATCGACCTGCCGGCCGACGAGCAGGCTTCGATGCTCAAAACCTTGTCGAGCGTTGCCGAGGACGTATCGAAGACCAAGCCCGCGGTCAGCGCCGCCTATCAGATCGTGGCCGCCGCCGCGCAGCGGACCAAATAGCCGCGGCGCCAGGTTGGCCGTCGCCAGGGGGGAATGACATGGGGCTGGCAAAACGTAAATATTCCGCGCTGGCGCTGCTTGCGGCCGGCGCGGTTGTCTTGGCATCGGCGTTCGGCACGGCGCGCGCCGACGACAAGACCTATGTGATGAAGATCGGCACGCCGACCGTCAACGACACGCCGGAGAACTTCGTCAGGCTGTTCGGCCCGATGGTCGAAAAGGATTCCGGCGGCCGTATCAAGATCGAGCTTTATTCCGCCTCAAAACTCGGACCGATGGCGCGCGAGATCGAGGGCCTGCAATTCGGCTCGATCGAATGCGCGATCATTCCGCCGGAATTCTTCGTCGGCGTCGACGAGCGCTTCGAACTGCCGGCGACGCCGGGGCTCGTCGATTCGCTCGCCCATGGCCAGCGGCTTTCGGCGCAAGCCGACTTCAACAAGCTGATGCTCGGTCTCGGCGCCGACAAGGGCCTGCACGGTATTGCGATCGTCATGGCGCTGCCGTCGTCGTTGATTTCCAAGGCGCCGATCCGCCATCTGGCCGACATGAGCGGCAAGAAAATTCGCGTCACTGCCTCGAAGCTGCAGCTCGAAGCATTCGGCCGGCTCGGCGCCTCGCCGGTCGCGCTCTCGACCGGCGACATCCTGCCGGCGCTGCAGCAGGGCGCCATCGACGGCTCGATTTCCGGCATCACCGTCTACAATGCCATGCACTTCCAGGACGCGGCGAAATACGTCACCGAGATCGGCCAGCCGGCGATTTTCCTGATCATCGAAACCAGCAAGCGCTGGTTCGAGGCGCTGCCCAAGGATTTACAGGAGATCGTCGATCGCGATGCCGCAGCCGCCGCGGCCGCGCTTAGCCCGACGACGGCGACGCTCTACGACAACGCCCGCAAATCATGGACCGACAATGGCGGCGAGCTGATCAGCTTTCCGGCCGACGAGCAGGCGGCGATGATGAAGACGCTGGCTGGCGTCGGCGAGGACGTTGCCAAGACCAAGCCGCAACTGTACGAGGCTTTCAAGGTGGTGACGGAGGCCGCCAAGCGTACGCGTTGAATATGTGATAAGGAAAGGTGCCGATAGCACGTTGCAGTCGATGGGGGTCGACATGGTGCGCACCGGACGTGGATTAGCGACATGGTCGCGGGCGGCCATGCTCGCGCTGAGCCTATCGTTGATCGCGCCGGGCGTGGCGCGCGCCGCCGACGACAAGCCCATCATCATGAAGATCGCGCTGGCGACGCTCGACGACGTTCTGCATCAATACGCCAAGAACTACGCCGCCGCGGTCGAGAAGGATTCCGGCGGCCGCATCAAGGTCGAAATCTACCCGGCGAGCCAATTGGGCTCGATCCAGCGTCAGGCCGAAGGCGTGCAATTTGGCGCCATCCAATGCCAGATCGTCGCGCCGGAGTTTTTGGTCGGCATCGATGAGCGCTTCGAAGTGCTGGCGGCGCCCGGCCTGGTGACGTCGATGGCTCAAGGCCAGCGCCTTGCCGCCGATCCGGCGGTGCGCCAGCTGTTGCTCGGGCTCGGCGCCGATAAGGGACTGCATGGCGCGGCGCTGCTGATGTCGACGCCGTCCTCGGTCATCGCCAAAGCGCCGATCCAGCATCTGGCCGACTTCAAGGGCAAGAAGGTCCGCATCTTCGCCTCGCAATTCGAGGCCGTGACGATGAAGCGGCTCGGCGCCACGCCGAAGCCGATGACGCTCGCCGAAGTGCTGCCGGCGTTGCTCGACAATTCGATCGACGCCGCGGTATCCGCGCTCACCATCTTCGGCCCCATGCATTTCGAGAGTGCGGCGAAATACGTCACCGAGATCGGCCAGCCGGCGATCTTCGGCATCGTCGAGCAGAGCAAGAAATGGTACGATTCGTTGCCGGCTGACCTGCAGCAAATCCTCGACAAGGACGCAGCTGCTGAGTCGGTTACGATCAATCCGCAGGCGATTGCGATCGACGACGACGCCCGCAAGGCTTGGCTGGCGAGCGGCGGCGAATTGATCAGCCTGCCGGACGACGAGCAGTCGAGCCTGCTCAAAATCGTTGCAGGCGTCGGCGACGAGGTGTCGAACGCCAAACCTGATCTCAGCGCCGCCTATAAAGTCGTCACCGAGGCGGCGCAGCATTTGCGATAAGTCAGAATCCCGTTGTCGCGGGGAGGGCGATCATCTAACGTCGCGGCCGGACGCAAAGAGGTGGAAAACCCGGTCGGGGGAATCGGGCGCGGCAGTCCGTCACAAAGAAAAAAATCCGCCATCGGCGCAATATCGATGCCATCGGGGCGTTCTTTTAGGGGAAGAAGCCTGCGGTATCGCGCTAGGTCTGTTTCAGCCTAAGCCGGGTTAGAGGGAGTAGAACATGCAATCTGGGAATCGTGCAATTTTTGCGCGTGCGGTGGGAGCCGCGGGCGTATCGGCACTGGCTCTGGCGCTCACGCTCGGCGCGGCGCAGGCGCAAGACAAGACCTTCGTCATGAAGGTCACGCTCCCAACCATCAACGACGCGCCGCACCAGTTCGCCAAGGATTTCGCCGCCGCCGTCGAGAAGGATTCCGGCGGCCGTATCAAGGGCGAGGTCTATCCGGCGAGCCAGCTCGGCTCGATCCCGCGGCAGATCGAAGGCGTGCAATTCGGCGCCATCCAGGCGGCCGCGGTGCCGCCCGAGTTCTTCGTCGGCGTCGACGAGCGCTTCGAGGTAATGGCGGCGCCCGGGCTCGTCGATTCGCTCGAGCACGGCCAGCGCGTCGCCGGCGATCCGGCGGTGCTCAAGCTGATGCTCTCGCTTGGCGCCAACAAGGGTCTGCACGGCGTCGGCCTGATGATGGCGCAGCCGTCCTGCGTCATTTCCAAGACCGGCATCCGCCATCTCGCCGATTTCAAGGGCAAGAAGATCAGAATCTTCGCCTCGCAGTTCCAATCCACGGCGTTTGATCGTCTCGGCGCGACGCCGGTGGCCATGACGCTTGGCGACGTGCTGCCGGCGTTGCAGCAGGGCGCCATCGACGGCTCGGTCGCCGGCATCGGACCGTTCGTGCATTTGCACTTCGTCGATGCGGCGAAATACGTCACCGAGACCAATACGCCGGCTATCTTCATCATTATGGAAGTCAGCCAAAAGTGGTACGACTCGTTGCCGAAGGACTTGCAGGAGGTCGTCGACAAGGACGGCGCCGCGGTTTCGAAATCGATCAATGCGACGGCACTGAAGATGTATCAGGAGCAGCGCAAGGCGTGGACCGACGGCGGCGGCGAACTGATCAGTCTGCCGCGCGAGGAGCAGGCTGAAATGATGCGCATGCTCACAAGCGTCGGCGACGACGTTTCGAAGACTAAGCCTTCCGTCCGCGAGGCCTACGACATTGTCAGCGACGCCGCCAAGCGGACGCGACAGGCGCCGAGTCAATGATCTGAAACAGACTGCGATCGGGCAGATCCGACCATGATGGACGGTTTGGTCAAAGGCGTGCGCTGGCTGCTGATGGTCACCCGCACAGTGTCGGGAATCTGCCTGCTCGCCAGCGTGGCAATCAATTTCATCAACATCATCGGCCGTTACTTCTTCAGCGTTTCGATCCCATGGGCGGAAGAGATCATGCTCTTCCTCATGGTCGGCTGCGTGTTCACCGGCTGCTGCGCCGTGGCCTGGGAGGGACGGCAAATCCGCATGGACGTCGTCGTCTCCATGCTGCCGGCGAAGCTGCGCGATTTTCTCGCGCTATTGTCCGAACTGGTAATGATCGCGACCGCGGTGGCGGTCACCGTCTTCGCCTGGCCGGTGATCACGCAACTCGCCGCGTTCGACGAGCGCAGCCAGGCGGCGAACTTCCCGCTGGTCATTCCGCAGGCGATGATCCCGATCGGCTACACCTTGATGGCGCTTCTGGTCGCGGTGCGGCTCATGCGACGCCCATCGCGCGCCCCCGGCGCCGACGCTTCGCAGCATTAGGCGGGTCGCGACGATGGGTTATTTCGTCTACTTCGCGCTGCCGGTCATCCTGCTGATCATCGGATTCCCGATTTTCCTGATCCTGCTGGTGACCTCGATCGTCGCGGTGCTGACGGTTGCCGACGTGCCGACCGAGGCGATCCAGACCTACATGTTCGGCAGCCTGGATAATTTTCCATTGCTCGCCGTGCCGTTCTTCGTGCTGGCCGGCGAGATCATGGCGCAGGGCGGCATCGCCCGGCGCGTGATCTCCATGGTGATGGCGATTGTCGGCGGCATGCGCGGCTCGCTCGCGGTGACGACGGTGGCGGCGTCTGAGCTGTTCGGCGCCATGTCGCATACCGCCGTCGGCACCGTGGTGGCGATGGGCCGCATGATCTATCCCTCGCTCAAGGAGGGCGGCTACAACGACCGCTTCGCCGTCGGGCTGATCGCGTCTTCGGGCGCGATTGCCGTCGTCATTCCGCCGTCGATCGCCATGATCCTTTACGCCATCTCGGCGGAGCAATCGGCGGTGCTGTTGTTTACGGCGGGCATCCTGCCGAGTCTTCTGATCGGCGCCATCGATGCCGCCTATGTGATGGGCTACGCCAGATGGAAGGGCGTGCCGCTCGGCCCGCGCGCGAATTGGGCGACGATCTGGAAGACCAGCAAGGACGCGAGCTGGGCGGTCGGCTCGCTTGCGGTGATCTTCGGCGGCATTTACGGCGGCGTGTTCACGCCGACCGAAGCCGCAGGCGTCGCTGTGGTCTATTCGCTCGCTGTCACCATCTTCGTCTATCGCGAAGTCGACATCGCCGGGCTGTGGCGCATTCTGATGGCGTCGGCGTTCTTGATCTCGCAGATCCTCTTGATCGTGACCTCTGCCGGCATCTATTCCTGGCTGTTGACGACCAGCGGCATCCCGCAACAGATCGTCGCGTCGATCAGCGCCTTGGATATGCCGCGTTGGGAGCTGCTGCTCATTCTCAATGTCGGCTTGCTCTTGGCCGGCAGTTTCCTCGAGCCGCCCGCCGCGATCCTCATCCTGACGCCGCTGTTGCTGCCGATCGTGCGCGGCGTCGGCGTCAACCCGATTCACTTTGGCATCATCGTGGCGGTCAATCTCAGCCTCGGCATGTACACGCCGCCGTTCGGACTTAATCTGTTCTCATCGCAGGCGATCTTCAATGCGCCGCTCAGCCGCATTTATCTCGGCGTGTTACCGTTCCTGGTGGTCAATTTCATCGCTTTGATGATTATTACTTACATTCCCGAGATATCATTGGTGCTTGTGAAACATTAGTTTCAAATCGCGGGCAAGTTCCAGCCGCGAGTTCGGAACCAATAGGCTTGCGATTCGTTGTAATTTTGCGGGGTCATCCCGCGATAAGGAGACGTTTCCAATGTCCAACAATCCAAATCAAGGCGGGCAGCAAGGCGGTCAAGGTGGTCAACAGGGCGGCCAGCAGAATCCCGGCCAGCAGAAACCCGGCCAGCAGCAGCAGGATCCGGGCCGTCAGGGCGGGCAGCAGGGCGGTCAGCAGAAGCCCGGCCAGCAGAGCGGCCAGCGCTAACCGCATCCCATAGATCGATCTAAAGGTCCCCCGGCTTCGGCTGGGGGACTTTTTTCATCGCTTTTCATTGTTATCTCGGCGCCGGAATCGCGCTAGAAAGTCATGATACGCTATTCGCCGGCCGGGGCGACGACATGAAACTTTTCCGATGCCAATTTTGCGGGCAATTACTTTATTTCGAAAATACCAGATGCGAGAAATGCGGACGCCGCTTGGGTTACATTCCCGGCGCCGAAATGTTATCCGCGCTCGAGCCCGAAGGGGATAAATGGCGCGCCCGTGCCTCCAAGGGCAAGCTCTACCGCTTCTGCGCCAATGCCGAGTTCGGTGTCTGTAATTGGCTGGTCGATGCCAACAGCGCCGATAAATTCTGTATCGCGTGCCGGCATAACCGCACGATTCCCGACACTTCGATCGACAGTAATGTGGTGGCTTGGCGCAAGATCGAGCTTGCCAAGCACAATCTGTTTTACACGCTGCTCAAGCTCAAACTGCCGCTCGACGGCCGCGCCGATCAGGACCAAGCCAGGCGCGAACGCCTGGTGTTCGATTTTCTGGCGTCACCGGCGATGCCCAACGCGCAGACGGTCATGACCGGACACCAGAACGGCGTGATCACCGTTGCGCTCGAGGAGGCCGACGACGTCGAGCGGGAAAACCGCCGCGCCTCGATGCACGAGCCCTATCGCACGCTGTTCGGCCACTTCCGCCACGAGGTCGGACATTATTATTGGGACGTCCTGGTCCGCGACGGCGGCCAGCTGGGCGGCTGCCGCGCGATCTTCGGCGACGAGCGGACCGATTACCGGCAGGCGCTGCAGAACTACTACGCGACGGGCGCACCGGCGAATTGGCGGGACAATTTCGTCAGCGCCTACGCGACGGCGCATCCGTGGGAGGATTTCGCCGAAACCTGGGCGCATTATCTGCATATCGTCGATGCCTTGGAGATGGCGCGGGCCTTCGGCATTTACGTCAATCCGCCGCTGGCGAAGGAGGGCGAATTGGAAGCCGAAGTCGACTTCCAGCCCTATCGCGCGCCCGACGTGGCGAGCCTGGTGGATACCTGGCTGCCGCTGAGCAACGCGCTCAACGCGCTCAACCGCACCATGGGCCAGCCCGACGCTTATCCGTTCATTCTGTCACCCGCCGTGATCAAAAAGCTGGGCGCCATCCACGACCTCATTCACGGCGACGGCATTGCGGCGACGACTTGACGCCGAAATTCAGTTTGCCGACCAAATGCCGATGGTCTTGTCGTCGCTGCCGGAGGCAAGCCGGCGGCCGTCGGGCGAGAATGCCAGCGCCCGAACACTACCTTTGTGTCCGGTGAGCGCGCGCAGGAACTGTCCGCTATCGGCGTTCCAGGCGACGATGCTGCCGTTGCTGCCGCCGGCGAAAATGCTCTTGCCGTCGGTGGAGAACGCCACCGAATCCACGTGGTCAGATTCCGTGGCCAATTTTCGGATGAGCTGGCCGTTCGCCGCGTTCCAGATGAAGACCGCATCGCCGCTACCCGCCGCGGCGATCCACCTGCCGTCGGGCGACACCGCGACCGACAGCAGCGGCCCCGAATGGTCGTTGAGCGTTCGCAACAGCCGCCACGTTCCGGTATCCCAAATGTTGACCGTGCCGTCCCTGCTCGCCGATACGATGGCTCTGCCATTCGAAAAGTACGCCACTGAGGTGACCACGTCGTCATGGTCTCGCAGGCTGAGCGGTTGTTCGCCGTTATCGATGTTCCAGATTTTAACGGTGGTGTCGCCGCTGCCGGCGGCGATGTGAGTGCCATCCGGTGAAACTGCGATCGACCACACCGTCGGAGGCGTTTTCCACGAAAAATTTTGATCGGCGCGAAGCGTGCGAAGCAATTGGCCGGAGGCGGCGTCCCAGACCAGGATGGCGCGATCGAGGCTGCCGGAGACGATGCGTTTGCCGTTCGGCGTGAACGCGACCGACGACACGGTATCGGAATCGCCGCTCATGGTGCGCAATATTTGTCCACTGCCGGCGTCCCAGAGCTTGGCCGACTTGTCGTAGCTTCCGGAGACCAGTGTTTGTCCGTTTGGCGAAAAGGCAACCGAGGACACTGCGCCGGTATGTCCCGTCAGCGTGAGCAGGCGCTGGCCCAGATTGCCGGAGCCGCCCGACAGGCCGAACACCAGGGCAACGATCGCAACGACCGCGACCGCGCCGACGATCCCCAGCCGCAGCATGCGTCCCTGCTGGCTCGCCGGCCATGCCATGTCGCGCCAGTCGACGGTCGCTGCCGCGGCAGACATGAACGAAACCGGCATTGCCAGGCTCGCCGCTTTGGCAGCGGCACCGCCCGCCGGCGCCGCGGCGCGGCTGCCGGTATCCTTCTTGCGCGGCGCTTCGGCGGCGGCAGCCGCCTGGCGCTCGGCCGTGCTCTGCTTCGGCGGTTCGGTCGGGGTTTTGGTTTCGCGGCTCGGCGGCGACTTCGGCGCCTGTTCGAGAATCGCATCCATGGCGCGGATCAACCGGTCCATGTGATAGTCGAAGTCCTGGCCGGTATCGACCTTCACCGCGTTGCGGAACGCGAAATCCTTCAAGCTCGGCGGCAGCAGGTCGGAGCCCGGCATCTTGGTTGAGCCGATCAGCACCGGAATGAGCGGCACGCGGCGGCGCAGCGCAGTCTCAACCTCGACGCGGACCGGATCGGATTCTTCGTGGATGCGGTCGGCGGTGCCGTCGGAGGCCATGCCGAGCCACTGCGGTCCGACGATGGCCAGAAGGATATGGGTCTTGAGCAGGGTCTGATTGATGTGGACGCGAAAATCGATGCCCGGCGGAATATCGTCGATGTCGCGGAAGATCGCTTCCTTGCCGTAATGGGCGATCAGCCGGTCGAAAATCCGGCCGGTCATCGCCTCGGAATCCGCGCGGCGGTAGGAAATAGCGATCTTGGGCATCAGAGCCGGTTCTGCCGGATATCAAACATCCTGACCTCTGAAGTCTCCCATCGCGGTCGCCGCTCGGCGTGACCGAAGCCTATAGCACGTCCCGGCGCCTGCCATGTCGTGACACGGCAGACGTCGTTACCGGCGTCGGCGCCAGTTTAAGAATTGAGGTCGCGCCCGGCCATCGCCGGGGCCGACTGCCAAGATTTGAACTTGCGACGCTCAACCCTCAAGCCGCAGATTCCGGCTGTTTTCTTGTTGTGTCAATGCCTTGTCTGATCCGCCGCAGTGCCGCCCGATTGATTGCTAAAAGCCGATTCCTCGGGCAATATCCGCGGCCAAAATCGCAAAAAAAGCACGATCAGTTCGCAGCGGGAGACGGCAATGCACGGGCTCGGCAAGTCCTCGATTTGGATGGCTGCGGGGTTCGCATTGGTCGGCGGCCTTGTGCTGCTGCAGCCGATGGCGGCCTCGGCCCAGATCAATATCGAAGGCCTCATCCGCGGCGCCATTGAGCAGGGCTGTTGCTATGGTGGCGGCGGCGGGAATTATCGCTATCGGTCGTCAGGCTCCGGCGCCGCCCGCCACGTCAAGATTCATCAGAACGACGACTCTTCCTCGGCCCCGGTGGACAAGACCAAGGAAAAGGACGCCACCCAGGTGGAGACGCCGAACAACAACATCGCGCGACAACAGCCATCCGCTCCACCCCCGTCGCAACCCGACACCTCGACGAAGCAGACCAGCGCGGCGCGCAGCAACGACGACCAGCCGGCCTTCTCGCCGTCGCGCTGATCCGAAGAAATATCGTTATTTGACGGCGGCGAGCCGGTCGAGCGCGCGTTGCGCGTCGACGTTGCCGTTGCGGACCGCCTTGGTGTATTGGTCGATGGCGGTCTGGTTGTTTTGCTCGACGCCCAGGCCTTTTTCATACATGAAGCCGAGCCGGAATTGGGCGTCGGCGAATTTCTGGTCGGCGGCCTTGGTGTACCAGGTCAGCGCCTGGGCATAATCCTTGTCGATGCCGTGGCCGAAGAAATACATGTCGCCGAGATTCTTCTCCGCCTTGGCGTATCCATGGTCGGCCGCCTTCTGAAACCAGTCGAGCGCCTGCTTGTCGTCCTCCGTGATGCCGTCGGTGCCGGTGGCGTAGAACGTGCCCATCAGGTTCTGCGCCTCGGGATAGCCGTGCTCGGCGGCGCTGCGATAAAGCTGCACGGCTTTCGCCACGTCCTTGCCGGTGCCAATTCCCTTCTCGTACATGAAGCCGAGCCGATATTGCGCATCCGGCCAGTCCTGCTGCGCGGCTTTGAGATACCAGGACAGCGCGTCGAGATAGCTTTGCTCCAAGCCGCCGCGGCCGAAGAAATACATGTCGCCGAGATTGGTTTGCGCCTTGGGCAGTCCCTGGTTCGCCGCCTTGCGATACCACTCGAC
>Ga0187862_10003482_pt1 | contig 15316 bp, 12 predicted proteins | sample June2016WEW_10_1_FD_133003 | JGI IMG/M metagenome (GOLD analysis project Ga0187862, IMG submission 133003) | Peatland microbial communities from SPRUCE experiment site at the Marcell Experimental Forest, Minnesota, USA - June2016WEW_10_150 | ecosystem: Environmental > Terrestrial > Soil >...
AGCCGGGATTTCCCATTTGACTTGTTGTTCATAGTGCAAGTTGAGTTTTATTCGCCGTTTCCGCGATTTTCCCCCCCGCCTCTTGGCTTGTCAAGGCCTTTTTCACCATCAAAACCCTGTTTTTCAGAGCCGCCGCGCCATTGGGCATGAGGTTTGACGCTCCAAACAGCCCTTTGAGCCGGAGGCAGGGACACTTCACCCGTATTGACTGATGTTTTGATTCGGTTTTCGTTCATCCGCTGGCCACGGCGGGCAGGCGCAGGCGGGTGATTGCCTGAAGGATTGAGCGGAATAGCTCACGCGGCACCGCCACTTCCGCCATCTGAAAGACCACTTTCTTTGAATGGCGCACCACTTTGGCCCCAATCTTGATCAACTTTTCCCGCAGCGTCGTCAGCGTCCAGTGTCGCACCGACCGGGGCAGGACCGCCTGCCGCAAAAAGTTGCCCAGGTTGTAGGCCAGCACGAACAGTTGCAGCCGCACCTGGTTGTCCGCAAAATCGTGACAGGACAGCCGCGTCCATTTGACCGCGTTTTTCCCTTCCTTGATCCACTGTTCCGCCGTCCCCCGCTGGTTGTAGAACCGCACCACCGCTTTGGCCGGTCGTTTCAGATTGGTCACAATGAAACCAATGCGGGGAAACAGCTCGCCGCTGTGCCATTCCACCTTGGCCACCACCCGGCGGGCTTGAGTCCAACTTTTGGCTTGATACAAGAAACCGGCATACCAAACCACCGGCGTATTGGACGGACGGCCCACTGGCCGGGTCAGGATGTGCTCGATGTCCCGATACAACGCATCATTCGCCGGCAGACGAATGGCATACTCAAACCCTTCGGCTTCCAGATACTCATACAGTTCCGGTTGGGCAAACGCCGCATCCGCCCGAAAATAGCGACGCAAGTTCCTGCCCTGGTAGCGGGCCACTATGCGTTCCAGCACGGCCCGCCAATCCTTGGCGCTATGCACGTTGCCTTCGCGCAACAAGGTTCCTTCCACATCGCCAAACTGGTTGAAGCAAAACAGCGGATGATAGCAGGTGCAGGCGAAATGGCCGTTGTAGGCGGTGCCTTCCTGTTCGCCATAGGTCTCGCTCACCGAACTATCCATGTCCAGGGTCAGTTCCCGCATGGCTCGGTGTTCGCGCAGCCGGTCAATCCAGTTCCCGGAAAACTTCGTCAAGGCGTTCAAGTTCTTCGGTTGCGTCAACACCTCGGTCTCGAAGCGTCCCATCTGGCTGGTCGAGGCCGCCGTGTGTTCAGTGGCGCGTCCACCCACCACCTGCCGCATCGCCGGATCCACCGAGAGCCGTTCGGCGTCATTGGTGTCTTCGTAACCGCCCAACCGGCTGTAGAGGGACTGCCTCAACATCGCGGTCATCGAATGTTGGATGTTTTGACCCGTGCGCCAATCGCTCAACAAATCTTCCGCCGGGGCGGTCAGGCCCAGCGCCTCATCCACTTCCCGGTAGGCCAGCAGCCCGGCGTCAGAGGTGACCTGGGAACCATGAAACTCCAGCCTCAAACGGCTGTCGAAACTTACTCGCAAAGCCTCGTTTTTGCCCGCACCCGCCAGATTCGTCATTTTTTCTTGCTTGAACATAGAGAAAAGCCTTTGTTTATACGGCTTTAGTATAGGTCACTAACTTCTGTTTTTGAAGTCTATTTGGGAAATCCGGGATTAGATTCTTGTCTTGGTTCAGTGTGAAATGGACTTTTCCAGTTCACGTTTAACCACCAAAAAGCCTGAGGATTCCTGCCCCCAAGCCCCAGCCTTCCGGCAGGCAGGCAAGTTTTTAAGGCATGTGGAGGCTCTGAAATAAGGGTCTCCAAGGGTTTTTTCGGGGAGGTTTTGGCCTCGCCAAAAAATGGAGGCGGTTTTTATTTCGTCGCCCCATCCCGTTATCCCTCGGCGGGTTGCTCTTCAGCAGAGCCCGCTTCTGTTTCACGGGACGGGGCCATCATCGCTACGGCAGGCTGTCCTGTCAAGTTCGTTTTTTCCTCCGAACCAACCAACGCCGCCCTGGCGGCCTGCCGCTTGGCCTGTCGCTGTCGGCGGGCGGCTTGAAGCTTGCGGTCCCGCGCGGCGAAGATCTCCGGCTCGCGCCCCGCTCCTTCCCGGATTGGTTCCTATGGATTCTTCCTCGGATTGCCGCGCTGGGCCTTGGCGTCTTGGTGACTTTGCGTTGAAAGCTCTCCTTTATCCGTGTAATCCGTGAAATCCGTGGTGGTCTTCTTTTGATTGCGCTTTCACCTTCTCTCTGCTGCCGACCATCGAAGCATACCGGGCAAGATTTGCCAAACTTCTAATAACGATTACCAATGCTGATGAACCGGAAATGAATGAAACCATCCAACCGCCAGAATGGCGGCATGCCATGATAAGCCCGTGCGGTACAATAAGTTACGATTAAAATGGGCCGGGGGAATGCCACCTCCAGAAGCTCCGATTTCTCCGATTTTTACCGGCCGCCCGCAGCCTGCTGCCGGCCCGTCCCACTCGCCATCGCGCTTGCCAAGCGGCGGGGGGATTTGTTTTAATCCGCCCGTGCTACATCAACAAACCCTGGGGCAGCCGGCGCAGTTCTCCGGCATCGGCCTGCATAGCGGCAATCGTGTCAACATGACTTTTCTGCCTGCGCCGCCCAACTCCGGCATCACCTTTCGCCGGGTGGACCTGGAGGGCAAGCCCGAAGTGCAAGCCGCCATCGAAAACGTCAGCGCCACCACCCGTTCCACCTCCCTCTCGCGCGGCAACGTCAAAATCCAGACCGTCGAGCACATCCTGGCCGCCTTCGCCGGCCGGGGCGTGGACAACGCCATTGTGGAATTGGACGCCAACGAACCGCCCATCGCCGACGGCAGCGCGCGCGCCTGCGTGAAAATGATCCAGGCCGCCGGCGTCGTCGCGCAAGACGAGCCGCGCGAGATGTTTGTCGTCCAAAGCCCCCTGGTGCTGGAGCAGGGCGAGACCATGCTTTCGGTCTTTCCTCACAACGGCTTCAAAATCAGTTGCACCAGCGCCGACGCCCGCGGGCGCCACACCCAATTTTACAGCCTGGAACTCACTCCCGAATCCTGGGAACGCGACATCGCCCATGCCCGCACCTTCTGCTTCTTCGAGGAGATCGAGGCCCTGATCAAAAACGGCTTGATCAAGGGCGGCAGCCTCGAAAATGCCGTCGTCATCCGCGATGACGCCGTGTTGACGACCGAGCCGCTGCGTTATCCTGAGGAATTCGTCCGCCACAAAATCCTGGACATTATCGGCGACCTCTCCCTGGTCGGCGCGCCGATTCAGGGGCACGTCATCGCCGTCAGGCCCGGTCACGCCGCCAACTGCGAATTCGCCCGCCTCCTCAGCCTGGAAATGCGCAAACCCCTCGAGGCCGCCCAGAGCTTCTCCCCCCCGCCTCCTTCCCCGGCCGCCCAGGGCGAAGCTCCCGCCCAAATTCAAGATGGCGAGTCGCTCGACACCGCGCGCCTCATGCGCATTCTGCCCCATCGCTATCCCTTCCTGATGGTGGACAAAATCACCAAAATCGCCGGACCCAAAATTACGGGCGTCAAGAATGTGACCGTCAACGAGCCTTATTTTCAGGGTCATTTTCCCCTTTACCCCATCATGCCGGGCGTGCTCCAATTGGAAGCCATCGCCCAGGTCGCGGGCGTGATGATGCTGCGGCAGGCCGAGAACTTTGGGAAGATGGCCTACTTCATGTCCGCCGAAAGCGTCCGCTGGCGCAAACCCGTCCGCCCCGGCGACACCCTGGTCATCGAAGTGGAATTGACCAAGTCCCGCGGCAAGATCGGCAAAGCCAAAGGCGTCTGCTCCGTCAATGGCGAAACGGTCAGCGAGGCCGAGGTCACCTTTATGTTGTTTGACCGCCAGTAGGTCCGCCCCATGATCTCCCCAGCCTGCGTGATTCATCCCGCGGCGCAGATCGGCCCGGACTGCGAGATCGGACCCTTTTGTGTCATTGGGGAGCATGTCCAGATCGGCGCCAATTGCCGCCTGCATTCCCACGTCGTGATTGACGGCCACACCACGCTGGGGGAGGGGAATGAAATCTTCCCTTATGCCAGCATCGGGTTGAAATCGCAGGACTTGAAATGGAAGGGCGGCATCACCCGCACCCAAATCGGCAGCCACAACACCTTCCGCGAATACGTCACCATCCACAGCGCCACGGGCGATGGCGAGGTTACAAGCGTCGGCTCCCACAATCATATTCTCGCCTATTCTCACATCGCCCACAACGTCACCCTCGGCGATCACGTCATCATGTCCAACGTCGCCACCTTGGCGGGGCATGTCTGCGTGCAGGATCATGTCGTCATCGGCGGCCTGGCCGCCGTCCATCAGTTTTGCCGCATTGGAACCATGTCCATTATCGGCGGCTGCTCCAAAGTCGTCCAGGACGTCCCGCCCTACATGCTGGCCGACGGCAATCCCGCCGAAACCCGCACGATCAACAAAGTGGGCCTCGACCGCAATGGCGTGTCCGAAGAGGCCCAGGCCGCCCTCAAACATTGCTACAAAATTTTATTTCGCGAGGGACTCACCATCGCCAACGCGCTGGGGTGCATCGAGCAGCAGCAGCCCCCGCTCCCGGAAGTCCGGCGGCTGGTCGAGTTCATTCGCGCCAGCCTGCGCGGCATCAGCAAGTGAAATGGTCTTTCTGCCCATTGTCGTCCGCGAACTGCAGGCCGCTTCCCGGCGCAAAAAAACCTATTCAGTGCGGTTCTGGACCGCGGTGGCGGCGGTGGTGGTTTGCGCCGCCATCATCATTTTCCTCAGTTTCGTTCCGCTCCTCCCTGGCATGGGCTGGGCGAGCATGGGCTGGGCGATTTTCCAGGGTTTGGCCGGCCTCTGTTTCTTCTATTGTCTCCTTCTGGCCGGAAACACCGCCGATTGCGTCAGCTGGGAAAAACGGGAAGGTACCCTGGGGTTGCTTTTTCTCACGGACTTGAGCGGCTGGGATGTGGCCCTGGGCAAACTCTGCGCCAATCCGCTCAAATCATTTTACGCCATCCGCGGCGCCTTCCCGGTCGTGGCCGTGGTCCTGCTCCTCGGCGGCGTGAGCGCCGGACAATTTTGCAAAGTCTCTCTGGCTCTGCTCAATATTTTCTTCTTCTCCCAAGCCGCCGGCCTGCTTGCTTCCGTCTTGTGCCGCGCCTTGGACAGGGCCCACGCCGTCACGCTGGCGCTCTTGTCTGGAATTCTGGCTGGGCCTCCGCTTCTGGCGCTGGCCTTCAGCCCCGGGCGATTCGGCCTTTTGGCCCCTGCTTTGGCCGCGCTTAGTCCCGGCTTTGCTTTTTTCCAGGCGATGGCGCCCAAAGGGGGCCGCTTCTTTTGGACATCCTTGCTGCTGGCGCATTTCGTCTCCTGTTTTCTTTTGGCGCTGGCCAGCCGGCGTCTGCCCCGCTGCTGGCAGGACAAGGCAGGCCCGGCCCGGCTGCGTTGGCGCGACCGGTTCCGCCAGTGGACTTATGGGCCGCCTGATTTTCGCGCAGACCTGCGCCGGCGTTTGGCCAGAATCAATCCGTTTCTTTGGCTCATGAGCCGCAACCGGGTCACCCCGGTCATTTTCCGGGGGTTTCTGGGCGCATTGAGCTGCATTTGGATCGGGTGTGGAATTGCCGCCGGAAAATCCGAATGCATTGTGGATTTCATCATTGGCATTTGTACCAATAATTTGCTCATGATTGCCAGCGTGGCCTCTGAAGCGGGGCATCACCTGGAGGAACAGCGAAGCACCGGGGCGCTGGAATTTGTCCTCTGCTCCACGCCGGTGGCGGTGGAGGAGATTCTGGCCGCTCAATGGATGATGGCATTGCGCCGCCAATTCACCCGGCCTCTGATCTTTGTCTTGGTTTCCGACGCGGCGATGGCCATCCTCGGCCTGTGCTTCAACGGGGCAATGGACAAGTCTGCTTTCGCTTGGTTCGCGGCGGCGGTCATGGCGATTCTGGCCGTGGATCTCTTCGCCGCCGGCTGGGTGGGAATGTGGCGGGCCATGGCCATCAAGCGGCCCACACGCAACGCCGCCGCCGGCGAAACCATCGGTCTCTTGATATTTCTGCCATGCTTCTTTCACGTGGCCATCATCATAAGTTGGGCCGCTGCCCATCAGACTGAGGATTTTCCTGATAGCTTCGCACTCAACCTCGGTCTTTGGTTCGCGCTGGCATTGGCTGTCGCTGCGGTTTTGTCCGTCCTCGCGCGCCGGCGATTGTTGACTCGGTTTCGGCGGATGGCGGTCGTGCAGACGGGCGAACCGGTTGGAATTCCCGGCCAGCTGGGCCGGATGCTGGGGAAAATGGCGGGAGGATGATTACGTCCCAACTGCGCTACTTGGCCGTGCCGTCCTTGAGGTTGTGGTTTTCTTTGAAAACCAGCGCGGCGGAATTCAGGCAAAAACGCAGCCCGGTCGGACGGGGACCGTCGTCGAATACATGGCCCAGGTGGGCGCCACAGCGCGCGCAGAGAATTTCCGTGCGGTCCATGCCGCCGCTGTGGTCCGGCTCTTCGAGGACGTTTTCCTTGGCGACCGGCTGGAAAAAGCTCGGCCACCCGGTGCCCGAATCGAATTTTGCCTCGGAGGTGAACAACGGCAGCCCGCAACAGACACACTCATAAACTCCCGGCTTGTGTTGATCATAAAACGCCCCGCAGAAGGCCGCTTCCGTGCCTTTGCCGCGCGTGATCGCATACTGATCGGCCGTCAACTGCTTGCGCCATTCCGCGTCTGTCTTGACCACCCGGGGTGTGGAAGTCAGCGGGCCGGGGAGACCTTTGTCATCCAAAAAACGCACTTGAATCATGGTGGTTTGATTGGTTGCGGAACGGTTGGCGGTTGCCTCTTTGTTGACATCCTTCGCGGATGGCCCCGGGTGGCAACCGGCCAGAGCCGCCGCGAAAAACGCCGGCGCAACAAGGGCTTTCATGTTCTTCATTAGCATCCACTTTACGCCCCTTCCGGAGTTTTTCAAGTCTTCCAATTCGGATTCGGCCCCGCCATCCCATTTTAACCTTTCAAATTTCAGGCGCTGGATTTACAATGGACCGGCTATGACGAAACCTCCAATCCACGTGGCGGTCACCGGCGCGGCCGGCGCGATCGGTTACTCAATTTTGTTTCGGCTCGCTTCCGGCGAAGTGTTCGGCCGAGACCAGCCGCTGATCTTGCGCTTGGTGGATATCGAACCGGCGTTGCCGGTGTTGGGCGGAGTGATCCTGGAACTGGAGGATTGCGCCTCGCCGGTGCTCCAGAAGATTGTGCCCACCGCCGATCCGGCGGAGGGATTCCGCGGCGTCAGTTGGGCCTTGCTCATTGGCAGCGTTCCGCGCAAGCCGGGGATGGAGCGCAAGGATTTGCTGGCCATCAACGGCAAAATATTCATGGGCCAGGGCCGGGCCTTGCAGGAGAACGCGGCCAAGGATGTGCGGATCCTCGTGGTGGGCAATCCTTGCAACACCAATTGCCTGATCGCCATGAACAGCGCGCCGGACATCCCGCCCGACCGCTGGTTCGCCATGACGCGCCTTGACGAGAATCGCGGCAAAGCCCAGCTCGCGATCAAGGCGGGGGTTGGCCTCGGCGCCGTCTCCAATCTTGGAATTTGGGGAAATCACAGCCCCACCATGTTCCCCGATTTCTATAACGCTAAAATCGGCGGCCAGCCAGTGACCAGCGTCATCAAGGATGAAGATTGGTTGAAGACCACCTTCGTCACCACCGTCGCCCAGCGCGGCACGGCGGTGTTGAACGCGCGCAAAATGAGCAGCGCGGCCAGCGCGGCCAATGCGGCCGTTGACACGGTCAAATCCATTCTCACGCCCGCTCAGTCAGGGAGCAAAGGGTGCTGTTTTTGCTCGCGGGCTTTGGACACCGTCAAATCCATTCTCGCTCCCGCTCCCGCCGGCGATTGGCACAGCGTGTCGGTCTGCTCCGACGGCAGTTACGGCATTGAAAAGGGGTTGATTTGTTCCTTCCCCGTCCGCAGCGACGGGAAGACGTTGCGGATTGTGCAGGGGCTTTCCATCAACGATTTCAGCCGCGCGAAGATCACCGCCAGCGTGGACGAGTTGAAAGGGGAGAAAGCCATCGCCGAGGAGTTGGGTATGCTCAAAGGGTGAACTCAGCCGGGGAGCTTGGGCGCGCGGTTGCTCAGGCCGCGTTCGGTCTGCTTGCGGCGGAATTCTTCGTAGGCGGCGCGATGCTGGGGATATTTGTTTCCCAAAATGGCCGCGGCCAGCAACGCGGCGTTAATCGCACCCGGTTTGCCGATGGCCAGCGTTCCGACGGGAATGCCGCCGGGCATTTGCACCATCGCCAGAAGCGAATCCATGCCGTGCAACGACTTTGATTCCATCGGCACGCCCAGGACCGGCAGGCACGTCTTGGCCGCTGTCACGCCCGCCAGATGGGCCGCCCCTCCCGCCCCCGCGATGAGGACTTCCAATCCGCGCCCTGCCGCGCCCGAGGCGTATTCAAACAAGAGATCGGGCGTGCGATGGGCGGAAATAACCTGCGCTTCGTAGGGCACGCGCAGCTCCTCCAGTTGGGCGGCCGCGTGCTGCATCGTTTCCCAATCCGACTGGCTTCCCATGATGATGCCCACCAGCGGCTTTGTGTATTCGTGTGACATGCGTTGCCAGCGTAAAGTTTTCGATTTAATTTGAAAGTTAAAAATCTACCTCGCCGCCGCATCCAGCGCGTGGCGCACGATGGCGGGAGTCAAGAACGTCGGCAGCACCTGGGGGTCCTGGGCCAGGTCTTTGGAATACACCAGCACCAACGGCACTCCGGAAGTGTTGTGCCGGCGCAATTCGGCGAGGATTTGCGGGTCTTGGTGCGTGAAGTCCGCCTCAAACGCCACGGCGCCGATGGCCTTGAGTTTCGCCCGGGTCTGCGCGATTTCCAGGCTGCTGGCCTTGTTGACTTTGCAGGTCAGGCAACTCCTGGCCGTGAAGTCCACCAGCACCGGATGCCCTTGGCGCCGCGCCTGTGCGACGGACTCCGCGCTCCAGACTTTCCAATCAATGCCTTCTCTCCGGCCATTGGCGGGCAGGCGCCACTGAAGTTCCCCCTCCAAAATCGCCCCGTAACCCGCCGCCGCCAGCAGAAGACAAATCGCCCCCGCAAGCTGCTTGCGGCGCGTTCCCCGTTGCACAAACTCACCCCAAATCCACGCTGCCAGCGCCAGGATGACCAAAAAAAGCTCCAGCCAGAGCGCGTCATCTCCGTCGCGCGATGTCACCCAGACCAGCCACAGCGCCGTCGCCAGCATCGGAAAGCCCATGGCGATTTTTATCTTCTCCATCCAGGCGCCCGGTTTGGGCAGGGCCTTGAGCAGTCGTGGTTCCCAGCAAATCAATACAAAAGGAAACGCCAGCCCGGCTCCGGCCGCCAAAAAAACCAGCACCGTCACGTCCGGCGGTTGGGTGAAGGCAAACGCCACCGCCGCGCCGAGAAATGGCGCCGTGCATGGGGTTGCCAGCACGGTCGCCAGCACCCCGTTGAAAAACGCCCCGCCGCAGCCTTGTCGCGACGCCAGATTGGCTGCTGACCCCATCACCCGCGCACCCAGCGCAATGTCAAAGACGCCGAAAAGGTTCAGGGCGATCAGCGTCATCAGCACCGTCAGGATCACTTGGAATTGCGGATTGCGAAACGCGTCTCCCCAACTGGCCAGTCCGCCGGCCCGTTGCCCGGCGATGGCCAGCGCTGCCAGGGCCGCAAAGGACGCCATCACACCGATCCCATAGACCAGTCCAAGCTGTCGCACCCGTCCGGGCGACTCTCTGGATTGATTGACAAAGCTGAGCACCTTCAGCGCAATCACCGGCAACACGCATGGCATCACATTGAGAATCAGCCCCCCGGCAAAGGCAAACAGCAACATGAGAACCAACGAGCCTGACGCGCCCGCCGGCGGCAACGCGGGGGCGGAGGGCGCCGCCAAAGGCAGATTGACCTCCACGGCTAGAGGGTTTGGCGAATCGCCGCGGCCCACCAGGATTCCCGCCAGGCGTTCCGGCCAGGCGCCATCGCCTTTCTTGACCACTTTGCGGAGGAGAATATGGCCCGGTTGTCCGGGCAAATTCTCCGTCGCTCCTTGCACGTCGGCGGACTGGTTTTCGTAGGGATAGAAATCACCCGGCCTGTCCGCGCTTTCCCAGTCAATAATAACCGTCCGGGTGTCGCCCGGCAAAATGCCGTCCCATCGCGCCGTCGCATGAGGGGCCGGCTCGATCCGCGGCAATCGGCGGCGCCACTGCTCAATCAGCGTGGCACTGGCGGAAGGTTTATCCTCGCCGCCCACGGCCAACAGGCCGCTGACCACTGCGTTGGCGGGTACGCACAATCCCTTGTCCTCGCATTCGAGCCACTTCAGCGCCGCGCCAACCCGCACAGGCCCGGCGGGCAGCGAGCCGTCCAGCTTCATTGGAACTAGCAAGACAACGGTATCGTCATAGCCGTAGGTGACGAGGGAAATGTTGCCGGCCGTGGTTTCCGTTTTTCGGGGGATCGGCCAGTTGATTTCCCCCGCGCTCACTCCCGCGGGCAGCGTCCATGCGACCGTGGTGGGCATTCCGGCGTCGCCGCCGAAGCGCCAATAGGTATGCCAATGGGCGTCCATTTTCAGCTCGATCCCCGCCCAGATCGTTTCTCCCGGCTTGGCCGCCTCCGCCGAAAAGAGCAACCGCGCACGGGTATGGCCCGCGGGAGCACCCGGGAAATCACCCTGGGCAATGCCTTGAAGGCTCAGGCAGGCCGCCAAAATCGTGAGGCACAAACGCTTCATCCGCCCACACAATAACCCTATTGATATCGAATCGGCAAGACGGGAGGAATTCTCCAATCCTGAGGGAAACCCATGGAGAGTGACCATTATTTTTCTCCAGAACCCGGCGTCGGCGCGAGCAGTGGCAAATCCGCCTCCAGGGCGGTGGGGTTTGAGGAATCGCTGTTGCCCACGAGGATTCCGGCAAGTTTCTCCGGCCATTCACCCTCGTTCTTTTTCAGTGTCTTGCGCAGGCGCAAGTGGCCTGGCGGCGCGGGCAGGGAAACCGTCGGCCCTTCCACGTCGGAGGGTTGGTGTTCGTAGGGGTAGAAATCAGCCTGCTTATCCGCGCTTTCCCAGTAAATAATAACGGTTCGCGTGTTGCCCGGGGCCATCTTCTCCCACTGGGCGGTCGCGTGAGCGGGTGCGCCGGTGCGGGGCAGCCGGGCGCGCCACTGCTCCAGCAACACCCCGTCCACCGAGGGCTTACTCGCCACGCCGACCGCCAGATTGCCGTTCAAAACCGATTTCCGCGGCACGCAGACGCCTTGGTCCTCGCATTCCAGCCAGGTGAGCGCCGCGCTCAATTTGAGCGGCCCCGAGGGCAGGCTGGCCTCCAGTTTAATCGGGACGAGCAAAACAACCCGATCCTCATAGATGTAGGTGCAGAACGAAATGTCGCCGGCGGTGAGAAGGTTCTTCTTGGGCAGGGGCCATTGGATTTCGCCGGCGCTGACGCCGGCAGGCAGCGACCATGCGACAGCCGAGGGCAGGCCGGCATCGCCTTGGTAGCGCCAATAAGTGTGCCAATGCGGAGGCATCTTCAGTTCCAGCCCGGCCCAAACCGTTTCGCCCGGCTTCGCCAACTCTGCGGAAATCAGCAGGCGGGTTTGTGTCTTGCTTTGCGCAAACGCGGGCACGTGGAGCGGGACGGCCAAAAGCGCAAGGCACAATAGACGGATGCGCGCGAATATCACCTTCATAGACCTTGATTTCATCTGTTGAAGTTCGGTGGCTGGAACATTGTGGCGTTCCACATCCCCGGGTAGATGAGGGCGCAGCCGAAGGGTTTGGTTTGCGGAAGAGACACTTTTTTGCCGGCAAGCAATTCGTTGACGGCTTGGCGAACGTAGTTGTGCGCGGTGAGCCGGTCGCCCGCGTGGGTCTCCACGTCGTCGATCGCTCCCGTGTAGGCAAGCAAACCCTCCTTGTCTATGACAAACATTTGCGGTGTGACCCAGATGCGATATCGCCGGGCAAGAGAGTGGTTGGTGTCATCTATCATATAGCGGGTGATGACCATTTTCCTGTCGGCCCAATCTCTTTTCGCTTCGGCAGGGGTGGTGAGGACGCGCGGATCAATGGTCAACCAAACAACGCCGGAGGAAGCCAATTGGCCTTGCAATTTTTGCATTGCACCGGATTGGTATTCGGCGTCCACCCAGAGACAGCCGGATTCATACGCCTCCAGCACAACAATCTTGCCCGTGTAGTCGCTCAAGTGGAACATCTTGCCGTCGATGTCCGTGGCGATGAAGTTCGGCGCGCGCTTGCCGATTTCCGGCTCGGCAGTGGCGGGGATGGCCGGATCGAGCACCGGAGCGTGTGGGATGGACACCTTTTTGCCGGCGAGTAATTCCTTCACCGACCGAAGGACGTAATTGTGCGCGGTGCGCGGGTCGGAAGCCAGGTCCTGCGTGTCGTCAAATGCTCCCGAATAGGCCAGGGCGCCCTGCTGGTTGATCACAAACATCTTCCCGATGTCCGTCAGGCCGTAAAGCTGGGTCAGCGGAACGCCCGGCCCGTCAATGATCCAATCGGTGATCTGCATCTTGCGGTTGCCCATTTGCCATTTGGCGCTCGCAGGCGTGACGCGATCGGTTCCGGGATCAATGATCAGATAGACGACCCCGTTGGTGGCCAGGAAGTGCTGGACCAAGGACATGGTGCCGGAAGCATATTCCCAGAGCGTCCGGGGAGAGCGCGAGTCATACGTCTCCATCACTACAATCTGCCCCTTGTAGTCGCTCAGTCTGACCGTCTGGCCGCTGATGTTCGTCGCGGTGAAGTCAGGCGCGGGCTGGCCGACTTCCAGCTCGGCCAAAGCCGCAAAGGCCCAGCCGAAAAGCGCGAGCAATGTAATAATCCGCTTTATCATGTGCATTATTGCCCTCCGCCTGTTCCCGCTCCCCCGACTTGTCCTCGGCCAGGCACCGCCACTCGCCCGAGGACAGCCGCAAAAAACGGCCGGCCTTGATTCAGGTTCTGTGCGATCATCGTGGGGTCGGTGAACTGACGGGTGATAAACTGGATGGCTTGCTGGTAACGCCCGCCATTCTGGAAAACCTCAACAAGACGCGCTCCGATGATCCCATTGGCCGGGGGATTGTGCGCCATAAAAAAAGGCAGGCCGATCACCGGGGCGTCCGGCGCAAGTTTTGGCGCGGCCTGGGCATATTCCTCCACCGCGCGGGCCTGGGCGTCCGCATCCTGGCCCGCTTGAAAATAGTCCGCCACAGCGCTGACCACACCCGCCAACGCTCCGTCGGTTCCGCCGGCCGCGATAGCTGTCTCCGTGTCCCGCCGGGTGGCTGGATCATCGAGGGCCAATTTCAGAATCGTCAATTGCGCTCTCGTCATGGCATCGACCCGGGCGAACGCCGCCTTGGCCGGTTCAGCGGCGGCCTGTTCCCGCTCTTTGAACAATCTCAGAATATGTTCAATGGATGGCTGGGCTTTGATCAGGGCCGCGCGGCGGGCGGCAACGGTGCAAAATACGGTCCTGTCGTCAACCACATCATCGAGCTGGCGATAGAGAGCGTTTAGCTCACCCATAAAAGCCGTCGTACTTGGATCAAGAGCCGCCGCGCCGCCAATGGCAATTCCTCCTCCGCCAGGCGCCATCACCGATCCCGCGCCCCCTCCAGCCATTCCGGGCGACAGGCCCGATATTTTGCCGCCAGTGGTCGCGCCGGTAGCCTGATGCGGGTACTCATGAGCGCGCACCAGCGCCGAAACCGCCACCGAAGCGGTTCCAAGCGCGACCAAGGCACCAGCAGTCACGCCGATGAAAACCTTTGCCTCAATCCACGCCATCAATTTCAAAGTCGCCTTCAAAACGGTCAGGGTTGAAGCAGTTGCGCCCGTGCCTTTGAGCGTAGCCACCGTAACCGAAGTGGCAAGTTCGAGCGGTGCGGCTTGCACCGCATTCGCCGAAACCGCTCCGGCAATCACGGCGGCGGACACCGGGAAACCGCGCTTGGTAAAATACTTGCGCAATTTCTCCAACGCCCGATTGACCCGCATCTTGGCGGCGTCTTCAGTCGTGCCAAGGGCCTGCCCGACCTCGTTGAAACTCTTGTTTTCAAAGAACCGAAGGACGATGAGATTGTGTTCCTTTTCGCGCAGCCCTTCCATGGCGGCATCCAGCAAAGGCGCAATGTGTGTCCAAGAATTGGATTCCGGTTCGTTCAATATGGATTGCATGTCGTGGGACTCCTGTTCGCGACGCTGCCGCCGCCGCTCCATGGTCAACGCGTTGGCCGCGGCGTATCGCGCCGTGCGGGCCAGCCAGCCGGAAAGGACCGTCCCCGCGCCCAGGGTGGTCGCTTTTCGTGCCAGGATGATGAAGACCACCTGGGTGACATCCTCCGCCAACTGCGCGCAGCCGACCTGACGCATCGCAACGGAATAAACCAGATTGATGTGCCGCGAAACCAGCGCGGCGAACGCCTCCTCGGAATGGCTCCGGGCATACTCCCTCAGCAATGCGACGTCCTCCGTCATCATCTTACCAATATATTTACACCAACGGAGGAAAGGTAACGATTTTTTTACGAATCCTCCCCTGCAATAGGACTCATGGGACGGATGGAGGAGGGTTTGGGCTGGCGGAGGGGAGACTTTGCAGTTGCTCCCGGTGGAGGCGCAACCATTGGACGGAATGATCGCCGCGGCGCAGAGCGACCACATCGCGGCAGAGAGCGTGCAAGAACTTCCAGTGTTCGATGGGATCCATGATTTCGCCCAAGCGCTGAAAGGCCAGGGCGTAACTGGCGGAGACAACGGTGGCGAGATGGTCTGTGATCTCGCCCTGGCCGGCTTGGGAGAGTTGGCGCGATTGGGCCAGGAGGAGGGGCGCCTGGGCCAAGACCTCCTGTCGGAGGAGCCAGTGGCCGTGGGAACGCTTTTTCCATTGGGAGAAGTTGGCCTGGCTAATAGGCCGGGCGGCAAAGGCGGCGGCCAGCAAGGCCTGGACTTCCGGCAGGGAGTTGAGCCAGGCGACGATTTGTTTGGCGGGCTGGCCGTCGCGCAAACGGGAGTGGATTTGTTCGCGAAGAAGATGCGGAAGGCGGGCGATTTTACCATGGTGCGGGTGGGGCATGGGCTGTTTTGGTTATATTCACTCCTGAACAGGGAAGCCCCGTTCTCTGAACGGGGTTAGAGGAAGAGCTATGCTGAAAAAAGATCTGCCCATGAGCATCCTTTCTGAGCGTTGTCCCACAACGAAACAGAAAGGAAA
>Ga0187862_10003484_pt1 | contig 15311 bp, 14 predicted proteins | sample June2016WEW_10_1_FD_133003 | JGI IMG/M metagenome (GOLD analysis project Ga0187862, IMG submission 133003) | Peatland microbial communities from SPRUCE experiment site at the Marcell Experimental Forest, Minnesota, USA - June2016WEW_10_150 | ecosystem: Environmental > Terrestrial > Soil >...
GAGTTCCTGCAATCGGGAACGCTAACTGCGGCGACTTGTGTGATAACCGACGTTCGCATGCCAGGAATGGATGGTATCGAGTTGCAGCGTCGCATCAGGCTCGTGCGTCCGACGCTGCCGGTCGTATTTATAACTGCCCACAACCGTAATGATGAAATTCGACAGAGAGCCCTCGACGAAGGCGCCGTTGATTTTTTGTACAAACCATTCGATGCCGCAGAGCTGCTTGAAGTAATCCAAGCGGCTCCCGCCAACACCCGGGAAAAATAGGAACGATCCCGGCAAGGAGTAAAGCGATGCCTACTTTCGATTTGATTGGATCCAGTGCGAAATTCCAGACTGTGCTCGACCAGATCAATATGGTCGCGCGGGTAGACTCTGCCGTCCTGGTGCAAGGCGAAACCGGCACCGGCAAGGAAGTGATCGCACAAGCGATTCATGAGGCCAGCCCTCGCCGCCAGAACCGTTTCGTGGCTCTCAACTGCGCGGCGATTCCCAGCGCTTTGCTGGAAAGCGAACTGTTCGGCCATGAACGCGGCGCCTTCACCGGGGCGGTGGCTCAGACCACAGGACGCTTTCAATCGGCGGACCGCGGAACGCTGTTTTTGGATGAAATCGGGGATCTTCCTCTCGAACTGCAGCCCAAACTTCTGCGTGCTCTTCAGGAACAGCAGTTCGAACGCCTGGGCGGCGGTCACACTTTTCAAGTCGACGTGCGGGTTATCGCGGCTACGAACCAAGACCTGTGGGGCATGGTACAGGAGCGGAAGTTTCGCGCGGATCTTTATTACCGGCTCAATGTCTTTCCGATTACGCTGCCGCCGTTGCGGGAACGAGAAGACGATATCCCATTGCTGATCGAACACTTCGTTCAAAAATTTGCTAAGAAACAAGGCAAGTCGATCGATCTCATCCCCGACGACGTTATAGAGACCCTGATTCGTCATAATTGGCCTGGCAATATCCGAGAACTGCAGAATGTAATTGAGCGCGCTGTAATCATGACCACGGGCCCAGTGCTTGACTTGCGGACCATAGACCTGCAGGCGACAAAGCGTATGACACATCATGTGGGATCCACGCTAGTCAAGCAAACCGGGACGCTCGAGGAGTTCGAGCGTGCGCATATCACGGAGACGCTCCGCGCAACCAATTGGGTGGTTGGAGGACGACGTGGCGCTGCTGCCAAGCTCGGATTGGCTCGGACAACCCTCATAGCCATGATGGAGCGGCTGGGCATTCGCCGCGAGACATTAGAACCGGGAGCAGGACAGTCAGATCAACCGTTCCTAGAATCGCCAAGCGGGTCGCATGCGTCGTACGACACACCGCAAGAGACCGGATTTGAGGCCGATGGTATCTCCGCTTGAAGAACGATTCAGCAGCCAACTTCCGCCGAATGAAAGCACGAGCTCTGAATTGGTTAAGGTGTCCGAGATGCCAATGGGTACGAATCGGCTAAGAAAGGACGGCCAATCTCAGGAGTGCTTGGGACGGCCCGCTCCTGCACGATCATAGGTCCGGCTAGGAAAGCGCTCCGACCTGCCTCCACAGCGTTCGAAAAAGCAACCGCCATACGCACCGGATCACTCGCACGGGAGACCGCCGTATTCAACAGTACACCGTCGAAGCCCCACTCCATAACCTCACAAGCCTGTGATGGAAGTCCGATCCCAGCATCAATGATCAGAGGAATATGCGGTGCTCGTTGACGCAGTTCACGCAGCGCGAAGGGATTGCGCGGTCCCTGGCCAGTGCCGATTGGAGCAGCCCACGGCATCAGCACCTCGCAGCCAGCATCCATCAATCGCTTACAGAGCACCCAGTCTTCAGTGCAGTAGGGCAATACCTGGAAGCCAAGCTCTATGAGCTCCGTTGCGGCCTCGACCAAGCTGAACGGGTCTGGCTGCAAGTTGACCTCATCGCCGATGACCTCGAGTTTAATGAGATTCGTCTCCAGTAATTCGCGCGCCATGCAAGCGGTGTTCACCGCCTCACGCGCACTATGACACCCTGCCGTATTGGGAAGTATCGTTCGACGAGTTTCGCGGAGTAGATTCCAAAAGGTCTTACCTGCATCTTTCGCTCCAGAAAGCTGGCGGCGCACCGATACCGTGACCATTGCAGGATTGGCTGCCTCGATTGCATCGGTCAATTGGCGGGGAGATTGGTAGCGCGCGGTACCTAATAGCAGCCGACTCGTAAAACGCTGCCCAAACAAGATAAATTGGTCTTCAATCTCGCCAGTTTTCATTTCACCCTCCCACCGTCGGATGCACGATGTCGATCCGGTCGCCTGGATAAATGCGACACTCCGCATAGGCCGTGCGTGGAACAAACTCTTCGTTGCGGGCGACGGCGAACGGCGGCAAAGGCGCGAGAATCAGCAACAGTGAAGCGATGGTCTCGGGTTCTGAAAGAGGCAGGGCCTGGCCATTCACGATGACAGACATGAGCGAATCTCCTCCTGCGCATCAAAATGTTGGAGAGAAGGTATATCGGAGCCGGACTCGCGCAGACAGCACCATTTTCCGGCGCTTGTCGCGGCGAACAATAAAGCCAACGCCTCTTCGACTACTGCAGGCGACAGCAGGAATCCATGACGGTATAGTCCGTTGATACGCAGGATACTCCGTGTGCGGTCGTAGTGAAATGCGGGCCGGTTGTCTGGTAGGGCTGGCCGTACCTGAGTGTTGAACTCGAGAATCCTGGCTTCGGCCAACGCAGGCAACATGGAATAGGCGGAAGTTAGCAGTTCAAGCGCTCCGCGCACAGAAACGGGAGAGCGATCATCACTCTCGATGCATGTAGCACCGACCACCAGCTTCCCATCGGCGCGAGGCACCACGTAGACGGCGTATCGCGGGTGCAACAATCTCAGCATATGAAACAGTTCAATTTCTGGGGCGTGAAGGCGAAGAATCTCGCCCCTGACGCCACGGAGTTGCCGCCAATCTCGCCGGGCGCCCATTCCTCGGCAGTCTACGATGACTCCGGCGTCGGGAAGCGCATCGTCCGCAACCAAAGTGTGCCAATAGCACCTGACACCAGCCTCTTCGACGGCTACCGCAACCGCGGCCAGCAGCGCGCGATTGTCCACCTGCGCCTCTCCAGGAAGACGCAGAGCCTGATGGAATTTTGTGTCGATCGCAGGCTCTAATTCACCAAGACGCGCCGCGTCAATCCGCTCCAAGTTCGCCTGCGCGTCGCGCCTATTGAGCACCGCCTCGAAGCGGTGAGCTTCTCCGAAATCTTCGCGGTGCCAGAGCAATAGTGTTCCCATGTCGCGATAAAAGACCGGTTGCGGCAACTGGTGTAACCATTGCGGCCACAGAGTAAGGCTATACCGTCCCATCGCGACAATTTCCGCGTCGGCGTCAACGGCTTCTGCCGCTGGAGTAATCATCCCTGCCGCCGCCCATGCGGCGGAACCCTCTCCTAAGCGGCTGGAAGCATCGTAAAGATCAACCTGCAGCCCTGCACGCGAAGCACGCCATGCGAGTAGCCGGCCAAGCAAGCCACCGCCGACGACGGCAAGGTCAGGTAACGTCACCGGTAAACCTCGCCGCCCAACTGGACGAACTCGCTCGCTTTCGCTGCCATGCCCTCCTGCTCGCCAGAGCCATACTTCTCGCGAATTTCCTCGGTGATTTTCATCGAACAGAATTTCGGTCCGCACATGGAACAGAAGTGGGCAGTTTTCGCTCCTTCGTGAGGCAGGGTCTCATCGTGATATTCCCTGGCACGGTCTGGATCCAGGCTCAGGTTGAACTGATCTTCCCAGCGAAACTCGAAACGCGCTTTCGAAAGCGCGTTGTCGCGGAGTTGCGCTCCCGGCCATCCCTTGGCGAGGTCCGCGGCGTGCGCGGCAATCTTGTAACTGATAATGCCCTCGCGAACGTCGTCCTTATCCGGAAGACCGAGGTGTTCTTTGGGAGTCACATAGCAGAGCATCGCGGTTCCATACCAGCCGATATGAGCCGCTCCGATGGCACTGGTGATGTGGTCGTACCCCGGAGCAATGTCAGTGACGAGTGGGCCGAGCGTATAGAACGGGGCCTCGAAACAGTGCCGCAATTCCGCATCCATATTTTCCCGAATGAGTTGCATAGGAACGTGTCCTGGACCTTCGATCATCACCTGCACATCCTGCGTCCAAGCCAGTTTCGTTAGCTCACCGAGCGTGCGTAATTCGGCGAATTGCGCTTCGTCGTTGGCATCGTAGACGGAGCCTGGACGCAGGCCGTCGCCGAGACTGAAGGAGACATCGTAGGCCCGCATAATTTCGCAGATTTCGTTGAAGTTCGTGTACAGGAAATTCTCCTGATGGTGCGCCAGGCACCACTTGGCCATGATGGAGCCGCCGCGTGAGACGATACCTGCCAGTCGATTGGCGGTGAGCGGAATCCAGGGCAAGCGGACCCCTGCATGCAGCGTGAAGTAGTCGACTCCCTGTTCAGCCTGTTCGATGAGCGTATCGCGCATTAATTCCCACGTGAGCTCTTCGGCGCGGCCCTCTACTTTTTCGAGCGCCTGATAGATTGGCACAGTCCCGATCGGCACGGGCGAGTTGCGGAGAATCCACTCCCGCATTTCGTGAATGTATTTGCCGGTCGAGAGATCCATGATGAGGGCTTTCGGACCGTGGCGAAGCTTTTCGTGTTTCCAATCATTGGAGTCGTCCCGTCGTTCATGTTCTTCCCAGATGGAGCTTCCCAGTTTCCATAGCCGCCAGTCGTGCCCGCAGCTAGATGCGAGCACAACTGGTGCCAATTGAAAATGTCGCAGACGCCCGCATGAGCGATTCGATCTCATGCGTGGTAGAGCGTCTCCAGATTTTCATGCAGCTTCAGCGAAAGGGGCGAAGCGGCATAGGTATCGGTTACGACTTCGATGTAGACGCCGTCGCTTGCTTTCTCGGCGGCTTTCAATGCTTCATCGAATTCACCGCATGTCGTGACACGCGCCGTGAACCAGCCGTCACAACCAAGTGCATGCGGCAGCTCCGCATACCGCCAGGGCGCGACATCGTTGTAGGCAATCGAGGGGTCTTTACAAAGAAGGCGCTCGATCAGATAGCCGGAGTTGTTGAGTACGAATACGATCGGTTTCAGACCTCGGCGCCCGAACTGGCTAATTTCCTGCGCCGTGAGCTGGTGCGATCCCTCTCCAGTCACCAACACCACACGACGATCCGGAGCTGCTAGCGCTGCGCCGAACGACGCTGGTGTTGCCCATCCAATCGCGGCCCAAAGAGTCTGATTATGGAAGGTCGCTCCTTTGGGCATAAGAGCAAAGGCCAGGCCCATCGAAGATGTACCGGTCTCGGCGATTACGATATCGTCTGGCTTGATGAAGTTCGCCCAGCGAGGATAGAGTGCATCCGCTGTAATCGCATCGCCGCCGCTGCCCACCACTGGCCCAAGGGATGAGGGCGGAACCGGGGCTTTCAAGTTGCGCTTGGGAACCCGTCGCGTGAGCTCAGCAAGGATATCCCTCATCTCGACATCCGGATAAACCGTGGACCCAACCTGGGTGCGATGGTGACGGATGTCGACAGTCTTGGCGGGATCGAGATGAGCGGTAAATGCGCCGCTATTGAAGTCCGTCATGCTGGTCCCGATTGTCAGGACTAAGTCACAGGACTCCACGAATTCACGAACAGACTCATCCATGAGCTTGCCGTCATACATTCCGATGAAGGCTGGTTGCTGCTCCTCAAGGGCCGACTTATCGGCGAACATCGTGGCGAAAGGTAGACCCGAAGCATCAACAAAGGATTGAAGTTCCTTTCGTAATCCTGCACGGACTGCCAAAACCCCGGGTACGATGCAGCTTGTGCGGGCTCCCTTTAGGGCTGCGACAATCGCATCGGTCGCCGCCTTGAGATTTGTGGGATCGCTGATCGGCGGCGGTAAGGGTTCTGCGCTGCTCACGACAGCCTCGTTCGCGACATCCGAAGGAAACGCCATATAGACCGGCCGCCGATGATAGAGCGCTTCGGCGATCAAGCGCTCCGTCTCGTAGGCAACGTTCTGCGGCGTCATAATTGCGCTCGCGCACACGCCAGGTTCCGCCATTTTTCGAAAGAGCTCAAACTCACCATTACCCAACGTATGGTGTACGAGCGCGCGGCCCGCTTGCGCGGCCATGGTCGGCATGCCCACGAGGTGAAATACCGGAAGGTGCTCGGCATAAGCACCGCAAACGGCACCGATCGCGCTGAGTTCTCCCACCCCGTAGGTTGTGTTCACCGCTCCGACGCCGTGAATACGCGCATATCCCTCAGCAGCATAAGCGGCATTCAGTTCATTGCAACATCCGACCCATTCGATTCCTTGAAATTTCACGATGGCATCCTCCACCGAGAAAGCGTAGTCTCCGGGAACTCCAAAGACGTGGGATATTCCAATGGCCTTAAGACGCGCCAGAACGTATTCGATTACAGTTTGCGGCATAGTGTAGTTCCTCTATTCCAAAGTAATTTCGTTGTCACTTGGTCAGTCATTGTGGTCGTGCAGTCAATGGGCTGCGCCGTGTTTCCTTACTCAGCCAGCAAATGCAACCCGGATTCCAAATCGAACGAGGGCGTTTTCTTCGCATTCTGTTGGCCTTAGAAGGACTTGGTCCATATTGCAGTGTCGATGGCTGGACACCGTGTCGCGGTGCGGACTTGTCCCGTTACACCATTTTTTGTGCAGCCACCCGAAGCACGACAGCCGCGGCCAGTGCCAGCAACCCGGCGGCCTCCAGAAGAGGTAAAGAGCTGCCAGTTTTGGGAAGAGAACTCGCAGGCGCTTCCACTGGAACTACCAGAGGCTGAGTGGCGACGATCTCCGTGATCTCAATTTCCTCGCCGCTCGGGCTGATTGCTTTCACAGGAGTTTGCTTGATCTGCGTCGTATCGGCAGGCGGTTCATCCGGCATTGACAGCACTGGCCGGTTGGTTTGTTTGGCGAACCGCGCCGCCCTGGTTTTCGGATAGACAACCCCCTCGCCGTAGTTGGCGCCGGGGTAACACCACGAATGAATGGCTTCCCGGGCGTTCTTCGAAATGGATCACTGTTTTTCCCGTCGGTTGCAGCCGGTAGTCGGGAATCGCGAGAATGGTCGTTATCAGGTGCGTCCGGCCAACGTCCCAGATTTGAGCCGTACCCCAGAACGGACCCTCGCGATAATGGCCGAACCACGCGTCCAGCGAAATCGATCCTGGTCCTGCGAATGCCAGAGTCAGCGCCGCGACTGCGACCATGATGTTGTATTCGTACCCTCCGTTGTGGACGAAGAAGCCCTTTTTGATGTGCACTGTGAAAACAGCGACGAACATAACGCTAACGACTGTTGCCGCCGCAAACGGAGTCAACAATCCGAGCGCCAAGAAACATCCTCCGCCGGTCTCCGCCAAACCGGCCATCACAGCTTGGCGCCGACCGGGCGGAAAGCCTAACGTCGCTAAGAACTGTGCGATTCCGTCAATCCCAGGTCCGCCGAACCAGCCGAACAATTTTTGCGTACCGTGTGCAGCCAGGCTCAGTCCCAGTGTCACTCGCAGAATGAATAGCCCGATGTTCATTTCAGTAACCTCTCTCGTTATTTGTGCAATTTGGTCACGATTCCCCGACTGGAGCGCGGCAGTTCCGCGGCATCAATATCGCGTAGGTGAAAACCTTGCCGGTTCACCCCTCCGAAGGTCTCCTGCTTAATGTCCTCCCGAGCCTGGAGGAAATGCCTTGAACATTTTCGCTAAGCCCTTGTCGAGGTTCTTTTCATTGTTCGCTGCCTTATCGGACAGCATGTCTTCGGCGCTGCCCCGCCAAATCAGTTGCTTACTTTTCGCGTCGTACATGTCGACGACCAACGTTCCTACCTTGTAGTTGTGCTCGGTTGTTGTCGCGTCGCCGAAGCCTCCGAATCCGCGCCATCCCCAGCCGCCGCCGAAGCCATCGTAAAACGTGTCCAGAGTTCTCTGTGTCTGGGTCGTTTCTATCGCCATGATGGCAACATCAGCGCCTTGCTCGGCTGGAGTCCAGCCCTTCGCCGCCAATTGGTTGTCCACGGCATTCTTTATGCGTGATGTCCAGAGCGAGTTGGCGGGCCTAATTTGCTCCCAAGAGTAAGTCTTGTATTGAGAGAAATTCGCCCGATGATCAAAGTCGGTTTGGACCTGCTGCGCGAGTGATGTCGCGAGCCCGGCCAGCAAAAGTGCTGTGCACATTGCGATCTGTCGTACAAGTTTCATAACTGTCTCCTCAGTCACGCACTACAAAGCATGCGTGGTGCCAAACAATGCAGCACAGGAAAAACGCGGGTTTCCCAAGCTCGTTCCATAGGTTGCGTTGGTGTACGCGAGTCCAAGATCGGTGCCAATCGTTTCTAGGGCGTCTGCACGCCGACTGAGTGTCGCGCCTTGGACACGTTTTCGTCATGGTGCGGGGCGATCGTAAAGAAAAGCTTGCATCTGAGCGATCGCCACGTTTGGAAAGCCGAATGCAATGAATGGTGACGCAGTAGAAGTTCACTGATCGAGAGAAACAGAAATGGAATCTGAAGAGAGGAAATTGCAAATGGCAAATCAAGAGAAGACCAAGTGCGCGCACATCCCTTGTCTTTGTGACGTTGCCCCGGGCCAGGAATATTGCAGCGAGGCCTGTCGGGATGCTGGGAGCGAAGACGTCGAGGTCGCATGCCAATGTAACCACGCAAGCTGCCCACTGACTGTATAGAACGAGGGCATTAGCACCTTTGAGTCAACGGATGAAGTATCAAACGATCTCGGCATGTGCCCGTGCCGAGCCAGGGCCGCAAGTGATGAGAACGACCGTATTACTTTCATCGCATATCCGGTTGAGTACCGGTCATCGGGAGTCATGACGTTCGTTATTACCGAAGATGACGTTGTGCACGAAGCGGATTTGGGTCCGAACATGGCAAAGATCGCAACCACCATGTGGAGATGGAAGCCGACTTCGCACTGGCATGTGGTGGATGAGAGTAAGCGGAGGACACTCAACCAATGGGAACGACAATCGCAACAATCGATAGCGCACAAGTGCTTGACCGCACTTCCTTCGGCAATCAAAAACGAGAAATGGCCGCGGTTTTATCTCGTAACTTGCCTTCTTTCTATAGGCACGCCTTTCGGTACTTGGGGAATGTTGCCGACGCGGAGGACGCAGTCCAGGACGCATTGTTGTCCGCCTACAAGCACGTGGGCCAATTCAGGGGCCAGGCGCGGATGTCGACGTGGCTGACGGCAATCGTAATCAACTCCGCGCGGATGCAATTGCGCAGGCGGCGGCGACAGACGCATGTGTTTCTAGACGAGCATCCAGACCCGGAAAGGTATGCGCTGTCGGAACTATTGCCCGACCACAGGCCAAGCCCCGCAGAGCAATGTCTCAGTTCAGATCTTGCGAAAAATGTTTTGCAGTTAACGCGACAGCTCTCACCTACTCTGCGCAGAGCATTTCAACTCCGCCACCTGGATGGCCTAACCATCCGCGAAATGACCGACATTCTAGGGGTGGCTGAGGGTACAGTGAAGGCTCGCATCGCGCGGGCGCGCGCCAAACTGCGAAGTCTCATGCGTAAGAGAGGTGGGTAACCAGTAGGCATACTTCCAGCGTACCGCGCCGAAGCGCGCATCGTCTGATGGGGGGCCGCCCGGGGGTTAGAATGTTAGCAAACAATACGCGGCGCGTGCGCTCTGTCGGTAACGTCTAGCACCAGCGATAATGTTCAGCGGCGTGCACAAAGAGTTCCAGTGTCCGAATTGTCCAAATCTTCATCAGCGGAAAGAGATTGATTATGCGAGCAGACATCCTGCCGGGTTGCGTGTTCCCCGACTATGAATTGACTGACCACACGGCGACTCGTCGCAAACTCTCTTTCCTGCAAGGGCAGCATCCCATGGTGCTTGTGCTCAGCCGCGGGGGCTTCTGTCCGAAAGACCGCCGGCAAGCTGAGCTATTGGTCCAGTTCCACCGAGAGATGGAGGTGTCCTATTGCCGCCTAGTCACGATCAGCACCGACAGCCTGTCGGAAACTAACGAATACCGCACAGGGATCGGGGCACACTGGGCGTTTTTGTCGGATGCTGGGCGAACCGTTCAGAAGGACCTCGATATCGTGGAATACACGGATCCGGTTCACAACCCAATGATCCCGCATACGATTATTCTTGAACCCGGGCTTGTCGTTTTCAAAATCTATAACGGCTATTGGTTCCTTGGTCGCCCCACCCTTGAGGAACTACGACTGGATCTTCGTGCCGTAACGAGGAAGTGCCGCCCGGATTGGGACATCACGGATGCAGAGCATAAAGCCGCGTGGATGCGCGGAGACAAAGATCGCTTCTACCCGTATGGGAAGAGTTATGCCACAGTGTTTGGCGAACAGGATTAAGATCCGCCACTCTTGCACTTAGCTATTGAGACACACATCTGATCCTGAGTCGGCGGCAAACCGGAAAGTTATGTGCGACGGCTTGCGAACGGCTAAGAGCCAGGATCCATGCCAAAAAATCTTTAACCCTAAGAAATCAACTTAATGGGGAAATTTCTAGCGCTTCATCGTCTCGACCAGAATTCCGTCCAGCGATGCAAACGTTCGTTGCGCAACGAAGGACAAGGCCTCTTCATACTGCGTTCGCAGCGATGAGAACTCTTCCCATTGGGTCTCCTGGTTGACTTCCGACCTCAACGGCATTCCTGCCGAGCAGAGGCAAGCCCGCGCGGCCCCATAGCGTCCTCTTTGTGGACGAGCCGTCCCGTGCTGGTTGGGGCACGCTCGCCCAAGCGCGTCGGCGATCGCGCCGAACGCGCGTGTTCCGGTGCGGAGGCAAATCTTAGCGGATTCCGCATCTTTAGTTTCAGTGGACGAAGCTGCAAGAGCGGCGGCGTCAAGCACCGCTGCTGCTGCCAAGACCCACGACTGCCCAGTCTGCACGGAAGGCGACAGGGTGAGCATCGGCAGCACTGAGTGCGTATCGGCAAGCATTCGGAACCAGTCTTCCCATCCTTCCCATACGTCTCTCATATCGCCGGCGATGCCTGCTCTCTGGCACCATTCGAGCAATGCAACCCCGGTGGGCTGATCACCGATGCGCGTATACAGCCACGACGTCTTGTCCTCGCGCGACCGGATTACCGCTTGATATCCGGGAATGAAAGTAAAGAGGAACACTACAACGCCAAGCCCCAACGCGCCTTCTGGAACCGCTAGCCATTGGCCAGCGAAGGTTGTCGGGGTCGCAAACCCGAGCGTGTTCAACGCTGACCCAGAGGCGAGAAACGCCTGGTGCCACGTATTGACGGCATGCGTTCCCCAATATAGGAACGTGAAGGCAATCATCGCTCCCACAAAGTACACGATAATCAAGGAGAGGATGTAGGCGGGAAAAACCCAAAGCAGGACCCGATGCAAGGCTCCGGCGTCCCGGTTACGGCCGAGCCGCAGAGCAACCGCCCTGTATACTCCACGGCCAATGAGCTCGGCAAAAAAGTCACGATAGTGACGATTCATCAGTGCAATTCGAATCATCGATCGCAGAATTAAGAAGAGAAGCCACAGACCTAACATCGATATGAGGACATGTGTCAATTCTGAATCTCCACGAAAGCGTAACCCTCGCTCTAGTCATCGCTTTGGTCATGCCGAACGGTAGCCAAGCAAGCTAATCACAGGCCATCGTAAGAACCTTTATTCAACATTCGAACACTTGGGCTCGTCGGAAGGCGGGTCTTTCACGCCCTGCTTCAGCGCACGAATGCCATCGCCAATCCCCTTGCCTAATTCCGGAAGCTTCTTCGGTCCGAACACCAGCAGGGCGATGAAGAAGATCACCAAAAGATGCGTCGGCTGAAAGATCCCCTCTAACATAAATCCTCCTCCATCTCGAATTGACATCCCTTTAAATTGTTATTTCCCGGCCTGGATGAAGATGACCAAGATCAGCGCGAACATACGGAAACTGTTTTCCACAATCCAGGCATACTTCGTATGTCCACCCTGAAAGAGTGAATGGTCGACTGAGTTTGCGGTGCCAGCAACCGAAGATCGACTCAAATATGTGTTGTAGTTTTCCCGCCACGTTTCATCTCTAAGCAATTTGCTTTCCCATCGCGACAGCGGCTCACTCCTTCGCCTCGTGATTACCGAAGGATTGCTCCCATGATCCGTTTATCTCCGATGCTTGCTGGGCATCGCGATCTTCTGCGGCAGAAAGCAGAAGGCATTGGCAGAGTAATCAACCAATGAAAACAAACAGCGATGATCCTCGAACTGCATCGCCGCACTCTTCGCGAGCCGCACGATGAATCTGGAACCTGTGTCGCGACGCCGACACCAGAGACGACCCAACAACATATCGACCGCCGCGACAAATTCCATCTCTGTGTCCTCAGTTCCACGTAACCCATTCATGTGACGGCGATGGCGCCAAACTTCTGCTTGACCATCGATTGGACAATTGCGTGCACTTCCGTGAACGACACAATGCTCACTCGTCACACCACAGGAGAATGATCATGCACGCACGAGAGTCAGCGCTCACGATGACCCAGGTTGAAATGTGCTGATGCCACAAGAACTCACACCACGGGTGGGCGGGTAAACCGCGCGGCCCGCAGCTCTGACGGCCGCCGTGACTAGATAAAAATGGGCAGGAATGAGGAAACAATGGCTGCAATCAGCAATGTGACGGTTATTGGCTTTCGCAAAGAAACAGATAGTCTCGGCGAAGTCAACGTTCCAAGCGACAAACTATGGGGAGCGCAAACGCAGCGTTCACTCGAACATTTCAGTATTGGGCACGACCTCATCCCGCGGGAAATGATTGCCGCGTATGCCACCTTGAAGAAGGCGGCAGCGAATGCGAACCACGCAGGCGGGCGGCTCGACGACGAGCGGCACAGACTAATTGTTCAGACCTGTGATGAGATTCTCGCCGGCAGCCATGAGGACATGTTCCCTCTGCATGTGTGGATGACGGGGAGTGGCACGCAATTCAACATGAACGTAAATGAGGTGATCTCCAACCGCTGCTGCCAACTAGCCGGCACGGCGCTGGGCAGCAAAACACCGGTTCATCCCAACGACCACGTCAATATGTCGCAGTCCTCCAACGATTCTTTTCCCTCGGCGATGAACATTGCGGCCGCTGTCAACGTGAAACAGCGACTACTCCCGGCAGTGCAGGCCCTGCGCGATGCCACAGCGGCAAAAGCTGACGAGTGGGAGGACATAGTTAAGATCGGCCGTACCCACATGCAGGATGCTACGCCAATCACTCTCGGCGAAGAGTGGTCTGGTTACGTGGGCATGCTTAGCGATAATGCGGATCGACTCGAGCATGCGCTGCGCGATGTATACAAACTCGCACTTGGGGGCACCGCTGTCGGAACGGGTCTTAACGCGGCTTCCGGATTTGGCGATGCGGCGGCTGCCGAAATTGCGAAGCTGACGATGTTGCCCTTCAGTAGCGCACCAAACAAATTCACTGTGCAAGGCGCCCATGATGCTCTGGTACAACTCTCCGGCTCACTACGGACGCTCGCGGTCTCTCTTTACAAGATCGCGAATGACATCCGGCTCATGTCGTGCGGTCCACGTGCCGGTTTCGCCGAGTTGGTGATCCCCGCAAACGAACCGGGCTCTTCCATCATGCCTGGCAAAGTGAACCCTACTCAGGCCGAGGCGCTTACTATGATCGCCGTTCAGGCGATGGCAAACGACGTCGCAGTCGGTTTCGGCGGCGCCGGCGGCTACCTGGAAATGAACGTTTACAAGCCACTGATCATCTTCAACGTCACTCACTCGGTCACGATCATGGCCGACGGGTGCAGCAACTTCCGCAAATTCCTGGTCGAAGGCACGAAGCCAAATTTGAAAAAGATCAAGGAATACGTGGACCGCTCGCTGATGCTGGTGACGGCGCTTTCACCGGTCATCGGTTATGACAAATCTTCGAAGATTGCCCACTACGCACTGGATAACGATCTGACACTCAAGCAAGCCGCTCTCAAGTTGGGATTCGTAACGGAAGAGGAGTTCGACCGGGTTGTCGATCCAGCAAAGATGGTCCGCCCCTATGTGGCAAAGGCCAGCTGAAATCGCAGTCCTATTCGGCACAAAGAGCAGGACACAAAGAATTCAGAACAGGAAGGAAAACACATGAGAACCAATAAACGCGGAATGGAATTGCTCCAGGACCCAACCCTCAATAAATCAACCGCTTTCACCGAGGCCGAAAAGCAGGCGCTAGGAATCACTGGCCTCGTGCCGGACGTAACCGAAACAGAGGATCAGCAGCTCAGCCGGGTGATGATGCAACTGGGCCACAAGGGCACCGACATCGATCGCTACATTTACCTGATCAATCTGCTCGACCACAATGAAACGCTCTTCTATCGGACGGTCATGTCCGACCCGACTCGCTTTCTGCCGATCGTTTACGACCCGACGATCGGGGAAGCCTGCCTCAAGTTCGGCCACATTTACCGCCAGGCGCGCGGCATATATCTCTCGATCACACGCCGCGGCAAAGTAAAGGAGATCTTGAGAAATTGGCCTCAGAAAGACGTTCGGTTCATTTGTGTCACGGACGCCGGCCGCATCCTCGGCCTCGGGGATCTTGGGGCAAATGGCGCGGGCATCCCCATCGGAAAATTGCAGTTGTACACCGCCTGCGCCGGAGTGCCGCCACAATACCTGCTCCCCATGTACCTCGATGCTGGCACTAACAATGAGCAATACCTGCACGATCCCCTGTATCTGGGTATGCGGAAGACACGCCCGTCGACTGAGGAGCTTTTTTCTTTTGTTGATGAGTTCGTCGAGGCGGTGCAGGAGGTGTTTCCGAAATGCTGCATTCACTTTGAGGATTGGACCGGCGTAGACGCCGTGCACCTCCTCCAACGCTACCGCGACAAGTACTGCGTCTACAACGACGACGTGCAGGGTACGGCTGGGATCACTCTCGCTGGCATGATCAATGCGGCCAAGCTCAAGGGCACGAAATTGAAAGATGAAAAATACCTGTTCCTCGGCGCGGGCTCAGCCGGTATTGGTCTTGCCGACCTGCTTTGCTCTGCGCTAGTTGCACAAGGCGTGCCCCTGAAGGAAGCGCAGGCACGAATCTACATGTTCGACATCAACGGCCTTCTGGAGTCGACCCGCAATGACCTTGTCGATTTCCAAAAGCCGTACGCACACCAGCATGCGCCGACGCGGGATTTCGTCGCTGCTATCGAGAGTATCAAGCCGACTACGATCATCGGTGTGAGCACGGTTGGGGGTGCCTTCAACCAGAA
>Ga0187862_10003485_pt1 | contig 15310 bp, 12 predicted proteins | sample June2016WEW_10_1_FD_133003 | JGI IMG/M metagenome (GOLD analysis project Ga0187862, IMG submission 133003) | Peatland microbial communities from SPRUCE experiment site at the Marcell Experimental Forest, Minnesota, USA - June2016WEW_10_150 | ecosystem: Environmental > Terrestrial > Soil >...
AGCGATCGGCGGCATCCCCACCGGGTCGGTCACTGAGGACGTTCTGACGACGCTCGCTCTCCTGCGGCGCGGAATCATCACGCGATATCTGAACGAACGGCTGTCGATGGGACTGGCGCCGGAAAGCGTTGGAGCCTATTTCGTTCAGCGTAAGCGATGGCTCCGCGGAGGAATCCAGTTGCTTTTCCTTCGCCAGGGCCCGCTCGGGCCAGGATTGTCGCCGTTGCAGCGATTGACGTTCATTCCCTTCGAGTGGCTGGTCATGTGCCCGATGCGGCTTTTTGCGCTTATGATCCCCCTGGTTTATCTGCTCACGGGATTGTCGCCATTTCACGTGCCTTCACTCCAATCGCTGCTCGATTACCAGGTGCCGACATACGTGGCGATGACGGCGCTAATGTGCCACCTGGCTCGGTCAACCTACATGCCGGTCCTCACCGCAGCCATCGGGCTCTTCAACTCGTTCCGGATGACGCCCACGTTGATTTCGAGTCTGATCAAGCCGTTCGGCGTGCCATTTCGCGTCACGCCAAAGGGAAAGAACATTCGCCGCAAGGATGACCAAAAGATTCTCTGGGCGGCCGGCGCGTTGATCGGGGCCAATTTCCTGGGGATTTCAATCAATCAAATTCCCTGGTTACGGATCGTTGGAGGCGATGATTTCCTTCTCCTGGCGGTCCTCTTTGCCCTGATGAATACAATTTTGCTCGCGTTGACAATGCTGATGGCATGCGAGCGCGAACAAGGGAGCGAAATTGATCCATTCCCGTGCGACAGGCCGGTCGACTGCATCGTCGGCGGCACGTGCGTGCCAAGCCGACTGATGGAAATCTCCACCGCGGAAGCCTGGCTCGAATTTCCCGACCAGCATCTGTTTGAGGGCGAAGCTATTCAGTTGATTCTGGCTGGCGTCGGCATTCTCTGGGCCACGGTTGCGGGGATCCGAGAAAAATCAGTCCGAGTCGCTTTCACGACGATGGGATTACATGAGAGGACGAGGCTCATCACCTGGGTCTACACGTTCGGTCTGCATAACGGGGTGGAAAAGCAGCAGACGTGGGAAGTAACAAAGCGATTGGCGAGGGCGGTTCTTAAAGATGGATCACGGGCGCGCGCCGCGTGAATTTGCGGCTCGATTGTTGGAATTCATTCCCGCATCAAGCGAAATACGCGGATGCTTTTGCCGTTGGCCTGCTCGGTCCCTTCCCGCAGCATCCAGCCGCGTTGGCGAATCCAGGGTCCAAACGTGTCACCGGATTGCCTGCCCGGCTCGCCGAGCAGCACGGATCCGCCCGGGGCCAGATGCGCTTTCCAGAATTCGTTGAGGAACTCCCACTGTTGCGTTTCGTAGAGGATGTCCGCGCCGAGGATCAGGTCGAATCGTTCGCCGAGGCGGTCGCTCCGCCAATTCAGCCGCCGAACGCGCACGCGGCCGCCGAAGATCAGGCCATTGAGGCGGGCAAAAAGCAGGGCCGGCGATTCCAGGTCGGCAAGAGTGACCCGCGCCCCCAGGGCCGCGGCGGCGACGCCGCCCAGGCCCATCCCGCATCCCAAATCAAGCACGCGGGTGGAATGGGTCAGTTTCATTTTCCCCAGAGCCGCCGCGATGCCCCGCGCACTTTCCCATAATTCCGCCCAATACGGCAGATGCGGCGCGGTGGAATGTTCCGCGATTTTTCCGGCTTTTTCCCGACGGTCCTCCTCGGCAACGACGTCGTCCAGCACACGGTTCGGATCGGCCACGCGCGTGAAGCGGATCGACGCCCCGCCGACGCGGATTTCCTCCGTCACCGTCGGGATTTTTCGCTGAATCCGCGCCAGTAGCCGGCGGCGCATTCGATCGCGGTAGGCTTCGCCTTCAGGCAAACGCAATGTGGCTGATGGTCGGTTCACGGCTACCGCTGGGCCGCCGGCCGCTCGGAGGGCTGGATGGATGCTTTGTCCAGCAGATTGCCCCATAGGAGTTGAAGCAGGAAAATTCCGGCGATGACCATCCCCGCCATCGCCAAAAACGTCAAGGTCGATCCAATGACGGCCGCCGCGACGCGCACGCGCAGGCGCAGGATCGCCACGATCAGCAGCAGCACGAACATCCACGCCCCGGCCAATGCCGGTCCCAGCGCCAGCCACGGCACAAATCCGCCGGGGATCAGCGCCAGCAAGCTGGGGCCCATCAGGTAGGCCATGCAGTTATAGACCAGCACGGGCGGCGCCTTGGAGGTCATGTCGAAGGCGGTCAGGCGATAGAACATCCAGGCGGCGACCGTGGGCAAAAACGCCGCCGCCACGCCGGCCAATAACGCTTCCAGAACCGTGTTGATGACGTATTGCTGGCCATCGACGTCCAGCGTGCTATCACGGGCATAGAAAACGTAATAGGCGAAGGCCGACTGAATCCCCACGGCCAGGAACCAAAGTACCCCGCAGGCGACGGCGAAGCGTTTGGCATCGTCGGCCGTTTCCGGCCGGCGCATTTTGGCCAAAGTCCGCACGGGTTTGAACATCATTCCCCAGGCGGTTTGGAAGAACGCCGCGAGAATCCCCTCCGAACCGCGATCCTCCCAGGGAATCCCCGATCCGGAAACCATCAGGTCAACCACTTCAACCGGCTTGGGCTGATGCGCGGCAATCCGCATCTCGTTCGGGGAGGTATATTTTTCCATGGGTGACTCCGGCAATTCTCCCGACGCGAACCAAAGCACAATATACCACCAATGGCCCTGGCCGAGCAGTCCGCGCGCGCAGTCAGCGGCAAAGCCTTACTCATTGGGAATAACTAACACCTAACTTCATTTTGTTTTTGCATGGGAGAATTTTGAATTTAGGTGTGTCGGGCATCGCCTTCCGTGCGTGGCCGGCAAACGGGCTGGCGGAAAGCAAGGGAGGAGTAAAGGGTCGGGGAACCGTCCCCCTTGAGTGTTCCCGCAGCCGAGTCATTCGCCACGCGTTAGCAACTTGGAGGCAAGTGCAATCAGCGTCGCCCTGCCCACGACGATATGTGAACTCTTCGGATCTCGCGGGACGCTGTCTTCCACGCGCACCCCTCCGCGTGAGAGTTGACTTGCTAGCGCATCTGCCCGCTTCATGATTCCAGATGGTGTCATTTGGAGCGCCCGAGCCGCCGTAGCGAGTTGGCTTACCGTGATTTGGGTGGCACCCGCCTCGATGCGCGACCAAGCCGATTGCGTGAGGCCGGCCTTTTTAGCCATCGTTTCCTGGTCAAATCGTGCATCACGACGCAAAGCGGCCAAGATTGCACCTACAACCGCGCTGTAGCCAGTCACTTGTTGGAATTTTTCGCTTGACATTACTGTGCGTGTATGCATAATACGCATATATGCATTGCGACGAAATCAACCAACTGCATTGTAGCCGATCCAGGGGGCCGTGATAGCTCCCGTGGAAAAAGGTTCGCAGGCAACCGAGACCGTATTGCTGCCAAGAGGCCAGTTGCCTAGAAGGCAGGAAGAGGGACAATAGTGAATGAGAAGGCCATGAATACGCCGACCATACGCGCCGATTCCTTGGTCAGCATCGCCGATTCCGCGCGACGGCGCATCAACGGCACGCTCAATGCCACACGTAATACGCTGGGACAATTCATGACCCCCGGCGAGATTGCTAGCTTCATGGCCGGATTTTTCCAAACCAACCGCGCCAGCGTCCGCATCCTCGATCCCGGAGCGGGCGTCGGCACGCTCACCGCCAGCCTTGTGGAGCGATTTCTTGCAATGAAGCGCCATCCACAAAGCATTGTCGCGATCTGTTATGAGATCGACTCCGGCCTGTTTGAGCAATTAGCCAAAACCCTTGACGCATGCCATCAGCAATGCAAGCGCCAGGGTGTACGTTTCGGGTTTGATATTCGGCGCGAGGACTACATCAGGGCAGGTTCGACTGCGATGCTAGGGATTCTGAGCAGAGACACTGAAATGTTTGACTGCGTCGTGATGAATCCACCATACCATAAAATCCGCAGCCATTCCGATACGCGGCTTCAACTGCGGTCCGTTGGCATCGAGACGTCTAATCTGTATTCCGCTTTCATGCTGTTGGCGGCCCGACAACTAAATCCGCTCGGTGAGTTCGTGTCGATCACGCCTCGCAGTTTCTGCAATGGCCCCTATTTCCGTGAATTCCGGCGAGAGTTCTTGCGTCTGCTAGATATCCGCCACATCCATGTCTTTGAGTCGCGAACCGACGCCTTTAGCGAGGATGACGTCTTGCAAGAGAACGTGATCGTCTACGGCGTTCGGCAACCCGCTCAAGATCACCCGATTGGGGTTTCCATCACAAGCGCGCTGGGTGCGGTATCGAGCATATCCGTCCATCGCCGACAGATCGTCAGACCAGATGATCCCGAAGCAATCATCCATATCGTCACCGATGGCGACGGTCACGACGTGGCGGAGCGCATGCTGCGCCTACCGGAAACTCTCGATTCGCTCGGGCTTTCGGTATCAACAGGGCGTGTCGTTGACTTCCGAGCACGCGACCACCTACGTGCCAAAGCTGGATTCGACACCGCACCGTTAATTTACTCAGCCCACTTCCGAGATGGGATGGTCCGGTGGCCGAACTCCAGCACCCGCAAACCGAATGCCATCGTTGCCAATGATGTGACCGCAAGCCTTCTAGTTCCGGCTGGGTTTTATGTCCTCACGAAACGATTCTCGGCCAAAGAGGAGCGCCGTCGGGTCGTGGCTGCCGTGTATGATCCGCGACAGATTTCCGCGCAGCGCGTCGGCTTCGACAACAAGACCAACTATTTGCATCGCGGGAACGTCGGAATGGACGAGCGGCTGGCTCGCGGCTTGGCGATTTTTCTCAACTCCGCCATGGTCGATAGGTATTTCCGCCTGTTCAGCGGCCACACCCAGGTGAACTCTGCCGATCTGCGCCGGCTACGCTACCCGTCCATCGTGCAACTGCGTATGTTAGCTGACACAGTCCACGAGCTGGGCGATCAAACGAAAATTGACACGGCGGTCTCGCGGCTGCCCTAGCCAGCCTTGTACAGAAAGGGCGGTCCCTCGCGCCGGAATCGCTCTAAAAGCGTCGGATTACCGCTAGTATCGAACATCGCGGCGGCGAGCTCACCCATTTCGCTAAAGGCGGTTTTTCGAAAGTACGCCGCGCCGCGATTCTCGTCCCGGCGCATCCGCACGTCGCGGAAATTCTCGGCCAGCCGGTAGATGTCGGTCCACCACAGCCCCACGGCCTCGAAACCGACTGTTGGCGGCTTCCACCGCTCTAGCACCTGCGCATGGATCAAATAGGCTGGCACATCGTACTTTCGCACATCGTGCAAAATACAGTCACAATCCGACGTATCCAGTTGGAACGCGCTCATTTCGCCGATCGCGCTGCGCCCGGTTTTGTTTTCGATGGCGAAAGCAATATCACCTGAGCGACCGTCGCGGACTAAAAAGTCGATTGGGCTTTCGCCCGAGATATCCGTGGCTCGGCGCGGACGTAGCGACGACTCGTCGTTCTGCACAATGGACAGGTGCGGATGGTCCAACCCCACATTCTGCTGCCACCAATCAAGGATCGCACGTTCGGCGACGTGATTCCGTCCAATAGAGCCGGCAACGCGCCAGCAAATGTCGCACAAAAACCAAGTCCGCAGACGTACCTTCGTCTCGGAATTGCACAATAAGCAATACCCGGTGAGTTCCGCGCCGTCATAGAGCGATGTGTTGCCACCAAATGCTTCGGTCACCCATTTCGCCGCGCACCTATCGCACAGAAAGCAGTGCCGCAACCGAACGTCTTTGCGGGACTGAGCATGGCGGACACAAACTGGGTAGTCAATCTTTCTCGTCACGCCAGCGCTATGCCGTCTCGCCATATGAATTATCGTCTCCTCCCCCTCGAACCTCGGCAAGTTTGCGGCCTTCAGCAGTCTCGGCAACCGGGGCGCGGGCCAATCGCCCGGCCGCATTCGCCTCGTCAAAAAAAACATTCAAAAAATTTCCGCCCGAATCCAAAAGCCGCACAAAACTTTCACCTCCCGGCTATAGATGTAGAGAAACCCATCTTCCTCCAGCATGCCATTTCCCGATTGCCGGAACTTGCGGAGACGAAAATGATACACACCCCGCCGTGACAGTGACAAAAACCCCCGCCGCGATATCGAAAATAGGGGTTTTGTCACCACCCCCACGGCCGGAAATTACATAGGTAGATTTTCGACGAAACCGATAAAGCCCCAACCTATCCTCGCCCGCTTTACATCGCCGGGGGTTATGTCTATCGTTTTGTAAAATCAAAATTATGCGACGTTTATCAGTCATATTTTTGTTGCTTTTGGCGTCCGGATGCGGCGACTCAAAGCTGGAAACGGGTTATCAGCCCAAACGTCTGGATATGCCGCTTTCTGAGCGCGAGGCGCTGTATTCCGACCCCTACAGCCAGCAGGCCATGCAGGCCCAAGCGGAACAAAAAGACTCCGGGGGAGGCTCGGAAGTGCATCGCCCCGGCAGCCCATGAGATTCACTTTGTACTGGAAACGACTTATCCAGGCGGCATAGCATGTTCCATGATGGGACGGGCAACTTGACCGCGATTGATCCTTCCCATTTCGTTCATTTGGTGGAGCCGCTGCTGGTCCGGCAGGACCTGGCGGGTCTGCTTCTTTTGCTCAAAACGAATTGGACGCCCGAGCAAATCCGCGATCTGCTGCGGTCTCCGCATACGGATGCCAGGAAGGTGGCGCTTCTTGCGCTGGCGCTGGTCGGGCCGTGTTGTTGCACCCAGGAACTTTCTTACCATCTCAAAGACCCCGATCCCGTCATTAACGAATTGGCCGAACACGCGCTTTGGGCGATCTGGTTCAGGAGCGGAAAGGCGCCCGAGGCCAACCAGCTTGTCTGCCGGGGGGCCGAGGCTCTTAACACACGGAATTTCACGCGCGCGATCGAACTTTTCAGCCAGGCCATTCACACCGACCCCGATTTCGCCGAAGCGTATAACCAGCGGGCCATCGCCTATTACCTGTCGGAGGATTACCAGCTCAGCATCGCCGATTGCCGCAGGGCCATCCGCCGCATGCCATGTCATTTCGGCGCATGGGCGGGGATGGGGCATTGTCACGCCCACCTCGAGCAAATCTCGTCCGCCCTGGAATGTTACGAAACGGCGCTGGCCATCAACCCGCACCTGCACTGCGTTGAGGAAACGGTTTGGGAACTCAAGAAGCGGCTGAGCCGGTCGTGAAATCGTTTGCTCCCTTGACGGGTAAATTCATCTTCGCCGTGCGGCGGCGAATCCTGCTGATCCGTATCGCCGAATCCATCGCCGTGGCAACGGCCATCGCCTCGGCGGCGGGCTTGGCGCTTTTGCCGCTTGCGTGGTGGCGCGGGCAATCCGCGTTGCCGATGGCCTTGGGCCTGTTTCTGCTGGGAATATTGTGCGGACTGAGTTGGGGAATCTCCCGGCGTCCGACAGTTCTCCAGGCGGCGGTCGAAGCGGACCGGCAACTCGATCTGGACGATTTGCTCGGCACCATCGTGCAACTGGCGGGCAGCGTTGCGGAATCCAAATGGCGGGAATCCCTGGCCGCCTTCGCCGAAAACCAATGCCGATCACTCAAACTAAAATCCTCGGCCGTCATCGTTAGCCGCCTGGGTCTGCGAGCCTGGGCCGGCGTCGGAATCCTGGGGGCACTGCTTTTGACTTTCGCCGCATTGACCGCACGACCGGGCGACGTCACGGCCGCGTCATCCTCGGCCCTGGCTTACGTTCCGGCCGATTCATCCCAGCCCCCCGACGCGGCCCCGACAAACGTTGCTGAAGTACCCGCGCCAACCGCCGCCCGACCCCCAGGCCCCGGCGGAACCGACGATGATTCCAATCGCGGCTTCCCGGAAAACCGTCCCGATGATTCCACCGGCGGCTCAAGCGCCCGGCAAAATCCGCAATCGCATTCCTCCGGAATAAGTTCGTCCCCGGGCAACGGCGTCGCGGTCACCGCCGCCCCGAAGCCTTCGGCCGAATGGCCGCAAAGCCACAACGTCGGCGGCGATATTTCCCACACCGGCCGCGTTGCGCCCGGCGCGGGCCGATCCGACTCCGGAGCCAGCGCCCCAGGCGATACGAACGCAACCATCGCGGCATCCGCGGCGGGCGGGGCACATCCCGCCCCCTGGACGACGTCCGGCTGGCCCGCCGACGCGGCAGCGGCCCAGAACTCCATCAACACCGGGCGCGTCCCCGATGCGGATGCCGATCTGGTGAGGGATTATTTTCGGCGGGAGTGAAGGGGATGTCATCTGACAATGACTTTACTGATCGTGAAGATGGGGAGCATCAGGGCCAAAACCACCGAGCCAATGATTCCGCCCATGATCGAGATCATGATCGGCTCGATGTAGCGGGTCATGTCGGCGATGGAATGCTTCAATTCCTCCTCGGCGTAACCGGCGACTTGTTCCATCACCTGCGCCAGCTTGCCGCTGCGTTCGGCGCTGTGGAGCATCTGCGAAACGGAACGGGGGACCAGCGGATTTGCGAACAGCGGCTCTGAAAACTGCTTTCCCGCCTGGATTTGCCGTGACACCTCGTCCCAAAGGTCCTTGAAATACGAATTTCGGCAGAGATTGTGAGCGGTATTGACGCAATCAACGAGGCTGACGCCACCGCCGGCCATCGTGCCCACGAGGCGCAGGCCGCGCGACAGATATAATTTGCGGAACATCGGCCCCAGCAGCGGCACGTGCAGTTGGAGGTAATCAAACGCCCGTGCCCCGCGCGGATGACGCAACAGAAGGAAAATGCCGGTCGCCAGCGTGGCCAATCCCACGAGAATCAGCGGCCATTGCGTGACGATGAAACTGCTGATGCCCATGAGCATCAGCGTCGGCACCGGCAGGGCCGCCTTCTTGGCGGCATAAATGGCCGTAAACCGGGGCAACACGAACGCCAGAAGAAACGTCGTGGTCGTCAACGCGAATCCCAGCATGATCGCCGGATAAGTCAGCGCCCCGCGGACGCGGCGAATGGTCTCGTGCTCGTCGCGCAGATAATTGGTGGCGCGTTGAAGGAGCTTGGCCATCATTCCGCTCTTTTCGCTGGCGGAGATCAGCGCCACGAACAGTTGGGGAAACGCCCGCGGATGCTTCTGCATGGCCGCGCTGAAATCAAGTCCCGCCTGAACGTCCTGGCAAACCTCCTGGAGGATTTTCTTGACGTTCGGCTTTTCGGTTTGCGTGGCAATGCACTCCAGCGCTTCGCTCAGGGTCACGCCGGTGTCGATCATGATGGCAAGCTGGGTGCCGACGTGAATGAGGTCCTTGCGCGACATGCGTTTGCCGCGGGGGCGAGTGCGGTCCGGCTCGGCGCCGCCCGCGGCCGGCCTGATGGACGTGGGGTATTTCCCCTCGGCGCGGATCATCTGGCCCGCATGGGCGGCGGATTCGGCCACCAGCGTGCCGTTCAACGGCGCGCCGGCGTTATCGCGAGCGGAATAGGCGAAAGTGGGCATATCGTTAAATTCGAAATTCGAAATTCGAATGACGAATCAAATTCGAAATTCGAATGATGAAACGGTCGTCGTTTCGAATTTCGGTCCTTCGAATTTGATTCGTCATTCGAATTTCGAGTTTCGAGTTTTCATCACGCCGTGACACGATAAATCTCCTCCAACGTCGTGATCCCGGCTTTGACTTTTTCCATGCCATCGCCGCGCAGGGTGGTCATTCCCTGCTTCTTGGCGATGTCGCGGAGCTCGTTCAGGGTGGATCCCTGGCTGATGAGTTCGATCATCGCGTCGTCGGGAACGAGCAGTTCGTAGATTCCGATCCGGCCGCTGAAGCCGAGGTTTCGGCAACGGGGACATCCGCGGGCCTTGAAAAGCGTGTCGATGTTTCCGGCCAGGCGTTCGATCTGGCGCTTCTCGTTCACGCCGGGGACGTACGATTCCTTGCAGTGCTGGCAGAGCTTGCGGACCAGGCGCTGGGCCATGACGCCGACCAGCGTCGCGCCGACGAGATACGGCTCGATCGCCAGGTTGTACAAGCGGGTGATGGCGCCCGGAGCGTCGTTGGTGTGCAGAGTGCTGAGGACCAGGTGGCCGGTGAGGGCGGCCTGGGTGGCGAGCTTGGCGGTTTCGGTGTCGCGCACTTCGCCGACCATGAGGATGTCCGGGTCCTGCCGGAGCAGCGCCCGCAGGGCGTTGGCGAAGGTGAATCCGGCCTTCTCGTTCACCTGGAACTGATTGACTCCCGTCAGGGCGTATTCGATGGGGTCCTCGACGGTGCAGATGTTCACGTCGCCGCGGTTGAGTTCCTGAAGCGATGCGTAGAGGGTGGTGCTCTTACCCGAACCCGTGGGGCCGGTGACCAGCACGATCCCGTTGGGAAGACTGATCAGTTTGCGCCAGGCCTTCAGGGTATTGTATTCAAACCCCAGCTTTTCCAGGTTGACGGAGGCCTTTTCGTTGTCGATGACGCGGATGACGACCTTCTCGCCGTGCTTTCCGGGCATGGTGCTGACGCGCAGGTCGACCGGGCGTTTTTCCATCATGACGTGAATGCCGCCGTCCTGGGGAAGGCGGCGTTCGGAAATATCCAGGCCGGCCATGATTTTGATTCGGCTGGTAACGGCGGCGTGCATCTGGTGCGGGGGACGAATCTTCTCGGTGAGGCACCCGTCGATGCGATAGCGGATGCGAAGCGAGGCTTCGCCCGGCTCGACGTGAATGTCGCTGGCGCCTTCCTTCACGGCGTTGTAGATGATGTAGTTCACCAGCTTGATGACGGGCGAATCGCCGGCGGCGGCCTCCAGGTTGACCACGTCCTGGATGGGCTGCTCGATGACGTTGAATTCCTCCGGCTCGACCTCCTCGATGATGTCGTCGATGACAAAGACCTTGTCGGTGGGCAGATAAGCCTGGAGCGTGCTCTTGATGTCGCGCGCCGTCGCCGCGACCACCTGCACTTGATACCCGCTGAGCCGCTCGATCTCTTCCAGCAGAAAGACGTTGGCCGGCTCCGACACGGCGACCGTCAGCACCCCCTCCACCAGATAAAGGGGCAAGGTCTGATGCTTCTCGAGAAACTCCTTTGGAAGCACCTGGATGACTTTCGGATCGGCGATCTTGGGGCTGACGCGCGCGTAGGGAACGGCGTAGGCCTGCGCCAGCGCTTCGACGATCTGGTCTTCCGTGCAGATTCGCAACTCGACCAGCATCTCGCCCAGCAGTTTCTGGTGTCCGCTGCGCTTCTGCTCTTCCAGCGCGCTGTCCAACTGGTCCTGCTGAATGAGGCCCTTGGCCAGCAGGAGTTGCCCCAGAGGTTTACGCTGCATCGTGGCAATCATGAGTGCTTTACCGCATGGTCTTCAACGCTGTGGGGAGATCGGCCTGGCACTCGAACTCGTGCGCCAGGCGGGTGATCTCCAAAATTTTTTTGCAGTTCTCGTCGAGGTTGACGAGCTTGAGGCGGCCGAACAGGTCCTCGCATCGCCGCTTCATCCAGAGCATGGCTTCCAGGCCGTCGCTGTCGATGAATCCGCATTTCTGAAAGTCCAGGACGAAATCGACGATCTGTCGCTGATCGATGTGCTCTTCGAGCGATTTTTTGGATGCGCCCGCGGCCTCGGCCAGGAGATCGCCCTGGACCTCGATCACGCAGACCTGGCTGTATTCCTCGCACTTGATGGGCATGTTTTTTCCCTCCGGCTCGCGGGTTCAGGCACAGCGCAGGTTCTGTTGCATTTCTCCCAGGTGGCGGACCCGGCCCGGGTTGGCATCCAGGAGCTGGCGGAACTTCTCGGCGCCGATGCGCAAGAACGCCTCGGTCAGGGAAGGATCGAACTGGGTCCCCGAGCACCGGCGGATTTCGGTCAGGGCCACCTCCAGCGGCATGGCCTTGCGGTAGGTCCGGTTTGAAGTCATGGCGTCAAAGCAATCGGCCAGGCAGATGATCCGCCCCATCAGGGGAATGTTTTCCGCGATCAGGCCGGCGGGATATCCGCGGCCGTCAAAACGCTCGTGGTGATGCAGGACGCCGGGGATCAGGTCGCTGATCTGCTTGATGTCCTGGAGGATTCGAGCGCCGATCTCGGGATGCTTTTTCATCTGCTCGAATTCCTCGGGGGTGAGGCGGCCGGTTTTTTGCAGCACGCCTTCGGGCACGCCGATCTTGCCGACGTCGTGGAGCAGGCCGGTCATGTAGACGCGTTCGCCGAACGCCTCGCCCATTCCCGCTTCGAGGGACAATTGCCGCCCGAGCAGCGCGACGCGCTCGCTGTGGCCGCAGGTGTAGGCGTCCTTGGCGTCGACGGCGCTGGTCAGGCTGTGCAACAATCCCATCATCAATCCGTGGGAGTCGTCGAAGAGGATGGCATTTTCGAGATAGATCGCGGACTGGTTGGCGATCGAGTTGAGGAGCTTGCTGTCCTGGGAATCGAAATCCCCGCCGGATTTGTTCAGGGCAAACAGGCAGCCCATGACCATGTCCTGGCGCTGAAGCGGCACGGCCATCAGTTGACGGACGTGCTTGGCCAGCCAATCAAGCGATTTGTCGCCGTCCAGGTCGTTGACCAGCAGCGGACCCTTGCGCTCGTGGAGCATGGGGATCAATTGCTCGGCCAGGCGATGGACCGTGCCGGGGGGAAGACTCAGCGCGCCGTAAAGAACCGGCTCATGGCCGGGCAGGACCTGGCCGCTCAGGGCCACGCCCAATCCCTGTACGCCCATGACTTCCAACACGTCCAGGCAGGCCTGTTTGAAGAAGTCGTTGGGCGGACGGTTGATGCGCATGCCTCCGCTGATCTGGTAAATCAGGCTCAATTCTTCGTAGGCATCCGCCAAATGACCGGACAAGGAATTCATTTCCGACGCCAATCCCGCCAGGCGCATTTGGTCCTTGAACATTCCGGTGACCAGGCGGGCCTGACGTTGAATGGCTTCGTCGTTGTAGGGGATCAATTCCTCGGCCTGCTGTCGCAGCCAGGCCGCGTCCAGACCGAGGCGGCTGCACACGCGGAGGACTTCTTCGGCGAGATTGAAATCGACGCTGCGAGCGGCGAGGACCAGGAACCCGCCGACCTGCCGCCGCTCGACGCAGGGAAATACCGCCAGGATCACGCCTGGGAACGTATTCCAGACGGTGACCGGCGAAGCGGCGTCGAGCTTTCGGATTCGATCGACGAGCCCCGGATCGGTGGGATCGCCGTACTGCACGAGGGGCAGGACGTAGCGTTGGAAAAACATCGCGGCCTGCGCATCGTGGGAAACGACCGATCCGTCCTTGTCCAGCAGCATGAGGAACAATCCGCAGGATCGGACGCGCGCGGCGAGATTGTCCAGCACGGCCGCGGGAACGCAGTACGCGCCACCCGTGGCCACCAGCGGACGCTCTTGTGCCTGTAACGTCATGCTCTCATACCTTGACAATCGTCATATCGCATCGCCGCGGATTTCACGCGGCCGGTTCCAACAGCACCTCGTTCACCGTCGCCAATAATTGACGCGGGCTGAACGGCTTGCTCAGCATCCGCGAGATTCCGCTCTGGTTCGTGTCCTTCGGTTCCAGTTGATATCCCCGCGCCGTCAGCATGATGGTGGGGATTCCCGCCGTCGCCGGGTCCTGCTTCAGCTTCTGGCACAATTCCAGCCCGGAAAGCTGCGGCATGTGATAGTCGGTGATCAGCAGGTCGGGCCGCTCGGCCTGGGCAATCTCGAGCGCCTCCTGGCCGTCGGAGGCGGTCAACACCTCGTAACCGGCGTTTTGAAGCTTCAGCGAGACCACGTGCAGGATGTGGCTTTCGTCGTCGGCCACTAAAATTTTCTTCGCAGCCATTGTTCTCCCGTTCGCCGGCCCCCCCCGCCGGCTAATCAGACAAATCCAACTCGAACCCGAAACAGCTTCCCTTGCCCACGTGGCTCTCCACAAACATCCGTCCACGGTGGACCGTCTCGATGATATGTTTCACCAACGACAGTCCCAGCCCCGTTCCCTTGGCCATGTGGTTGTTGGCCTCCGCCCTGTAGAACTTATCGAACACAAACGGCAGGTCCTTGGGTGGAATTCCAACCCCGGTATCGCTTATGCGGGTGATAACCTTGCGCTTGGCCTCGTCCACGGTGGTCTGGACGGTGATCGTTCCCCGCTCGGGCGTGTATTTCACCGCGTTGCTCAGCAGGTTCAGCACCGCCTGATAGAGCATGTCCTTGTCCGCGCTGGTCTGATAAAACGCCGGCGTAAGCTGCTCCACCAGCGATATCTGCTTCATCCGGGCCTGCGGGGCGATCACCTCCAACGCCTCCTTGAGGATGACCATCAGGCTCTGCGGCTGCTTGTTGATTTGGACCAGCCCCGACTCGATCCGCGAAATATTAAGAATGTTGTCGATCAGCCGGCTCAGGCGGTTCGCCTCGTTTTGAATGACCTCATAAAACTCATGGGTGGTTTTTTCGTCATCGGCCTCACCGTCGATCAGCATTTCAACGTAGGCCTTGATGCTAGCCAACGGGGTGCGAAGCTCGTGGCTGACGCTGGAGACGAAATCGTTCTTCATCTCGGCGACTTCTTTCTCGCGGGTCATGTCGTGCAGGACGGTGACGACTCCCGCGGGGGCGTCGTTGTCGTCGGCGACGGCGGATAACGTGACCTTGAAAATCTTTTCCTCGCCCGGGCCCTTGATTTTGTGCTCGACGATCCGCCGGCCGGTCTTGCTGTTGCTTTGCCGCATGTCGCGGACCATCTCCACCAGCTTCTCGTCGCGCAGGATGTCCTCGACCCGTGCCCGGCGCGAATGCTCCAGGTCAAACTGGAACGTCCGGGCCGCCGAGTCGTTGGCCAGCACCAGTTCGTCGAACGTGTCCGTGACCAGCACCGCATCGGAAATGCTGTAGATGATCGCCTGCGCGTGTTGCCGCTCGCTCGTCGCCACCTTCAACTGGATTTCCAATTCCTTCATCTTCAGCACGGCGTCGGACATGCATCGCTCGGCCGCCTCCACCATGTCGTTGACCGCGCTGATCAGCGGGCGAATCTCGTGGCTGTCGGTCTGGAGATTGTTCAGTTTCCCATGCTCCGTCATGCGATGGATGGCGTCGATCAGGATGCGGCAGTTCCGCCGGAAACTGGTGATCGCCAGCAGCCCCGCCGCCCCGCCCGCCACAAACAACACCGGACCGAGAGTGCCCAGGTCTAAACGGCCGCTTGACCACATCGAATGCAGCGACCCGATCGAGCAGAGCATGCCTCCCATGAGACAGGCCACCATCAGAATCGACAGAATTTTTCCCGAACGCACCGGCGTCTCCATTACAAATTTCATTGGTTAAGATCGAGGCGCG
>Ga0187862_10003488_pt1 | contig 15303 bp, 17 predicted proteins | sample June2016WEW_10_1_FD_133003 | JGI IMG/M metagenome (GOLD analysis project Ga0187862, IMG submission 133003) | Peatland microbial communities from SPRUCE experiment site at the Marcell Experimental Forest, Minnesota, USA - June2016WEW_10_150 | ecosystem: Environmental > Terrestrial > Soil >...
GGTAAACGCGCCCTTTTCGTGGCCGAACAGCTCGCTCTCGACCAGCTCGCGCGAGAACGCCGCGCAATTGACCGGGATAAACGGCTTGCGCGCGCGCGGACTTCGAAAATGGATCGCGCGTGCGACCAGCTCCTTGCCGGTGCCCGATTCGCCGCGTATCAGAACCGTGACGTCGGTCGGCGCGACCTTGTCGATCGTCTCGAACACGCGCATCATCGCGCGCGATCTCCCGACCATATTCTCGAAAACCCCGGTCTCCAGCCGCACCTGTTCGAGCAGTTGGCTATGCGCGCGTTTGAGCAGCTGCGTCTCCATCACCTTGCGCACTTTCAGCCGCAGCTCGTCGTTGTCGAACGGCTTGGGCAGGTAATCCTCCGCCCCCGCCTTCATTGCTTCGACGGCGATTCGCTGCGTGCCGAACGCGGTGATCATCAGCACGGCGCACGCGGGATCGAGTTCGCGGACCTGCTTGAGCAATTCGATCCCGCTCATTCCCTTCATGCTGAGATCGGTGATGATCACGTGGAACAGGCCCGCCTTGACCTTGTCGAGCGCTTCCTCGCCCGATTCCGCGGTCTCGACTTCGTAGCCCTCCTTGGTGAAGAGCCCCTTGAGCGCGATGACGATTCCGCGCTCGTCGTCAACTACCAGCAATCGCCCTTTCAATTGCGTGCCCTCGAAGTCTCGGTGGACGGCGCGCCCGCCGCCAGCGCCACGATCGGCGCGTCCACCGCGCCACGGCCGTTGTTTTCCGGCGCCGGTTCTTTGGCAGTGTCTGCGCCCGTGTCGGTGGTCGATTCGATCGATACGTCGGCGCTGTCGCGCACCGCGTCGCTGAGCGGAATCGCCAGCACGAATTCGGTTCCACTGCCCACTTTGCTTTGCACCTCGATCGTTCCACGATGCGCGTCGATCACTTTTTTCGCGACGCCCAGCCCAAGCCCGGTGCCGTTGGCCTTCGAGGTGTAGAAGGGATTGAAAATTTTGGCGATCTTGTCGTCGGCAATTCCGCAGCCGTTGTCGCGAATCCTGACCGCCGCCATTCCCGCGCCGTTGTTCTGTATCGCGAACTCGAGCCGGCGCTCGCCGCTCGTCGATTCCATCGCGTCGATGGCGTTGTCGATGATGTTGGAAAAAACCTGCCGCAGCTTGTCGGCGTCGGCACGCACCGTCGGACCGCTCAGGTACGCGCGCGACACCGCCACCGAGTTCGCCTCCAGCTTGCTGCGCATCTGCGTCAGCGCGCCGTCGAGCACCCACGCGAGATTTACGTTTTCGAACTTGTAGTCTTCTTCTTTGGCGAATTTGAGCAGATGCGACACGCTGCGCTCGACGCGTGCGAGCTCGTCGAGCGCGACCTTGGCGTATTCGACGTTTTCGTGCGAGGTCGGATCCTCGCCCATCTGCTGCACCAGGCTCTTGGCCGCCGCGATCGGATTTCGGATTTCGTGGGCGAAGGTCGCGGTCAACTCGTCCAGCGACGCCTGCTTCTCGGTGCGCAGTTGCTCCTTCTCCTGCAAGACTTCGCGCTGAACTTCGCGCGCGATCGCCGGCTCAAAAACCCGCTGATGAACCCATCGCCAGCCGTACACCGCCGAGAAATGGCTCGCGATTCCAAATCCCCAGAAAAGCGCCGGCCACAGGAACCACGGATACGAAGTCGTAATCAGATTGATGAGAAATAGGAACCCGATGACGATGCCGTACCACATCAGGTGCACGAAGAAGCCCGCCTCGGCCTGCGCGCGTTTGCGCGCGCGCTCGTAGGTCTGGCGCTCGGCGTCGTTCTTGAACTGCGGTGGCGGCGGCAGATCATTGGCGGGATCCAGGCTGACGCCGCCGTATTTCTGCGTCTGCCGATCGAATCGCGCCCGCAGCTTGCGCTCGAATTTCTCGGCCTTGGCCTCGAACTTGTGCGCCAGCTTGCTATCGAACTCGCGCTTTATCTTGGAATGAAGATCGCTTGCGAAGCTCTCCGCCGACGCCGTAGCGGAGGCCGTCGCGTCTGCCGCCCGCTTGGACCAGTCACGGTGCCTCGACCGGCCGTACTTCGACCAGTCGCGGTGCGACCACTTCGACCCGTCGCCGCCGTCGCCCCATCTCATCCAGCGCAGGCGGTTTCGCTTTCGATGTTGCACGACGGCGTAAATGATTAACGCTACTAAAAGGATGCCCCACATCTTGTTTCACCTGGGGCCGGAATTGCCGGTCCTTGTAATTGACCTATCGCAGTGGCGAGAACTAAGACAATCGCTGCCATTTGCTCGTCCCGACCTCGTCATGACCTCTAACTGCAAAGCCGGTGCCGACGCACGACTACGCGAAAAGCTGAGCATTCGTGCGAATTTCAACGATTACCTGCGCGTGCGCGAGGCTCAGTGCAGTCGCGCCGATGCAGTCTGGGCACTGCGTCCAGCCCGAACTGCCGCGCAACATTCCGGGTTCCTTGACATAGTCGGCGATCGGCATATTTTCATGGAGTCGGCTTCCCGGGCTGCCCGCGATGAAGGGGTTCGATGACCCAGTACTGGCCATTTTCAGGTCTGACACGACAAGGCGCGCTCCGCGAGCGGCTGATCGTGTCGCTCGACCTGCGCGACCGGGAGGAGGCGCTTGCGCTGGTGAACCACCTCGCGCGAGTGGTCGGGATGTTCAAAGTCGGGCGCGCGCTGTTCGTCGGTGGCGGCCCTGATTTCATTCGCGAGATTCGCCGGCGCGGCGCCGAAGTTTTCCTCGACCTCAAATTCCACGACAGCCCGCAAAAGGTGCTGCGCGCCGCCGTCGAGGCGACCCGGCTGGGCGTCAAGATGTTCGACATCCACCCGTACGGTTCGACTTGCGGCTCGACCGAGATGATGACCCGGACGCGAGCCGAGGTCGCGCGCATTTGCCGCACCGAGGGGCTTCGGCGCCCGAGTATTCTGGCGGTCGCGACGCTCGCGGAACTGAAGTCCGCGAGTTCAAGCCCGCGCGCGCCCGGGTCGCCCGACCGGGTCACGGAGATCGCGCGCTTCGCCGCCGCAGCCTCGCTCGACGGCGTCGTCACCTGGCCGCACGAAGTTCCGCGCGTGCGCGACACTTGCGGACGCCGATTCATTATCGTGACCTCGGGCGTGCGCCTGCGCGAGGCAGCCTTCCCGGCCGCGCATGCGATCACGGCCGCCGATGCAATCCGCGCGGGCGCCGACTACGTCGTCGTCGGCAGTCCCATCTGGCGCGCTGCCGAGCCGCTGCGCGCCGTGCGCGAGATTACCGACGACATCGAGCGTGGATTGCGCGGCAATCCCCGGCGCACGTTTGAAATTCTCAACCCGCGTCCCGTGTAGTCCAGCTTCGTTGCGCGTTTGTCTTTCTCATCCGAACCGAACTACGATTGCGCGAAATGCCCTGGCCAATCATTTGAACTTCAACTCTGAATCTGCGCCCGGAGCCTGTTTTTGCTCGAAATCCTCATCGACCTGTTAGCGCTTGCAGTCGGAGCCGGATTCATCGGCGCGATCTCGGGCCTGGGCGGCGGAGTCTTCATCGTGCCTGCGCTGGTCATCGTGGCGCACATGCCGATGAAGGTTGCGGTTGGCGCCAGCCTGATCTCCGTCGTCGCGACCAGCGCCGGAGCCAGCGTCGCATTCGTGCGCGACGGATGGACCAACCTGAAAGTCGCGATGGTGCTGGAATGCGCGACGGTTACCGGCGCCGTGGTCGGCGCCTATCTCGCCGGCGTCGTGCCGACCGTGGTGCTCGAATTGCTCTTCGCCGCCATGATGCTCCAGTCGGCGTACTTCACGGTGACCAAGCGCGGCGACGACATCCTCACCAAGGGCGACCCGCTCGCCGAGCGCCTCGAACTCTCAGGCGAAGTGCCCGACCTCAGCGGCAACCCGGTCCATTATGAAGTCGTGAATGTACCGCAGGGCGGCGCGCTCATGGTCGTCGCGGGCCTCATGTCGGGGCTGCTCGGAATTGGCTCGGGCGCGCTCAAGGTGATGGCGATGGACTACATCATGCACCTGCCGCTCAAGGTTTCCAGCGCGACCAGCAACTTCATGATTGGCGTCACTGCCGGCGCCGGCGCACTCGTGTTCCTCGCGCGCGGTGACGTTGCCACCACCATCGCGGCCCCGGTGGCGATCGGAGTCACGGTTGGCGCGCTCGCCGGCAGCCGCGTCCTGCCCCATCTCAAGGTCGAGTCGCTCCGGATCGTATTCGTGATAATTCTTCTGCTGATCGCCGCCGAGATGGGATGGCGCGCGTTATCGGGGATCTAGTCGATGCCGAAACAGGAAGAAGACCGCATACTCAGGGAATGGACGCCGATTCTGCTGCGATCGATTCTGATCGCCGCGATGATCGTGCTTGGCGCCGGACTCGTCCTGACCTACACCTTCGCCCCGGACTACTATGTCGAGCGCTACCAGGCGGTGCAGCATGGTCACCTGATCGGCAAGGAAACGCTCGGCCTGTTGTTTGACAGGGTTCGACAAGGCAATCCGCATGCGGTTCTGACCATCGGGCTGTTCGTGCTGACGTTGGTTCCGCTCGCGCGCGTCGCGTTCTGCTTCATCCTCTTCATCAGGGAACGCGACTACACATATGTTGCGCTTACGGCTTACGTGCTCGCGGGGTTGATCGTCGGCGTGCTGGCAGGCAGTGCCGGTTGATTATCGATTAGTATTCGAACGGAGGATCGCTCAATGGAAATTAAAGGAAAGGTCGGCGTCATCACCGGCGGCGCATCGGGGATCGGGCGTGCAACGGCACAGCGGCTGGCGAAAGAAGGCGCCAGGATCGTGGTCGCCGATCTCGACGAAGCCGGTGGCGCCGAGACCGTCAAGCGCATCGAGAGCGCGGGCGGACACGCCGTTTTTGTAAAGGCGGACGTCACCCGGATCGAGGATGCTCGCCGGATGCTCGACACCGCGGTCTCCAAGTTCGGCCGCCTCGACATCCTGCACAACAACGCCGGAATCGGCGTCGGCGCGCCCGGCTTTCCCGAAGCACCACCCGAACGATGGCAGCTGGTGATCGATATCGATTTGCAGGCGGTGGTTCTCGGCACCGGGCTGGCGGCTCCGCTGATGCAAAAGCACGGCGGCGGCGTCATCATCAACACGGCCTCGATGGCCGGCTTGTATCCGCATCGCCAGGACGCGGTTTATGGCGCGGCCAAGGGCGGCGTGGTGAACTTCACCCATTCGCTGGCGTTCTGGGAGGCTGAACGGAAAATCCGCGTCAACTGCGTCTGCCCGGGAATCGTCGATACCCCGATGGTGCGCAAGGGAATCGAGGCGGCGACAAAACTTGGTTTTTTGACGAAACCTTTCGTGCCGGCGAAGATGATTCAGCCCGAGGAAATCGCCGACGCAGTCGTCAGCCTGGTGCGCGACGATTCGCTGTTCGGATGCGCGCTGGAAATTCGCCCGACTGGCCGCCAGATCGTCGATCCGCGCCGCGCCCCCGGCTCGCGAAAATAAAAACCGGCGCGCTCGACGCGGCTGCCTCCGCTCCACGTTCTTCTCGGCATGGTGACTGGTTGTCAGGTCGCAGCGATCATTGGTAGGTTCCCGAGCGATGCCCGAGACCGTTCAGCTCTTCCGAATCCTGTTGGCCTCCCCTTCAGACGTAGTTGAAGAACAGGCGCTGGTCGCAGGCGCGATCAACGATTGGAATGTACAGCATGGCGACAGCGCTGAAGCCAGAGTAGAACTGATGAACTGGCGTACACACGCACACCCGGAAGCAGGCAAACGGGCGCAGGCGTTGATCAACCGGCAATTTGCCGATCGGGCGGACATTGTGCTTGCTATCTTTTGGCGGCGGCTCGGAAGCCCGACGGGGAAAGCCCCCTCAGGGACCGTGGAGGAAATCGAGCGTGCCCAAAGACGAGGCAAGAAAGTGATGTTATACTTTTCCCAGCGCCAGGCCATCGAAAAAGAACCGCTTGATTCGCGCGAACAAGCCAGGATGGAACGGTTCAGAAGGAGATTGGGGCGGAATGCCCTCTACGGGACGTATGGCAGTGAGCGGGAATTCGAGATCGCGGTGAGGAAAGACCTGGCGCTGGTCATGCGCGAAGTGGTCGAGGCCACAAGGAAGAAGCGATGAAACACGGCAGTTCACGAGGTGTAGAGAAAAGCAGAATCACAAACGGCGCGAACGTTACCTCGATAGCGGGCAGCGTCGTTCATGGCAGCGTGCACACCGGCCCCACAACCATCAATCAGATCAATCGCGGCCGACGGTCCAGCCGGCCAAATGAATACCCCGCCGGTTCGATCGGAAGCGATCTGGAACAACGGAATTACATCAGGTATCTGGTCCAGCGTTATCACCGTGCCCGCGAGGCCGACTCGAGCTTTGGCAGAAGCGGCCCGGCGCGTTTCAGTTACGCGGTAATCTTCACCAACATCGAGCGCAAGTTCGGGGCGCCCACCTACTTTATTCGCCAGGCGCGGTTCGACGAGCTTGTGAAACATTTGCAACAGCGCATTGACGGAACGATTCTCGGCAAGAGCAACCGTGCGAGAGGAATCCGGAACTACGCGAGTCGCGAAGATTTTTTGGCTGAGCAGGAGGCACAGTAACCGCCAGTCACGCCGACGCTTCGAAAGCATCTTCGCCGATTCCGGGCTGTGTGCGGCTTTACCGACGCGATTTCGCAAGCGAGTCCCGCCTTCATTTGGCGATGCTCCATTGGCCCATGAACTCGCGCGCCTGGCGGCGCAGCGAGCGGCGCAGATCGAATCGCGGGCCGTGCAGGTACCATAACATCGCCAGTCCCAGGTAGCTCGAATAAATCTGTGTCGCCGCCCAAGTCGGATCGAGGTCCGCGGCAAGCACCCCCAACCGTTGCCCGCGCTCGACCAGCTCGCGAAAACTCGCGATCCCGCGCAGGTTCGCCTTGCGCATCGAGCGCAGCACCCGCGGCCCAATCTTGTGCGATTCGAGCGCAATGATCAGCAACAGCCGGCTGACCCACGGATTCTTCTCATTGAGCGCCGCCATCGTGTCGAACATCCGCACGAACTCCGCGCGGAACTCGACCGCATTCGCCGCCTGCGCGGATTTTTCAAATACCAGCTCCCATTCACCAAGCACCTTGGACACGACCGCGATGAAAAATTCTCCCTTGTCGGCGAAATGCCAATACAGCGCCCCCTTGGTGACGCCCGCCGCGCGCGCGATTCGCGCCAGCGAGGTGCCGCGATATCCGTACGACGCGAACAGGTCCATCGCCGCATCGATCAATACCTGATCGAGCGAGCCGCGCCGACGCGCCTGCGGAGCCGCTGCCGCATTCTTGCGAACTGCCGATATCATCTGAACGATCGGTATGGTGAGACACTGCGGGTGCCCGCGTCAAGCGCGAGGCACCCGTGCGGGATATGAAGTGCTACTGTACGGTGGCGGAGACTGCTCCGCGTTTGCGTCCGGGCCGCTGCCGGACGCGCGCGACTCGATGATGTCGCGGGTCAGTTCTGGCTCGAGGTGCCGCCGTCCGGACCTTTCATGTTTCGCTCCAGACACCAGCGGTCGATCACCTCGGCGTTGAAACGCCAATCGGTGCCGATCCGAAAGCCCGGCAGCTCTCCGCGACGCAGCAGCTTGTAGATTGTCGATGGGTGCACGCGCAGATAATCGGACAATTCCTTGACCGTCATCACACGCGGCAAGCTATACTTGGTTTCGGTAGTCATGATATTCCCCACTAAGGTCGCTGTTTGCCGCTTATTGCTAAAATTTGATGGCTTTTTTCGCATCGATCAACTAGTTCGTCCGCGCCTTACGCCCACTTTGAGCCTCTTTGAAAGTCTCAAAATAGTCGCTGGTGGTCAAGAGCAGCTTAAAAGAACTTGTGATACTTTTCGCTTTTCCCCACATTTTTGTATGTGAAGTTACCAATTCTTGCAGAAATTCCAATACAGAGTGCATACCAAGCCTTCAAACCGTGCCTGCGAGCGCCTTGAAATCATGATAAGTATGCCACATCTCAAGAGAATTTCAATAGCGGTAATATTCGCTTTGCTTGGCCTTGCCAACGCACGACCCGCCCTGGCGCAACTGCGGCTGACGAGCCCCGCAATGGCTTCGGGAGCCGCAGTAGCTGATGACTACGCATGCACCGGGGCCGATCGATCACCAGCGCTCGCATGGAGCGGCGCGCCGGATTCGACGAAATCATTTGCATTGATTGTCGAGGATCCCGACGCCCCCGGCGGAACATTTTTTCATTGGGTAGCGTATAATATCCCGCCTGGCGTCACTTCGCTGCCTGCCGGCGTGCCACAGTCCACGGAAATTGCAGGTGGCGGAACAAATGGCATCAACGGCTTCGAGCATATCGGCTACAATGGACCGTGTCCGCCGCCGGGGAAAATGCATCACTATCATTTTCGTCTCTTCGCGCTGGACTCGACGTTGACTCCCGGCGACAACGCGGACGCGCCCGCCGTCCAGTCCGCGATGACCGGCCACGTCATCGCGACTGCGGAACTGGTCGGCACATTCCAACGATGAGGTGAAGGTGAACCATCGATGAAAACGGTACTCAAAATCCTGGCTGGAGTGTTTGTTCTCGCGGTCGTCGCGATCGTGGGATGGCGTTACTATCAAATCCATCGCGCGCGGCAGGCCGGCCTGCTCACCGAGAACATCGCGCATGACGGCAACCTCTGGAAGGCCGATTTCACCGCGCGCATCCCGGCCCCCGAACAGACCGTCTTCGCCGCGATTCGCGACATCGAAAAGACCCACAACGATCAGGTCAAGATGGTGCGCGTCGTATCTCAGAGCGGAAATAAAAAAACCGTCGACATCGATCTCGCGGCGCCGGGCGGACAAACGATCACCACCGAGCTCGTGTTCGAGTACCTGCCCGAGCAGAAAAAAATCATCTATCACACCGTCGACAATCCGCTGCTCGATACTCAGGCCGTGTACCAGTTCGGCGATGAAGGCGCGAGCACGTTCATCGACTACCACGAAACCATGCATCTGCTGCAGTCGCTTCCGGTCCCTGACGGCGTCATCAAGCAGGTCATTCGCGGCATCTTCGTCGCGCAGCTCGAATCCTTGAAGCACACCCTCAACCTCAAGACCGACGACGCGGCCAAGTCCGCCGACGACGAGCCCTGACCGCGACCGCCGTTTGCGCGCCAGTCGCGTCGAGTGCGCCGGCTCAATCGCAGCTCAACATGATTCCCTTCACCGCAGAATTCCTAAGCTCCGCATTCGCTCTCGACGGATGCCCGCGATGGAAGCGCGCCGAGGTCGCGCTGGCCGGCCGCTCCAACGTGGGCAAGAGTTCCTTGCTCAACGCGCTGGCCGGAGTTAAGGGTCTCGCGCGCACCAGCAAAACCCCCGGACGCACGCGCTGCCTCAACTTCTTTGCGGTGGGTAACACGCTGGCGCTGTGCGACCTGCCCGGCTTCGGCTACGCGAAAATGAGTCACGACGACGCCGCCAAAATCGCCTCGATGATGCACGAATACATCCACGGCCGCGTCAATCTCGCCGCCATCGCGATTCTCATCGATTGCCGCCGCGGTCCACAGCAAGACGAACTCGATCTGGCGGCGATGGCTGCCGAGCGTGGCATCGATGTGATCCCGGTCGCGACCAAGTGCGACAAGTTGCGCCGCTCCCAGCGCGCCGCCGCGCTCAAACGCTTCGACTCGATGCGCGCACGCCCGATTTTCTGCTCGGCGACTTCCGGCGAGGGCATCGACGACCTGCGCCGCCGAATCCTGGCCGTCGATCGCTCCGACTCCGCCAGGCGCGCCGGTTCCCGATGACTCCCGAAGTCTCCGTAATCATCCCGGCGTACAATCGATGCGCGATGCTGCTCGAGGCGATCGATTCCGTGCTCGCCCAATCGACCCCGGCCTTCGAGTTGATCGTCATCGACGACGGCTCGACCGATGGAACCGCCGAACGGTTGGAGCGCCTCACCGAAACGACCCGCATCGAAATCGAGCGCATCGATCATCGCGGTCCCGCCGCGGCGCGAAATCGCGGCGTCGCCATCGCGCGCGCGCCGCTCGTCGCATTTCTCGATTCCGACGATCTCTGGTCGCCGGCCAAGCTCGAACGCCAGCTCACCTTCATGCGCGACAACCCCGGCTGCGCGATCTCGCAAACCAACGAAATCTGGATCCGCAACGGACGCCGCGTGAATCCCGGCCATCGTCATCGCAAGCGCGCCGGCGATATTTTCATCGACTCGCTCCGCACCTGCCTGATCGCCATGTCGTCGGTGATGATGCGCACCGATCTTTTCCGCTCATCCGGCGGCTTCGACGAGCACCTGGCCGCCGCCGAAGACTACGATCTGTGGCTGCGAATTCTCATCGACCATGAAGCCGGCCTGCTCGACGAACCGCTGGTCACGCACCGCGCCGGGCATCCCGATCAACTCTCGGCCACGACTCCCGCCCTCGATCGCTTCCGCATTCTCGCGCTGACGAAATTGCTCTCGGACCATCGGCTTTCTCCGGCGCGGCGAACCGCGGTCGTCGAAGTGCTCGCCGGGAAATGCGGCATCTACGCGCGCGGCCTTCGGCGCCGCGGCAAAATCGAGGAAGCGCGGCTGTACGAATGGGTCGCGGACCAGGCGCGCGGCTGGCTGATGCGCGCGGTTCCTGAAATCGGATGCGCGGTTGAATCGATGCGATCCATGCTGCGCGAAATTCCACATGACTGCTGACGAGATCGACACGCAGATTCGGATGCTCGCTGCCGAGCGACGGCTGCCGCCGAGCCATCTTGCGCGATGGCTCGCGATGGACCCGGCGTCGCGCGCCGCGATGCTCGAAATCGCGCGCGTCATTCGCCTGCGGACCGGTCAATTGATGACCGCGCTCGAGACGCTCGAGGAAATCGCCGTGCGCGAGCGCGTCACCGTCGCCGGCGTTCTCGACCGCCCCGAAATTCGGCGCATTGCGGGCGGTCCCGGCTCCGCGCCATCGCGCGCCAGCGCGCTCCTGGAAGCGCTTCGAACGCTTCGCTACCCGCTGCTCAGGAAAATGCAGGAGCAGATCCGCTCTGAAGTCGCGGCGCTCAAGCTCCCCCGCGGAATTTCGATAGCCTTGCCCAACGAGCTTGGCTCTGATGAGCTCACGGTTTCGCTTCGGGTGCGAAGCGCCGCCGAACTGACGCGCCTGCTCGAGGCGCTCGATCGCTCGCGTCCGGGACTTGTGCGAATCATTGAAATGCTCGCCGGCAAGCAGTGAAAAGTGAAACGGTGAAAAGATGAAATTCGATCTCGACGCCGTGTTTGTCGAGCATGGATGCGCCGGCTATCCGCTGGCGACCCGCATCCTCCGCGCGCTGCCGCGCGAGGTGCCCGTCACCCACGTCGCCGACCCGCGCGAGTCCACCCGGCCCGCATCCGGCGCGCGCGATCCGTTCGGCGCCGGCAAACGCCGGATGGTGATCGCGCGGCGCAAGTCTGCGTTCCTGGCGCCGTGTCCCGCCGGGTCCTCGGAGTTCGCCTGCTGCGGATACCTGGTGCTGACGCTGGCGTCGAACTGCCCGATGGATTGCTCGTACTGTTTTTTGCAGGAATTTCTGGCCGACAATCCCGCCTTCCAGGTGTATGCGAATTTCACCGATTCATTCGACGAGCTCGACCGGCTCATCGGCAACGCTCGCGGGCGCAGCTTCCGCGTCGGCACCGGCGACCTGGCGGATTCGCTGGCGTTCGACTCGCTTACCGCGATGAGCCGCGAGCTGATCGAGTTTTTCGCCTCGCGCGAAAGTCTGACGCTGGAGCTCAAGACCAAGACCGGTGAAATTGAAAATCTGCTTGCCATGGACCCGCGCGGCCGCGTGCTCGTCTCGTGGACCTTGTCGCCCGACGCCGTCTATCGAAGCTCGGAGCATCTCACCGCCTCGCCCGCGGCGCGGATCGCGGCGGCCCGCGCGGTCCTCGACGCCGGCTACCGGGTGGCGTTTCATTTCGATCCGTTGATCGCGTATCCCGGCGCCGAGCGCGATTACATCCTGCTGATCGACGAGCTGCTCGACACAATTGCGCCCAAAGAAATCTCGTTCATCAGCATGGGCGGTCTGCGGATGACGCCGCGGTTGCGCGGCGCCGCGCGCAGCCGTTTCCCCGGCGATCCGATGCTGTGCGGCGAGGACGTGCTCGCCTCCGACGGGCGCTTGCGGACCTTTACGCCGCTGCGCCTCAATCTCTACCGCACGCTTGCCGATCGTTTCCGCAAAGCGGGCGCGGAAATCCCCGCCTATCTGTGCATGGAAGCGGCCAGCGTCCACGAAAGCGTCTTTGGCGCGCCGCCCTCCCGACCGGCTATAATCGGCAACCGCCTCGCGCGCGACTGAGCACCGGCCACGCACCCGCGGACTTAAAAAAATGCCGACCCGAAAAAAATCTGCAACCCGGCCAAATTCAATCGCGGCTTCCAACGGACTTGCGCGCGGCTCGCGCGCCGCGATCGACCGGCCCATCGGCGTCTTCGATTCCGGCATCGGCGGACTCACCGTCCTCAAAGCGCTGACCGCGGCTCTGCCCAACGAAGATTTCATCTACCTCGGCGACACCGCGCGGCTCCCGTACGGCACCAAGTCCAACGAAATCATCGTCCGCTACTCGAAGGAGAACACCGGCTTCCTGCTCGCCAAGGGAATCAAGATGCTGGTGGTCGCTTGCAACACCTCCAGCGCGGTCGCGCTCGACGCGATCGCGTCGGACACGATGGTCCCCGTGATCGGCGTGATCGAGCCGGGCGCGCGCGCCGCCGCCAAGGCCTCGCGCAACGGCAGAATAGGCGTGATCGGCACCGAGGCAACGATCGCGTCGGGCGCTTACACGCGCGCCATCCAGCGGCTCAGCCCGCGCGCGGAAATCTACACGCGCGCATGCCCGCTGCTGGTGCCGCTGGCCGAGGAAGGATGGACCGACAATGCGGTCGCGGAATTGACCGTCGCCCACTACCTCGAGAGTCTCAAGCAGAGCGGCATCGACACGCTGCTGCTGGGATGCACCCATTACCCGCTGCTGCGCGATATGTTCGCGCGAATTCTCGGGCCCCGCGTGAAGATCGTGGACTCCGCGACTGCGACCGCGGCCGACGTGCGCGGCCGGCTGCGGATTCTCAAGCTGGCCAGGTGCACCGGCAAGGGGATTCAGAGTTTCTTCGTGACCGAGACCCCCGATCGTTTCGTCCGCGTCGGCCGCAGATTTCTCGGCCCGCAAGTCGAATCCGCCGTCCGCATCGAGCGCTAGCCAACGCCGGACTTGTCATTCTGAGCGCAGCGAAGAATCCCGGATCCGTGGTCTGTCCGCTCCTAACCTCTCCTTGTCCGAGGAGAGGTCGGCGCGCTTCCTGCCGCGCCGGGAGAGGTTCTACGCCCGCCGCGATCTGTGCGAAGCCTGCGCGCTTGCCGCCTCTGCTTGCTCGGCCCGCAGGTCGAATCCGCCGTCCGCATCGAGCGCTAGCAACGCCCGGTTTACCACGGTGCAGGGGGTAATGTCCTGATTGAAACCGCTCAGCGTTTAGGCCCCGAAAGTCCGCGATGCGCGATGTCCAGGAAGTCCGCCTCGCTCTTAGCCAAAAGCTTTCGCCAAATACCGCGTGGTGTTGCCGGGGATACTCCAAATTGATCGATCAGCAACCTGATTACTGCCTCTAACGAAACGCGGGTGGCTGGGAAGTGGATATCTTCCAGCACCTCCCCGCCGGGCAGGCAGTTTTCCTTCAAATCACCGCGTATGTGAAAATGAGTTGGCGGATATGGTCGCCGGGGAAATCGGTCGTAGTCGTAACGAAAGATCCATCGCTTGCCATCGATATCAACCTGATATTTGAACCCGGAATTAATTACCTTGAGTCTCGGTCCTTCAGAGGTGCCTTGGATAGCGAGACCATAATAAACGCGGAGAAATTTCCCATCCCTCAACTGGATAGGGGCCAGCAGCCGTCCTCCGACAATATAGTTGTTTCGACGCTCTCCTTGTTGAAGATGGAGACTGGCCCCGACCGCCATCACGGTGTTCGCCAAAAGAAGATTCAACAAATCGCAGAATGCTTGGGGCGAGTCTTTACCGCCGCGCTTGTATGAGCGCGTCAAATCCCTAATATCGGCTAGCAGGTTGTCGAGGCTGGCGATCGGAGATCACTGCGCAAGAAGTGGATCATTCTTGCGAAGTAAATTGGAGAGTGCAATTAGATCGCTTACCCTGCTTGGATCGGGCAATCTCCCTTGGCGGTGTCTACGCAACATCAGCCGTGCGGACATGCCAACGCGATCGCGCGCTCCCTTTTCAAGCGAATTGAGAATCTCGCTACGGCTCAATTTGACGACCACGCAAGAGTTGCCGTTTTGACGCGCGAGCCCCCTGTATTTTGTCGTTTTGGTCATAGCGGTCAAGCAAACACCGAAAACAGGAGGACGGCTACAAGCTTGCTTGACGTGAAATTATAATACCGAGAGTAGCGGCTACCGCTCAAGCTCGCCTAATCCTGCTGAATCGGAATCACGTTTCAAACTACGACACTACCGAGCAGCGCCACCCCCTGACTAGGGCGCCGATTTCAGGATAAGATGATTTCCAGCTAAACTTGCGAGTTGTTTCACTGTTTCACCGTGCCGCCGCTCAGACCGCGTCGCTGTGGCTCGTCGAGAACCTGAACCCAAAAGAAAACTTACCGCAGAAATTACTCAGATAAGATGGCTTCAGCTATTTCCCTCGTAGCGCGGAAAATCTTCGGCTCGAAGAACGAACGCGAAATCAAACGGCTCCGTCCCGACGTCGACGAGATCAACCGGCTCGAACCCGAGACCTCGGCGCTCAGCGACGACGAGTTGCGCGGCAAAATCGCCGAATGGAAAGCGAATATCGGTGCGATCGAGGAGCGCGAGCGGCGCGACGATGCGATGCTGGAAATCCTGCCGCAGGTCTTCGCCGTCGTCCGCGAGGCCTCCAAGCGGACGATCGGCCAGCGCCACTTCGACGTGCAGCTTATCGGCGGGATGATCCTGCACCAGGGGCGAATCGCCGAAATGAAAACCGGCGAGGGCAAGACTCTCGTCGCCACTCTGCCCGCCGTGCTCAACGCGCTGGCGGGACGCGGCGTGCACATCGTCACCGTCAACGACTACCTGGCCCGGCGCGACTCCGAATGGATGGGGCGCATCTATAAATTCCTCGGCCTGACTGTCGGCGTCGTCGTTCACGGCGTGACCGACCAGGAGCGCAAGCTCGCCTACCGCGCCGATATCACTTACGGCCAGAACAACGAGTTCGGCTTCGACTACCTGCGCGACAACATGAAGTTCAAC
>Ga0187862_10003490_pt1 | contig 15297 bp, 8 predicted proteins | sample June2016WEW_10_1_FD_133003 | JGI IMG/M metagenome (GOLD analysis project Ga0187862, IMG submission 133003) | Peatland microbial communities from SPRUCE experiment site at the Marcell Experimental Forest, Minnesota, USA - June2016WEW_10_150 | ecosystem: Environmental > Terrestrial > Soil >...
CCTCAACATCTACCAGACTTTCCGCTGGTCTCGTCTCTGCGATTGAGTATATACCCGCCAGCCTCCGAACCGCACCGAGAGACCAGGTGCCGCATCGCCGTTCTTGCCCGTATCGCAGTGATGCTGGGCGAACGCCGCAGCCATCCGTTCGCTGTCCTCCCTGCTGACGCGCGCCACTGTGACCAGGAACTTCGCAACAAGGGCCGAGGTCTTTCCCCAGCGCACTTGCCGCTGGAGCAATCTTGGCGAGACCCGACCGCATCTACTCGTACCGGAGCGCTTCGAGCGGATCGGCGAGGGTGGTGCGACGCGCTGGGATGTAACAGGCCACTGCAGCCACCGCCGCGAGCACCAGGACAACGCCCCCGATGGTCCACGGATCGCGCGGGCTCACCCCGAACAGCAGGCTGCTGAGGACCCGGCCGGAACCGAGTGCCGCCGCGATGCCCACCGCCAGCCCGGCCAGCACGGGCCGCAATCCCTGGGCCATCACCATGCGCCGCACGTTGCCGCTGGTGGCGCCCAGGGCCATGCGCACGCCGATCTCGTGCCGGCGGCGCACCACCGACCACGAGACCACGCCGTAGATGCCGATCGACGACAGCAACAGCGCCGAGGCCGCAAAGCCGGCAATCAGCATCACCTGGAAACGCCGCTGGTCCACGGAGCTCGAAACCACGTTCTGCATAGTGCGAACCTCGCCAACCACCGTGTCGGGATCGATACTCCGGACAGTGGAGCGCACCGCCGGGGCAAGCATGCGCGGGTCGGCGGACGTCCCCAGCACCGCGTACATGGAGAACCGGTTGCGATACCAGTACGGGACATAGGCGGTGACGACGGGCTGTTGCGCGAGGCCGGTACGCACGTCGCGAACCACGCCGGCCACTTCGAACGGAGGCTCGTCCAGGTCGCCCCGGCTGAACTTCTTTCCAATCGGATTCTCACCCGGCCAGACGCGGCTGGCGGCCAGCTCCGAGATCACCGCCAGGTTCCGCTTACGGTCGGCCTCGGTGAAACTCCGGCCGGCCAGGAACGGGATGCCCATGGCACGGAAATAGTCGGGACTGCAAAACCGCATGTTGGTCATGGGCAGCTCGACCATAGGCCGGTGTTCTCCCTCGCGCTGCATAACGTCCACCCAGTCCTCGCCCTGCAGCGGCAGCTTCGAGACAATCGCCGCGCTGTTGACGCCGGGCAGCACCTGCATCTTGGCGACCAACTGCCGGTAATACGATTCGCGCTGGCTGCTTTCGCCGTAGCCGTTTCGAGGAAGGTTGATCTCGACGGCGATCAGGCGGTCGGTGTCGAAGCCCTTGTCCACGTTCAACAGACGCACGAAGCTGCCGATCAGAAGACCCGCCACTACCAGCAGCACCGCGCTCAACCCGGATTCGAAGCCGACCAGCAGTTCGCGCGTCAACAGCCCGCGCCGGCCTTCGGTGGTGGTGCGCGAGCTGACCCGCAGAGCCAGTTGTGGATCGGCCGACGAGGCCCGCCACGCCGGCAGAGTACCGAAGAGAATGCCGGTGACGACGGACAGCGCGAGGGCGAACAGCAGGGCGCGGGCATCCAGGTGAATTTCGTCGAGGCGCGGCAGATCGAGGGGCGCGTATAGCAGCACCGCCCGCAACCCCGCCCAGGCGAGTGCGACGCCGGCCGCGCCCCCCGCCAGACCCACCGCCAGGCTCTCGCCCAGGATGTAGCGAACCAGCTGCGCGCGCCCGGCGCCCAGCGCGGTGCGAATGGCCAGGTCGCGGCCCCGGCCGGCGGCGCGAGCCAGGCCGAGATTCGCCAGATTCACGCAGACGATCAGCAGGACGGCGCCAACCGCGGCGAAGAGAATCACCAGTCCTTTGCGCGCCGCGCCGGTCACCTCTTCCTGCAACGGGGTCATCGTCGCGCGCAGATGCATCTTCTCGGGAAAGCGCGCGGCGATGCTCGCCTGCACCACGTCCATCTCGGCCAGCGCACGGCGCTCCGGTACGCCCGGTTTGAGACGTCCGATGACCACGTAGTTGAATTCTCCGAACCAGTCGATCTCGTCGCGCTTGAACGGGGCTGGCGTAAACACATCGGCCCTTCGCGGGAAGTTCGCGAGCTCGCCGGCCTCGCCCCTGGGGAAGTGGAACGAGACGGGGAGGATGCCCACCACCGTCCGCTCGGTGCCGTCGAGCGTGATGGGGCGGCCCACCAGCCCGGGATCGCGATGGAAGCGCCGGTTCCACAGCGCATCGCTGACGATCGCTTCGTGGTCATGGCCCGCCTGCTCTTCTTCGTCGAGAAACGTCCGGCCAAGCTGCGGCTGGACGCCGAGCATGGAGAGCAGGTTCGCGGAAACGGCGGCCCCGTGGAGCTGCTCGGGCTGGCCGGCGCGGGTGAGCACGAAGTCCGCCGCCTCGATGATGCTGAGTTGCCGGAAGGAGGAGCAGTGGTCGCGCCACTCGAAGAAATGGCGGGCGTTGACGGGCAGCCGCGGATACGTGCGCGCGAGCTCCGGCACCACCTCGTTGATTACCATCAGCCGCCCTGGATCGCGATAGGCGAGCGGGCGCAGCAGCACCGCGTCGACCACGGAGAAGATGATGGTGTTCGCCGCGACGCCAAAGGCAAGGGTCAGCAGGGCGACCGTGGTGTAACCGCGGTCCCTTAACAGCCCGCGGACCGACTGGCGCAGATCGTTCAGGAGAGCAGACATGGGAACCGGCCTCGTAACGGATTACGCCGCAGGGGCCGGGCGGGTTCCAGGATCTCGCGCGAGCGTTAACCGGTATCGGTAGTCATGTGGACCTTACCTCGGTGCGACCCGAACATTCAAGCAAAACTGGGGTGTAATCGGACCGGATCGCATCCACCACTGAGGAACAAACAGGTGAACAAACAGGAACACGTACTTTGTGATACTTCTATCTCGGACAGGCTCTCAGGATGTCCCGCTTTTCGTCCCAGCCGCCCGGTTTCGTCCCGAAGCATTATCGGGATGCAAGCCGCCGATTAAGACCACTCAAGTTGGGTGCAAGACAGACCTGGTGGTGATTCATTGGCCTCCGGGTGTCGTGCAGGAACTGAAGAATGTGCCAGGCGATCAGCTCTTGAGCGTGAAAGAGCCGGCGCACTAACGACATCTTCGACGGCTCTGCTGCTCGTCTTACCAGAAGTGCCGTTCGAGTATGCGGGGCGGCCCCGACGTGCCATGAATGACTCTCGTCGCCAAGACCACTTGAATGTTCTTGCGCTCCCAGCCACTCGGCGCGCCTTTGGCCATGGCTTCGAGGTAAGTGGGATCGGTGAGAAACTCACCCGCGGCAATTGTTCCGTAGCCGGTGAGCCCTCCGACGACCACGACCATGCGGCCAGTCGTCGGGTCCAGAGTCCGGGATATCAGTGCGTAGTCTTCCGTGAGGCTCAAGTAAGGTGTTCGATAATTCACGGCACGATCCCGCCTGGCTGGACTCTGGCGGTCTTTAAGCCAGAACGTGTCATGGTCGCGCTCGAAGCTGAATCGCATGGGACCTGTCAGTCGCATGGTCCAGTCGTTATCGAATGCGCCGACCAGGACAACCGGCCCATCTCGCAGGTCGGCGAAGTCCGTGGAGAGCTGGCCGCGGATATGGAAGGTCTTGCCTTTGGCCTGCAGCAGTCCGGTGAGCCTGCCGATGGTGCTCACGTCCGTCAGTGACAAATTCTGACTGCCCAGATAATACAACTGGAAAAGCGTGATCGGCCCACTGGAAACGCCCGGCAGGTCGGCAACGGCCACTTGTCCCCGTTCAGGGGACGAGCCGAGGAACTCACGTTGCCCCATACACAGCAGAACGGTGTTTGAGGAATCGAGAACCGGCTTCCAGAAGCGGTCGAGGTCAATTTGCCTGGCCCACGGCTTGAGCCACACAGTGGCCACAACCAGCAGCCCGACCGCCGACGCTAACGCCAGCGCCCGCCAGCGCAGCATCGCCGGATGGGAGGCTGCCGGCGCCGCTTGCTGAATCGGCGCCACAGCAGGCGGCTGGACCCGGGCAGGCATTTCGAATTCGGGAATATACGAGCGGGGCGACAAATCGATGCGAACTTCCATCGCGTGCCCAGGTTCGTGATAGTATTGCGCGATTCGCTTGCGGATTTCACCCGCAGTGGCGCGCACTACCGGATCGACATTAGTGTCGTAGTCCGGTTCGCGGCCGAAGACCGCCACCCCGAGTGAGCGTTCTTTCAACTCTCCGGTGCGACCCTCGAGCGTGTTTTCCACGACATAGCGCAGGAGGTTCGGATAGCGCTTGCTGTACTTGAACAGGGGGTTCGCCAACATCCGCTCCAACTGCTGGCGGATGGCTTCCCGCTCCGCATCGTCGACGGGGACGTGCGTTTCTTCGCGAAAGTGCGCCGCATACATCGCTGTGCTCCTGAGACAACTCCCTTGCGGGGAATTATAGCACTCATTGGGGGAACGGCTTTTGCGGAATTGAACTAAGCGTGAGACATGATACATGCCGCGACAAGTACGGAAGTATCTCCATGCAAGCGGCAAGCGCTGCCTGCGGATTTCGACGGTGAAGATGGAACCGCTTCCATTGTTCTACTAGTGGGCGATAAGTCCCGGTTGCGAATTCCGGCGACGAAGGATGGAACCGCTTCCATAGGCCAGCCACTACTGGCTGCCACCGCGTTACAGCGTTCTGAGCCGGCGACCCACTACCGGTATGCGGGCCTTTTTATCACCGAACTGGACTGAAAAGGGAAAAGGTGAAAAGGCACGTCGAATGAATCTGTTGATCCGTTTGCTGGTCCAGAGCGCGCTCGAAGTCGGCCGGACTGAAGTTCCCGGGTGGGACAAAAAAGCCCGCTCGCACCCTCACGGAGCGCGAGCGGGCAGGAATCGAACCTTTGCAGCCGTTAGAAGAGGAGCTTTACACCGAGCTGAAAGACACGCGGATCGAACGCGGAAGTGATCGCGCCGGCGCCGCTACCGTATGAGGTGTTCAGCCCGCTCCACTGGGTGTGGTTGAACGTGTTGAACGATTCAAAGCGGAGCTCCAGGGTGGCGTGTTCCGAAGAGAAGTCCTTGAACAGGGAGGTGTCCCAGTTGTCTCGTCCGGGTCCGCGAATGACACCCTTGCCCTCGTTGCCGAAGGACCCCAGGGTGGGAGCGGAGAACGCCGTCGGAGCGTACCATTCGGTGATCGTATGCGGATAGGAAACCGCCCCCGCCACGTTCGGCCGGTTGCTGACGTTACCGCCCATGCCCAGAGTGTTCCCCCCCAGGCTCTCGGTATACGCCACACCCGACTCCGCGGTGATAATGCCGGACAGTTTCCAACCGCCCAGAATAGTTTTCATCGCGCCGGTAGAGTGGTTAAAGAGGGGAATGTCCCAGACATAGTCGGCGATGAAGACGTTCGGGCGGTCGTAGGTGCTGAGTCCCCAATCGTAGTTGCGATTGTAAGGATTCGAGATCGTGGCCAGGTCGCCCGAGTTCCCGTTGACGGCTACGCCGGTCGAGTCGTCATAGTTCTTCGAGTAGGTGTAGGCGAATTGCACGGTGAGGTTTTTCGCAGCCTGCGCGCGGAATTCGGCCTGCAGCGCGTTGTACTTGGAACGGCCCGCATCCTCGTACATCAGGATCGCGCCGTAGCCCTGGTAGGGCCGGATTGCATCGACGGGCAAAGTTCCCCCGATCACTTGAAGGCGCAGAGGCAGAGTCGCGTCGACGTACAGTGGGGCGTTCATGTCAATCGCATCGCTTTGGTGCGTCCCGACGTTGCCGACATACGACACCTGGCCAACCGCTCCATGCCAGAACTCATGCTGCACGCCCATACTCCATTGATATGTGGTCGGGTTCTTGTAGTTGTACTCGCTCTCGCCGGTGATTGACGTAGTGGTGATCGGCGCACTGGCGGTCTGGCCCGTGATGACGCTCTGCAACGGGTTGCTGAAGTACACGTTGCTCACGGTCGGGCTCGCGCTGAACGGGACATTCGAACCCATGTTGTACACGTCGTTACCCTGAACGCGTTCGTACATGATGCCGAAACCGCCGCGAATCACGGTCTTTCCGTTACTGCTCGGGTCGTAGGCAAATCCAAGCCGCGGGCCGAAGTTGTTCCAATGGTTCTTGACGATATCGGTGGGAGCGCCGTTCTGGCCGGTAACAGCCATACCGTTCTGATACAGATTGAGGGTGGACGCCGCTCCAACGCCTGGAGTGAGACCCGGGCTGCTGGGGCTGATGTTCCCGTTGGGGAGGAGAATCGCCGCGTTTGCCTGGTTGTACAGTTGCGGGTAGAAGTTCGACATACGATTGTTCACTTCGTATGTGTGCGGAATGCCTTCCCAGCGCAAGCCGAGATTCAGGGTGAGGTGATTGTTCGCGCGCCAGTTGTCCTGCACGTAGGCAGCGATGGTGTTGCTATGCCAGTCTCCGCTGTCCTGAACGGCCAACTCGTTATACGTGGCGGCATAGCCCAACAGGAAGTCGGCGAAGCCATCGCCGGTGTAGGTACCGTTAAAGGTGTAATTGCCTTGCGACTGGCCAAAGAGCTCCTGGGTCTTGGTTTGGAACATATACTGGCCGCCGAACTTCAGGCTGTGCCGGCCATGGGTCCAGGAGAGGTCCTCTCGCCCCTGGTAATTCTCGAAGGCATTTTTCCAGGGATAGTTGGACACATCGTAAGTGGAATTGATGCCGCCGCCGCCGAAATTGAGGGTCGGAAGGCGGTTGTCGGCGTTGCCCGGGAACAACTCCGGCGGGTTGGTGCTGGAGGTGCGCTGGTAGATCCCCTCCGGCGTGATGTTGATGTTGTTACCGTTGTAATTAAACGCCACCTCGTTGATGACGGTCGGGCTGATGGCGTAGGTGGCGTGGAGCACGCCGCTCCAGGACGGGTTGACAAACACGGAGCCGACGGTCGGGTAGCTGTCGCCGCTCCAGAGGGACGTCCCATAGGTCTGGTTGAGTTGCTCCGACACCCAGTGGCCAAAGACCCAGAACTTGTCGCTGAACTGATGGTCGATACGAACAATCTGTTCGCCCACATAGGTGGGGGCGTTGGCGCCGCCAGTGAACGCAGGGAGTCCGCCGTTGGTGGTGTTGGGTGCATTGAATATGTCAAGCCCAATAAACGCCGTGGCGAGCGGGCTAATCAGGCTGGCCGGAATCGTATTGTTGGGGAAGGGCTTGCCGGGGACGAGACCCAGCGAAGTGAAGCGCGCAAGTTCGGTGGGGTTCAAGGCCGAGGCGTTAGGCACGTTGATAGTCATATTAGACGGGAACACGCCACCCTCGATCGCGGACGTGGGCGTCTGAACGGTGTTCGTGCCGCCCTGGATCATGCGTCGCCACTCAAAGTTGCCGAAGAAGAAAGTCTTGTTGCGGTCCTTGTTGTAGTGAGGCAGAATCACCGGACCGCCGATGTTGAAACCAAACACGTTATAACGCAGTTCGGGAACCGTTACCTTCGGCTCCGGGACAGCGTTGACGAAGTAGTTCACGGCGTCCAGGTCGTTATTGCGGAAGAATTCCCACGCACCGCCGTGGAATTCCTTGGCGCCGGACTTGAAGACCAGGCTGAGGGTCGCGCCGGAATTGAGTCCGTAGTCAGCGGAATAATTCGAGGTAAGCACCCTGAACTCGGCAACCGAGTCCACGGATGGCATGATGTTGAATTTTCCGCCGGAGCCGCGGTCATAATTCTCGCCACCGTCCACCATCCAGACGTTGTGGTCGGCCCGCTGGCCGTTAAAGCTGATGGTGAAGCCGCTGCCCTGTGCGCTGGGGCCGTTGAAATCCGCCACAGTGGAGGACACACCCGGAATCAGTTCCGCAAGGCCGACCAGGTTGCGGCCGTTCATCGCCAATTGCGTCACTTGCTGTCCGGTAACCACTTCACTGACTTCACCGGAATCCGCTTGGACCCGGGTGCTAACCGCCTCCACGGTAACGCTTTCTTTGGATTCGCCAACCTGTAGTTGGATATCGATACGAGCGACCGCACCAACGTTCAGGACGATATCGTTCTGTTGGGCGGCCCTGAAACCAGGGGCCTCGGCCTTAACACTGTACTTGCCGATTCCAAGACTTGGCATGGTATACAGGCCAGCCTCGTTGCTCACGATGTGGCGAACAGCGGAAGTCTCGTTGTTCGTAACAGTAATTTGTACCCCGGGAATGACGGACCCGGAGGCGTCTGTAACCGTTCCGACGATTGTTGCCTCCTGCGCCGCGGCGTGGAACGCGAAGGCCAGCGCGAGAATGCACAGTATCAGTAACTGACGTAGTCTGACGTGCTTCACATTGCTCTCCTTAAGCGAGATTGATTTTACTTGCCTCACCAGGCACCCCCATGGCGCTGGATAAGACCGCATGGATTGTAAGGGAGGGTAGTGGTTATCTACTAGAGGATTACGGTACCGTACCGTATCAACGTTGTGTTTTCATGCGATTACGGAACACTGTTACGGTGCGATTAAGTATGCGGGTGACCGATTGGTGATATTTACCCCCCGTTCGGCGACAAGTTATGCCCACTTAAATGGGGCGCTCGAACCCAGGTTTTGCGTCGCTCTCTGAGCGCGTTCGTACATAATGCCGAAACCGCCGACCCGCTCAGACTGTCGGGGAGCGAGACGCGGGCTGCTGGGCTGAAGCCAATCGGAAGGCGAATTGCCGCGTCCGCCGGGCTGTACAGTTGCAGAATAGGAGTTTGACAGGCGATTGTTCAATTCGTAACAGGGTGAATAGCGCAGGAAGCCGGCGAAGCCATCATCGGTGCAGGTAACGTTAAAGGCGAATCTGGCGAGCGTATCTGTGCGCAGCGTGGAGAGTGTCCTCACGGGCGCGACCGAACGGCGCCGAATATCACTACTGAGAGCGCGGTTGTTCTGGCCGCCCGCACGTCGTCATAGCCGGCTATGACTAAAACATTCCCATCTTCACCGGCGGCATAGTCAGAGCGCGATTGCTCGCGCGTGAGATAATCGCAGATGAGCGGCCCGGCAGGCCAAGACAGGTCACCATGCCGTGCCCGACAGTGTGGCTGAGGCCGATCAAGTTTGGCCTGCATGCAATGCGATCATACCCACAGGGAAGTGTGTCTTGGGCCTGGTTTCTGATTCCGGCGGGGTTACTGGTGGGGATGTCACTCCTCGCCGTGGCCTTTGGCGGAGCCAGCGCCGGCGACAACTCCACGCCGCGCTTCGATGACATCACCAAGCAGGCAGGCGTCCGTTTCGTCCACCTGAAAGGCAACCAGGGTGTCGCCAATATCATGGATGAAGCTGGTCCGGGAGTCTGCGTGTTCGACTATGACGGAGACGGCTGGCCGGACATCTACTTCGTCAGCGCGCGCGATCTCTACGGGCGGGGCCTGGTGGCGCGCAACGCTCTGTATCGGAACAATCGCGACGGCACGTTCACGGACGTCACCGAAAAGGCCGGCGTGCCGGGCACCGGCTATGGCCTTGGCTGCACAGTCGGCGACTACGACAACGACGGCTACCCCGATCTCTACGTGATGCAGTATGGCAAGAACGTGCTCTATCACAACAACGGGAACGGCACCTTCACCGACGTCACCGCGAAGGCGCACGTGGACGGTACCGACTTTGGCACGCGTCTGCATCTGGGCGCCACGTTTTTCGACTACGACCGCGATGGGAAGCTCGATTTGTACGTCGGCGGCTACGTGGACTTCGGCCCGGAGGTCAGGCAGACCTGTATCATCGCCGACGCGGAATCGAGTTGCCCGCCCGGCGAATATCACGGCAGCCCGGACGTGTTGTATCACAACAACGGCGACGGCACCTTCACCAACGTCACCAAAGCCGCGAAGATCTATCAGCCCAAGGGCAAGAATCTGTCGGTGATTGCATCCGACTACGACAACGACGGCTGGCCCGATTTGTTTGTCGCCAACGATGGCATGGAGATTTACCTCTATCACAATAATCACGACGGCACGTTCACCGAATCCGGACTGATGGCGGGCGTGGGACTGAACGAGGATGGCAACACCATGGCGGCGATGTGCCTGTCGGTGGACGACTACGATAACGACGGATTGCTGGATCTCTACGTTTCCGACTTTCAGGACGTGCCCCACCATCTGTGGCGCAATACCGGAGGCGGGATCTTCGAGGAAGTCAGCCGCAAGGCGGGCATCGCCACCATCACCGCGCGCTTTCTCAGTTTCGGAGGCGGCTTCACCGACTACGACAACGACGGCTGGGTGGACCTCTTCATCGCCAACGGGCACGTCTATCAGGGCGTGGAGAATTCGACCGTGAAGGGTCATTACAAGCAGATCAATCTGCTGTTTCACAACAATCGCAACGGCACGTTTACCGACGCGACCGCGGATGCGCAAGCCCACGGGAACGGTTTCTCGGTGCCCCACCTCGGGCGTGGCGTGGCCTTTTCCGACCTGTTCAACGACGGCCACGAGGACATTGTCGTGGGAAATAACGACGACCCGCCGTCGATATTGCGAAACCGCAGCGGGGGAAGCAATCACTTCGCGAGTCTCAAGCTGGTGGGCACGCGCAGCAATCGCGACGCCCTGGGCGCGCGAATCCGGGTGAAGGCCGGCGGCATTTCGCAGATCCGCGAGATTGCCGCGGGTGGCAGCTATCTTTCGCAGAGCGATCTGCGCGCCCACTTCGGGCTGGGGCCCAGCACGCGCATCGACAGCGTGGAGGTGAGCTGGCCGAGCGGGGGCCGGCAGGAGTTCCACAACGTCAGGGCCGATCGGTTCTACCTGATTGAAGAGGGAAAGCCCGCCATCGGGACGCAGGTAATCGCGAAGCGTCGCGCGGGGAAATAGCGATCGGCATCGCCGCAGCGCCTACTTGTCGGGCTGCAGCTCGGGCGGGTGGCCGGTCACCTTCTGTAGGCTGTCGTTCGTCTTCTGCTCGCGCAACTGGCGGACAATCGCCAACTCGGCGGCGGATTCGGCGGGTTTGCCGGCTTCCTTGTACACGCGCGCCAGCCGGAAATGGGCATCGGTCTTGGAATCGTCGAGCCGGATCGCTTCCTTGAACGCGGCAATGGCGCGATCGTACTGTTCGTCCTGCGCGAAGACGATTCCGAGATCGAGATGCGCGATGCGGACGCTCGGGTCGATGGACAGAGCCTTGTCGAGAAGCGGCTTAGCCTTCTGAAAGTCGTTGCGGCGGATCAGGACGTCGGCCAGCCAGGCCCACGCCTGCGCATTGGCCGGATCGCGATCCAGTTCCAGACGGAACTCGCGTTCGGCCTCATCGTCCTTTTGCTGCGACCAGTAGATATACCCGATGGCGAAATGCACGTTGGGCTCGGCCGGCGATTTCACGATCACCGCCTTCAGTTCCAGGATCGCTTCCTCCGGCCGGTTGAGGCCGTCCAACGCTTCGGCTATGAGCAAGTGCGTGGCAGCGGCATCGGGATCGTGGCGCCGCAGCCACTCGAACTCCTGCAACGAACGCTGGTACTCGGAAGACGACAACAGGCTCTGCGCGAAGTAGTAGTGAAGCTGGGCGTTCTCCGGGTCGGCGGCGAGCGCGATCTCGAGGCTCGCGGCAGCGTCCTTGAACATCCGGCTGCCGTAGTAACTCATGCCCAGCAGGGTCCGCGCCTGCAAATCCTTCGGGTCAAGCTTCAGCACGGCTAGGAACGGCTCGGTCGCTTCGCGAAAACGCCCTCTCTTGAACTCGGCCAAACCGAGGTTGAGCTGGATCTGGGGAATATTCGGGTCGATGGCCAGAACCTTGCGGTAGCAAACAGCCGCGGCATCATACTGCTGCGCGTGTGAGAGCGCAAGGCCGGCGTTCGCCAGAGCGTTGATATCTTCGGGCTTCGTGGCAGGCAAGGCCTCGCAGCCGCTGTTCTGCGCGTGAAGATATGCGGCCAGGACCACAAACAAGAACGCCGCGCAAATCCGCATCGCGATCCCCTGCCCGCGCCACGACCCGCCGACGAGAATTCCGGCGGGCCGAGAGCGACCATTCCAGTCCTGTCCGCCACCACCCATCACCTCCAGCATAGACCGCATTGACGCCTGCGGCTGCCCGGCGCCGGAGACGGTGGTGACGGAGTCGGTGGCACACTCCCGACACTGGGTGCGGAATCGCTGCGTCCGCGTTACACGGCTTGCGCGCGGGCGAGGTGGGACCTACAATCTGGTTTCGAGAATTACCGCTTGCCAAATCGGGAGGAATCAGATGGACGATACAACCACGCGCCGCCACTGGATGCGGCTGGCTTCGGCCGGCGTAGCCGGGGCGCTCCAGCTTGGGGCGCAATCCGCTCCGCCTTCGGGCGCTCTGGAAGTGCGGGTAACCGCCGGCGCCGGGCGCTTCGCCGCCCAGCCGCCGGTTCCCTGGGAACCGCTGCCGGAGCGCGCCGCCAACGCGATCCGTCTCGAGCCGTGGAACCAGTACCAGGAAATGATCGGCTTCGGCGCGGCCTTTACCGACGCAGCCTGCTGGACGTTTAACCAGCTCGCCGAAGATGCGCGGCAGCAGTTGTTTCACGAACTGTTCCACCCGTCGCAGTTGGGCCTCGGCGCCGGCCGCCTGTGCGTCGGCTCGAGCGACTACTCGAGATCCGTCTACAGTTTCGACGACGGCCCGCCGGATCCCGAACTGCAGCGCTTCTCGATCGACCACGACCGCGCCTACATCCTACCCGTGCTGCGGCTGGCGCGTCAGATGAATCCGGACCTTTTCCTGTTCGGCTCGCCCTGGAGCCCGCCCGGCTGGATGAAAGACAACGGCACCATGCTGGGCGGCACCATGCGCAAGCAATCTTTCCCGTACTACGCACGCTACTTCGTCAAGTTTCTGCAGGCGTACCGCGAGGCGGGTGTGCCCGTCAACGCCGTCAGCGTGCAGAATGAAGTGGATGCCGAACAGGAAGGACACATGCCCGCGTGCCTGTGGTCGCAGGAGCAGGAATGGCAGTTCGTGGGAGAGCATCTGGGACCCGCCTTCGCCCGCGACAAAATCGACACCAAAATCTGGATTCTCGACCACAACTACGACCTGTGGGGCCGCGTGCTGGACATTTTGGCCAAGCCCGAAGTCAGCCGCTATATAGATGGTGTGGCGTGGCACGGCTACGTGGGCGATCCGTCGGCCATGACCCGCGTTCATGACGCGTATCCGGCCAAACATGCGTACTGGACCGAGGGTGGTCCCGAATACACGGCGCCGGATTACCTGACCGATTGGGCGAAATGGGGCGGCACCTTCGCCGAAATCCTGCGCAACTGGGCGCGCTCGATCATCGGCTGGAATCTGGCCCTCGATGAGAAGGGGAAACCGAACATCGGCCCGTTCCCGTGCGGCGGGGTGGTGACGATTGATTCCGCAACCAGGCAAATCACGCGCAGCGGCCAGTACTGGGCGCTCGCGCATTATTCAAGCGCCATCCGGCGCGGCGCCCGGCGGATCGGCTCGCAGGGCGAAATCGAAAAAGTGAGCCACGTGGCGTTCGTCAATCCCGATGGCGGCGCCGCCGTGGTGCTGGCGAACCAGGGCGCGGAAAAGAACGTGGCGATCGAGGCGCTCGGCCATGCCGCTCGCATCCATCTCCCGGCCGATTCGCTGGTGACCCTGACCGGGCGGATGCCGGCATAAGGGTTACGTCGTGGGAGCTTTAAGGACGAGCGCAGCGGCCTAACTGGCTACCGGTTGTTCCAGGTCTCTGCTCAAGTACTCGAGGATCTCCTGCTCGCGTTGCTGGACTTCGAGCAGGATGGGCTCCGCCATGCGAGTATAGTCCTGCCGTGAATGAACCTTGCGTGCCTCCAGGAGGATTCTCCGCAGATTGGCGACGCATTGCTGCGCGATCAGCATTTGGTCGTCGGTTTGAATCATGGCAGCACCAATTCAACAATACCGCGTTTTCGAAAACTTCTGGAAGTCTGATAGGTGTCCAGCCAAAGATCGAGCGCTTCGTGCCCGATGGAAGCGCGCGCCCAGAAGACGTCGGATTCGAACAGCAGCTTGGCCCGCACGGAATCGAAAACCGCTTGTGCCGGAGCGGAAATCCCTCCGACCTCAAAATCTTCGTCCATGATCAGGAGAATGTCGAGATCTCTTGGGGCCGGTTTGGCGGTGACAAAACTGCCCCAAATGAAGGCCCGGCGCAGCTTTCCGTTTGCGGCGGCGAGTTCCAGGAGCGCCCGAAGGCGACCCGCCAGCCATACCCGTCTCGACGATGAACCGGCGAACCTAGCTTGGAACTCTTGCCAAGTTGCCAGATGCACCCCGGGAGGCACCTCTCCTTCGTCATTCAATTCGGGCAGCACGAACCAACGATAGCAAATGGATCGGCTGTGGCTAGTCCGGTTTGGCGACCTCTCGTCAACATGGTTCCAAAGACGCTGCTGCACGCTGGAGACGAGCGATAATCAGCTCAGTGGCGCGTGATACGCTGATGAGCGTAAGAAGCGAAAGATCTGTCCGGTTACGTGTCGGAATTCATGGCGGAGCAACTGCTGGCGCCCTTGCATCCCGACGAGGGCGCGCTCACGCCCTTGTTTCAAGCGAGTTTCGAAGACGCCATGCTGCGAGAAGTGGCTGCGGCTGACTACGGCTGGAAGGCCGACGAATGCCTCGCGCTATTGCAGCCGATGTTGAAGGCCGGGCTCGTCGCCTCCGATGATTTCAATTTGCGAGAAGTGCTGGAATTGATCCGCTGGTCGGAACCTGACGATCCAGAGTGGAGCCCGGGTGGGCAAGGGCCGAGGGGTCACTGGATGCGGCTATTTGCCTGCACCGCGTTGGTGCGATTTGCTGCCAGCCAGCGCGACTTGTTCGAAGGCGAATGCACTACGCTGGCGCAGTTGATCTCAAGCGCGATCGGAACTGGGGCAACCGGTGGCGCGGGCTGCCGCAAGTGTGCTCGCGTGGCGCTTCTTGGCCTATCCTGGAGGAGACCCGGACGCCGCTTTTCTTGCCTTCGCCATCTTGCTATTGGCCGCCCACATGGAGCGCGGAGAAGATCGCGGGCAATGGTTGAAAGATCTTGCTACATGGGTCGAGGACGAAGAGTCTCGTGCGCGGAATGCGCTATCCACATGGTTCTCGTCGTTGCCGCATTGGGACAAATGGCTCACGGGTCTGACCCACTTTGATCAACGGGAGGCGGTATGGCGGTCGTTGGCCCACCGCATTCTGGCGCGGCCTGAGTGCCCCATTGCTTATTGGGTATTCAATCGAAATCGTGTTACGCAGTGAGGCAACGTTGCTACGGAGTGGGTGACCGGTCGCATTGCAGTTGCCCTGCCAAATATTACCACGCGGAAGCGTCCGCCGCGC
>Ga0187862_10003491_pt1 | contig 15293 bp, 11 predicted proteins | sample June2016WEW_10_1_FD_133003 | JGI IMG/M metagenome (GOLD analysis project Ga0187862, IMG submission 133003) | Peatland microbial communities from SPRUCE experiment site at the Marcell Experimental Forest, Minnesota, USA - June2016WEW_10_150 | ecosystem: Environmental > Terrestrial > Soil >...
GAAACGTAACCAATTGCAGGGGCTCATCCTCCGCAGCGAACCCATAAAGCCGCCGGTGCATGGCGGCGAAACCCTCTGCCAGGGCGTCGATACTGTGCGGTCCGATTGGCCCATCGGGAAGTTGAACCGAAAGTTCATAGTTCTGGCCGCCGTAGCGCATGTCGACGGTGCGGTGGATGCGCTGGTTTGCCGCCGCAATGCCTTCACTTTCGAACCACGACCGGGCGCGGAGCGAAAGCGACCGGAACGCGTCCGCCATCTCAGGCACTGCTGCCTGCTCCAGGGTCCGCAATCTGGTCACCGAGAAGTCAGCACGCAAGTCGGTCAACAACAGGCCCATTGCGCACAGCACCCCTGGATTGCGAGGCACCAAAACTCTTCCGATCTCCAACTCCTGAGCAAGACGCGCAGCATGCAAAGGCCCAGCGCCACCAAATGCAATCAAGGTGTAGTCGCGTGGATCATAGCCTCGTTGGACCGAAATCACCCGGATCGCCCGCACCATGTTAGCAGTCACCACCGACAGAATTCCCAGTGCAGTGGCCATCGGATCCAAACCCAATCTCGCCGCCAGTCCACCGATTGCCTCACGCGCCAGGTCGTGACGGATCGTCATGCGGCCGCCGAGTAGATAGCGAGGATTAAGCAAGCCGAGCAAAACATTGGCGTCGGTGACGGTCGGTTCCGTACCGCCAAGCCCGTAACAAACCGGGCCTGGATCGGCACCGGCACTACGGGGACCAACTTTAAGCAGGCCGCCGTCAATGTAGGCGATCGAGCCGCCCCCGGCACCAACGGTGTGAATATCCAGCATCGGCGCTTTAATCGGATAACCATGGACAATCGCCTCAGCGGCCAGACGACATTCGCCACCATTCAGCAACGCGACATCGGTGGAAGTCCCACCCATGTCGAAAGTGATCAGATCAGGGTAACCGGCAAGCCGCCCAACCTCTCGCGCGCCGACAACACCTGTCGACGGACCGGACAGCACGGTACGAACCGGCAATCGTTCAGCTTGCTCGAAACTGATTACGCCGCCGTTGGATTGCGTCAGATGCGGCGTCGTGGGAACACCCAAACTCCGCAACCGCTTGCCAAGCCGTTGGATATACCCACGCATCACCGGGCCCAGGTAAGCGTTCACAACGGTTGTTGACAGACGTTCGAACTCGCGGAACTCCGGGGCGACATCGTGGGAAATGCTGATGAAAGCTTCGGGGAACTCCTCGTGCAGAATACGGGACGCGATCACTTCGTGCGCGGCATTGATGAAGCCATACAGAAAACACACCGCGACCGCTGCAACATCTGCTGCGCGCAATCGGCGTACCGCAGCTCGGAATGCGACCTCGTCCAACGCCAGTTCGACCGAGCCATCGTGACGCAACCGCTCCGGCACTTCCAAACGCAAATCGCGGGACACCAGTGTCACCGGCTTGTCGACCATCAAATCGTACAAGTCTGGACGTTTTTGACGGCCGATCTCCAGCAAATCGCGGAAGCCGTCCGTCGTGATCAGCCCGATTCGGGCGCCTCGGTGCTGGATCAGTGCGTTGGTCGCGACCGTCGTGCCGTGACCGAACCAGGCGACTGCGTCCGGCGTGCCGCCAACACGCGCAATCGCCTCAGCGACTCCGGTGGCAATGCCGAGTGACGGATCGTCTGGTGTGGAGCTGACCTTCCAAACCTCAATGCGGCCCGTCGCATCGTCGAACAGGCAAACATCGGTAAAGGTTCCGCCTGAATCGACGCCAACTCGCCACGCCATGCCGCATCCTCGGTGGTCAACACACCCGAATCAGGATATCGTAAAGGCCATGTCACCACCTGTCGACCTCGTTCAATCCGACCCGGATTTGCCGGAGCGCGTACGCGTCGTGGTGATCGGCGGCGGCATCATCGGAGTGTCGACAGCCTTATTCCTGGCGGAAAAAGGTCATTCCGTCGCGCTATGCGAAAAGGGCCGCATCGGCGGTGAGCAATCCAGTCGCAACTGGGGCTGGTGCCGCACCATGGGCCGAGACGTCGGCGAGATTCCACTGGCGATGGAAAGCCTGCGACTCTGGCGCGGCATGAATGAACGCACCGGCCGTGAGACCGGATTTCGTCAACCTGGCATCATGTATCTGTGTGACAACGAGCAGGAGGTCGCGATCCAGGAGGCGTGGCTGCATCAGGCGAGATTGTATCAGGTCGACAGCCGTTTGTTGCGTGGGCAGGAACTGGAAGCGGTGCTGCCAGGCGCCGGGGCCCGCTTCGTCGCCGGTCTGCACACCCCGACCGACGGCCGCGCCGAGCCCGCCCATGCCGCACCCGCCATCGCCGAGGCAGCGCGCGATCACGGTGCGAAGATTTTCACCAATTGCGCCGTCCGGGGCATCGATTTGCATAACGGACGACTTGTGGGTGTGATTACCGAACGCGGCAGGATCCGCTGCGATGCCGCGGTGCTTGCTGGTGGTGCCTGGTCACGGTTGTTTGCCGGCAATGCCGGTCTCGATCTGCCACAACTGAAAGTTCTTGGCTCGGTTTTCCGCACCGAACCGTTATCAGGAGGCCCCGATATCACCGCTTCCGGCTCGGTCTTCGCTTTTCGCAAGCGGCTCGATGGCGGCTATTCGATTGCAAGGCGCAATGCCAATACCGCCGAACTGACACCAGACCATTTCCGTCTGCTGTCCGACTTCTTCCCCCGCCTACTGGCCAGCCGCCACGAAATCCGTTTGCGGTTAGGCAGTCGAACGTGGCAGGAACTACGCACCGCACGTCGTTGGTCGCTCGATCAAACAACGCCGTTCGAGGCGGTCCGCGTCCTCGATCCAAAGCCGAAACAACGCGTCCTCGCGGAGGCACGGGAAACCTTATCCCGCATTTTCCCCGTCTTCGCCTCCCTGCGAGTCGCCGAATCCTGGGCCGGCCTGATGGACGTTACCCCGGACGCGGTCCCGGTGATCGACGAGGTCAAACGCATCCCCGGCTTTTTCATCGCCACCGGCTTTTCCGGCCATGGCTTCGGCATCGGCCCAGGAGCGGGACGGCTGATGGCGGATTTGGTGGCGGGGGATGCACCGGTGGTTGATCCAAAACCGTTCCGTTTGGACCGCTTCGCGCGCGCACGCTGATAATGTTCTGGTCCGGCAGCCATGCCCAACGCGGCATGTTCGCGTTCATTTGCTTTGTCTGGGGCACCACCTGGCTCGCCATGAAAGTGGGCATCGCATCGGTGACCCCTGGCATATTCGCCGGCCTGCGCTGGACCATCGCCGGCGCGGTCCTGTTGCTGATATTACGATTACGCGGCGAACGAGTCAGACCGCCGTTACGGTTCGTGCCGCGTTTGACGTTTGTCTCGGTGCTGCTGATCACGTTGAACCAGGTGATCCAACTCTATGGCCTGAAATACATCACCGCCGGTCTTGCAGCTGTGATCAGTTCTGCATTGACGCCAATCTCGCTGCTCGGCTTCGCGGTGGCCTTTGGCCAGGAAGGCTTCACAAAGCGTCAGGTCGCCGCTCTGGCGATGGGGGCCATCGGTGTTTGCACCCTGTTTGGACCATCCGCTTTCGCCGGCACATTGCATCTGTCCGAGATCGGCGGAGCGCTCGGCGTCACCATTGGCTGTCTTTGTTACACCGCCGGATCCGTCATGACGCAGCCGATGATGCGGCACTTTGGCGCAGTGCAACTCGCCGGTCTGACCGACATGGTCGGCGGCATCGTCCTGTTATTTGCCTCACTCCTGTTGGAGCCGGGTGCCTGGGCATCGATCGCTTTCCACTGGGGGTGGCCGGCGTTCCTGGCATGGCTATATTTGCTGATCCCGGGGGCATTGCTGGCGACAACGATGTATTTCCTGCTGGTCCGCGACTGGGGCGCCAGCAAGCCTGGTCTTTATGCGTTCATTTCCCCGGTCATTGCCGTGGTGCTCGGCGCCTGGCTGTTCGGCGAGCACCTGAACTGGGGCGATGCGGCCGGCATGACTCTGATGCTCGGCGCTGCCGGCCTTGCGTTGCGGCGTCCCGAAGTGGCACGGTGATCTTATGGCGACATTCCGATTCCTGCATTGTGCGGACCTGCATTTGGACAGTCCGTTACGCGGGCTGGAAGCTGATCCTGACGCGCCTGTGGATAAAATCCGCGGCGCGACCCGTGACGCGCTGCAAAACCTGGTCAACTTTGCGATCGAGCAGCATGTGGATTTCGTCGTCGCCGCCGGAGATCTTTACGACGGCGACTGGCAGGACTGGCGTACAGGTCGGTTTTTGCTCGACCAGATCAGGCGACTGACAGACGAAAACATTCCGTTCATTGCCATCCGCGGCAATCATGACGCTGCCAGCGTGATCACGAATAACCTACGGATGCCTGGTGAAGCGGCACGATTGCTCGATCACAGGCGACCGGAGACGTTCCGCCTGCCCGATTTGCAGGTCGCAATTCATGGGCAAAGTTTCGCCACCAGAGCCGTGACTGATAACATCGCGCGGACTTATCCGCCGCCGGTTCCTGGTTGGTTCAATGTCGGCGTGCTGCATAGCTCGGTGGGTGCGCGGCCGTTGCATGACAATTATGCGCCCTGCTCGGTCGATGAACTCCGCTCGCACGACTACGACTATTGGGCGCTCGGCCATGTGCATGAGCGTGAGGTCCTGTCGGTCAATCCGTGGATCGTATTTCCCGGCAATCTGCAAGGCCGTCACATCAACGAAGCGGGACCCAAAGGTGCGACCGTCGTGACCGTGGCAGACCGCAAGGTCGTTGACGTTGTGCACCAATCGTTTGACACGGTTCGCTGGGCTCGCATCCCCGTCGTGCTGACGCAGGAAGTGGATGAGGATAGCGCGCTGACCCAGGTTCGTGGCGCCCTCGCCGCCTCGCTCGAGCAAGCGGAGGGGCGCCTGCTCGCTGCGCGCATCACATTGTCCGGCGCCTGTATTGCGCATGATTCGTTCGTCCGCGATCTTGGTGCGGCGCGCGAGAAGATTCGTGCCGAAGCTCTGGCACTGGCCGGTTCGGGCATGATTTGGACCGAAGCGGTCGACATCGCGACAACGCCTTTGATCGAGGTTGCGGCTGGAAAAATTCGCACCGATGCCATCGGTCAACTGCTGCGCGCGCTGGATAATATCGGCGACAGCGACATCATGGACGATGTTCGCAGTTATGCGAGCGCGATGCTGGACAAAGCGAATCCGCTACGGGCTGCGATGGGCGAGCATCATGCCGCAACCAAGGCAGCAAATGGCGAAATTGCCGCAATCTTGCGACAGCGCGCGCAGGATTTGTTGCTTGGATCGCTGGACGAGTAAGTCGCAATGCGGCTGGCATCATTTACCTTGCACCGCTACGGCAATTATGAGGCGGAACGGATTTGCTTCGATGCCAGACCAGGGACCGTGAACATTTTACTGGCTCCCAACAGTGCCGGAAAATCGGTGTTGCGCGCTGCGTTTGCTGATCTGCTGTTTGGGATCCACAATCAAACGCCGATGGGATTTCGTTTCGGTTATCCCGGAATGCGCGTGTCGGCGGAAATTGCACGCAAAGACGGTGGGAGTTTCGCCTTCAGCCGGCGCAAGGTCCGCGGCAACGTTATTTCCGACGATAGCGGTCAGGCGCTGGACCCGGCTTTGCTGCATGGTATTCTGGGCGGACGAGACCGGTCGTTACTGGAACGGTTGTTCGCCCTCGATACGGAGGCGCTGCGCGAGGGCGGCAAAGCCTTACTGGAATCGGGCGGCGATGTTGCCAGTGCGTTACTGTCGGCGGCGGGCGGAATTCGTCAGGCACGGGCATTAAGGCAGCGGCTGGAAAAGCAGCGGGACGATCTTGCGCCGGTGCGGCGGACTGCGTCGCGGCCATTTTATCTGGCACTCGATAAGTTCCAGGAAGCCCGCCGAGGTGGCAGAGCGGAAACTCTGTTACCCGACGAGTGGTTTCGTCAGGAACGGGAATTGCAGACGCTGATCGCCCGACAACACAGCTGCAACGCAGCTGCCGAAGCGGCATCGGCAGAAATCGCGCGTTTGGAACGCATCCGACGGGTACGCCCAGTGTTGGCGCGGTACGCTGAGGCGGAAGTCTGGCTCGCATCGCATCAAGATGTGCCGAGCCTGGCTCCGGAGTTGCGACAAACCCTGGCAGCGGTTCGGCTCGACGTCGTGACACAACAGGACGCAACCGAACGGACGCGCGCTGCGTTGCTCGCCGCCACAGAGGCGGTTGAAGGCGTCATCGTCGACGCCGATCTGTTGGCCTTTGCCGAACTGATCGAGCGTCTGACCGGCGAAGCAGGCGCCGCTCGTAAAGCCTGCAGCGACCTGCCCGGCGTCCGCGGTCAGTACGAGCATGGCTTAAGTAAAATCGGCGATTTGCTGCGGCAACTCGGATCGACGCTGCCGCCGGAACGGGCCAGTGAAACGTTGCCTAAAACGGCGCTGCTGGCTCGGACACGGAACCTGATCGAAGCCTTTGGCGAGATCGCTGCGGCAGTGCTCGGTGCGGACGGACAAATTGAAACATTGGTGTGCGATCAGGCGAATATAGAACGGCGGCTTGACGAAACGCCACCTGTGCCGGATGCGCGGCCATTGGCGAGCCTCGTGGAAGCGATCCGGGCCGATGGCGATCCGGCGGCGCGCTTTGCTGATGTGGAGCGGACGCTGCTGGACATGCAAACGGCGTTGAATACTGCTTGTGCACAGGTTCCCGGGTGGTTCGGTGAGGCTCCGGCTCTGGCGGCGATCGCACCGTTGACCATGGAGATTTATGCCAGACACGAAAAGGAAGTGAATGCGGCTCGCAGCAAGGCCGAAGCAGCCGGTCAGCGCCATCAAGACGAAATCGGTCGGTTGGAACAGGCTCGTAGTGCCCTGGCGGGGATCGAGCATGGCGGTCCGATCCCCGACGAAGCGGCTTTGCAGCGTGCGCGTGCGCATCGCGACAATTTGTGGCAGCTGATTTACCGGAGTGCGTTCATGGGCGAGCCGGTGCCGGCCACCGACGCACAATCGGATTTGCCATTGCCGCTGGCGTTCGAGCGCGCCACAGCCGAAGCCGATACGGTTGCGGATCGGCGATATGGGGAATCGGAACTCCTCGCGCGGGTGGCGGCGGCCAGACAAGCTGTCACCGAAGCCGAACGGCGTGCTGAGATCGCGGCGGAACGACAACGCATTGCGGACGAAACGCTGGTCCAGACGAAACGCATCTGGACGCAGATTTGTGCTGCTTTGCCGCTTGGGGACGAACCGGCTCTGGCCGATATTCAGGGCTTTCTCAGTGCCCGCGAACGGGTGATAGACGCATTGCGGCGGCGGGATCTTGCCGCCGAGCGGGTGGCGGCGCTTGGCAGGCGTCACGCAGAATGGGCTGCCTCGCTCGCGGCTGCGCTTGTGCACGAGTCAACCGATTTGCCGGCGCTGCTGACTTTGGCGGATCGGACGCTGACCCAGACACGGGAACTGCGCGAAGAACGGCTTAAACTGGAAACCCAGAAAACGCAGTTTGGCGAACAGTTGCGGACAGCGAAGGCAACGAGATCAGCCCAGGATGGGAAGCTTGAAGCGTGGCGGGGACGGTGGCGAACGGCGATGGCGGAGCTGTCGAGGCCGGAGGATGAAGAGCCTGGCGTGACCGGAGCGGTGCTTGAAACGTTGCGGGAAATCGCCGGCGAATACCGCGATGCCACATCGCTCGCCGAACGGATCAGTGGAATGAACGCTGAAATTGGGAGTTTTACCCGGTCGGTGGGCGAGCTTGTGCAGACGTTGCCATCTCACGCCACTGCAGACGATCCGTTCGCGGCGGTGCGTGATCTGAGCCGAGCCCTGACCCAACAGCGAGAACTGGAAGAACGGCGGCGCGTGCTGCGTCGCGCGCTGGACACTGCCCGAACCAACGCTGGGACCGCGGAACAGGCATTGCTCACCGCGCAGACCAAACAGCGGGCGATTTTGGACTTGATCGGTGCCGAGACGATCGAAGCGGCTGAACAACTGCTGGCGCTATCCGCCGAGCGCGCGCGCCTTGAAGCGATACGGCAGGCTGCGGCGGCGGAGTTGCATGAGGTTGGCGATGGGTTTCCCATTGCTGCATTGCGTGCGGAAGCCGGACAAATTGCCCCGGACGAAGCCCCGGCCCGCATAGAAGCTGCCGCCGCCGCACGCAAGGAAGCGAGCGATGCCGCGCAACGCATTGCTGAAGAGGTGAGTGCGCTGCGCCAACGAATGGATCGCGAAGTTGCTGACACCAACGTCAACACCGCAGCTGCAGAACAGCAGGCGGCGATTGCCTCGCTGTCCCGAACGCTGGACGACGCACTGGTTTACCACACTGCCGCGTTGCTATTGGGCCGTGCGCTGGAAGTCATCGAGAAATCCACAGACTCCACATTACTCCAACGACTGGGCTTTATTTTCCAAACTTTGACCAATGGCGCTTATTCCCGCGTCGTGACAGAGCTGGATGATGACGGAACGGCTCGACTTGGCCTGATCCAACGCGATTACCCTGAAGAACGCCAGAGCATCGAGCAACTTTCCGAAGGCACCCGCGACCAGTTGTTCCTCGCGCTGCGGGTCGCGGCGATTGAGGATCACCTCAGGACCGCCGAACCGTTGCCGTTCATCGGGGACGATATCTTGCAAACGTTCGACGATGACCGTGCGCTGGCGGCATTGCGTGTGCTGGCGGAGCTAAGTCAGCACACCCAGGTCATTGTATTAACGCATCATCGACATATTCTGGAGCTCGCCGCGCGCCTGCCGCCAGCAGCAGTGTTCGAATGCCGGCGGGAACAGCCGGCTGCTACAGTTTGAGTTCACGCAGTCGTTTTATATTCGCCCGACCGGCGCTGAGAATATAGCCGGTATCGGAGCCGCCGGTCAGATAATGCACGCCGATGCTCGGCAGCCAGGTCTGGAACTCCAGACCTTCGCGCACGCCGCCAACGCCCATGGATTTACCATGCTGCTTCGCGGCAACGGCGACGGTTTCGAACGCCGTGCGCATCCGCGGATGTTTGTAGTTGCCGGCAATGCCCATTTCGGTCGACAGATCGGCGGAGCCGATGTGCGTGGTATCGATCCCCTCGATCGCCGCCATGGGCATGACTCGCACGATTGGCGTCGGGGTGGCAAATTCGCCTGAGCAGACGAGAGGGCACCAGCATGACCGGCATCACACACGCGAATTTTGTCTTTCACGACTTCCGCACCACCGGCGGCGAGGTTTTGCCCGAAGTGACGCTGGCCTATGTCGCGCGCGGGACGCTGGCGCCAGACGGGCGTAATGCGATCCTGATCACCCACGGCTACACCAGTGGGCCGCGGATGATCGAACCGGGCGAGGGATCGTCAGAAGGCTCCTGGACCACTTTGGTCGGCCCCGGCGCACCGATCGACACTGACCGCTATTTCGTCATTTGTTCCAACATGCTGGGTTCCAGCTACGGCTCGACCAACGGCGCCTCGATCGATCCTCGGACGGGGAAGCAATATGGGTCAAAATTTCCGCGCATCACGGTGGAGGACATCGTCACTGCGCAGAAGCGAATGCTGGATGGGCTTGGCGTAAAACATCTGCGCGCGGTGGTCGGGCCGTCTTATGGCGGGTTCCAGGCGTTTCAATGGGGCGTGACGTTCCCGAATTTCATGGACGGCATCGTCGCCGTGGTCACCTCGCCGAAGACGGCAGGCACCGACCGGACCGGCGGCTTGCTGAAATGGTTCGAGTCCGATCCGAACTGGAATGGCGGCGATTATTACCAAACCGGTGGCGTGCAAAAGACCTTGGCCGCCTTGCGGGTTGATACGCTAACGCGTTACGGCATGGCTGCGTCGCTCGCTGCCCGAATGCCGAATAAGGCGGCGGCTGATGCGGAGTTGCACCGAATTGCGACCACATGGGCGGCAGGCTTCGATGCCAACTCGCTGTTCATTCTTGGTCGGGCGATTGAGACGTTCGACGTGACCGGGCGGTTCGACCGGATCAAAGTTCCGGTACTGTATGTGTTGTCGCGCACCGACGCGCTGTTTCCGCCGTCGACCGCGCCTGGCGTCATGGATGGGTTGAAGGCTGCCGGGGTCGACGCGACATATTTCGAGATTGACAGCGATGAGGGCCATCTTGCATCGGGTGCCGATGCGGCAAAATGGGCGCCGGTGTTGCGGGCGTTCATGACGAAACTGGAAAATTAAAGGAGAGACGCGCGTGGATCAGGACCTCGACTCGTTGTTCGGTTTTGCACCCGACCATGACTCTCCCATTCCCTATATGCAACGGACTCGCGAGTATTACAAAGCGATCGGCTACACCACGCCGTATCGTTGGGCGCATTATCTACAAGCGCCGTTTACCGCATTGCGGAAACCATTGAGCGAATGCACCGTCGCCATCGTCACCACCGCCGCCCCGTATCAGCCAGGCAAGGGCGATCAAGGGCCGGGTGCTGCGTATAACGGCAGCGCCAAATTTTACCAGGTGTTTTCCGGCGATACCAGTCAGAATCACGATTTACGCATTTCCCACATCGGCTATGACCGGGTCCATACGACGGCGACCGATTCCAACAGCTGGTTCCCCTTGCCGGCCTTGCGCCGAGCTGCCGCGGTGGGCCGGATCAGCCATGTCGCGGCGCGGTTCCATGGCGCGCCGACCAACCGCAGTCATCGCGTCACCATCGAAACGGACGCGCCGGAAATTCTGGCGCGCCTGCAACAGGACGCGGTGGATGCCGTTATCGTGGTGCCGAATTGTCCGGTTTGCCACCAGACCTCCAGCCTCGTCGCGCGTCACATCGAGGCCAACGGCATTCCCACGGTGCTGATGGGCTGCGCCAAGGATATCGTCGAACATGCCGCGGTGGCGCGGTTTCTGTTCAGCGACTTTCCGCTCGGCAACAGCGCCGGCAAGCCGCACGACGTTGCCTCGCAGGAGCAGACGCTGGAACTCGCGTTGCGCTTATTGGAGTCAGCGGTTGGACCGCAAACCACGATGCAAAATCCGCAGCGGTGGAATGCGGATGGGCGGTGGAAGCTGGACTATTCCAACATTGACCAGCTCAGCGCCGAGGAACTGAAACAACGACGGGCCGAGTTCGATCGGCAAAAGGAACTGGCGCGGCCCAACCGGGCCGAGCGCGCGGCATGAGCAGGCCATTCAGCGGCGTTCGCATTCTCGATTTCACCCAGGTTCTGGCCGGTCCCTACGGATCGTATCAACTGGCGCTGCTTGGCGCGGATGTGGTCAAAGTGGAACGAACCGAGGGCGAGGATATGCGCCGCACGCCGCTGTCGCGCATTTGGGCAGAGCGCGGTATGGCGCCGTCCTGGCTGGCGATCAACGGCAATAAGAAGAGCCTGACATTGGATTTCCGCAAACCGGCAGCCATCGAGATCATCCGCAAGCTGGCGGCGAAAGCCGATGTGGTGATGGAGAATTTCCGCGGCGGCGTGATGGATCGGCTTGGCGTTGGCTACAAGGCGTTGGCGGAAATCAATCCAAAACTGATCTATTGTGCGATTTCCGGCTTTGGCCAGACTGGCCCCTATAGTCACGAGGCCGGCTATGACGGAAAAATCCAGGCCCTGTCCGGCATCATGTCCATCACCGGGCATCCTGAGATGGGACCGACCCGCGCCGGCTTTGCGGTGTGCGATGTGCTGTCGGGGATGACGGCGGCGTTTGCGGTCGCCTCGGCGCTGTTTCAACGCACGCACACCGGCGAGGGCCAGTTCATCGACGTTTCGATGTTGGAGGCCAGCCTCGCGTTTCTGTCGACCCAGGTTGCCGACTTTACCGTCGCGGGCCACCGGCAAGAACAGTTCGGCAATCAGGCGATCAGCCGCAAGGTGACAGCGAATTTGTTCCGAGCCAAGGACAGTTATTTATTATTGGCCGTTAACGATGAAAAACAATTCCGCGCACTGATGACAACACTGGGCCGCACCGATGTGTTCGACGATCTGCGCTTTGGCGACTGGTTTCAACGCAAGGAAAACGAAGCGGCGTTACGGGGAATCATCGAGACCGCTTTGGCGAAACAGGATGCCAAGGCGTGGGAAAAACAACTGAATGCCGCCGGCGCGCCATCCGCCAGCATCTGGACGATCGAGGAAGTCATCGACCATCCGCAGATCGTCGCGCGCGAGGTGATGCAGTCGGTGCAAACGCAGTACGGTATGCTGCGTTTGATGGGCTCGGGGTTTCAGATGGCGCACGGGGGAGGGCGGTTGGATACCGCGCCGCCCGAGCTTGGCGCGGATACTGATACGATACTGGCGGGGCTGGGTTACGACCCGGCAGCGATTGCGGCGCTCCGGGCGGAGGGGGTCGTGTAATATCAGCGCGCTTAACGGTGGACTCTCGCCCCGCACCGTCATGGTCCGGCTCGTCCGGGCCGTCTGAACCAGCACCGTGCCACATCAGTTGGCCCGGACGAGCCGGGCCATGACGAAATGGAGACGGCCTCGAGTGTCACTCGCTGGGCGCGTTGGCATAAAATCAACCACCATTACAATTGACTCTTGCCCAGGTCGTCATGGCCCTCCCCTGGACAAGCCAGGGGACGGTTATGACGTTGCAACAACGCTTACCGCAACGCCCGTTTCGCAACGCTGGCAAGGTACCCTGACGCCGCAGGCAAAATGGCATCGTTGAAATCGTAATTGGAATTGTGCAGCTCCCGCCCGCCATCCGACGGCCCATTACCAACCCAGGCAAACGCGCCAGGCCGGCGTTGCAGATACCAGGCGAAGTCTTCACCGGTCATTGCCGGCGCCAGGTCGCGCCGCAGCGGGATGTTCGCCGCCTGCACCGCCTCGGCCGCGAGGTCGCGTTCGGCGGGGGAATTCATGGTCACCGGCATACCGCGGATTTGCTCGACGTTTATGCTGACGCCAAAGGTCTGCGCGACCCCGGCCGCGATACGGTCGACCGCAATCTCCATCTCATCGCGAACGCTTTCTTTCAGCGTGCGCATGGTGCCGCGCATCACGGCCTCGCCGGATATCTGGTTGGCGGCACTACCACATTGCATCATACCAATGGTGAGCAAGCCGGACTCCAACGGATCGACATTGCGTGACACGATCGTTTGCAGCGCAATCAACAGATGCGCCGCCGCAACCATCGGATCGCGTGTCAGATGCGGCAACGCTGCGTGCCCGGAATGACCTTTGACGGTGAAGTAAACCCGTCCACCCGCGGCCATCACGGGCCCGTCATGCAGCGCGACAGTACCGGCTTCCAGGCCGGGCCAGTTGTGGTAGCCAAAAATCCGCTCCATCGGAAACCGCTCGAACAACCCGTCGGCAATCATCGATTTCGCGCCGCCGCCGCCCTCTTCCGCTGGCTGGAACACCAATTGCACCGTTCCGGTCCAGGACGGATCGTTGACCAGCATCGCCGCAGCACCCAACAGCGAAACCGTGTGGCCGTCGTGACCGCAGGCGTGCATCACGCCATGTTTGTGGGATGCATGCGTAACCCCGGAAGTCTCGATAATCGGCAGCGCATCCATATCGGCACGCAAGCCGACGGAGCGGTTGGAACTCCCCCGTTGCAATGTTGCAACCACGCCATGCCCGCCGACTCCGGCAACGAACGGCACGCCCAGTTCGGCAAGCCGGGCCTGGACGAAGGCGGAGGTCTCCTTTTCGTGCAACGTCAGTTCCGGATTGGCGTGCAAATGCCGTCGCCATCCGGTCAACGTTTCGTGCAAAGAGTGATCCATCAGCCATTCACCTTCCGAATGATCTCGGCCCATTGGTCGAGGATCGGCAAAATTGCCGGCGCCTTGTCGGACTCCAAACTGCAGGACACGCGGTTCACGCCGGCATCCTGATACTGCTTGATCACGTCGACATCCGGCCGCTGCCCGCCAATGGAAATTTCCAGCGCTGCCGGATCGCGGCCGTTCTCAGCGGCCATCTGCCGGAAGCGAGGAATCAGCTCGAGCAGCGGGGTTTTGGCATATTCGGTAACCTGCGGCATCCAGCCGTCTCCGTAACGGACGGCGCGGCGCGCGGAATACGGAAACGCCCCGCCGACGAGAATTGGCGGATGCGGCTTCTGCACCGGCTTCGGCCACGCCATTATTGGATCGAAATTGACGAATTCGCCGTGATATTCGGCCTTGTCCCGGGTCCAGATGGCTTTCATCGCCTCGATGCGTTCGCGCGCCAGTTTGTGGCGGCTGGTGAAGACGGTGCCGTGGTTCTCCATCTCGTCCTGGTTCCAGCCGTTGCCGACGCCGAACACGAACCGCCCGCGGGAGATCTGGTCGATCGAGGCCACCAGTTTGGCGGTTTGAATGGCATCCCGCTGCGCGATAAGACACACGCCGGTGCCGATTTTCAGCGTCTTCGTCGCCAGCGCCGCCGCGGTCAGCGTGACGAACGGATCCATCACGTCATAGTAACGTTTTGGCAAATCGCCACCCATGATGAACGGCGTCTTGCGCGAGACCGGAATGTGCGAGTGCTCCGGCGCCCAGACGATGTCAAAGCCACGTTGCTCCAGAGCAACGGCCAGCTCCGCCGGTGCCATGGAATAGTCGGTGAAGAACATCGATGCGCCGAATTTCATGACAGAACCCTATTTGCAAGGATAGCGTTCGCCGAGGAACTTAAACAGCCCGTCCAGCGCCGGCAGATCGCGATTGGCGGGCGTCGCCCGCACCCAGGTCACAAAGTCGTGCATTGTGGCGGTTCGGGTCGGTGCCGGAACCGGGAAACAAAACGGCTTCCGGTCGCCGGCGCCGTGCAATCTGGTATCAACCGCGCCCTGGGCAAACCCGTGGCAATAATTGATTTTGGCATCGGCACCTGGAGAACCCGGTTCAGCGGCACAAAGCGCAGCCAGTTCGCCGGCCGTATGCGCCTGCAGCAAGATCGGTTCCGCCGCTCCAGCCGAGCCGGACAGTAACCCCAGACCACAAGCCAACACCACTAACCACTTCATCCATCGCTCCCTTGCAACGCATCGCCCCGCCAGCGCCGCCACCCTTCGGCGCGCAATGTACACGCCGGACACGTACCGCAGCCATAGCCCCACTCGTGCAACTGCGACCGATCGCCAAGATAACAACTATGCGTTGCCACGCGGATCATTTCCACTACAGCGTCGCCCCCCAACGTTTGGGCCAATTCCCACGTGGCTGCCTTGTCGCGCCACATCAATGGGGTTTCCAGGATGAAGCGCCGGTTCATCCCCAGATTGAGCGCCAGTTGCATCGCTTTGACGGTATCGTCGCGGCAGTCGGGGTAGCCGGAATAGTCGGTCTCGCA
>Ga0187862_10003499_pt1 | contig 15278 bp, 10 predicted proteins | sample June2016WEW_10_1_FD_133003 | JGI IMG/M metagenome (GOLD analysis project Ga0187862, IMG submission 133003) | Peatland microbial communities from SPRUCE experiment site at the Marcell Experimental Forest, Minnesota, USA - June2016WEW_10_150 | ecosystem: Environmental > Terrestrial > Soil >...
CGATGGCATTTCAGAATTGGCCAAGGATAAGGCGCAATCTGATGGAAAATGCCCGAAGTATAAAATTACAATTTAATATACTTAAGTGTTGAATATAAATAATCCTTATTTGAGCGCTTATGGGGCGCTGCTCCCCACGCTTTTCCGGGTTGTTTATTTGCAGAATTTTGCCCACACAATCCAAACCGTATTCCAACGCCTTAGACGGGTTTTCCAAACCAAACCTTGTCTGCTGTCACCCGGGTTGATATTATTCCGCGATTTTGAAAACGACCTTTACAGGAGAAACAGGATGAGGCGCACCGGCATTGCCGAGACCTGCATTGGAATTTTCATACTGGCGCTTCTGGCGGCGATAGCCGGTGGGGTTTATATTGCACAATCGATATTCGATCCAGGCTTCTATAGTGTTGCTCTCCAGAAGGAAGGAAATGGCGCCTACCGCAAGAACTCCCTGCCGTCTCCCGGCTCTGAGCCCACACCTGCTTTCCTTCCCGAAACCCTCGTACCGATGGGCCCCGAGGAAACTTTCGACTCCGGGACCCTATCCGACAAAATTGACGGGAAGGCCGATCTCTATCTTTCGAGCGGCTTTGTAAAGCTTAGCACGAGGCGTTTTGCCAGGAGAGATGACCCGAAAAGCTGGCTCGAGCTCTTCATATACCAAATGGGGGACCCTACAAACGCCTTTTCCGTATACAGTGTGCAGAAAAGAAAAGATTCGAGGCCGGTTGAACTGGGAGTTTCGGCATACGCTACGGAGGATGCCTTCTTTTTCACAAATGGGCCTGACTATTTCGAGATAGTATCGGCAAACAAAGACCTCGCCGAAGAGATGAGTTCACTGGCCAAAAACCTTGTCGCAGCGGAACCTAAATATACCGGGCAGCGGACGGAGGCTTCTCTCTTTCCGCCCGAATCCCTCGACGAGTCAAGTATATCGCTGCACATGAGCGACGTTTTCGGCTTCAGTGCGCTTGACCGGGTGTATACGGCCAGTTACGGTCCGGAGGCTGCACGGGTTACCGCGTTCCTCTCGCAGCGTGAAAGCGCCGAAGAAGCCGCTGGGCTTGCTGACGCATACGGCCGGTTTCTCATTGAGAACGGGGGAGAGGAAGCCGGTGCAATCCCTGGAGCGCCCCCCGATTCTAAAGTATATAAAGTGTTCGATACCTATGAAGTCGTCCTGCACAGGGGGAAGTTTTTTGCCGGGACTCACGAAGTCGACAGCTTGGAAAGCGCAACGGATATCGCATCACGGATTTACCGCAAACTCGACGAGGCCGGACGATGAGGAAACGATCCAAAGATCATCCGCTCCAATCGGAAATGGACAGGCGCGATTTTCTGATCCGCTCCGCGAAGGCGGGGCTGACTTTGGGAGCTGCGGCTGCCTTGGGTTATTTTCTCTACGACCCGGTTGGTCCGGGCATACCGGTCGAGAAATCCTCGGTTGCGCTGCCCGACTTTTCGGTTCCTGAAGCAGGCAAAAAAATAGCGATAGCAACCGGCGATGACAGAATCAAGACTGTCAACGCCGCCCTCAAGGCGCTCGGCGGAATCGAATGTTTCGTAAAAAAGGGCGACAGGGTCCTGATAAAGGTAAACGCCGCCTTCGCTACCCCTCCTTCCCTTTGCGCCACAACGAACCCGGAGCTGCTCGCCGAAGTGACGCGCCTGTGCTTGGGGGCGGGCGCCGCTACGGTCGCGGTCACCGACAATTCGATCAATAATCCAGAGAGCTGTTTTGCGCTTAGCGGCATAGGGGATGCGGCGCGAAGTTCCGGAGCTCATCTGATTGTGCCTGCAGAATCGCTTTTCACCAGCATTACGGTGCCCGGTTCAAATTTTATCCGCAATTGGCCTGTTCTCTTCGGGGCTTTCAAGGGGGCCACAAAGCTGATCGGGATTTGCCCGGTGAAAGACCATCACAGGAGCGGTGCCTCGATGTCCATGAAAAACTGGTACGGGTTTATCGGAGGCAGGCGAAACATCTTCCACCAGGATATACATACGTTCATAAAAGACCTTGCGATTATGATAAAGCCCACTCTCGTCATCCTGGACGGGACCTTCGCCATGATTTCCAATGGACCGACCGGAGGCTCGGTTTCCGATCTCAAGCAGACCAACACAATGATCGTCAGCACCGATCAGGTTGCCGCCGATGCTGTCGGGGCCGCCCTGCTGGGGAAAACACCGGCAGATCTGCCCTTTATAGCCAAAGCTGAACAGGCAGGGGCTGGGACTTCGGATTTTGAAGCCCTGAGTCCTTTCCGCGTGTCCACAGGGTAAGAATCTGATGAGAATCACAACGGTCAGGCGAATAACCCAGGTATTCTTTTTTGTCCTTTTTATATGGTTTTGTATTGCGAGCACCTTCGGGCAATCTTTTTGGCAATTGAGGGGCTGGCCCGTAAACTGGTTCCTCCAACTCGATCCGCTCGTCGCCCTGGGAACCATTCTGACGACCGGCTCTGTGTACTCGGGACTACTCTGGGCCATAGCCACAATCATGCTTACCGTCGTTTTGGGAAGGTTCTTCTGCGGTTGGCTGTGCCCTTTCGGCACCATGCATCATTTCATCGGCTATCTCGGCTCGCGCGGACGCTCCGTAAAAGAGAAAATCGCCGTGAACCGTTATCTGGGCGCACAGACGATAAAATATTACATCCTTCTGGTCCTGCTTTGCCCGGCTGTCGGGGCGTTTGTGTTAAACATCGCGGATTCTTCCACCTGGAACCCGCTGGGCATTGCCTGTATCCTGTGCATTCTGGCAATTGTCGCTGCCGTTTCGCAAAAAGCCGGTCCTGCGGGCAGACGGCTGGTCACGATATTCGTCGGGCTGGCGGCATTATGGGTTGCAGCCGGTTATTTTCTGAAACTCGATGGGGCCTTTTCGGCTTCGCTTGTGACCGGACTTCTCGACCCGATCCCTCTTGTGTATCGCTCGGTAAATTTTCTGCTTCTCCCATTTGCAGACTCTTCCTTTCACCTGACTTCCGCAGCCGGCAGACATTATGCCGGACCCTGGCTTACCGCTTTCATCTTCTTTGGCGCCCTTTTTCTCAACCTGGCCAAACCTCGTTTTTATTGCCGGTTCGTATGCCCTTTGGGCGCCCTTTACGGGATTTTGGGCAGATATGCCCTCTGGCGTGTCGGAAAGAAGACCGCTGAATGCAGCCAATGCAGGCTTTGCGATTCCAGGTGCGAAGGCGCCTGCGACCCGGCGGGACGCATCCGGACTCCCGAGTGCGTGCTATGCTTGAACTGCCTCTACACCTGTAATGAAGACCTGATGGGCTATAACACTTTCTGCTCCACTTCTGGCGAGATCGTCTCGCCCGACCTGTCCCGCCGGGGATTCATCACGGCGGCAGTCTGCGGAATAGCCGCAGTACCGATGCTGAGACTGGATGGAAAGCTCGGCCAAAACTACGATTCCACCCTGATTCGGCCTCCGGGGTCTTTGCCCGAACCCGAGTTTCTCAACCGCTGCATCAGGTGCGGGCAATGCGCGCGCGTTTGCCCCACCAACGTTATACAGCCCGATATCACGGGGGCTGGCCTCGAGGGCCTCTGGACCCCCGTTCTGAACATGCGCACCGGGTCGAGCGGCTGCCAGATGAACTGTACGGCATGCAGCCATATTTGCCCGACTGCCGCCATCCGCCCTATTTCACTTGAGGAAAAGCTTGGGCGAGACGTTTTCGAAAAAGCCGGTCCCATCCGCATAGGCACTGCATTCGTCGACCGTGGCCGCTGCCTGCCATGGGCCATGGACAAGCCATGTATCGTCTGCCAGGAAAACTGCCCCGTAAGCCCGAAAGCCATATTCGTAAAAGAGAGCTTCGCTACCGTGCGGGACGGAAACCTTGACGTCGCGAAAATCTCGGGCGTCTCCGTTCTGCTTTCAAAGCCGGTCCTTCCCTCGAACCGGTTCGATACGGGCGACTTCTTCGTTCTGGTTGAAAGCGTGGATATCTCTGCAAGGAGGCGAATCCTTTCAAACTCGCAAAATTCCATCATCATGGAATCACCGGTTTCGCCGGAGCCCGTAAGCGCAGATTTGAAAAAATGCTCGCTGCAGGTCCGGCTCCAGGCCCCTCAGGTAGATCCCGTTCGATGCACGGGTTGTGGTATCTGTGAACACGAATGTCCGGTGAGCGGCTTGAGGGCGGTTCGGGTGAGCGCGGAAGGCGAATCGAGAGATAAAAAGCATTCGCTCCTGCTGAAGTAGATTGAACTCAAATTCCTTGAAGGGGAAGTAATGGATGACAAAAGCGGCTATTCCCGCCGCAGGTTTTTCAAAATAGCGGGCGCACTTGGTGCGGGGTCGATTCTCATGTCCGGAGGACATGCTCCGGCCGCTGAGACGGAGAGCGAAAAGCCTGCCCTGCCGGCCCAAATCCCGGCAAGACCCTTCGGCAAGACCGGGGTCAGTGTTTCCTGTCTGGCTCTTGGCGGAATGTTCGATATTCCTTCCAACCAGGTTCTTCTCAAACAGGCGCTGAAATGGGGCGTAACCTATTGGGATACTGCCGATTGCTATGAAGGTGGAAATAGCGAGAGAGGAATCGGGCAGTTTCTGAAAAAATATCCGGAAACGAGGCAGAAAATCTTTCTTGTGACCAAATCCGACAAATACGATCCTAAAGGCCTCTCGGAGTTGCTCGATCGTTCGCTCCAAAGAATGAACACGGACTGCATCGATCTTTATTTGCTCCATGGAATAAGCAGCCCGGACCAGATCGGAAAAGATACGGGGCCGTGGGCCGAAAAAGCCAAATCGCAGGGCAAAATCAAATTCTTCGGGTTCAGCGCCCACAGCAACATGGAAGATCTACTGCTCCGGGCCTCCAAACTCGGCTGGATCGACGGGATCATGATGACGTACAACTTCCGGCTTATGCGCTCCGAGCGGATGCGCGCGGCGGTGGATGCCTGCAGCAAAGCAGGCATAGGGCTTAGCGCAATGAAGACACAGGGCGGAAGGTCTATCTTATTTGAGTCGGAAGCCGAACTTGAGCTGGCGGACCGCTTCGTCAAACGTGGTTTCACGGACGCCCAGGCCAGGCTCAAAGCAGTCTGGGAGGAACCGAATATAGCCAGTATCTGTTCGCAGATGCCTAACATGACAATCCTTATGTCAAACGTGGCGGCGGCACTTGACCGGACAAAACTGACGTCGCTGGATTGGGAACTGATGGACGTATTCGCGATGGAAACCTCCGCCGGCTATTGCGCTGGATGTACAAGCCTCTGCGAACCGGCGCTTGGACACGTTGCGCCGGTGGGTGATATTATGCGCTTCCTTATGTACCACAACAGCTATGGAGACGTTGACCGCGCGAAGGCCTGTTTTGCGGACATTGCCGGGGATGTGCGCGAAAGACTTGCGGTAATCGATTTTTCCAGGGCCGAGAAGATGTGCCCTCAGAAGATAAAAATCGGAGATCTCGTGAGGCGTGCAGCAACCATTCTTGCATGAACCGGATTTGGCTAAGCGCCGCCCAGCGAGCTCAGACTCATGTTCGCCTGCTGCCCGAAGAAGGCGAAGCTCTCAAAGCTTTCTTCATCCAGACTGCGGCCGCTCAGGTTTCTGTCCGCCCATATGATTCCTATCGCGGTTCCCTTGATGGCAACCGGCATGGCAAAAAACGGGCCGCTTGCGATTAGATTTGACAATTCCTCCGTCAGCAGCGGTTTGATATTAAAGTCCGGTTTTTCGGTTACCCAGACCGGTTTCCTGTTCCTTAGCACGTAGCCGAAAATATTGATGATCTCTAAATTTGCACTGATAGTGAAATTCTCGACATAGCCTTCATCCACCCATCCCAGTCCGTACTTCCCCTTGAGATGCTGCCGGTCCGGCGTGAGCAGCGCGAAAATGACCCTGTCCATACCTATTCCGCGATAGATGCCCTCCAGAACAATCGAAAGCACCATGTTGACGTCTCTTTTCCCTGAGGTCACCAGGGTGGAAAGGTCGCGAAGGCTGCACAGTTGAATATTGGGATCGGGCTTCGGACACTCGTATTTGATCTCCTTGGCCTGCACAGGTATGGGCGGCGTTGCATCTACTGGGAGCGGGACCAGGCGGCTGGACTTTTTCGCTCCGTAGGATTCGGTAATCTCCACGGCGGCCACGGCCGATTCATGAAGAGTTTCGATCGTCTCCTTCTCCGAAAGATTGAGAAAACGGCTTGCGTCTTTCATTATTGCTTTGATCGAAGGGCAATCCCAGCCTTTTTCAGATGCCTGCGCAATTGCGTTCCCGAGCTTTACGCTCCGCACCCGGGGATCGTTCCCGTTCTTAGCCTGTAGGGATGTTTCCAGAAGGTCGCTCAATTTCCATTCCTGGCATAGTCTCAGGGTCAGCCGTTCAAGTTTGAATCCCAGGACCTTCATCTGGGCCTCATCCTCGCTCTCGGCTTCCGACATCTCGCTCTCGAGCCGGTCTCCCACGTCCCCGGAAAAACACCAGAAGGCTATGTGACCGATACGGCCGAGCAGTGCAGCTATAAATACCTCCTCTGGTTTGGGCAGATTGAGCAGGATTGCGATTTTTCTGGCCTGCACGGCCGCGTGGAATGCCCTGGCGATCTCGACGGCCACTTTTTCTTTGTGCAGACTCGAAAGAGCCGTCTCAATCAATGCAATTGCGAAACATAGCTCCTTTATTGTATTGAATCCCAGCCTCATCACTGCCCGGCTCACCGTGTTGATCCGTTTCGGGTAGGGATTGTAATACATGCTGTTGGCCAATTTAAGGACCTGGGTGGTCAGGCTCGGGTCCTCGAGAATCGCCCAGGCCAGATCGGAAAGCGAACTGTTCTCACTGTTTGCCGTTCCGGCAACGCATTGAACAGTGCGGGCAAAAATCGGCATATTCTCCTGAACGAGCCGCATTACCCAAAGATCAAATCCCTCTTCGATCACTTTCGCACCTTCCAATCGTATAAAAAAATATCTCAAACATCAAATCGGCAAAACCGGGGAGATACTGCACAAAAATTCGACCTTCCGTTGCGATATGGCCCCGCAGGTTTTGTGACAATGGAATCATACCGGGTTGCGTTCAAAAAAGTATCGGGTAATGTTTTTAAAAAGCGTGGGGGATGGGGGGACATGCGCCATAAGAGCTCAAACAGTTGTTCATGTCCCTCCGGGATACCCTTGAAACCATGAAAAGAGCCGTAGGGAGGGCAAAAGGCCTAATCAAACTCATTCTCCACGCTTCGCGAGATTGAGCGCAGCCGACCAAGTCTTTTCGAAACAGGCAGCGCACGAACGTTGACTGTGATTTCAAAGCCCCAACGGGACTGCATAATTTAACCCGGGTATTTGAGACGAAGCGCCGCCGAAGGCTGAGATTAATGTGGCGCTAACGGCGCCGGCCTGCGGCCACGCCTCGCGGGGCCTCGAGGTCCTGCGGCGGCTGATCCTGGTCCGGACGCTGGTCCGGGGACCATGCGTCGGATCGTCTCTCAACCTCACCGGGATTTGAGAAAACCGAAGGATAAAAGGGGGGGAGGGGGAAGAGGCGCGTTTAATTCCAAACTTCAAGGGGGAAAGGTCTTCAAGTTCTGTGTCTCTGCGCCCCTTCCCAATAAGGTGGTCTCTAGCAAGCTATTACAACGGACTTTCATTACATGATTGTGGCGAGCTTGTGACTTTTTCACGAAATCTCTCTGTAAACTGCCTGACTCCGGATAGTGTGCGCAAAATTCTGTAAAATCGCCAAAGCTCAAAAGAGCAACGGAACGTTTTCCCCCGCACCCCCCGGAGCCTGGAGTTATTTATTTGTAGAACTTCGGTACGCGATCATGGAACGGAAGACGGAGAACACCTGCAATATGCAGTATCAGTTTTCTGGCTCATCCGGCAAACGTGTACCTGTGGTTTGGATTTTTGCATCGATACAAGGGGCGGGGTTTTTCTACGTCAAAAAAGTCCCCGCCCGTAAGGGGCAACGTAAAACCTTCGGCCTAAACCCCTTCAGCCTGCCGGTTTAACTCCGCCCTCCGTCCCCAGTCAATCAGGCGGCCTTTTTCCGCTCGTTCTGTTTGACATCGGCCGGTTCGAGATCGGAGCTGCCGGGAATTTTCTGGTAGATTTGCCAAGTCTCATCGAAAGCGCGCTCATAGGAGCGATGTTCCATGTTGTGCCGTGCAGCTTTACCCATCTCCTTTAACCTTGCGCGGTCACCGAGGAAAAATCTGAGGGCCTGAAGCAGGGCTTCGGAGTCTCCAACCGGCACGACCCGGCCTGTTTTATGCGGAATCATATTTTCCTGCGGTCCTCCCGAATCGGTCACGATGACGGGCAGCCCGGACGCCTGCGCCTCGAGCACCACGTTGCCGAATGTGTCGGTTGCGCTTGGAAATGCAAAAAGATCACAGCTTGCATAAATTGTGGCAAGTTCCTCCCCGTCGCGGTAACCGGTGAATATGGAGGGCGTTCCTGCCAGCAGTTCCTTGAGTTCTTCGAGATAGGGTCCGTCGCCCACGAGCACCAGTTCGACGTCCTTGAGGGTTTGCGTGAGGCTTCTGAATGCCTGGGCCAACACGTGGAGGTCTTTTTCTTTCGATATCCTGCCCACATACAGAATCTTGGGACCATCTCCTGCACCAAATTGTTCTTTGAGGAAGTTGACATCACGCTTGGAGGGGTGAAATCTTACCGCGTCGACTCCCCTGGGAAACAGGCAGATCTTTTTTTGATCTATTCCCTTTCCGATCAGTTCGCACTCGGTACTTGCGGACGGAACGAGAATCAGATTCAACTGATCGTAAAACCAGGTCGTATATTTCCAGACCAGTTCTTCGATTGCGTAGTCTCCGGTCAGGATGTGAGCATACTGTGGAATGGCGGTGTGGTAGGTCCCGCTTACCGGAATTTTCATTATCTTCGAGACGGCCAGCCCGGCAAGACCCAGAGGCCCTGGTGTGGCCACGTGAATTTGAGTGAAACCCTGCTCGTAGCAATAATTGAGTATCTCCAGCAACGGGGGCAGGAACATCTTTTGTTCGGGATACTCCGGAAAGCCGTAAACTCCGATCGGGTTGAAATTCATCTGCCCCTTCATAGGGGGGCGAGTTTCAGCGTCGCAGGTAATCACGGTAAGATCTTTGCCGGTTTTCTGGGCCAGATCGAGTTGATGCTGAATGGTCAGTGCAACGCCGTTGATTTCATGGAAAGTATCCGTGAAATGAGCGATTTTTGCCGGTTTCCCGTTGCCGGTGACATCTCTTGTTCTGAAATGCTCTATTGAGGCTGAGCTGAAATGGCGGTCTCTCGAAAAAACGGTGAACGTTACAAAGTAGGGCGCCAGCACGGTATAAGCCGCCCCGGCAGAGCCGAGCGACTGGAACATATTGAAGAAATGGGCCCCGGAGAGGCTGCTCAGCAGAGAATCCCAGAAATGAATCAGCACCTTGTTGGACACCTGGTTCACGAAATTGAACCACACTCCTGCCCGGTCTCCGGTTTTGCCGTTGCCGTTGCTTGCTATCTGCATAAGCTCGGGATCACCCTGCAAAAGCTTCTGAGCTTCGAAGCGCAGCAGGTCTTGTATCCTGGAGCCTTCCTGCTGTTTGGAAGTTTTGCGCTTTCTCCAGGAGTAGATCAATCTGGTGACCAGCCGTTCATCCGAATCAGAGTCCGCCTGGAGGCAGCGGTCCAGGAAACGCAGAACCGGGTCCTTATTCACGTCACTTTTGAAGTTTAGTTTTCGCTTGTAGTACTGGTAGGCAATCCCGTAGATGTTATGTGACATGACGCGGGGAGTCGATCCCTTGCCAACCGGTATGGTTCGTGCCTCATCGATCCCCTGCAGGAACTCCTTCAAGCTGCGGGCGCCTTTGACCACTGTATGCTGGCGGGCTACGTTAAGAGAACTGTGGTCGTCGGAACCGCCTGTCAAGCTCTTGCGCCATGGCTCCGGGGAAACTGGAACAATCCCGTGCTTATCGATCAGATGGTTGAGGATTTCCGGGGTTAGGTTCTCCAGGATCTGTCTTATTGCGTAGTTCTGATAGTCGTCCCGGGCTCCATTGAGTTCGAAGTTGTTGAAGAGCAGGAGGAATTTTTCAAAATGCTCGATCGTCAGTTTGTCGTTTACCGAGTATAGCGGGTGAGCGAGGATGTGAACAATTCCGGCTTGATCAAGGTAGTCGACGAGATCGAAAATGTTTTCCCGCACCTTCTGAATTTCGCGGTGAATTGCATCATTTATGTCATAGACCAGGACGTGGGCTTTGCACCCGTCGTCCGGAAAGTACGCTGTAATCTCTTCGCTTATAAATGTGCCCGGCAAGTGCGCGATCTCAGCGCTGCCCGAGATGGTGTTATGATCTGTTATGGTGACCAGATCCATTCCCTTCTGCTTGGCGATTCGGTAGACTTCAGCCGGTTCGGTGAAGCACTCCGGGCAGCCAAGCTTTTGGAGAATCCATTGTGAAGGGCGAACTGAATATTTGGAATGGACGTGCAAATCGATTTTCATGATCTCTCCCTTTATCCTTTCCAGTTATCATTCGACTAGAACGGTCTGACCAGCTTTGACCTTTTCCCCCACTGAAACCTTGATGGTCATTCCTTCCAGGGGAGAAATCACCAGGTCTACCTGTGACCCTATGCGGATCATGCCGAAAATCTCTCCCGCGTTTACCTGGTGGCCCTCGCCCTTGTACACGTCTATGCCGTTCACGCTTCTTGCGGCGATCTGGACAACGTAGCACGCGAGTTCTTTGCCTCGGTATTTGCCTTCGATTTTCGTAACGGTCCTTTGGTTCCCGACTATATGCGTACTGTTCTTATAGAGCGGCAACCGGTTGAAAAGTGTTCGAAGGTGCATGGATAACATGCAGACGTTCTGAACTGATGCGGGATGGTGATGGATAAATTGAATTTTTCCGGAAACGGGAATCCGGTTGTAGTGTACGTTGAAGGGACTCATGAAAATCCCTATGAGAATTTTAGGACGGGCTATGTCCTCTTTGGTGATGTCGTTTAGAGTGGCTTTCATACCTTGTTTGATATTGATTACGCTCTCCTGGGGCTTCATCTCGCGTACATAGACCACCGTGCCGTCAGCAGGGCTGAGTACGCCGGTTCCTTCAGGAGGAATGATTCGTTGGGGATTGCGAAAAAACCAGACATGGCGCCAGAACAGATAAAGTGAGGCGCAAAGAACGATAGAGCCGAGTAGTATTATCATTGGAAGCACTATTGTTTTGTATACCTCCATACTTTGTCTTGAAGAATGTGAATGAGCGCCATTCCCGATGAAAAAGGAAAATTGGTTATTTCGAAAAACTCCTTCTCCTTCCGGATGATTTTCAGCCATTTCTTGACGCCTGCATGTCCGATGATTTCCCGCACGTAAATGTTGGAATCGTGGAGCAGTATGTAGGAATTCTTGTGGACATGTTCCAGCGTGTTCAGAAAATCGTTTCTTACGTTCTCATAGGCGTGGCTGCCGTCGATAAAAGCAATATCGATCGGGGGCAACCCAAGGGCTTTGAAGGATGAAAAAAACTGATCCGACCTTAATTTGTAATGGGTAACTACGTCCTCGACCCCGAACTGCTTGAAATGCGCCTGGACCCTTAGAGGTTCACTCCATTTGTCCTTTCCTCCGATAGTCTTGAACGGGCCGTTTTTGATCAGGGAGTAAGACGGGTCGACGAAGGTAAGCATCCCGCCTCCGTTGTCCTTGATTCCCAGCGCAAAACACACCACGCTGAAACCAAACCCGGAGCCGATAACGAGAAGGTGCTTTGGTCTGAGCGCCCTGGCCAGGCCATAGTAGAGAAAACCGAACCCCAGATTGAGATTGTCCGGCTTTTCGTTGTGACCCAGTGGTTTGGCGCTTTCGAGAATGTCTTTCAAAAGAGCGGTGTTCAGGCTGAAGTTCTCCAATTTGTCCCCCCTCAAAAAAAAGTTTACGATTTTGCTCCCTCCAAGCAAATTCCGGTGACATTACTTGAACAAGCTTTTCAATTTCATGTCAGATAAATGATTTTTTGGTTACAGATAAGTGGGGCTGTTGACTCATACCAGGTTGCGTTCAAGAGCTGGCGGGAACTTTTTTGACGTAGAAAAACCCCGTCCCTTGCAGCATGGTCGCGCGGTTCTTTCGTAGGGAAGGGGAGGGCTTTATGCCCTCCCGCTCGTTTCCCCCCTTTTCAACAGGGTGGCAAAAAAAACAGGATTTCCCACCTATGGGCGAAAAACCCTATTGACGTCACCCCCGCGAAGCCTGTCCCGGAAGTGTATAGTCCGGGGGCCGGGGTCAAGCAAGGCCGTCACCCCGGCGTAGGCCGGGGTCCAGTGGTTTTAAGTTTGAAATCAATTAGTTGGGAAAAAGCCTGGAGTTATTTTCCTTTGAAAGCTTTTTCTGCTCGTCGCGCAGCGATGCGGCCTCACAAAGCGCCCTCACAAAAAATCGGGCGCGAACTGGGCACTCACAAAAGATCGTGCCCGGACTTGAAGCATCAAACTACCGGTTGCAACGTGGGGCCCGGACCTGAACGTAGTGAGGGTCCAGCATCCGGCGTGCTTCCACTGTGTACAGCGCGAACCCGAAGCGCAGTGAGGGTTCCGCGCCCGGACTGGGCACTCACAAGAGATCGTGCCCGGACTGAAGGCACCAACTAACGGTTGGCTCATTAGCCCGGACCTGAACGAAGTGAGGGTCTAGCATTTGGGCACGGGCCGAGAGTATCAAGCGCGGACCCGAAACGAAGTGAGGGTTCCGGGCGCGAACTGGGCACTCACAAAGCGCCCTCACAAGGAATCGGGCGCGAACTGGGCACTCACAAAAGATCGTGCCCGGAGTTGAAGCATCGAGCTACCGGTTGCAACGTGTGGCCCGGACCTGAACGGAGTGAGGGTCCAGCGTTTCACATGCTTACTCAGCGGTAACCGCGAACCCGAAACCTGGTGATGGTGCGGCCTCATAAAAGATCGGCCGCGAACTGGGCACTCACAAAAGATCGTGCCCGGACTTGAAGCATTAACCAACGGCTGGAGTATTTAGCCCGGACCTGAACGAAGTGAGGGTCCAGCGTTTAACGAGCTTCGTCGATGTTAGCCGCGAACCCGAACGAAGTGAGGGTTCACCAAGCGGAATTGTTTTGTTTTTACTATTCACCATTCACTGTTCACTCATCAGCAATTTCATGAATGCCTGCTTATGGGGGGCTGCCTCCGTATCGCTTCTCATGACCAAAGCGATATGGTCGGGCCCGAAAAGATGGCTGAGAGACAGAAATTCGAGCTTTCGCTTCTTCAAATGTGGAAGATTTCTCACGATGGAGCCGCACGAAACGCCGAGGCCTGATTCGACATACACTGAACTTAGTTCGATGTTCGAAGACTCCATAATAATGCGGTAGTCAAGCCCGTTTTTTTGAAACTCTTTTTCCAGAAGTATACGGCCGGTATGCTGCAGATGCTTCGGGGGCAAGATCAGGGGGTATTTGGCGAGTTGCTGCAGGCTGACGCGTCGCAAAGCGCACAAGGGATGTCCCTTGGGTACTATCACGACAGTTTCAACCTGTTTCCAGCGAATAGCCGACAGACTCTTCGGGACCACCTTTTCGAGAGTGCAGCCAAAGTCGATCTCTCCACTTCGAACAAGGTCTATCACCATCTGCTGAGGCCGGTCCAGCAAGGTAAGCTCCACCTCCGGAAATTGGCTTGCGTATCGCCTCACTACCTCGGGGAAGAGATGATAGAGCGTTGTGAAGGGTGCAGCGATCTTTAGCCGCCCTCGTTTATTTCCCTTGATTGCTTCCAGGTTCTCCCTTAAATCTTCGCTTCCTCTGAGCACCGTCTCTGCGAAGCTCAAGAATCTCTCTCCCTCTGGAGTGAGCCTAAGATTCCGTTTGCCCACCCTCTCAAAAAGCTGACAGTCGAATTCCTTTTCGAGGGCCTTAATTTGCTGACTCAACGCAGATTGAGTTCGAAATGTCGCCTCTGCCGCTTCGGTGAAACTTTGCAATTTCACTATGTGGTAGAAGCCTATGATTTGTTGCCATTCCATATTGAATAAGCATTGCTAATAGTTAAAATAAAAACAATTAATTTTACTTATTATCTATCCATATCATATGCTCCAAACCCCGTCCAGATGATTGTCCGGGGTTTGGTGTTAGGGTGCAAATTTGATTTGTTTTCATCCCGGAAACGAGGAGATGCACGGTGAAAGACACACTGCAGCCAGGCCTTACTTTCGAATTTAGCTTCCCAATCCATGAGGGAAAAACAGTTCCTCACCTTTACCCCGAATCTCCCGAGTTTCAGTTGATGCCTCGGGTGTTTGCAACGGGCTTCATGGTTGGGCTGTTCGAGTGGGCCTGCATCCAGGCAATCAACCCTCACATCGATTGGCCCCGCGAGCAGACCGTAGGAGTCTCTATAAATGTGAATCACATTGCGGCAACTCCGCCCGGGTTTACGGTAACCATAAAAGGAAAGCTCGAAAAAGTGGAGGGACGTAAGCTCACCTTTTTCCTGGCGGCTGACGATGGAATCGACAAAATCTCTGAGGGGTCACACGAGAGATTTGTGATTGATGCCGCCAGGTTCAACAGCAAAGTAGCATCCAAAGCTTCTCGCGCATTGGCTTACTAGTGCCCTGAGCCAGAAAGCCACCACATAAGTCCTGAGTACTCAGGCCGTCATTCCGGCTAAGGAGACTGTGTCGCAAATGTAACGTTTTTCGTATTCCCCCTAAAGGGGAATTTTGGTTTGAAAGTTTTTCCTGCTCCTCGCGCAACGATGCGGCCTCACAAGGCGCCCTCACAAGGCGCCCTCACAAAAAATCGGGCGCGAACTGGGCACTCACAAAGCGCCCTCACAAGGGATCGGGCGCGAACTGGGCACTCACAAAAGATCGTGCCCGGACTTGAAGCATCGAGCTACCGGCTGCAACGTGTGGCCCGGACCTGAACGTAGTGAGGGTCCAGCATCTGGCGTGCTTCCACTGTGTACAGTGCGAACCCGAAGCGCAGTGAGGGTTCCGTGCCCGGACTTGAAGCATTAACCAACGGCTGGAGTATTAAGCCCGGACCTGAACGAAGTGAGGGTGGGCACTCACAAGGCGCCCTCACAAGGAATCGGGCGCGAACTTGAAGCATCCGCCGTGCTTCCACTGTGTACAGCGCGAACCCGAAGCGCAGTGAGGGTTCCGTGCCCGGACTTGAAGCATTAACCAACGGCTGGAGTATTAAGCCCGGACCTGAACGAAGTGAGGGTGCGCCCTC
>Ga0187862_10003501_pt1 | contig 15277 bp, 13 predicted proteins | sample June2016WEW_10_1_FD_133003 | JGI IMG/M metagenome (GOLD analysis project Ga0187862, IMG submission 133003) | Peatland microbial communities from SPRUCE experiment site at the Marcell Experimental Forest, Minnesota, USA - June2016WEW_10_150 | ecosystem: Environmental > Terrestrial > Soil >...
ACGAATGCCGGCATCCTCTACACCGCGAAAGGCACTGCAGTCTGGGTCGTGCCGCTGGCGAGTCTTGTCAAGAATTACAGCGGCAGTTGGCACTGGGTCTTCGTGATCGCCTCGATCACGAACGTCGTGGTCGCCGCGCTCGCGCTCTTTGTGCTCAAGCCAATGCGGCGGCGGATTACTCGGTAAAGCTGAGCCAGCCGATAGAGGACTATCGCGCGGTTTTCGCCAGGCCTCTCCGCGGGCGCTGCGGTTGCGGTTTAAAGCCGCGCAAGCGCAAAACCCTCTTTGAACGCTGGATGAACTGGAATAATGTATGCCAGGGATGGTTTCGACTTCTTCTATAGCGCAGCGCCCGGATGCGGCGCCCCTTCCAGCGGATAGTCCGGCTCCGCAGCCGGCCCTTGATCCCCTGGCCAGCCCTGAAAACTTCAAGCGGCAGGCTTATGTCGCACTCAAGAACGCTATCGCTGCCATGGACGTGTATCGCAGCCGTGCCGAGATCAGACTCGACGAGCGTCGCCTAGCGCATGATTTCGGCGTCAGCCGCACACCCGTACGCGAGGCGATGGCTCAGCTCGAGCGCGAAGGTTTTGTCCGCTCAGTGCCGCGCCGCGGCGTCTACGTGGTGCGCAAAACGAAGCGCGAGGTGATCGAGTTGATCATCGCCTGGGCCGCGCTGGAGGGCATGGCGGCGCGGCTGATCACGCAGAGCGCAAGCGACGCGGACATCGCCGCGCTGCGGCGCATGTTCGCAACTTTCGAGAACGGCGAGGTACGAGCGCATCTCGACGAATATTCCGACGTCAATATTGAATTCCATCAGGCGATTATTCGTATGAGCCGCAATTCCGTGCTCATCGATCTCGCCGAAAACCTGTTCACCCACATGCGCATGATTCGGCGCAAGACGATCGGCGAGAAAGATCGCGCCGACCGCTCTATCCGCGACCATATGCACATTATCGAAGCGCTCGAGGCGCGCGACACCGCGCGCGCCGAAACGTTGGTGCGTGATCACGCGTTCGGTCTTGCCGCGCACGTCGAGAAATATGCCGACTATCTGGACTAGAACAGACGATTGGGAGCGTCCGATGGCTGATGCAGCAGAAAAAGAGAAACGCGAAGCCACCAGCATAGATGCAAATGCCGCCAAAGCGGATCAGGAGCTCACGGATGGTTTTCACCTCGTCATCGATGCGCTCAAGCTCAACGGCATCAACACGATCTACGGTGTGCCTGGCATCCCGATCACGGACTTGGGCCGTATGGCACAGGCCGCAGGCTTGCGCGTCATCTCCTTCCGGCATGAGCAGCACGCCGGCAACGCAGCTGCAATCGCCGGCTTTCTGACTAAAAAGCCCGGCATCTGCCTCACGGTATCAGCTCCCGGCTTTCTCAACGGTCTGACTGCGCTGGCCAATGCCACGACCAACTGCTTTCCGATGATCCTGATCAGTGGCTCGTCCGAGCGTGAGATCGTCGACCTGCAGCAGGGCGACTATGAAGAGATGGACCAATTGGCTATCGCCAAGCCCTTCTGTAAGGCGGCCTTCCGCGTGCTGCATGCCGCCGACATCGGCATCGGCGTGGCGCGCGCGATCCGCGCAGCTGTTTCCGGTCGTCCGGGCGGCGTCTATCTTGATCTGCCGGCCAAACTTTTCTCTCAGGTTATGGACGCAAAGGCTGGAGCCAAGTCACTCGTCAAGGTCATCGACCCGGCACCGGCCCAGCTTCCCGCTCCGGCCGCTGTCAAGCGTGCGCTCGATGTACTGAAGGGTGCCAAGCGCCCCCTGATCATTCTCGGCAAAGGCGCGGCATACGCGCAGACCGACGACCAGATCCGCGCCCTGATCGAAAAGAGCGGCATTCCTTTCCTGCCGATGAGCATGGCCAAGGGCCTCCTGCCTGACACGCATCCGCAGTCGGCGGGTGCGGCGCGCTCGATGGTGCTGAAAGACGCCGACGTCGTCATGCTGATTGGCGCCCGCCTCAACTGGCTTCTGTCGCACGGCAAGGGCAAGACCTGGGGCGAGCCGGGATCGCAGAAGTTCATTCAGATCGACATCGAGCCCAGGGAGATGGACAGCAACGTTGCGATCGTCGCTCCGCTGGTCGGCGATATCGGCTCATGCGTGTCGGCTCTTCTCGAGGGCATTGACGGCAAGTGGCCGGCCCCGCCGCCTGATTGGATCAACGCTGTCAATACGCGCAAGGAAGCCAACATTGCTAAGATGGCGCCGAGGCTGATGAAGAACTCGGCGCCGATGGACTTCCACAGCGCCCTCGGTGCATTGCGCGCCGTCATCAAAGAGCGGCCGGATGCCATCCTCGTCAACGAAGGTGCCAACACGCTCGATCTCGCGCGCGGCATCATCGACATGTATCAACCGCGCAAACGCCTGGATGTCGGCACCTGGGGCATCATGGGCATCGGCATGGGCTTTGCCATCGCGGCCGCCGTGGAAACCGGCAAACGCGTGCTCGCAGTTGAAGGCGACAGCGCTTTTGGTTTTTCCGGTATGGAAGTGGAAACGATCTGCCGGTACAATCTACCGGTCTGCGTCGTCGTCTTCAACAACAACGGTATCTACCGCGGAACCGACGTCAATCCGACTGGCGGTTCGGACGCTGCGACGACCGTCTTCGTCAAGGACGCTCGCTACGAGAAGTTGATGGAAGCATTCGGCGGTGTTGGTGTCCGTGTGACAACGCCCGACGAGCTGAGTCGCGCCGCGAACGAGGCAATGGATTCCGGCAAGCCGACGCTCATCAACGCGGTGATCGATCCTGCGGCCGGCAGCGAGAGCGGCAACATCGGCAAGCTCAACCCGCAAAGCGTGGTTCGCAAGAAATAAAGGAGCTCGCAGTGAAAACACTGGAGGGTGTGAATATCCTCGACTTCGCGCGTGTGCAGTCGGGGCCGACCTGCACCCAATTGCTCGCGTGGTTCGGCGCGGATGTTATCAAGGTTGGATGTCTAGACGTCGAATACGCGCCCGGGGCAAACAATCAGACGATGTACAAGTGACGCAAAGCGTCATCCCGGACGTGTGCTGCGTCGCGCCCGGGAGACGAGACAATGATTGAGGAGCGAAGGGATGGCAACGCGCAAGAAAGCCGCTAAAGCAAAATCCAAAGCAGCGGTAAAAAAGTCCACGAAAAAAATCGTCAAGCTCAAGGCGAAGCCGGCGGCAAAAGCGGCGACGGGTAACGGCTTGCCGCGTCCGTCATCGAAGCCATGGGGGCAAGCGGGCAGGGCGCTCGACGGCGTGCGCATCCTCGATTTCACCCACGTGCAATCGGGGCCGACCTGCACTCAGCTTCTCGCATTCATGGGCGCTGACGTGATCAAGGTCGAACGGCCGGGTGTCGGCGACGTCACGCGCGGCCAGCTCCGCGACGTTCCGAAGGCCGATAGCCTCTATTTCACCATGCTCAATGGCAGCAAGCGGTCGATCACGATCGATTCCAAGCATTCCAAAGGCAAGGAAGTCCTCGATCGGCTGGTGAAGGAATGCGATGTATTGGTGGAGAATTTCGCGCCCGGCGCGCTCGACCGCATGGGGCTCACTTTCGAGCATATCCACAAACTCAATCCGCGCATGATCGTCGCCTCGGTAAAGGGCTTTGGGCCGGGACCTTATGAGGATTGCAAGGTCTACGAGAACGTCGCCCAATGCGCCGGCGGCTCGGCCTCGACGACCGGCTTCCGCGATGGGCCGCCGCTCGTCACCGGCGCGCAGATCGGCGACAGTGGCACCGGATTGCATCTCGCTCTCGGCATCGTCAGCGCGCTCTACCAGCGTACCCGCACTGGCCGCGGTCAAAAGGTGCTGTGCGCCATGCAGGACGGCGTCCTCAATCTCGCGCGGGTGAAGCTGCGCGACCAGCAACGGCTCGCGCGCGGCCCGCTCGCGGAATACAGCCAGTACGGCGAGGGCGTTGCCTTCGGCGATACGGTGCCACGGGCCGGCAACGATTCCGGCGGCGGCCAGCCGGGCTGGATCCTCAAATGCAAAGGCTTCGAATCTGATCCCAATGCTTACATCTATTTCACCACCCAGGCGCCGGTGTGGGGCGCGATCTGCGACGTCATCGGCAAGCCGGAGTGGAAGACCGATCCGGATTACGCGACGCCCAATGCGCGGCTGCCGCGGCTGAAGCACATCTTCGCTACCATCGAGCAATGGACCATGACCAAGACAAAGTTCGAGGCCATGGAGCTCCTCAACAAGCTCGACATCCCTTGTGGGCCGATTCTGTCGATGAAGGAGATTGCCCACGAACAGTCGCTGCGCTCGACCGGCACCGTGGTCGAGGTCGATCATCCCACGCGTGGGACGTATCTGACGGTGGGCAACCCGATCAAATTGTCAGATTCAATTGCCGACGTGCGGCGCTCGCCGCTTCTTGGCGAACACACCGATGAAGTGCTACGCGAGGTGTTGCACTATTCGGCTAAGGAGATTGGCGAGATCAAAGCGTCGGGTGCGATCAGCACGCCGGACAAGAAAGCCGAAGCAGCGTAGTTTCTTCTTCCCCGCAAAAATCAGAGGCTGGTAGGGCGTATTTGCCATGCGTATTGTCGTTCACGGGCAGCAGGCGTTCGGCAAGGCGGTGCTCGAGGCGCTGATCAAGCGTGGCGAGAATGTCGTCGCCGTGTATGTAGCGCTGGAGAAGCCCGGTGCCAAGGCGGATCCCCTGAAGGAAGCAGCGTTGGCCGCGAAACTACCAGTATATCAGCCGGAGTCCTACAAAAAGCCGGAGGTGTGGGAGGAGTTCAAGGCGCTAAAGCCCGACCTGCAGGTGATGGCGTTCGTCACGTTGTTTGTCCCGGAAGAATTCCTCAACATCCCGACCCACGGCTCGATCCAATATCACCCGTCGCTGCTGCCGGCCTATCGCGGCGCGAGCGCGATCAACTGGCCGATCATCAAGGGCGAAAAGGAAACCGGCCTGTCGATCTTTTGGCCCGACAACGGGCTTGATACCGGCGATGTGCTGATCCAGAAGACGACGCCGATCAGTGACGCCGATACGCTCGGCACCGTCTATTTCGACCGGCTGTTTCCCATGGGTGTCGATGCGATGATGGAATCGGTCGATCTGGTAAAGGCCGGCAAGGCGCCGCGCATCAAGCAGGACGAGGCGAAAGCGACTTATGAGGGCCGTTGCGGCCCCGATAACGCCAGGATCGACTGGGGCAAGCCCTGGGAGCAGATCGATCGGCTGATCCGCGGCTGCAATCCGGCGCCCGGTGCCTGGACGACGTTCGACGGCAAACAACTGAAAATCTTCGACGCCAAGCCGCTACCGGCGAAAGATCCGAAAGGCATCGCCGGCAAGGTCGGCGAAATCGCTATGGTCGAAGCGGACGGCTTCACCGTGGTTTGCGCCGACGGCCGGTTCAAGGTCACCCGCGTGCAGCCCGCCGAGGGCAAAAAGATCGAAGCCGCCGAGTGGGCTAAATCCGCCAACCTCACCGTCAAATCGAGATTTACCTGAACAGGCCGGCGTTGTTCCCGCCGCCTTCCCGTTTCCCCTTCATTTGATTGGATCGTTCAAAAATGCCGGCATCGCAACACCAGAACCCAAAGTCCGACATCGAAATCGCGCAGGCCGCCAAGCCCCGGCGCATCATCGATGTTGCGAAAGAAAAGCTCGGCATCGCCGCCGAGAATCTCGAACCGTACGGCCACTACAAGGCCAAGGTCTCGATGGACTACATCAAGTCGCTGAAGGACCAAAAGAACGGCAAGCTCATTCTGGTTACCGCGATCACGCCGACTCCGGCGGGCGAGGGCAAGACCACGACAACCGTCGGCCTCACCGATGCGCTCAATCACATCGGCAAGAAGGCGATGATGTGCCTGCGCGAGCCGTCGCTGGGTCCTTGCTTCGGCGTCAAGGGTGGCGCGGCCGGCGGCGGCTACGCGCAGGTGATCCCGATGGAGGACATCAACCTCCATTTCACCGGCGACTTCCACGCCATCACGTCGGCGCACAATCTGCTTTCGGCGCTGATCGACAACCACATTTATTGGGGCAATGCGCTCGGCATCGACAGCCGCCGCGTCGCCTGGCGGCGCGTCATGGACATGAACGACCGCGCGCTGCGCGAGATTGTCTGCTCGCTCGGCGGTGTCGCCAACGGTTATCCGCGCGAGGCCGGCTTCGACATCACCGTGGCGTCCGAAGTCATGGCGATCTTCTGTCTCGCCAACAACCTCGAGGATCTGAAAACGCGTCTCGGCAATATCATCGTCGCCTATACCCGCGAGCGTAAACCGGTTCGCGCCAAGGAGCTCAACGCCAATGGCGCCATGGCGGCGCTGTTGAAGGACGCGATCGCGCCCAATCTGGTGCAGACGCTGGAAGGCACGCCCGCTTTTATCCACGGCGGGCCGTTCGCCAACATCGCGCACGGTTGCAACTCGGTATCGGCGACCACGACCGCGCTCAAGCTTGCCGATTACGTGGTCACCGAGGCGGGCTTCGGCGCCGATCTCGGCGCCGAAAAATTCCTCGACATCAAATGCCGTAAGGCCGGTCTGAAGCCGGACTGCGTCATCATCGTCGCCACCATCCGCGCGCTGAAGATGCACGGCGGCGTCAAAAAGGAAGACCTGAAAAAGGAAAACCTCAAGGCGCTCGAAGCCGGCATGGCCAATCTCCAGCGCCACGTCGAGAACATCAAGAAGTTCAATCTGCCGGCGGTCGTCTCGATCAACCGCTTTTCCGCCGACACCGACGCCGAGATCAATCTGGTCAAGGAGAAGTGCAGGGCGCTCGGCGTCGAGGCGTTGATGGCCGATCACTGGGCGATGGGCGGCGAGGGCGCCGCCGATGTCGCCAAGGCGGTCGTGAAGGTCATCGACGAGGGCAAAGCGAATTTGAAGCTGCTCTACGGCGACGACATGCCGTTGTTCGAGAAGGTGCGCACTATCGCCAAGGAAATCTACCGCGCCGACGATGCGACCGCCGACAAGTCGGTGAAGGATCAGCTCAAAGCCTGGGAAGAGATGGGTTTCGGCAAGCTGCCGGTCTGCATCGCCAAGACGCAATATTCGTTCTCGACCAATCCGGACGCCAAGGGCGCGCCGACCGGTTTCAATATTCCGGTGCGCGAAGTGCGGCTTTCGGCCGGCGCCGAGTTCATCGTTGCGATCTGCGGTGAGATCATGACCATGCCCGGTCTGCCGAAGGTGCCGTCTGCGGATTCCATCGATGTCGGCGCGGACGGAAAGATCGTCGGCCTATTCTGAGATTTTGTACTATTCCAGCCGCGGCGGCGGCTTTGCCGGCTAATGCAAACGGATAAAGAGGCATGAAGATGTTGAAGTTCTACTACAACGGCGCTCCAAATCCGACCAAGATTGCACTCTTCCTGGAGGAAGCCGGACTTCCCTACGAACCCATTCCGGTCGACACCCGCAAGGGCGAGCAGCACAAACCGGAATTTCTGGCCGTCAACCCGAATGCAAAGGTGCCGGCGATCGTCGACGGCGACGTCACGGTGTTCGATTCAAATGCGATCCTGCTTTACCTCGCCGAGAAGACCGGGAAATTCCTGCCGCCAAAGGGTGATAAGGCGCGCGGCGAACTGTTGTCGTGGCTGATGTTTGTGGGGACCGGCGTCGGGCCGTATTCGGGCCAGTCGGTGCACTTCCGGCATTACGCGCCGGACAAGGAAAAGAACGAATATGCCGTCAACCGCTACGCCTTCGAGGCGCAGCGCCACTTCGGCATTCTCGATGGGCGGCTTGCCAAGCAGAAATATATGCTCGGCGACACCTACACGATCGTCGACATGGATGTGTGGGGCTGGGCGCGGTTGATCCCGACCGTCCTCGGCGAACCGGCGTGGGCGAAGTTCCCCAATCTCAAACGGCTAGTGGACGAAATAAGCGCGAGGCCGGCGGCGCAGCGTGCGGTGGCGCTCAAGGACAAGCATACGTGGAAGACCGAGCTGGACGACGAGGCACGCAAGATCATGTTCCGCCACTTAGGCGAGAAGGTCGCCTAAATCAAAACATACCCATGCGCTCGCTCGCCACTGTGCCGGTGAGCAGCAGCACGCCGAACGCCATCACCACCGCCGCGGCGCCGACTTCGACGCCGCGGAGCATCAGCGCGCCATAGCCGGCGCGCGACCTCGCGAAACGCTTCGCTAAACTTTTGGCGCCGACGGCGAGCGTGGCGATCACGGCGACCGTGATGGCGGTGCCGATGCCCATCACGAAGGTCGAGGCGACGCCGGCCCAAAACAATCCCTGCGCCAGCGCGAAGACGAGAATGATGATCGCGCCGGAACATGGCCGCAAGCCGACGGCGACGATCGCCGACAAGCCACGACGCCAGCCGCCAGGTCCCGCCAATTCCTCCGGCTCGGGCCCGTGCGCATGCCCCCAGGGCAAAACGCTCTCTTCCTCGTCGTGATCGTGCGAACGTGCGTGCGCATGGTGACGATGCCCGTGGTGCGCGTGATCGTGATGCGAATGATGTTCGCAGTGAGCATGCGCGGCGTCGGCAGCATGTGTGTTTGCTGCTGCCTCTAACGGTTCAGCTTTCGCTCTGACATCGTGCAGCGCATACAGGAAGCTTCGCCCCTTCAGCCAAAGCAGCCGCACGCCCAAGAGCACGATCAGCGCGTAGCTGACGATCTCGATGACGCGCACCGTGTCGCCCATCACCTTCGCCGTCGCGCCGATGAGAATTGCGGCGATGGTGACGATCACCACGGCGGTGAGAGCCTGCAGCAGCGCCGACGCGAACGACAGCGCGATACCGCGCCGCCAGGTCTCCTCGTTGGCGAGGAGATAGGATGAGATCACCGCCTTGCCGTGACCCGGGCCGGCGGCATGGAAAATTCCGTAGATGAACGAGATGCCCATCAGGCCCCAATAGGCGGAGCCATCGGTCTTAGCGGCGCGGATCAGGCCCGACAAGGCCCGGTAGAACAGCGCCTGCTTGGCCACGATCCAACCGAGGACGCCGGTATCGGCCGGAGGGCGAAGGCCGCCGAACAGTCCGGCCTGCGCGAAGGCGCTTGTGGCCGCGCTTGCCGCCAGCACCAGCGTGACAACGGCTGCCGTGAGCGCAACATGGCGGATTAATCGCGCTTCGGCGTCGCGCGTCACGGGCACGTCACCGAAATCCTGTTGGCAAAATTCGACCCCATGCCGGCGTTGGCTTCGGACGTCATGAAGGATTTGTCGAGGCGCAGCGCGGCCGAGAAATTATCGTCGTGCGGCTTCTGAACCGAGGCCGTGCATTGCGCCGGCGCGCTGACGAGCCGTACCGGGTCCTTTTCCGCGAAACCGAAGTCGATGAAGAATTCCGGATCGTAGATTTCGAGCTCGATCGTCTTCGCCTTCACCGGCGTTTTGAATGGCAGCGTGAAGTGAAGCGTGAGGACCGTCTCTTTCGGATCGTATTCGAGGAAATAATCGACCGGCTCGAGAAACGCGTCTCGCTGCCGTTTCCCGTTCATTTTGGCATAGGTGAAGAAGGCGTATTCCCTGAGCGACTCGACGTTGACTTTCGCAAGCGGCTCAAGCTCTTCGCGCGTGAACGTGCCTTGGGTTTTTTGCTCCATGCCCTGCGTGGCGAAGGCGGAGAACATGTCGTCGAAAGTCCAGGCGTGGCGCACGCCGGTGACCGAGCCGTCAGGCGCGTAAAGCAGCTCCTCGGTCATCGTCACCCAGACGTGTGGATGCGCATCGACGCGTCCGGTCGCGGCGATGAAACAGGCCAGTCCGACGATGAAAAAGAAGAAGCGATGAATCATCGGCCCCGCGCCCGCGTGCCGCCCACGACACCGCGCGCACATTCTAGACCGAGTGGGGCGCAAACGTGGCCGCGGCGTCTACACCCCATCCGCGCCGCCATCCGAGCGCGGATCGTGGGCGCCTTCGCAGGTGCCGTCGCTGTGCAGCACCACGGCACCGGCATGGCCCATCGTATCGGAATAGGGTTCGGACAGGACGTCGACGGCATGGCCGGCCGCGGCGAGCCGATCGACCAGATTGCCGTCGAAGCGCGATTCCAGGCGCAGCATCGTTGGCGAGTCACCCCAGGTGCGGCCGAGGACCCAGCGCGGACGATCGATTGCCGTAGCGAGCGGTTCGCCGAATGTCACGTGGCGCGTAAACAGTGCGGCCTGCGTCTGCGGCTGGCCGTCGCCGCCCATGGTGCCGTAGGCCATGATGCGTCCGTCGTTGAGCACGCCGAGCGCCGGATTGAGGGTGTGGATCGGCAGGCGTCCGGGCGCGAGCAAATTGAGCGCGCCGCGTTTTAGCGAAAAGCTGATGCCACGATTCTGCATTAGCACGCCGGTGTGCCGCAGCACGCAGCCGGAGCCGAACTCCCAATAGAGCGACTGGATATAGGACACGACGAGCCCGCTCGTATCCGCCGCTCCCATCCAGACGGTGTCGCCTTCGCCGGAGCTGAGCGGCCAGCGCGCCGCCTTGCGGCGATCGATCTTCATCGTTTCGCCGGCAATGAAGCGCGGTTCGAGGCAGCGTTCGAGCGCATGCGCGAGGTGGTTCGGATCGGTGAGGACGCGATCGCGCATACGCAGCGCGCGTTTGGTCGCTTCGACCAAGCCGTGGACGTGATCGAATCCTTCCGCCTCGGTCACCCCGAGGCGAGCAAACAAAGCCAGGATCATCAGCGAAGCGACGCCCTGGGTCGGCGCGTCGGTGTTGTAGATCGTCCCCGTCGGCAATTCGACGTGCAGCGGTTCGGCGAGCGTCGCGCTGTAGCGCGTCACGTCTTCGCGCGTCACCGGGCTGCCGATGCGTTCGAGATCGGCGGCAATCTCGTGGCCGACATCGCCGCGATAAAAATCCTCGAGCCCGGCATGGGCCAGATGCGCCAGCGTTCCGGCCAGCGCCTCCTGCTTCATCGGCGTGCCGGCAGCCGGCGGCTTGCCGTCCAGCAAAAATGTTTCGGCGAAGCCCGGCGCGGCGGCGAGCTCGGACAGCTTCTCCGCCGTCAGCCGCGCCTGGCTGCGCGATACCAGATAGCCGTTACGCGCGTACCCGACGGCGAGCGCCAACAGCACATCGAGCGGCATCGTTGCTCCGCTCGCCTTCGCCGCTTCGAGCGCCAGTATCCAGCCGCCGACGGCGCCTGGCACAGTGAGCGCGGCGAGCGGCCCGCGCGGCGGTATCGTCTCGTCCTCACGATAGAGATCCAGCCGCGCATCGAGGCCCGCGGGACCGGCCGCCATGATGGCGCGCACCCGCCCGGACGGCCAGCGGATCAGCCAAAATCCGTCGCCGCCCAAATGGTTCATGTGCGGATAGACGACGGCGACCGTCGCCGCCATCGCTATCATCGCTTCGAGCGCGTTACCGCCCTCGGCGAGGATCGATCGGCCCGCTTCTACTGCTGCGTAATGGGGTGCACAGACGACGCCGCGGCGGTGCCCGGCAGTGTGGAGGTCGATCATGCCTCAGCTTGCCACGGCGGGCTCGGCCAAGCCACGCTTGCGAAGGAGCGCATCTGCGCTCGGCAGCCGGCCGCGAAAGGCCTTGTAGGCGTCGGCAGGGTCGCGCGCGCCGCCCGCGGCGTAGATGGTCTCGCGCAACCGCTTCGCCGTCGCCGGATCGAAAATGTCGCCGGTCTCCTCGAAAGCCTCGAACGCATCGGCGTCGAGCACTTCCGACCACATGTAGCTGTAATAGGCCGCGGCATAGCCGCCGCCCGAGAACACGTGGCCGAAGTGCGGCGGACGGTGCCGCATCACGATCTGTTCGGGCATGCCAATGCGCGCCAGCGCGTCCGCTTCGAACGCGGTCGGATCGATCGCACCGGGCGAGCTTAGCAAATGAAAATCGAGATCGACGATGGCCGAAGCAACGTACTCGACCGTGGCGAAGCCCTGATTGAAATTGCGGGCGGCGATCAGCCGCTGCAGCAGCTCCTCCGGCATCGGCGCTCCGGTTTGATAGTGCCGGGCGAAACGCCGGAGCACGTCAGGCTGTTCGAGCCAATGCTCGTAAAGCTGGGAAGGCAGCTCGACGAAATCGGTGGCGACGTTGGTACCGGAAATTTCCGGATAGGTGACCGCCGAGAGCGATCCATGCAGTGCATGGCCGAACTCGTGGAACAACGTCCGCGCGTCGTCGAAGCTAAGCAGCGTCGGCTCGCCATCGGCTGCCTTGGCGAAGTTGCACACGTTGACGATCAGCGGGCGGATGTCGCCGGCGAGTTTTTCTTGATCACGCAAAGAGGTCATCCAGGCGCCGCTGCGCTTCGACGGGCGCGCAAAGTAATCGCCGAAGAAGAGGCCGATCTCGCTGCCGTCGCTGCCGCGCATCTCCCAGACGCGCACGTCGGGGTGCCAGACCGACACGTCCGTACGCTCGGTGAAGCGGAGGCCGAACAGGCGCTGCGCAGTATAGAAAGCAGCCTCGATCATCCGGTCGAGATCGAGGTACGGCTTGATGGTGGCCTCGTCGACATGGCAGCGTTGCTTGCGCAGCTTTTCGGCGTAATAGCGCCAGTCCCAGGCGGCGAGTGCGAAGTTGCCGCCTTCCTCCTGCACGAGCGCCTGCAGCGCATCGCGATCGGTCTCTGCGCGCGCCCGCGCCCGCGCCCAGACGGTGTCGAGCAGACTACGTACGGCCGTGGGTGTCTTCGCCATCGCGTCATCAAGGCGGTAATGGGCGAAGTCGGAAAATCCGAGCAGGCGGGCGCGCTCGGCGCGAAGCCGGACCATTTCGGCGATGATCGCCTTGTTGTCGGTTGCGCCGCTATTGTCGCCGCGCGAGACAAAGGCACGAAAGACCTTTTCGCGCAGGTCACGACGCTGCGCGAATTGAAGGAAGGGTTCGACGTACGACCGCGACAGCGTAATGACATGGCCGTCTAGGCCACGCTCCTGCGCTTCGGATTTCATCGCGTCACGCATGAATTCGGGCAGTCCGGCAAGCTCCGCTTCGCCGTGAAGAGACAACGCATAGGCCTGCTCGTCGGCGAGTACGTTCTGACTGAACGCGGTGCCAAGCTCCGCTAGGCGCTCGACGATCTCGGCGAGGCGCTTCTTCGCTGCGCCGTCGAGGGCGGCGCCGGCGCGGCGACCGGCTGTGTGATAGCGCTCAAGCACACGCTTCTGCTCGGCGGAAAGGCCGAGCGCGTCGTCTTGCCGTACGAGCGCATCGATGCGGCGGAACAATGCGGCGTCGGTGCGGATTTTGTTCCAGTGGCTGGCGACCTGCGGGGCAAGCTCGCGTTCGATCTCAAGGAGCGCCTCATTGCTGTGGGCGCCGGCGAGAAGATGGAAGACGCTTTCGACCCGCATTAGCGCTCGGCCGCTCAGTTCGTGCGCGTCGATGGTATTCGCAAAATCCGGCGACTCGGGTCGAGCCGCGATGGCCTCAATCTCGGCTTCATGCTCCGCGATCGCGCGGGCGTAGGCCGGAGCGAAATGCTCGGGCCTGATGTGGGCGAAAGGCGGAACCCCGTCGGGGGTCGCCCAGTGCTCAAAAAACGGATTGCCGGAGGCAGGTAAGTTGGTCATCGGGGGATATGCCAAATGCGGGTGCCGCCGTGATATATGTCATTAAACCAGCGTGTCACAGCCTTTGCGGAGGAGTTCCGGTGCCCCGTCACGCCGATTATGTGCCGCACGGCGTCATTCCGGCCGTCCTGCTGCCGTTCGCGGAAGACCTGACGATCGACGAAAGGGGCTTCCGCCAACACCTGCGCGACGTGGCAGTGACGCCAGGCCTTTCGGCCGTCACCGTCAACGCTCATTCGACCGAGGTTGCCTCCTGCACCTTCGACGAACAGCGCCGTGTCCTCGACATAACGCAGGACGAGATCGGCGGCCGGCTGCCGATCGTGAACGGCATATGGGCCGACGGCAGCCTTGAAGCCGCGCGGATCGCCCGGATGGCGGAAGCGGGCGGCGCCTCCGCGCTTCTGGTGTTTCCGCCGGCGCCTTTCACGCTCGGGCAATCGCCGGCGATGGCGGTCGAGCATTTCAAGCACATCGCCGAGGCGTCGAGCCTACCGATGATTGCTTTCCAGTATCCGCTGGCCACCGGCCAAGGCTACCCGCGCGATACGCTCCTCAGTATGGTCGAAGAAGTGCCGACGATCCGGGCCATCAAGGATTGGTCCAGCAACGTGCCGCACCACGAAATGCACATTCGCGAACTGCAGAGCCGCAAGCCGCCGGTCAACGTGCTCACAACCAATAGCGCCTGGCTGCTCAGCTCGCTGGTGCTCGGCTGCAATGGCCTCCTGTCCGGTAGCGGCAGCGTCATCCCCGACCTCCAGGCGGCTTTGTTCGAGGCGGTCCGAACCAACGATCTCGCCGAGGCGCGACGGCTCAATGACCGCATCTATCCGCTCGCGCGCATCTTCTATTCCGACCCTTGGGCGGATATGCACAACCGCATGAAAGAGGCGCTTGTGCTGCTCGGCCGCCTGCCGCGCGCCGTGGTGCGGCCGCCGCTGGTAAAACTCGGCCGCGCCGAGATCGATCGCATCCGCGGCGCTCTGGTCGAGGCCGGGCTGCTGTCGCCCAAGGCCGCCCGCGACGCCGCATGACGCCTTGAATCGGCCGCGCCAATCGGAGAGAGTGCGGCCGCATTGGAAAGACCATGAACAAGCCTGAGCCCAAACCTGAGCACCAGCGTCCCCAGCGCGCCCGCCGTATCGTCTGGGAGAATGTGATCACGGTCGCTAGCGCGGCGATCCTGATCAGCGCCGAAGTGTTCGGCGCCGCCTTCGCCGGGAGTTGGGCGATCGCCAACCTGCTCGCGCTCGGTGTATTCGGCGCGCGCATTCTCGACGGGCTGTTTGTGCTGTGCGGCATCGTCGTCATGGTGCAGTTCATCCGCGCGGCGGGGCGCGTCGAGCCATTCACGGCGGCGGACTGAAAACTTTCGCCGCCATCGCCCGACACGGACGCCGGCGAAAAAGCTCCTCCAAGTTTTTGTTAAGACCAAAACGCTTGCACCGCGCGGCTGAATAGCTTATGGCGGAAATGCCCAATTTCGCACGTGCCTGTGGCCGTGTGTCGGTCGGTGGGCATCCGGACAAGAGGCCGGACAGCCGCCTAAGGAAGAGATGCTGCTTCCTTGCTCATGCGACCGACAGCCGGAGGCGAAACCGGCATAGCCCGCTCTCAACGGGCGACGCGGCTTAAAGCAACGACGGAAGGGCTTTTTTGGTTCGCTGCCGGCGCCAATGCCGGGGACACCGAAAGGGCTTGTCCATCTTTGCCAGCAGTGCGGAACGGGATCTCCCTCAT
>Ga0187862_10003505_pt1 | contig 15261 bp, 9 predicted proteins | sample June2016WEW_10_1_FD_133003 | JGI IMG/M metagenome (GOLD analysis project Ga0187862, IMG submission 133003) | Peatland microbial communities from SPRUCE experiment site at the Marcell Experimental Forest, Minnesota, USA - June2016WEW_10_150 | ecosystem: Environmental > Terrestrial > Soil >...
AACCGGTCCCGATCTCGTTGGCTCATCCACAGCTCCTGTTGTCTTTGCATCCCGACATCTTGCCGGTTCCCAACAGGAACTTCTTACTTTGCTGGAAGAGGATCTTTTCACGTTGCTGCGACAGTCGAAGGCCTGATTGGAGCGCCGGCTTCATTGTTTGGTATAATCCACCACAATTTCGAGGACAGACTGATGACAGAGCGGCGGCCCGGCGCTCCAAAAGACAGTCCGACGGAGATCACCCAGGACGGAGCCCTGACGGCTGAATTCCTTCCGGCCACATTCAACGTAGGCTCAAAAATCTCGGGACGGTTTCGCATCGAAAAATTTCTTGGCCGTGGCGCTTTCGGTGAAGTCTTTCGCGCGCACGACGAAGTGCTCGGCAGGTCAGTAGCGCTGAAGGCGTTCGTGCTCAAGAAGCAGGGCTCGCAAGGGCGCGTGGAGACCGCTCTCGAAGAAGCGAGGACGATCGCCAAGCTGGACCACCCCAACATCGTTTCGGTCTTCGACGTCGGCCGCGAAGGTGACGCCGCGTGGATGGCCATGCGGTTGGTCCCGGGCGAGGGGCTCGACACGCTCCTGGCCCGCGAGGGGAAAATCGAGCTGAAGCGCGCGGCGCCACTGCTTCGCCAGGTCTCCAAAGCTCTCGATCATGCCCACCGCAAGGGGGTCATCCACCGCGACGTGAAACCGTCGAATATTCTGGTCGAGAAACGCGAAGACGGAAGCGAGCACGTCTGGTTGGCGGATTTCGGCATCGCCGAAGTGCTGGCGGGGGAGGCGACACCCTCTCACGAACGACTTATCGCTGGAACTCCCAGCTACATGTCGCCGGAGCAGATCGCCGGCAAGCGGGTTGACGCCCGGTCGGACATTTTCGCGCTCGGCTGTGTGGCCTATGAGCTCATTACCGGCGAGCGCGCCTTTCCGGGTGAAACGCAAACGGACGTCATGTACCGCGTCGTGCACGACCAGCCTGCGCAAATGGGTCAATTGAGCGCGCTGGCGGGGAAAAAGTTTGATTCGCTTTGCCGAAGGGCGCTCGCCAAGTTTCCTGAGGACCGCTACCAAACTGTCGAGCAGGTGATGAAAGAGCTGGAGGATTTGGAGCGCGATGACGGCAAAGGCCGGGCAACCGTCGCAAGCGTGATACTCACCAAAATCTTCCGCACCGGCGAGACGGCTCGCTGGGACGGCGTCCATCTGCTGGCGGTCCATGACCTCTATAAGACATACAAGTTTCGCCGCAAGGTTCTTTGTGGAATCAGCTTGACTGTCAAAACCGGCTCCATCTACGCGCTACTGGGAAGAAATGGATCGGGCAAAACGACTTTCATCCGCACTTGCCTGGGAATCTATCGAAAGGATTCCGGTTCCATTTCCATTTTCGGGCGCGACCCTTTTCGCGACGGCCCCGCCGTCCTGGGCCGCCTCGGCTACGTCCCCGAGACCTTCGTAGCTTACGACACGCTCACCATCGGTGAAATGGTCCAGTTCCTGCGCGCCTTTTATCCGCGCTGGGACAACGCCTATTTCTACCAGCTCCTCGGCCGCTACGAACTTCCCTTGGACGCGAAAATCCGCGACTTCTCCAAGGGCATGAAAACGAAAGTGTCGCTGCTTTCGGCTCTCTCGCACCGGCCGGAGTTTTTGCTGCTCGACGACCCCACCATCGGCCTGGACGCGGTTACGCTCGCCGAGGTCTTTGAAACGCTCCAGGACGTTTCACGCCAGGAAGGCACAACAGTTTTCATCTCTTCCCACAATATTGATGAAGTCGAACAAATCGCCACGCACATCGGATTCCTCAAGGATGGCAAAATGCTGCTTTCAGACACGCTCGATGGATTGCGGCTGAGGACACGCGAGGTGCGGCTCACATTCCGCGACGATGTTCCGCCGCTACCGGCCATCGAGCAGTTCAAGCCGGTGAAATCCTCAGGACGGCGCCTGACCGGCGTGGTGTTTGACACCTCGTCGGGCGCCTTGGAAAAACTGAAGGCTCTTAGCCCGATGGACATGGATGTCCGCGAACTGACCCTGAAGGAGATTTTTGTGAATCTTCTCCGGTGACACTGGAAAAGCTTCTGTAAACGAAAGGAAGAGATGGCAAGGAAGTTATTTCTCTTGCAGTTCAAACGCGCGCTGGTCCCTTTCGTGGTGTTCGCGCTCGCTTCCTACGGCGCGCTTTACTTGGCTGAGCTGTGGTTTATCCATGTCACCAAAAACCCCGCATCCGTTCACGACGGCGTCAACATCCTAATTTTGGCCATCATCGTAATCCTTGCCTTCCCCACGGGAGCGACCGCGTTCTCAAAGGAGTTCAAAGACACCCATTTCTTGTTCTTGCAGTCGCTTCCCATCAGACGCGAAAGAGCCTGGGGCGTTCTTGTCCTGGCAAGTCTCGCGGCTTCCCTGATCTCTGTCGCTCTGTTCTTTGTTTTGCGACCTTCGCTGGTTGGTGGATTCGGTGATCCCGAAAAGGCGCCTCTCCTGTTAACCGGCACGTTCCTGTACTACTTCGTTTTCTTTACCGCCGGCTGCTGTTTTTCCCTCCTCTTCGGAAGGATGGTTTTCTGCTATCTCGCAGGATACCTCGTAACCGCTGCCATGACCGCTGAAGTCATGCTGATGGGAGCGTATTCGGGATCGGAGCCCGTGGGAGAATACACGCTATCTTACCTGCCGACGGGGCGCGATTTCGATCTCTCCTGCGTCGTTGTCGGATGGTTGCTCGTCAGTCTTGTCTACCTGCTGCTTTCTATGTATTTTTATGTTTACGGTGAATTCAATTTAACGAGGACGCAAATCAGAAATGCTGCATCGATCGTCGGTTCCCTCGGAATCGTCTGGGTAGTTCTCGCGGTTTCTGTGAACGCCGGAGCCTTCGCCGCCTACGATCGATGGGAGACCGAGCAGTACGGGTGGCGTCAAGCGACGGTTGACGTCAGTGGGAAGTACTTTTCGGTACTTGAGCGGCGTACACGCCATCCGCAATTTGCGCGAATTCACATATTTGATGTTGCAACCGGTGCCCGGCTGAGCACCTTTGCGAGGCGAGGAATTGCACGGGTCGCTTGGTCATCTGAAGGCGGCGTGCTTCGACTGGCGATTAAAGAAGATTCGCCACTTTACCGCCTCGGCTACATTCTGCCCGGTTCAGATCGCCTTGTATATCTCTCTCCCCAAGCTCACCAGCTCCTAAGTAAGAAGTTCGCCTTCTCGCAACTTCACGGCGTGGAATCCGTCGCGAGAGGAAAAACTCTCCTGGTGGTCAAGTCCGGCGATACAGGGAGAATCGTGTCCATGGATGAGAGCACGGGAGAATTGACGGAGCTCGGAGAAGGATATCTGGACGGTTACGCTGAGATCTTTCCTTTACCCAACGAGAATCTTATTTGGTTCGGTAACGAAGAAGCTCCTTCAAGGCTGTGGCTTGCGGGCTCGGATTTCCGTGAACTCAAGTGGGCGCCGTCGCCGGAGCCAGAAAAACAGTGGAGCTGCGTCCTCTACGGGATCATTTACAAGACTCGGGCCGCATGCGTCAAGGAAATGACCAGGCGATTTCCATTCGGCGCCAACGGAGACGGAAAGCGAAAAGTGGATGCTCAAGGCTGGTACGTCGCCCCCGTACCTTCCAATGGCTTCTTTTCGCGATTCAATTGCTATCTGGATGACGCAACCAAGGTGTTCTATCTACAACATGACGCGGCCGTTCAGCATGGAAAGCTCTTCGTCTTCCGAGGCCCGCAGGAGGGTTGGCGGTTGGTCGGAGAAGGTATTCCTCTCAACCGATCCAAGTGGGAGATCCCCGACCCGGGCGCAATCGATTTTGTTTCCAATCGGGTCGGCTCGCTCACGGTGGGTCAAGCCCTTGCTGCGTACTACGCTGAAAAGGCTGACCGGGTTCACGGGTATTTGTACGACTCCGCCCTCGACAAGACGATGGATCTTGGCAACTATCCCAGGCCGAGCGAGAATCAGACTTTCTCCGTCAACATCAGGCACGTCGAAGGACTCAAGGGCGAGATCATATTCCTCGGGCTCTTCCGCTCACAGAAATGGAATGGCGTAGCCTTTAGATATGAGCCCATGTCTGGTTCTCTCGTAAAACTGCAAATGGCAGAATCGCTGGCGGGGCTATCGCCATACTTTCTTGTGCACATGGATGAAGACGGCAACTCGATCTACGAGGAATGGAACCCCTTCACCCTGACCTTGGTCAGTGCCGATCAAAAGCAGCGCCAGCTCTGGCCACCGGCCTCACATTAACGAAGGGGGGAAGACCAAGCCAACATAGACGCTGTGTAACGCCATAGGGCGGGGCGAAGTCGCTCAACTCCTGTATCGTCAGCCAGTCGGAAATTATGGTGGGCGTAGCGTTTCAGGATGCGTACGTCGGGGGGCCGAAGACGCCGCGATAAAGCACCCCAGCACCTGTCAGGCGACCTGGTCCCCCCTTATTGTCGCACTTGGGTCCTGGTCCAAAAGGTTGAAATCCGCTGTCTCAGGCTGTCGCTGCATATCGCTGATTTAGCGGGGATAAAAAACCTCTAGGAAACCTGGGAAGTGGGATTTCAGATGGTCACCAGACTACAGTCAACTGACCAATTCCCCTCATTGGCTCGGCATGAGAGGCGGACGCAGCTTGCTGGTCATTTGGCTGTGTTGTAGGGGCACGCGTTTAACCTCCGCGAGCAGCGTCTCGGGAATACACGGTTTCAGCGTCAGCGATAACGAAGACACCCTACTTCAAGTGTGCCAACCTTGATCTCTCATTTGCCAAGCCGGCAGGAAATCCGAGTTCGGCGATCCTTGCCCGTCTTGCGAGCCGCATCCTGTGCGCTTCTGGTTTTGGCTCGCCCGGGATTTGATGCTGTCAACAAAACGGTCCGACGGGTCGTACTTCGAAGGAGTGGCTCCCGCTTGCAAATGACGCTGAGAGCATTCATACTCCCAATGTGAGCCTCAAGAATGCGGCACTTCTGGCATTGATCGGGATGATCCTGCTAACGGTTTTGGTAGGGGCAAATTTCATTTCCACCGTATCAGGGGTTGTGCGTGGTCTGATTCCGGCGATGGCGCTGTTGACGTCGCTGGTTGATCTGTTCGCGAGCCTCAGTGTGGTGGTATTCTTTTACGTCTTCTACCGAAAGCAATCCTGATACTCGAAGAGTGCCACATCAAGCCGCCGCAGCCGGATTAACTGATGACCCGCGCCGTGGACTTGTGTTTCGCCAAAACTGCGCCTCCCCCGACGTGGGGGACGTTCCTTGACAGTCACCTGAGGCAATGGGTCTCGACGGGTTTCTTAGCGGGTGCCGATGGTGAACTTTCGAATCCTCTTTGTCTTTGTGGTTTGTTGCCCACCATCGGCGCCGCGGGATGCATTTCAACGTCACCGCCCATCCCACATCGTGCGGCAGTTATCGTGCCGTAAGGGAGTTTTTGGCGCAGACAGGCGGTGCAACCACCGGTGAACCCGGCCATCAAGTAGTCGAGCGTCCCCGTCAAAGCAAATCTTCGAAACTTGCAGGATTGGCCTCAGATTGAGGAGATCGGTCCTGCCTTGTCGCCATGTGGCGGGTAAACCGGCTAGGCATTCGCCTGCCACGTCACGTGCAAAATCGGCAAACCCTTCGGCGTTTACGGGGAGTAATCCGCCCGCGGCCGCTAGGGGGGTTCGAAAAAGCTGTCGGCACGTTTCCGGCGAAGTGCGATGTTGGTCTGCCACAGGCACTTGGGTTTCCGTAATGGGGGATGTGCAAGAACCAAATGGTTCAGTCACAAGCTACGGTACACGGCGGCTTGGCACATCAGGGGCTGTCCTGCCGCATACGGTGGGACCCAGATTTTCAGACGGGGACAGTCCTGAAAACGACGGTTAGATGCCCTCCGAAGAACTGTAACCTTGCAGTTGTCTAGGGAGTGTCTAACGGTCGCATCTGCGTATTGTTTATCGGTTCGAGCGTCTTGACTTACCGACAAGGGTCATCTTAGGATACACGCCGAAGCCACAACGACGGCATATGGAAGCCTATCGTAATATCGTCAGAGCCCTTCCGGCACCTTCCAGAGAGCAAATCGGCAACTTCGTAGACTTCGTCAGCTCGGCGCACAGTTGGTACAAACACATCCCGCTTGTCCCACCGGGAGTCCCGTTTCACTTCTTTCTGAACCCCTACGTGGCCTGCGAGTTGGCCACACTCCGCAGGAAGATAGAGTATCGGGAGCGGACGACCTGCGGGTTCCACTATTCTGAGCTGTCAACGGAGGAATATCGGCGGAAATATGGCTATCTTGATTACCGCTGCCGCCCGCAGTCCATTCCCGCCGTTCGGGACCCGGAAGACGTGCGCATGAACCGCGATCGGCGGATCTTGGTTCCTGACGAAATCTGGCGAGCCGGCCAGGTGAACCTGACCGGGCTCATCCACCCCCAGGCTTCGCACCCGAACATTTGGGCCTACTTGTCACAGCGGATGCCGCGCTTCGCCGAGGCGGCATGGACGGAGCAGATGGGCGGAAAAGAGACGTTCTTTAGACTCGTCGAACTGGCGAAACGATACTACGAACTCCCCTCTTCTGAGGCTGTATCCTACCGTCGGGAGCTGGAACTCATGGTCAACCCTGAGCGCGAACGCCAGAGAGGATTCATGCGAGCAGCTGTTGAGAGAGTTCTTCAACTCGTATACCTCTAGCTTTATGGGGTTCCAAGTTTGACCTAGACTGCACCGAATCTTGCACTTACAGACACTTTGCCGAATTGAGAGTCAACTGTGGCGCGGAAACTTTAACGGTGTGCGTTGACTTGACTGCACACGCGGCCTAAGATGGCCGACAACGGCAGGTCACACGCCGCGATCGGCAAGACCCTGGCCATTGCCGCATCGTCGAGAAGATCGGTGCGGGGGAATGGGGGAGGTCCGTCGCGCCAGCAAGGAAATCAGAAATGAGGGCTGATGCGTTGGTTGATTCTTAGTGACATCCACTCGAACATGGAGGCACTTCATGCAGTCTTGGGAGCTGGGGCTCGTGAGTACGACCAGGTGCTATGTCTTGGTGATGTAGTTGGATATGGGCCTGACCCAAACCTGGTAGTGGAATGGGTCAGGGAAAACGTCCGTGCTTGCGTTCGCGGAAACCACGACAAGGTTGCCTGTGGAATTGATGACGCATCTCAGTGCACCTATGAGGCTCGTGTTGCGGCACTATGGACGCGAGGCCAGCTCACTCCGAACAACTTGCAGTATCTGGAGCGGCTGCCACAGGGTCCGATGTGCATTCAAACTTTCCAAATCGTCCATGGCTCAATAGGGGACGAAGATAGATACATAGTGACACAACCCGACGCCTGGGAAGAGTTTCGCAATCTTGCGACAGAACTGGTGTTTTTCGGGCATACACACCATCAGGGCGGCTATTTCCTGGATGTCACCGACTCTCTACATGAGCTGAAGCCGTCGTTTTTCCGTGGCTGTTCGCGGGTGGCGCTTGAACTGCTACCCGGGGAGAAATACTTGCTCAATCCAGGGTCGGTAGGGCAGCCTCGGGACGGGGACAACCGCGCCGCGTTCGCTATCTACGACGCCGAGCGCCAGCAGTTGGAATACTGGCGCGTTCCCTACAATGTAGAAGCGACACAGATACGTATGGAAGAATGTGATCTTCCTGCCGCTCTTATCCAGCGCCTCAGCTTTGGCCACTAGCCGCTGGCTTCGTTTCGCTGTCCACCGCGTTATCTTGCCTATCGACCTCACGGGTGGCAAGATTGGTCGTATAAGGGCCGGCAAGTCTACAGAGTAGGCTCACTTGGACGTGCAGTCGGCTTACCACAAATTGAGCCGAAAAGGCAGAATGTAGAACGGTGGCCAAGGCTGTCTGCTCGATCTTTCTTGACAGCGAAGCGCGATGATAGGATAAGAGAGGGTAAGTTCACCGTGGAATTAAGAAACTAGATCCGCGAGACGATAGAGGTGGGTTCTGTCAACGTCGCAAGCTGCGGCCAGCCCGCTGGGAATTCTACTTTTAGTCGCCGCGATTTTCCTGGTGATCAAGAGTCCCAAGAAACTGCAAACCCTCGGCCGGATGGTGATCGTCTTCGTGGTGACGGTGTCGCTATTCATCATCCCGGGCGCAATCCTGCGTCTGGGGGACCCCCAGGCTTGGGGAAGAATTGGGGGTCTCGTCGGGCTGCTCATCGCCGTTATTGCGGGCTGGTGGCACACGCGTTCTGTCACACGTGCCGGCACGGAAGCGTCAGGACGGCCAAGCCCAAAGGACTAGCCAGCGTGGGCGCAGTGGCCCCCCAAAGGCATCAGTATCCCACTGGACGGATCGTCGCCAAGCCGGACAAATGGCCCTCAAGCTCAGATCCCCCGAAAACGGCGCTCGAGGGAATAGATCCTGCCTTGTCGCCATGCGGCGGGTAAACCGGCCAGGCATTCGCCAGCCACGTCATGTGCAACATCGGCAAACCCTTCGGCGTTACTCGCGGGTAGCCGCACCTCCGCAGCGAAGTACAGGTCAAGAAAACCGTTAAGCGACGGAGCAGTGTCTGAGGAATTGGTTCGAGCAGAGGCGGTTCGGGACTGATGCTTGACGTGAGGCTCAGTCCGAGCCAACAGGAGCCGAGGCGCGCCAAACTGAGAACGTGACCGAGGTGTTCCTTTTTGACCAGAGGCGTGGTTCCCAATGAACAGACAACTCAGATCCCGGTCTGTCAGGCTCTAGAAGCAGTTGGAATTTGAAGATGGAAACCTTGGTTTACGTGGCTTCGACGTGAAATCCTGAATTCCATGTTGGCGGAGAACAAGCCTATGTGCAACATCAGCAAAATATCTTCTATTTACTGCTTGGCAGTGGCATCCATCACACTGATGTTTGGACTTGCGGGATGCAGGACAAATCCTACTGTGGACAATAGCGCGCAGGCTCAACCGACGGGCCCACCGACCGATCAGGCGCAAACTGGTCAGTCGCAGGATCCCATTGCTGCTGCCAACCTGGCCCCCACCGCCGTTACCTCAGATAACGTTTCCTACAACGGGGATTACGCCGAAGCGGATGACGACACCAGTTACGGCCAGCCCGTACTTTATGCATCAGAACCGCCACCGCCGCTGCCCGAATATTCTCAGCCTGAATGCCCTGGCGACGGCTATCTTTGGACGCCCGGATATTGGAGCTACGCTTCCGATGGATACTACTGGGTACCAGGTGCATGGGCGCGGCCACCGGAAGTGGGCTATCTGTGGACGCCGGGATACTGGGGAAATACCGGCGGCAGATATCGCTACAACAGTGGGTATTGGGGGCAGCATATCGGATACTACGGAGGCATCAACTATGGATCCGGCTACGAGGGAGCCGGCTATCAGGGCGGGTACTGGAGCCAAGGCCGTTTCAACTACAACCGCTCGGTGAACAATGTGACCAGCACAAACATTCGCTCGTATAACCGCGCAGTGACAAACACAGTCATCAACAACATCACCATCAGTAACACCACAAGTCGTGCCAGTTACAACGGACCGGGAGGCATCACTCGCCGGCCTTTGCCGGTGGAAGTCGCCGCAACGCGTGAGCAGCGGATTCCGCCGATGAATACGCAGATGCAACAGCGGCAAGAGGCGGCTCAGAACCGCCAGCAGTTTGCCTCCGTCAATCACGGGCGGCCTGCGGTCGTTGCCGCGGCTCAGCCAATTCCGGCAGGCAAACCGATTGCCCCAGTCATTCCCGCTCGCGCTGCTGCGGCAACGCCACCAGCGGCCCCGAACGCGCTGCCGAATCGTAACCCACCGGCGCCTGCAAAGCCTGCTGATCGCCTAGCCGAAAGGCCCGCTGCAAAGCCTCCTGAAACGCCGGCTGCTCAACCCACGACAAAACCAGTTCAGCCCGGACTACTGGCAGCTAAGCCTGCAGCTCCGCCGACGAAATCCACCCCGGCGCGCGAGGAACGCGCCGCTCAACCATCACAACCCCCTGCACGTCAGCAATCAGCGAAACTCGCAACGCCGCCACCCGCTTCGCCCAAACCGTCCCCGATGCCGCATGCCAAACTGGCTACCCCGCCTACGGCTGCGAAGCCCGCAACGCCGCCACCTGCTTCGCCCAAACCGTCCCCGATGCCGCAAGCCAAACTGGCCATACCGCCTGCGGCTGTGAAGCCGGCGCTACGTCCGGCTCCGGAAGCTAAACCCAAGACTCCGCCTCACCCGGTGGAGAAAAAGGAACCGCCAAAGGATAGGCCGAAGCCGGGGTGACGGGTCGTAGCTTTGAGCCTTAGTCTTAGCCGAACCCAGCGACCGGCCAGGGGCGGCACCATTATCTGGAATGACGAACGACGCCATCGCGCAATTGAAAGCAACCCAGACGTCACCATCGCTTTCGTATAGAACACCCTGCGGCGTTACTCGCGACTCATCGCCAAGAAGTCTGTCGAAACCAACTGGGTAACATGATTGTTGAGGAAGGCCCGCCAAGTCCGAGATGGCGGCCTCCGTGTATGCACCATGTACCTCGCTACGGTTGCCTGAGACACATCGATTCCCAGTTGGAGCAGCTCCCCATGGATTCGAGGTGCTCCCCAGAGGGGGTCCGCCAGACTCATCTTGCGAATGATCTCACGAATTTCTTAGGCCAATGCCGCCCTTCCAGGCTGTTCGTGACGGCTGTTCCAAGTCCAATGCGGACGGAATCCCTTGGGATGCAAGGCGATCACGGTTTCGGGTTTGACGATGACCCGGGCTCCTAGCTAGTTCGCCCGCAGACGGCGGAAGCACACCCACAGAAACCCGTCGACACGATTCAGCCGCGCACGCCCGCGCTGGGCTCTGCACAACACGTTAATTTGGTGTCGGAGCGCAAGGATGTCCAATGGTAAAGCCGCCCGCGTCCAGAGCGAGGAACACAGAGGGCACTAAGGGAAGCAAAGAGAGGGAACATAGGAGCGAAAGCTTAGCAGCGGAACCGGGCTAACATCAATTGATTCAATTTAGATGGGGTCTTCGGCAGCCACAGGCTGCTCGCTCCGCCACACAAAACAAAGAGCAAGAAAAAACCTTGACTCCCGCCGCCCCCTTCATAGTTACACTACTCGCTGCCGGCCGTGTTGTGGGCCAGTTTCGGACCAATCCGCAGTTCCAACAGAGCCGTTCGTCGACGGCGTGATGTTTTCCACTTCCGGTCTTGGCGACATATCCGAATTTGACTCTTATGGTGCCACTCGGTTCACGGCCGGGATCTTGCCCGGGTCCTCAAACAGGAACTTGGGGTTGATGCGGGCGTCGTGCCAGCGGATGCCGAAGAACAGGTGTGGTCCCGTGGAGCGGCCCGTCGATCCGACCCGGCCGAGGGTGTCGCCCTTCTTGACCTCCTGCCCGACCTGGACCTTGATCTCGGAGAGGTGGAAACACATGCTGATGAGGCCGTCGCCGTGGTTGATGAACACGGCGTTGCCCTCGAAGAACATTTCCTTGGCAGCGACCACCGTCCCGTCGGCGACGGCCAGGACTGGCGAGCCCACCGGCACGGGGTAGTCAGTCCCCATGTGAGGCTGCGAGGCTAGCGTTCCGTTGTAGACCCGCTTCAAGCCGAACGACTTGCCTGCGGGCAGCGGTCTGGCCGGCACCCCAAGGGGCAGCGTAAACTTCGCCGGCCCCTCTTTTCTCATCCACACCTTGCTCAGAAGCGCCTGGTCGCGCGCGTCGCGCCGGAGGTCCCCCGCCGAGGGGTGGGCTTGCGGAATGTCGGGAAGGGTGATCTCCTCGGTTCCGTAGTCGTTGGGCTCCACGGACATGCGGGCGAACTCCTTTTGCCCGGTGCCCCAGCGTGCGATCGTGATGATGCCGGGCTTCTGCAGGATATCGATCGGATAATAGCAGGTTTCCTCCAACGCGGCCCAAGAGCGACCCTTCATGCTGCAGCGCTTTGTGCCCGTCGCCACCCAGCGGACCAGCGTGCCCGGAGCCGCTGGGATTGTGGCTTCATGCCCTTGCGCGGCCAAGGCAGGAGCCGGAATCGAGCAGACGAGCGCCAACGCCCCAATCATGAGACAGCGGAGAAGAATGACCATCTTGAATTCCTCCTTGCACCAAGAATGCGAAGTTGGATCTACACGGTGCGCGAACCGACAAACCCAGGACTTCCATTTTCGAATCCCGGGTAGCTTCAGGTACACGCTCAAAGAGAATCAAGATCCTGGAAAACGCTAACAGGTCGAGACTTGAGCTGTCTGTTCAAAAAGGGATAGCTGCGTGTTCGAAAAGGAACGCTGTCAACGCGAATCATGCGTCTATCGGGAAGTTTGCCGTGTATGCCTCGCGAAGATGTACAATTTGCCCGCGCGACGCGCCCCGCACGAATAGGGATAGCCCGCGCACGAGGGATAACTGTGCCCCTCCCATCCGAACTGCGAGGCAAGAGTTCGCGAAGAGAGACCCTCTCGAATCAAGTCTGAGAAGGAGTCTAATCTCAAATCCACCTTACGAGACAAATTCCGATGCCGCAAACACCACACATCGAGCGTCATTTCACTGGATCCGAAACAGTTCGAGACGTTGTGATTGGAATGTCAGATGGATTGACAGTTCCATTCGCCCTGGCAGCAGGTCTGTCGGGCGCCATCAATACAACGAGTATCATTGTGACCGCGGGCCTGGCAGAAATCACCGCAGGTTCGATCGCCATGGGACTGGGCGGTTATCTGGCCGCGAAGAGTGACGCGGAACACTACGTCAGCGAGAGGTTAGTAGAGGAATCGGAAGTCGCTGAGAAGCCCGACGTTGAAGCGAGTGAAGTCACCGAAGTCTTCCAATCCTACGGTCTGACGCCGGAAGAGTGCAAGCCCGTTGTGGATGCATTGAGAAAACGGCCACAAGCCTGGATTGATTTCATGATGCGATTTGAACTGGGTCTTACGAAACCCGATCCCAAGCGGCCGGCGATCAGTGCCGCAACGATTGCAGGAGCTTACATCGCAGGCGGTTTCATCCCGCTCGGTCCGTACATTGTTTTCTCGACGGCCAACGCGGCGCTTAAAGTATCGGCAGTCATTACTCTTTTCGCGCTGGCGGTTTTTGGTTACGTCAAAGGCCGCTTTACGGGCGCGCCACGGTTCCGCAGTGCAATCCAAACAACGTTTGTGGGTGGGTTGGCTGCCGCCGCGGCATTCATGATCGCGCGCGCAATTTCCTGACCGCCAAAGGGAGCGACTGCATGGGAAAGGCAAAATCGCCCTTCGAGGGTTTCTGGGATAGGCCGCTGAGCGACCTGCTTCAGCAATTGCCGGCAACTCCGGTGGGGCTGACCACGGACGAGGCGACGCGGCGCTTGCGTCAGTATGGCCCGAACAGCCTGGTGTAGAAGTCGCGTTTCGCTACGCTATTCTATGTTTTCCGTCTCTTTTCCAATCCCCTCGTCATCATTCTTCTTGTTGCCAGCGGCATATCCATCGGACTGGGTGACCCGGTGGGCGGGTCGATCATCATCGCCATCGTTCTGCTCAGCGTACTGCTCAACTTCTTCATGGAATTCCAGGCTCGACATGCGGTGGAGGAGATTCAGAAGCAAGTTGCCACTACGGCTGCTGTTCTGCGTGACGGACGAGAACAGGAACTGCCGGTAGCAGTGTTGGTCCCGGGAGATGTCGTCCACCTCCATGCTGGAGACCTTGTGCCAGCGGACGCCCGTCTACTCGATGTCAAGGATCTGCACGTGCGCGAGTCAGCGCTCACGGGGGAGTCGTTGCCCGTCGAGAAGGCAGCAGCCGATCTTCCCGCGGGAAAACACGGCGTCGCCGACGCGAGCAACAGTGTTTTCCTGGGCACTGCCGTGCAGACGGGGATCGGTGCCGCGGTCATTTGCTGCACCGGGAGAGACACCTCCCTCGGCGAGATTGCCCAGCGGCTGTCTACGCGGCCGCCCGAGACCGAATTCGGGCGTGGCATACGCCACTTCGGGATAATGATCACCTACGTGACGATGTCGCTTGTGCTTTTCGTCCTGCTGGTCAACCTCATTTTGCACCGTCCGTTATTGGAGTCTTTCCTTTTCTCAGTCGCGCTTGCGGTAGGGATGACGCCCGAGCTGATGCCCATGATCATCACCGTGACCCTGGCTCAAGGCGCGCGGCGGATGACCAAGAAGAAGGTTCTCGTCAAGCAACTTTCGGCCATCGAGGACTTTGGCAGCGTGGAGATCCTCTGCAGCGATAAGACGGGCACGCTTACCGAAGGAGAGATCGTGCTTGACCGGCACGTGGACATCCAGGGGAAGGAAGACGAGAACGTCCTTCGCCTCGTCTACCTGAACAGCTACTTTGAAGCGGGCATCAAGAGCCCCCTTGATGATGCCGTCCTGAAGCACGAGCGCCCTAAGATCGTGGAGTATTCCAAGGTGGACGAGATTCCCTTTGACTTCAACCGGAAACGACTGTCGGTGATAGTGCGGCACGGAGACGAGCACCTCCTGGTGACCAAAGGCGAGGCAGAAAGTGTTTTTGCCATCTGCAAGACGGTGACCATCGATGGCTCCCCCCAGCCGTTCGACGACAGCCGCCGGGCTCAAGCGGCAGAGACCTTCCAAAAGCTGAGTTCCGACGGTTACCGCACTCTCGGCGTGGCCGTCGTAAAGGTGGAGAAGCAGGATGCTTACAAGGTGGCGGCCGAGCACGATATGACGCTGGCGGGGTTCGCGGCATTCCTTGACCCGCCCAAGGAAGGAATTGCTCTCGTTCTGGATGCGATGAAGCAGAATGGGATCTCCGTGGTGATCATGACCGGCGACAACCAGTATGTGACACAGAAGGTAGCACGTGACGTCGGGCTGGCAGCGGACCGCATTCTCACCGGGAACCAAGTCGACACGATGGACGATGCCGCTCTGGCCGTCCAGGCCGAGAATGGCGCCATCTTCGCCCGGGTGTCTCCCGAACAGAAGAACCGGGTCATCCTCGCTCTGAAGACCCGTGGGCACGTTGTCGGGTACATGGGCGACGGCATCAACGACGCTCCGTCGCTGCACACGGCGGATGTTGGCATTTCAGTTGTGAATGGCGTCGATGTGGCCAAGGACGCTGCGAAGATCATCCTCCTGGAGAAGGATCTTGCGGTCTTGAACGATGGGGTCATGGAGGGACGGCGCAGCTTCGCCAACATCATGAAATATATCATCATGGGCACGAGCTCGAACTTCGGCAATATGTTCAGCATGGCCGCGGCATCGCTCTTCTTGCCATTCCTGCCCATGCTCCCGACGCAA
>Ga0187862_10003511_pt1 | contig 15246 bp, 14 predicted proteins | sample June2016WEW_10_1_FD_133003 | JGI IMG/M metagenome (GOLD analysis project Ga0187862, IMG submission 133003) | Peatland microbial communities from SPRUCE experiment site at the Marcell Experimental Forest, Minnesota, USA - June2016WEW_10_150 | ecosystem: Environmental > Terrestrial > Soil >...
ACTGATCGTCTCCTCATCTCCCCCCAATTCGATTCGAATCGTTGTGCGGAATCTGAACTTGTACCTCGACGCACTGGGTGAAGAGGCGAGCCTCAGCATGGCCATCGCCGCTGCGAATATCCGGAGCCAACAGGCCGGCTTCTCGTGGAACCTGCAGCCGTTCAGCGTGGAAATCGAGGTCCAGACGGACCGGATCGCGCAGTGCCGCTGATGTTGCGCCATTCGGAGCCATTGGAATTCGATTGAACCCGGATTTCCTTTTGATTCATCACTCTGAAACCTCCATTCGCTTTCGCTGGAACCAAGCCAAACCCACGCAAATTCCGGAGCTGTGCGCCTCGGAGCGAAGGGATTTCCCGTCTTTCCGATTCATGTTTCCTGGGACAGCGCCGATAAGACCTCTGTTGGCCCGGTATTGCCGGTTAGGACCAGGGAGGCGAGGCACGCTGAGATCCATGCAGAGCGCCGCTCAATGCCAATTGAAACCGTGGCCGTGCTGGAAAGTAGACTGATGAGCGCGCCTGCCTTCCCGAAGCTTCGCGAGAACGACACCCACACCATCAATGTACTGCTTGTGAGCCCTAACAGCAGGCTTCGCCATGAACTGCGAGAAAAGCTTAGTAAGGCTCGCTGGGATTTAACCGAAGCTACCAGCGGCGCCGAAGCATTTGAGTGCCTGCACGAAAGTGTCAGCGAAATTCTCCTGCTTGACCCTTTGCTGCCGGATCTTGAGTCCGGCGAATTCATTGCAATGGTGCGTGAACAGTTTCCCAGTGTCCAGATCCTCTCAGTGAACTCGCATACCGGGCAGCTTATTCTAGGCGCCTCATCGCCAACAACATTGTCCGCTCAACTGACAGAAATGCTTTACAGCGGCAATGCGCAGTCCAATGCCTTCACCCCCATGCAGCTAAACCGAATGCGGGCGGCGGATGAAGGGCGCGCCGGCATTCGTGGAATGATCGGAGACTCGGAGCCGATGCGTCGCGTTTATGAACTGACGCACATGGTCGCCCGCCGGGATTCGACCGTTCTGGTGACCGGGGAGAGCGGCACCGGCAAGGACCTGATCGCGCAGGCGATCCATCTCATAAGCTTGCGTCAAACGCAGCCTCTTGTCGTCATCAACTGTGCCGCCATTCCGGAACCGCTGCTCGAAGCCGAACTTTTCGGCTATGTGAAGGGATCGTTCACCGGCGCCGTGCAATCGCGTATTGGCCGCATCCATGCGGCGCATATGGGGACTCTATTTCTTGACGAGATTGGCGATATGCCGCTCTCTCTGCAAAGCAAAATACTACGCTTTCTTGAGCAGGGCGAAGTGCAGCGAATTGGCGGCAATGACAATCTAAAGGTGGATGTTCGAGTGGTGGCTGCGACCAACGCCGACCTCAAGAGCCTCGTCAAGGAACATTTGTTTCGCGAGGATTTGTATTATCGCCTCGCGGTTTTCCCGATCAATCTGCCTCCCTTGCGCGAGCGCACTGGAGACATCGAAAGGCTCGCCTGGGCTTTTGTGGAGAGATTCTGCCCAGGCGCGACCCTGAGCGCGGGAGCGTTGGAGGCTCTGCTACAGCACGACTGGCCGGGGAACGTCCGCGAACTCCGGAACGTTCTTGAGCGGTCAAGCATCATTGCCTGTGGCGCGCGGGAGATCCAGCCCCGCCACATCATAATATAGCGCCGGGGCTTCTTGTTATCTCTATGATTCAAGTCTATGTGAAGAGCCGTCCTGGAATACCATCCGAAGCCCGCTTCCCAAGCGCAAATCAAGTTGGCCATTGCCGTGCATAGTCAATAGGCAGATGCTGCCTAGTTCTCATTTCGCGCCAATAAATGTGCCGCTCTTAAAAGACCGGAGCGACGGCCAAGTTCACGCTCAAGCCGACGACTTGCGGATTGACGGGTGTGTCTCCGGCGAGAATGAATCGAGAGACGAATCGGCGACTCAATCCAGAAGCGCGGCGCTTCTCGCCGGGGAGTTCTCCGAATTCATTTTGGCGGCCTCGCGGCTGGAGAATGCATATCGCGCCCTGCAAGAGGAAGTGTCCGAGCTCGGATTGGAGTTGTCGGAACGGAATGCGGCACTCAATGCCAGTCTGGCCAAGAACGAGGGTATGCGGCGGGCTTTACAGCAGATTGTGGACTCGATGCCTTGCGGCGTGCTGGTACTGGATCGCGACGGGAAGCTTTCGACGATCAATCCGGAAAGCAAGCGTCTACTTCGGCTTGATGGGCCGGATTTCAGCGATGGATCGCAGATGACCTTGCAACGGATCTCCGCATTCAGTGGCATCAACCTCGAATCGTGCTGCCAAAACGCTCCGGTCACCGATACAGAACAGGAGTTCTGTGTCCGCGACTCTTCAGGAACACGCTGGCTCGAAGTTCGCGATCGCCGACTGTTCCACCAAGCCGGCGGGACAAGCGTGCTTGACCAGACAATCTTGATTCTGCGAGACATAACAGCCCAGAAACGTTCTGAACAGGAGCGCGAAGCCGGGCGCAAGGCGATGGCCCTGGCAGAGATAACGACCGTTCTTGCCCACGAAATTAGAAACCCATTAGCGAGCCTGGAACTGTTTGCCGAGTTGATTGACAAAGACGGAGACCGCCGCGGGGAATGGATTTCCAACTTACGCGCAGGCATACGCTCGCTTTCCGGAACTGTCAATAACGTCTTGAGCTTCCATGGCTCCGGCGCGATAAAGCTCGCTCCCCTTTCACTGCATTCACTTATCGGGAATGCGATCCAATTTGTTCAGCCGCTTGCGGATCAGGCGGCTGTTTCATTGGATTGGATTGCAGATGAGAACCAAACGAAAGTGATGGGCAATGAGAGCGCGCTCCAGCAGGTCGTTTTGAATCTGGTTTCAAACGCCATTCGCCACACGCCCGCGGGCGGGAGCGTCACTGTGTCGCTGCGGCCTGAGCGAATCGACGCAACGGGAGAAAACCGCGAAGAGCCTATCGAGAATGTCGTCGTGGAGTTCTCGGACACCGGGTGCGGCATTCGACCTGACCAGATCGACCGCGTTTTCGAGCCTGGCTTTAGCGGCAGCGGCGATACCACCGGTCTGGGACTGGCGGTTTGCGACCGGATCATGAAGCAACACGGCGGACGGATTTCCGTCTCGAACAGCGTAAATTCCGGCGCTTTATTCACGCTCAGTTTTCCGGTACTCCAAATGGAGTTGGCGACAGCATGAACAGCATTTCTTCCAACGACAGCGGCTCTTCCGTACTTGTAGTGGACGACGAGCCGGGAATGCGCACTGCATTGCAGGCTAACTTCCTGCGTCACGGGTGGCGTGTCGAAACAGCAACTGGCGTTCGCGACGCAGCGCGAGCTGTCGAGCTTACAAGCTTCGATCTGGTTGTGAGCGACATTCGCATGCGGGATGGCGACGGGTTTGAAGTGATGTGCTCGGTACTCAAGAACTCGCCTACCACCGCGGTAATCCTGCTGACCGCTTTCGGAAGCGTTCCTGAAGCGGTAGAGTCGATGCGCAGCGGTGCCTTCGATTATCTGACGAAACCAGTCTCGTTTGAGCAGCTCCAGAGCGCGGCTGCTCGCGTCATGAAGCGGATCAACGAGAAATCCGCTTCCGGAAGCATTCAAGATGCGGGCGCGAATGCCGGAATAATCACTTCGGGAATCGTCGGCCGCGCTCCCTTGCTATTGCAGGCCTTGCACCGCGCTCGTGCCGCGGCAAGCACCGATGCCGATGTTCTTATCGAAGCCGAAAGCGGTACCGGCAAGGAACTGCTGGCAAAATTCATTCATCAAGCCAGCAATCGAAGCAGGAAGCCGTTTGTAGCCGTGAACTGCGCGGCCGTGCCGGAACATTTGCTGGAAAGCGAACTATTCGGGCATGCCAGGGGCGCATTCACCGGCGCCAGCGCAGCCAAAGCCGGGAAGTTTGAACTGGCGAACGGCGGCACACTGCTCCTGGACGAAATTGGCGAGATGCCGCTCAATCTGCAGCCCAAGCTACTGCGGATTCTTCAGGAGCGGGAGTTCGAGAGGCTCGGTGAGACTCGGTCCATCCATGTCGACATTCGGGTGATTGCCACGACCAATGCATCCCTCGGCTCGATGGTGGAGCAGGGACGCTTCCGTAGCGACTTGTATTATCGGCTGAACGTGATCCCACTTTCGCTCCCCAGTCTTCGTGAACGGCTGGAGGACATTCCGGCGCTGGCCAAGTACTTTGCAGAGAGATTCTCCACCGAAATGGACAGTCCTATTCCTAGAATCGATCCCAGTTTCATTGAAAGGCTGCAGTCTTACGATTGGCCCGGCAACATTCGGGAACTCGCGAATTTCATGCGCCGCGTTCTCTCCCTGCACCAGGGCGCCGCGATCGACGCGGCGTGCTTTTACAAGGAGTTTCAGCCAATAGGAAGAACGCAGCCGGCACCTTACGCCATGCCGGCTCCAGGTACACCGATTGCCGTCCTGGAAAAGGTGCACCTTGAGAACACTCTTGCCCTGGCGCATGGGAACCGGACCCACGCAGCAGTCATGCTGGGGATCAGCCTGCGCACGATGCGAAACAAGATCCGCGAATACGGACTACCACCAAGGAGATATGCATGACCTCGACCTCACCGCTGATTTCGACCTTGGAGAGCTTCCTGAGGCTGACCACGAGCCGCGAACAGGCGATCTCCGCCAACATGGCAAACATCGACACACCCGGCTATCACACGCGCGACATTAACTTCAATGGCGAGTTAACGAGAGCCATGAGCGGGGTCTTGAGTCAATCTGAGGACGGCGTCGAAACCGTACAAATGAATCCTGTCGTTCAAGAAGTTCCAGGCCTGTTGGAGCGCCCGGACGGCAACAACGTGAATCTTGACCGTGAAGGACTTCTTATGTCGGAGACGCAATTGCAGTATCAGATCGGCGTCCAGCTGGTAAAGCACCAATTTCACCAAATACTTAGCGCCATCAGTGGAGGAAACTAGACATGAATCTCTTCGACTCTTTAGCGATCAGCGGATCCGCGCTGTCAGCCGAACGGCAGCGCTCTGAAATCATCGCTGCAAACATGGCCAACGCCGAGACGACACATACCGAAGCCGGTGGGCCGTATCGGCGCAAGGAGGTCGTTTTCCAGTCGCCCGGCTCTTCAACTTTCCGGCTGGCCCTCGCCAACCTGGGCAATTCCAATGTGCCGCCCTCCGGTAGTGTCCAGATAACCGATGTCGTCGACGATCCGACGCCTCCGGTCATGCGCTATGAGCCGGGCCATCCGGACGCAAACAAGGACGGCTACGTCGCTTACCCGGCTATCAATCCGGTGATGGAAATGGTAGACCTGATGGGCTCCGTAAGGGCCTATCAACTGAATGCGTCGGCGGTTGCCGCCGCCAAACAGATGATCCAACAATCGATCGACATCCTCAAGAGCTAGGCGGGAGAGTTAAGAGATGAGCAGTTCAATTGCAGGCCTTGGATCCATTGGCGCCATCAGCGACCTACCCAAATTGTCGCCGCTTGAACCCGCTGACGCAGGAGGGGGGTTCAGCGGTGTTCTATCAAATGCGCTACAGCAGGTAAACCAACTGAGCGGCGGCGCCGAACAGCAGATCGGCACCCTGCTAAAGGGAGGCAATGCGGACATGAGCTCGGTGATGATCGCGGTGGAGAAAGCGGACGTAGCCTTTCAGCTCATGATGCAGGTTCGCAACAAAATTGTGAGCGCGTATCAAGACATCGAAAAGATGCAGTTCTAGGAACCGCGGCTTCTTCAATGCGCGCGAATGTATCGTGCTCAAGAGAAGCAACTCGGGCAATACGGTTCTAAAAATCGGCTGAAATTGAGGACCAATGGCGGGCAAGAATCAGATAGCGGCTACGAAACAGGCAGTGGGCGCCAGCCAGGCAATAGATCGCGCCAAGCTGTACTGGGCAGGGCTTCACCCGCAACAGCGGGTCTATCTCGGCTTAGGTCTCGCCATTACTGTTGCTGCCGTGGTCTTCTTTGTGAAGATGATTGGTTCGCCCAACTACAAGCCGCTGACAACAGGAATGGATCCAGCCGATGCGCAAGCGGAGGCGGCGCAACTGGCGGCGAAAAAGATAACCTACATCCTGAGTCCGGACGGCACATCCGTCCTCGTCCCGGCGGACGAGATTGACGCGGCGCGGCTCGAAGTGGCGTCGCACGATTCACCGCATAGTGGACGCATTGGCTTTGAGATCTTCGACAAGGTCTCATGGGGGCAAACGGAATTCGATGAGAAGGTGAACTATCAGCGCGCGCTCGAAGGCGAACTTGAGAGAACGATTCAGACTATGAGCAGCGTCAAGAGCGCGCGGGTGCACCTGGTGATGGCGACTGACTCTGTGTTCGTGGATCGGGAGAGGGGCGCAAAAGCGTCTGTCACCCTTCGACTTCGGCGTGGAAGCCTGTCGAGAGACGATATCTCGGCGATCTCACGGCTGGTAGCGGGAGCGGTGGACGAACTCAAGCCGACGGACGTTGTCATTGTCGATGCAGACTCGAATCAGTCGCTAGGACAGAGTAGCGGCTCCCCTGACGGAAGCGACGGAATCGAGCAGGAATTGACGCGGCGCCTGATCTCGACGCTCGCACCCGTAGTGGGAGCCGACCGTATCCACGCCTCTGTGAACGTGGAATATGAGACGGGCAGCAGTGAAGAGAGCCAGGAGAAATATGACCCTGCCGTCAGCGCAACGTTGACGATGCAGCATTCCGAGGAAGGTTCGGGTCCCGGTGCGGCGGCCGGCGGAGTGCCTGGAGCCGCAAGCAATGTACCCAGCGCCAAGGCGAGCGTTCCCAAGAACACGGCCAAGGATTCGGGTCAATATTCAACGACCGATAACAACTCCTATGGTGTGAATAGAACTACGCGCCATGTGATTGAACCTGCCGGGAGCATCCGCCGCATCACGGCTGCGGTGTTGCTGGACGACGCCGTTGAGCGCAAGCAGGAAAAGGGAAAATGGATCGAGTCGTACCATAAGAGGCAGCCTGGAGAGTTGCAGCACATCAGCGAACTAGCGCAGGCAGCGATCGGATTCAATAGCACGCGCGGCGATGTAATCAGCGTCCAGAACCTCACTTTCGACCGCGCGGCGGCAGAGGATCTTCCGCCCGTCACTTTCCTGGACCAAGCGCGCAAGGGCTTGAGCGACTATTCGTCGGAGGTCCGTTACGCTGCACTGCTGGTTCTCTTCCTGCTTGTCTATGCGCTGACGATCCGGCCGATCCAAAAGCGGGTTCTCGCCGCTCCGAGTCCACTTCTGGCACAAATCCGCGCTCCGGTGCGTAGTGAGCCGGAGGCTGGAGCGATGCTTGAATCCCCGGCCAATCTTGTTCAGCGCAACCTTCTTCTGAAAAAGCAGGTTGCCGAATTCGTCAAAGCTGAGCCCGAAAGCAGCACCACAGCCGTGCGCGCCTGGCTGAGGGAGGAGACTCTTTGACGACGGCGACTGAAAGGGTGAAACTAAGTGGCGTCCGCAAGGCTGCAATTCTGCTGACAGTTCTCGGCGAAGACGCAGCCGCGACGGTCTTCCGCGATCTGAACGCGGAAGACCTGCAGCGCGTTGCCGACGAAGTCGCGAGTCTAGGGGCGATACCAGTGGAATTGTCTCTCCAGGTCATTGAAGAGTACCAGCGGATGACGCAGGCGCAGGATTATCTCATTCAGGGCGGTTATGACCTTGCCCAGCGGCTGCTCATCAAGGCCTTTGGGGACGGCGAGGCGGAGAGCATATTGCACCGACTGACGAAGGCTCGCGATCAAAACCCCCTGGAGTCATTGCAGCGCGCCGATCCTCAGAAACTTGCGAGGTTTCTCGAAGCCGAGCATCCGCAGACGATCGCTCTCATTCTCGGCCAACTCGGCGATCGCCAGGCATCGGCCCTGCTGATGAGTCTTCCGAATGACACTCGTGCCGAAGCGGTAAAGAGACTGGCAAACCTGCGGCGCTTCTCGCCAGAGATGGCGGAAAAGGTTTCGATGGTCCTCAGCCAGCGCCTCAAAGCGGTCGGAGAGCAAGGCAAACGGGCCTACTCCGGTTTCCAGAGCGCGGCAGACATCATGAACTGCATTGACACCACTGTTGCGCAAGAGATTCTCGAAAACATTGAGAACGTGGAACCGACGCTGGCAATCAGCATCCGCGATCTGATGTTCACCTTTGAAGATTTCCTGCAGGTTGGCGAAGCGCATATTCGTGAATTGACGGGTGCGGTTGACAAACGAACTCTGGCGTTGGCTTTGAAGGGGACAAACGAAGAGTTGAAGAACCACATTTACCGCACAATGTCTTCGCGGGCCGTGGAGATGCTCAAGGAAGATGTGGAATCACTGGGACCCGTCCGCAGTAAGGATGTTATCAAGGCCCAGAATGAAATCGTCGCAACTGCCCGACAGCTAGAGGCAGAAGGAAAGATTGTATTGAAGGGCGAGGCAAATGAAGAATTTCTCGTTTAACGATTTGGCCGACAGCGCAATCCCATTTCCGGTTTCTTCGTTCTTGTACCGGGATACCGGCGTGCCTGTTTTGACCAATGTGAAGGAACCAAGACAGCCTAAGGCCGCACCACCGGAGAGCGACCAGCGTGCAACCCCGAGCCTGTCGGTGAAAGAGATTGACAATCTGCTGAAAGCGGCTCGCGATGAGGCAGTGGCCGAGACTGAGAAGCGCCTTGGGAAGGAATATGAAGCAAAGTTAGAAGCAAACGCGGCGAAGATCCAGCAGACGGTGGAACTCTTCAAGGTTGAACGGAAGGGCTATTTTTCGCGGGTTGAGTCCGAGGTTGTTCAGCTCGCCCTGGCCATTGCGTCGAAGGTTCTGCATCGTGAAGCTCAGGTTGACCCGATGTTGGTTGCCGCATTGGTCCGCGTGGCTGTCGATAAAATGCACGACGGCTCGAGCGTGTCTGTCCGCGTTTCGCCAGCGCAAGCGGGGAAATGGACCGCGTACCTGGCGAATCCTCTGAATGGCTCGTCCATTGCAGTTATCGAGGATACTCATCTTGGCCCCGAGGAATGCATTCTCGAAACCGGCTTAGGGTCGGCAAACTTCAGCATCGATGCGCAGATGAAGGAGATCGAGCAAGGATTCTTCGATCTGCTGGCGCAAAGGCCTGTGGTCAAGTGAACGCTTCCCCATTACTCGGACCCTACTTCGATCGGCTGGATCGAGGATCGACCTTGCGTTGGCGCGGTCGAGTGTTGCAGGTGGTGGGAAACCTGATCGAGTCCGAAGGCCCGTTCTGCTCCATCGGTGAGTCATGCGAGGTTACCAGTGCGAGCGGCAAAAAGTACTCCGGCCAAGTTATTGGCTTTCGCGGATCGACAATGCTGTCCATGGCCGTTGAGAATCCCCAGGGCATACGCTTCGGAGATCGAATCGTCGCCTGGGGGACTCGGGCATCGATCCGGGTTGGCAATGACCTGTTAGGTCGAGTGATCGACGCCGCAGGCGTGCCACTCGACTCGAAAGGCGAATACCGGGGAGAACGGGCGGTGTGGGTGGATGGCTCCGGTCCGCAGCCGCTCGATCGTGTCCCGATCCGGGAGGCACTCGGCTGCGGAATCCGCGCTCTCGACGCATTTGTGACCTGCGGGCGCGGCCAGCGCATCGGCATCTTTGGAGGCAGCGGCGTCGGAAAAAGTACATTACTGGGCATGATGGCCCGCGGAACGAGCGCCGATATGACGGTTCTTGCTCTCGTCGGCGAACGCGGGCGTGAAGTTGGAGAGTTTCTCGAAGTAATAGGCGACGAGGGCCGCAAGCGATGCGTCGTGGTTGTTTCCACTTCCGATCAATCCCCCCTTCTGCGATTGCGTTGTGCTCTGTCTGCAACGGCCATTGCAGAGTATTTCGCCAGCACAGGGAAGAACGTACTCCTGGTGGTCGATTCCCTTACCCGATTTGCAATGGCACAACGCGAAATCGGCCTGTCGGCCGGCGAACCGCCGACGGCGAAGGGCTATACGCCCTCGGTGCTTAACATGCTGGCTCGATTGGTAGAGCGGGCAGGCTGCTTCAAGGAAGGCAGCATTACTGCCTTCTACACCGTTCTGATGGAAGGCGACGATCAGCAGGACCCGGTCGCCGACACAGTGCGATCATTGCTTGATGGACACGTGATTCTAGATAGAAACCTTGCTATGAGGAACCACTATCCGCCTATCTCAGTGCTTGAGAGCCTTAGCCGGCTGATGCCGAACGTAACCTCGGAAGAGCACATGCAGAAGGCCAAGGCTCTTCGCCTCTTGATGGCTTCCTACGCTCGTTCTGAAGACTTGATTCGCATCGGAGCTTACCAGAAAGGCGCCGATCCGACGCTTGACCGGGCAGTCGAAATACTGCCACAACTGAACGCATTCCTGCACCAGCGCCCCGAGGAGCGTGCTGCGCTTCCGGTCGTCGTCAAATCTCTCTTGGAGATCCCAAGCTGATATGGCCTTTCAATTTCCACTTGCTGCGGTACTTCGATTTCGCGGAGTTCTTGAAGAACGCGAGGAACGCATGCTGCAAAGAATCCTGTTCGAGATCGCGCAGGTTCAGGAGACCCTAATGCGCATCGATGCCCAGATTGCGGATTCAGATGCTTTGCGCCTTGCCGCTGTGTGCAAGCCCTTCGTCGGACATGATCTCCATGCCTCCTACGGAGAGGTGAAGGAACTCCAGCAAAGGAGGAAGGATCTCGAAGGACAGATGAGGAAACTCGAACAGTTGCAAGACAGGCAATTCATAGCTTACACAGCAGCACGGCGGGATCGCGAAATGCTTACGGGGATGCGCGAGGAGAAGCGCTCCGAGTACGATTCGGACATGGCTCGCAGCGAACAGAAGACCATCGATGACAATTATCTTGCCCGTCGAGGCCGCTTCTAGCTTTCGCGGTTTGCTTCTTCTGCGCCAAGTGCTACGGCGCGCGCATCGTGGCGTCCTCTGCACTTCTATCTACATCCGCCGCGAGAACCTCAAAATCGGTTCAGCGCTTCCGCACTCAGATTGCAGAGCGACATTCCGGTCGCAGGCTTCAATGCCGGTCTACGTCCACCTTAGCTCTGCGGCAAAGTGAATCCCGACAGAACCTTGTGCCGGGTACTACGGCTGTGATTGAGCGATCGGAATGCGCCGCAACCCGGCAGACTTTGCCCATAAGTGAACCGGCAAGACTTGCCTGCTTTGCCAGGAGGATCCGGGCGACGTCCGTGTAGCCCAAGCCCAGACCATTGATTCGAAAGGCGAAAGCTGCTTCGATCGACCGATGCCTGTTTGGCCTATGAATTGCCTTAGTATAGGCGTGATCGTGAGACCCAATTTCGAAATGCCGACTCAAGCAACAGGATCGGCTCGGACTACGCCGGAGCAATTATCCGATCAGTCTCCGCAGCTATTCAGCGACTCAATGCTTGCAGCTTCAAAGGCTTCTACTGAAGCTGGCGCCACGAACGACAGCAGTCCCAAGGCTGCGCGCGAGCAGAGATACACTTTGGTGGAGAACAGCACGTCCCCAGCGGCTCCCGATCACCACGCTGTTCCGGCGCCGCTTCCCTCTTCGCGGACGGTGCTATCACAGCCGTTGTTACAGACGCCTCAAGCGCAACCGACAAGTCCGGCCGCCACTCCGATCGACCTGCCTCTCGGGGGAGTTATGTCGTCTCCCAATATTTCGATCGCGGTTGCCGGCCAGGCGATGAGCCTTGATGTAGCGGCAGGTTCGACAGCGGACGAATTGTCCGGTGACCAGTCAAGTGAGGCTCAGTCGTTTGGCGTTCAGTCAGGTCATGCCCGGTTGGGAAGCGATCCGCAGCAGACTCAATCGAAACTGGCCGGCGCCAAATTTCAAAGCAAGGGAGTTCCGGTCGCGCATTCTTCCAAGGCCGGGAATGACCGGGCGAATTCAGCCATGGCAGCAGCATCGAACGGACTTGAGAACCCGGGCCAGAAAGCCGGACCGAGCATTGCTCCAACTGGAATGCAGAATTCGCTTCCGGGCGATGACCCGAGCGAACTGTCAATTTCAGGTTCGAATGCAGTTCAGATTGCGGCCCCGCAGGCTCCCTCAAATACGGAGCCAAACGCGGTCCTGAACGCACCTGCAAGTGCAAGCTTGAACGCCACTTCCAATGCAGCGCCAAATGCAGTTCAGGGCATGGTCCCGAACGAAACAACAAGCGGAACGCAGGATTCGTTCGCGAAAATCTTCATCGACACTTTATCAAATACCAGCCTGAACGCCAATTCAATCGCCGCCCCAAATGCAATTCAGAGCACGGCTCCAAGCGCTGTAACTAGTGAAATGCAAGATTTGTTCCCCAGAACCGATCTGAACGGATTGTCTGTTGCTGCACCGATCGATGGTGCAAATGCAACACAAGATTCGGCTCCCATTGGAATGCAGGATTCGCTCTCGAAGGCAGATCTGAGCGGACTCTCAATAGCAACTCCGAACGGCTCTTCAAATGCCGCTCCAAATGCCGTTCAGAGTGGCGCCCTCAATGCAGGCCCTCGCGGAATGCAGGATTCGCTCCCGAACGCAGACCTCAACGGCTTGTCAATTGCAGCAACAAACTTCAGTTCAAATGGAGCAACGAAAGCAGTTCAGAGTGTAGCCGCGAATCCAGTTCCCGATGGAATGCGGAAGTTGGTTTCGAGTGCAGACCTGAGCGGACTCTCAATAGCAACTACGATCGGCTCTTCAATTGCTGCCCCATATACTGTTCAGAGTGGCGCCCTCAATGCAGGCCCTCGCGGAATGCAGGATTCGCTCCCGAACGCAGACCTCAGCGGCTTGTCGACAGCAGCAACAAACTTCAGTTCAAATGGAGCAACGAAAGCAGTTCAGAGTGTAGCCGCGAATCCAGTTCCTAATGGAATGCAAGAGTTGCGCCCGAACGCAGACCTGAGCGGGCTCTCAATTACAACTCCGGACGGCTCCTCAAATGCAGTCCCCAATGCGGTCCCTGGCGGAATGCAGGATTCGCTCCCGAACGCAGACCTGAGCGGCCTGTCAAATGCACCCAAAACCGTTACTTCAAATGTGGCGCCGAATTCGTTTGAGAGCACAGCCCAGAACCCAGCACCCAATTGGCTGCAGAAGTCATTCCTCAAAGCAGTTCTTCAAGCATTTGCCAGTGCAGGTCCTGGCACGCTTTCAAACGCTGCGCCAAACGCACCCGCACGCATCATTCCCAACAATGGCCCAGATGAAGTTCTGGGCGCGGTTCGCAATGTCGTCCCGAATTCAGTTCAAAATGCAACTCCAGATGCGGTGCTGAACCCGGCCTCGGGCGCGCTTTCAGGCGCTGAGCAGCTCCCGGTTCCGCATGCCGTCCCACCCGCATCCACAAAGGGAGTTATCGCTACGCCACCTGGCAATGTGTCACCAGCGCCGACGAATCCGCCAGCGGCCTCGCCAGATCAGACCATACTTGCGAACGGCCTCAGCCTGCCCGCCGCGACAGTCGATCAGTTTGGCTCGCTGGCTCAATTCAGCAGCAGATCGCTCGTGGAAGGTCAGGCCGGTCTAACGGGCGTGAACCCGGCCTCGTCAACGAAACCATTGAATCTATCCGCCAGCAATGGCAAGGATGAGTTCAACGATGCCAGCGACGACGACGCGAGCACGAAACTACACGCATCGCCGGAAGCGAGCCAGCCAAAACTCCAGACAAACAATCAGGAGATGACACCATCCGGCGATCAGGGCCAAAACAGCTCGGCGTTGCAGGGGCAAAACACGGTGCGGCCTGAGATGAACTTTGCAAATCACGCAGATGCCGCGGTTTCTGCCACGCAGGCGACGGTCAATCCTTCCCCGGCTCAGGATTCCGCAATACCAGCGGGCGCCACGGCGCACACTGCAAAGACGCAGGACAACGCTACTCCCGCTCCAATCTCTGCGCCGCAGGCTTTGCCGGTCATCAATACAGCAAAGCTGATCCAGAGTATGGGCCAGTCCGAGATGCGAGTCGGCATGCGGTCAACCGAATTCGGCAATATCTCGATCAGCACTTCCTCGACCCGGGACTTGATCTCAGCGCAGATTTCGCTCGATCACGGAGAACTGGCCAGGACACTCGCCGCGCATTTGCCGGAGATACAGGCGAGATTGGGCGGCAATCAGCCAGCGGACGTGCGCATCGATATGAATGGGGCGAGTGCAGGGCAGACAGGGACCGCGGGCGGGATGTACAACGGCTCGGCTGACCAATCCCGCGGCGGCCGGCATCAAGTGGGCAACGCGGACTCAAGCTCTTCAGGCAACCGTCTTGACGGGCAGCAGCTTTCACCCGTCGCTTCGGCTACGGCAACCAGCGGTGGCGGGGTCAGCGCACGGCTCGACATCAGAGTTTAAGTAACATTCAAGGAAATCAACGAACCAGAGGAGAAACGATCATGCACAGCGTATTAGCAAACTATACGATGCCAACGGTATTGAACTCACTCGTACCGGCTGCAAAGAACGCGCTATCGACAGCAGCGAATGCGAAAGCCAACGCCACCAGTTCGACAGGCACGAGCGGTTCGACGTCGAGCGGCACTTCGGCCGCCGGGTTGGGCACGACCTTCCTGAGCCTGCTGGCACAGGAGTTGCAGAATCAGGATCCCACGGCTCCGGTCGATCCCACTGAAATGGTTGGCCAGATGATCTCTTTGAACCAGTTGGAACAGCTCATTAATATCAATCAGGTCATCTCCGGCGCCTCATCCACGGGAACGACGGCGGCCGCGGCGCAGGCAGCGGGAGGGACAACCGCCAATGCCGCGCTCGCCTCGGCCATCGGTGGCGCCACCAGTATGCTCTCACCTTCAGCCGCAGGCGCGGCCACCAGCCAACTTCCATTCGACCCTAACACGATGATGCCACTGAGTGCCGGGAATACCGCCGCGGTGGCAGCCTCGATCAACTCGTCCCTGAACCCCGTGACCATGGGCTATTCCGGTTCGACAAGCAACGCCTCTGGAGGCAAGTAATGGGATCCTTTTCAACACCACTCTCGGGACTTATGGCCGCCCAACAGCAGCTGCAATCCGTCTCTAACAACCTGGCCAACATCGACACCGATGGTTACAAGGACCAGAACTTAACCTTCGCCGATATTTTCGCACAGAGTGGCGAAACAAACGGAGCCGGTGACCCCATCCAGACGGGTTCTGGCGTCGGAGTCTCCTCCACGGACTCCAATTTCACCGAGGGAGATCTGACCTCAACAGGCACGGCGTCGAATATGGCC